>JGI24021J15306_10000216_pt1 | contig 36387 bp, 26 predicted proteins | sample Ectturendosymbi1_FD_15306 | JGI IMG/M metagenome (IMG submission 15306)
CTTGAGCATCTGCCTCACAGTTCTGAGGTTTTCCATTCACATTCCAGCTGTTGTTGTCAGCAAGGAACCTCACACCTAGCTGAGGTAGGTCTGAAGATGCTGCCTCATCTGAAGACATATGTGACATGTATCATATTATTTATGACTGTGTCATGGGTCTCACAACCAGTCCCATCGCTTAGGCCCCCAAAGCTCAAGGACCCCCAAATTGAAATTTGAAACACTATAAACCAGTGAGGTTTTTGCCAAATTTTAGAATGTCAAGCCCCCTATTGAAGATTTTCTGGCGGCGATTCTGCTCACAACATTGTGCATATATGCAACAAACTGTATCGCAAAATGTGTTCATCCACACCCTGTGGTTAAAATTATAAACAAAAACTTACTTGTACTTGCCTGGCATGGACTCTGCTAATACGAAGGTGCCTTGCAGTACACTCGATTCTTTCAGTGTGCAATTCATAAAGGACATGAATGAAATGCCTTTGTTTGCCAAAACCTTTGAGTCAGTTACTCATCAACTCCCACACAATAAAACACGAAGTCACTAGAAACTGTTTGTTGACTTCATATACATTTAATGTATTTTCTGTAACACAAACTTATTTATACAGTAAATAACAATGAAGTATAATTTCATTAATGCGTATTGTCAAAAAATATCTAAGTTTCTTTGCCAATATTTTTGTGGTTTAGCCCATATTTTGGGCAAATCGAAACTTTTGGGGTGAGTTTGTACCCCCTGCTCCTAGACTACTGTTGGCGTGTTTCGCTTTTTTCACAAAATCGGGCAACAATTCACTTTTCGTAAAACTCCAAGTGATAGATATGCTACGTGGGAAAACCCAACACATCACCTAGCTCGACCTTACTTCACACACAGAACATATCTCTAAAAACAAGGATATATTAAATCTGAAACCATAAGACTTTATAGCGGTAGAAGTGGCATGAGAGAAAAGCATACGCAACCAAAGCGCTGTGCAAGATCCTAGCCGATGTATTCCGTTGGTGGTCGGGGCTCGCAAACACTTTGTTGAACAGCTGCAAAGACGAGGCGACGCGTTCTACTGTTTACCCAGGCCGAAGACCAGACGGTTTAACTGAATAATCCGTTTAATGGGACAAATATTGGCGTTATAGAGCGAAACGAATGACAGCAGCAAAAAAACGATAGTTCAACAGTGTGTGGGGTGGGAGCAACACGCGGTACCTGATACTGACGTTATTGGTTCTCAAGATTTTATTGCGCACAAAGCAGCAGCGACCGACTGCGAGCGAAGAATCGAAAGCGCAGACACGACTCAGCTCCGGCGAGTGACTGATTTGGCGGAGCCAGTCAATGAAATGTAACACAATAAAAAAATGTTAAATATGAAACAGATAACATCGGGTGCATCGCCTCTCATATCTCGACGCACAGATGAAATTTACAATGGCAGAAAGACATAATTTTAAGTGCGGTACTCAAGCAAAAGTAAGCTGGCTGGCATCCATGTAAGAGATACGCGGAGCTCTACAGTTGCCCTGACATTAACTCTCAGGCAGCGGCGAGTTACATGGCGGTAACACTACAGTTAATCAAATCTGCTGAAACTTTACAAGCGATTGCACGCGTGGTGGCAAATGATCTGCAAAATAAACGAAATAANAAGATAAANGCAACACGATANACAACGAGATATGTCTGCATCTGCANATCGAACCGCCAAACGCGTAGATAGGCATATGTCCCAACCTTGCATAATGCGATGCTGATACAAAAGNGATCTATTTTAGATGCAGCGAAGAACCTAGTGAACTCCAAAGCATGCTGACAAACAACGGTGAGATTGAAGTATGGATTNAACTTCTGGCAGTAGCCAAAAGTGCTTGAACAGTTCTATGCAAGCGACGCAATACACTGCAGAGGGAATATGCTGCGATTACTTAATGACTTGGACGCGTGCAATCAAGGCGCGCAAAGTCGTTGATCCTTTCATGAGAACCGCAGTACCGCGTTTTTACTCTGTAGGTGCCATTAGCTAGCAGTCATGGGCGTCGGAAGAGAATTCAAAAAATTTTAGCAAAAGATGTTGTTTTCTTAGTTTCGTATGGGAAAAAACAAATTTCCTCACTTTTTCCCCCTTGAAAAATTTTGGAAAAATTCCCTAGTGCCCCCCCTGGAAAAACCCTTCCGACGCCCATGGCAGCAGTGACCGCTTTAAAACAAAGAAACGCTACCACTTTCAAAGAAGCCTGATGCAGGAAGAGCTGCAGTTAGTTACGCACGAAACGACAATGATGGCGACTAAACGAGGAGGTCCGGCCTGGTTGGCAACGGAAAAACGAAACGGACCAATCACTGTGGCTCGCAATAGGTCATGATTTTAGTGCAAAGAAAATGAAACAGGGTGCATAACAGAAGACGTAAGACTGAAGGTACTAAAGCGCCATTCTCTCAACATGAAGAAAACTGCAAGGCGGAGGAAGCACATGGGGGCATTAACCCCCTGACGCCATACCGCGGGTTCAACGTGGCGAATATATCTAAGTAGAAAAAAGCAAACGTCTGCTGAGGCCAAGTCCGGCATTATGATTTCGGTGTAAGTGAAAGCGAGAAAAGATATCGTTACCTTTGATCATGACCACTGATAGAACAGCACATACGCAAGCATGGCTTAATATCTTCAAACGGTCGAGGTCATGCCTTTGCACGAAGTTCACGAACGCCCCGGTAATTTTGCGCGACCTTGCAAACCAGAGCGAGGCGAAGGAGTAAATTCCTTTCGATTCACGGTTCCAGTCGCAACTCCTTGACTTTTTCCAGAATGACGCGGCAGTGCTGCGGGTTGGACACTCCAGAATCGATTAGATCATCTTCTGTGATGTCACTGCAAACAACCAACAGATAATAATCATTTGCATTCGAGACAAGATACCAAAAGCTTCAGACGTTGAACTGGAGTAAATAGAGCAATGGTGCTGTCGATAGAGTTCGTCCAAAATAAAAAGCACTGACTTTACATTTTGTCAAATGACAATGGGATAGACGCGAAACATACGCGCGGTGCAAATACTGAAAGTTAAAACTAACTGTAGAGGGCGATCGTTTGGAAAACCCAATCAGAAAGTCTCTTTTCAGTGTCCCACTACCTTGACTTAAAAATATTTGGAGCTCGCGCAAACTACTGTAACTCAAAATCAACTTCGCTGCATCCACACGAATAGTCACACGGCTAAATCATAACATATACTTTGAAATGAAATAACTCTATCTTGGTGTGTAGGTCAACAATGTTCATAAGGGCACATTTCAAATTTTGCCAAAGGTTGACAAATGTTTTTGTTTTCGACTTTCTTGCAAGTCGAACGATGAGAATTAATCACTGCTCCTTCCGTTCACACCGATGCTCATTTCGAGTACCTCAGAAACTCGACGCTGTCCCAACCATTCTCGTGCAGTAATGGAGAGTATTGCTCCAGGCTTAAACTTTGTAGAAACTCGTCAACCGTCGAAGGTGGATTTTTGTCTGAAAAGAAGTTCGCAGCGTCTCCACCTGCTGCAGGTGAGGTTCGATCACAAAAGACGCAAATTTTAAAGCCAACGAAAAGCTATGTGTCCGCTCAATCAATTTTACTCGATTCGGAAGTGAACTGAACCATAAATTCCTTGATGGCATATATAGGCTTGGAAATTAATTGCTTTACTCTGGCCCATGGGCATAATTTGGTGGGGGACACGGGGGATGTGTCCCCCCACTTTTTTAGATGGGGGGGGACATAAAATGCCATGTCCCCCCACTTTTTTGTCTTAGGGTTTGTATTCGGAAAGGTTTCAAAACTAAATGAAATGTTTGTCACGTTTTGTGTGAAGATTTTTCATGTTGGATGTTACACATAGCCATGTTGATGTTGAAACAGAGTTTGGCTTGGTATCACTGATTCTGATATTTTTATAAACTTTTACTTCAAAAATTTTTACTAAATTTTTTACTTCATTATTTTTAGCATTTTGCAAGTTTCTAGAGATCGCAAAAGATTGGTAACTGCCTCTGTCCGACATTTATCCAGTGTGGTTTACTGTAAGAAAGGCCACTGTTTTGAAACAGTGAAATTTAACGGCTGCTCACGTGAGAGACCACAGTACAGTCACGATTTGTTTCGTGCGAAAACGTTGGCTAACTGACTTTACTGTAACGTTGGTTGCCACGTATTCAGAAACAGACAGCGGAAAATTTAAAGATGCAGGCGTATAATGTTAGAAAGCTACATTTTCAGGCAAACCTCTGCGAAGTTTTTGCCGAAGACAAACAGCAGCACTGTTGTGGAGACTTAGTTTTAGGGTGGGCAGTTTTGCAAAAGACTGTCTTCAACCATTAGCAAACAGGAAAACTTGAGGTATTGACCCAGCTACATATTGTCCTATAGCTCAAAACTTAATGACTTGACAAGGAATAAAAGATAGCTTATATACTTCGCCTTATTTCCTGTATGTCACGACAAGGGTGACCAGCAAATTCAAAGGATATTTATACCCACAATGCAGCAATGTTTTCATCGAGGTGCGAAACATTTGCTTTGCATGTAACCTACGCATGGGTGGCGGAATTATTTTCAAAGTGGCAGGCACAAGTGCACGTCAAAAAAACTAGAAAATTTTTGTGACTTGAATTAGCAACTGTGACATCACAAGCACTGAAACATGATGTCACGAACTTTTGTCAGCATGTTTAAGCAATTTTATTCAAAACTTGATAAGCCCTCAACGACCCCTATCTACACAACACCCTACACTACACTGACTTGATCACATAAATGTAACTAGTTGTTCTTAGTCTTACACAAAAACAGTTTACTTCACTAAGAATGGACCCAATACGAATTGTGTTACTTAAACTTGTTTAGGTAAAACTCGAAAATGAAAAGTGGGAGGGCCGCACCCTCCCAGAAAAAAAGTGGGGAAGCCTAAAATTATGAGCCCCCCCTGGTTCCGCTACCTATGAGCCTACGTAACACCTAGTTTGCTGGACACTCTTTTCGTGTTATTTCAGGTGAAACGTGGTACTATTTGCCAGTTCACCTTGTTCATTTCTGTTTAATCCAAATATCTGTTCGTGTCGTTATGCATGCGTAACTCTAGAATAAAACTTCTGACATTAATTTCGCCTATTAAAATTTGATGTTAAACCTGAAAAATGTGATTGTGACAAGACTGAGCTGAGTCGCATAACTGACAGAAGCCACAAGGCAACAGTCACCAGCAGACCCGTAACCAGCTTTGGACAACAGGGGGGGCGAATAATTTTTTGAGGGAGGCCCAAATTTTACAACGATAGCATGCACGAAAACAGTGGTTATGCATACAATATGTCCATGACATTTTTCAGTTGGGGAAAAAGTTTTTCCAGGGGAGAGAAGCCCTCCCCTTAGCTACGGCCATGGTCACCAGATGACTAGGTATGCAGTCATCACATTGTTGGCTAGATTGGTATACGGGCATGTATTCAGAAAGACTTCTGGTTCGTTTTCTTTTGGATATCTTGAAATTTTCTCAGTTGGCTTAGATAATTCTGTATGAGATTTTGATTGATGTTGGGAAAGGATATTAGACAAACGATGTTTGGACAATCGAAAGGGTACCCAACAGCATGCAGGGGCTGACAAGCGGAGATTGAAAGGGGATACAGCATCCACTCATCAACAGTAAAAATAAATTGTAACCGTTTTGTTAAGAAGCCTACGCTAATTTTGGCCAAATATTTTTGGCTACTGTAAAAGGATATCAATGGAGATTTGGCTTGGGGTGGGGCTGCATGCATGATTCCCAGTAGCTGAAGATTTGTAGCATTTTCAAACAGCGGAAATGTGCAAGAAACATATTTAGCTACTATACCTTACGATACATATATCGTACCTTGCAATTTATCGTCTTTTTAACGTTAAGCAACTTAAACAAGACATCAATTCGCGCTGTAACCCACAATTCTTATAAAATGCATGAAAATCGATGTGTTCTACTTAAAAGTGATATGCACGTGCAACCAATGCGATTCACCGTTTTGTGCACTCCAACTGACAGCTCTGATAAAACCCAATTGGTGTGTTCTACTATATTGCTGTACTTGTTTATACCATAGTCTGATAGTAGCGCAACCAAGCTGAACTACAGTACCATGTCCAACAACAAAATTAAGTTTATTAATTTCTGAATCATTTGTAGGGACAAAGCAAAGCGTGATTAGTGTTGCTTTGAAAATACCTCTAAAAACAAGGTTGGGAATCTGTATTTACAAAACTTTACTTCTGCATCGGGTTGATGACTATATTGGTTTTACATCAAGCTGTCCCCCCCACATTTTACAACAAAATTTCGCCCATGCAGTCTGGCCGGCATCTAAGTCATTGTGTGTGATTTGTTGTGACTGGCCCGAGGTGATTCCGCAGTGAATAGACTTTTAGTGAAAACCTAGCTAGTTATCATCACCAACTGGAGGTTTTCCTCAAATCAAGCACTAATAATAAAGCTCCTGAATACGTTGCAGACCAAAAGAGAGATCCTTGAGAACGATTTTGAGCGTTTCACGTTAACAAGAACGCAATGGTTATGATGTAGCTTGTGGCTGGAAATGTTTTAAAAGAACTGACCTTGACATGAAAAAACCAAGCCGACCGCATGCGGAAAGGACTTGACCTGAAACACAAGTCGTCATAGCAACATTTAGGTCACCGAGAAAGCGCTGACAAATTTTGCTNAGACACAACATGGTGTGCCTCGCTACAGCAAACATGGAACATTACGAAGTACNGTTGGTGATCCACAAACGGAGGAAAATAGTCCAAGGAGTTGATCAGATAAAACGTCCCCACATTCCGGTTACGATCGAGTAGCAATGCCATAACATCCTCACCTTGCTTTTACTGATGTTGGTCGGGGTGTCGTACATGACGGACCCCGGGCAAGGGGTTGGGGCGCGTGGTCTCTCCGGTGATGATTTCGTGACAGGCTGGAAGTACGGAAAATACACGTGATTTGTGAACTTCAAAGAAGGTTTAAAAAATATATAAAAGCATCAAAGCACGTGTATTTTTTCTATTTTTAGCGGATGTGATACAAACAAGATGACTGACACACTTGGCGCTCACAACAACCGTCAACAGGATCGGATAAGAAAATGTTTCTGCACGTCTGCCAGGCTTACCAAATGTCTTTAATGAGCCGTCACTGTAAACACTTTTCGCTCAGATAGACGCATTACTTACCGAACCTCTACCGCCCATACTTTTCGAAATATCGTCGAACTCAGCGAAGAGATCATCGTCCAGAATGTGTGATAATTGGGTTGGCGAGCGATGACCGCTCAGCGGTTGCCTAGCGACCCCTGACTCCGACGACAAGGTCACTAAAGGGGGTCGTGGTTGCTGGGCTGCTGAAAAATCGCGATATAACAACTTTGAGGAACAGGGTTCCCACACCTTTTAAAAAAATTATTTTCCATACTTTTTCAATACCTTTTTAATACCAAATTAAAAAACTTCAATACCATTACTTCTCTTCATTTTTCAAAATTCTTAATCATGAAGCTCAATTTCACACATTGCATACCACTGCATAGATAATGAATCGCTTTGCCTTCAGTAAAATTCTGCTCATGTGTTTCTGATTTCTTTTCCATTTAGAATTTCCACACTTCTTCAATATTTTATGTATACTTTGGCCAAATTCAAAATTTTTTCAAGGTCTTGAAAACCGATTTTGAAATTCAATACTTTTTCAATACTTCCAATACTACGTGGGAACCCTGAAGGAATCATCAAGATTGTTCTTTTTGACTAAAGTATAGTTGTTGGTTATTATTTTGCAGCAAATCGATTTGCATCGCAGCGGACGAGGCATAAGCAGTGGTTACACCGCAAATAGATATTTGCCACTAAGTTTAACGGAGTTGGAATTTCCCGAGCAAGTAGAACAAAACATGCTGTGGTTCGAGACTATCGCCAAAGCAAGTCTGAGATGTTTTATAAAATACCGGCTGCGCTCGAAAGTTTCGATTGTGGTAATTTAAAATTGAATTCAATTTCTGAGTTAGGATTAAATAACTACACCACACCATGAACGCTGCAATCGTAAATTTGCAAAAAAGCACCGTGACGTTTAGAAAGCAAAAAACGTCAGTATTTACAATTGCAGCGTTCATGAATATGTTTGCTTTCTCAGCTCTTACGTCAGCCTTACGATTTTTCACCCAAAAGCTTTGCTCGCAAATTTCAGGACTGAGAATGCGTAATTTTACGTGAAATCGATTTCCTATTCAAATTTTGCCGATCGATTCCTTGCTTACCCCATTATGGAGAGTGCTTATTTGAATATTGCAAATTATTTTGCTTGTTGAGCATCTCGACGAAATGTAGTGCTTTGCCCAGCGCTAGATTTTAAGGAAAAGTTGACCACAAACCGATTCCAGCATGAAAGCGAACACTGACCTAGTCGCGTCCAAAGCTATGACCGCACACGTCAACGGCAGGGGACTTCCCTCTGACTTTTCATGGTTTGTGAGATTGCACATTGTGAGTGCAATGGTGCAACGGTTTACACACTGATCAATCGGCGGCTTTCTGCACCCGCGCGAAAGTCACCTCACACGTGTGTTGACATCGGGAATTGGAAACGCAACAAGCAAAGGTGTTTAGCTGCACATGGGCTCATGCTTTACTTTTGGCCGTCAATTCATCAGCAAGAAAACAAACCTTTACTGCGACTGTGTGGTAAGCTGCTTTCCGGCGTGGAGTGCTGTGTGGCGCGCATCAGGGTCTCAGCGGATGAATACGTACCAACCGCAACCAGGGATGATCTACGCAGAAATAACGGATAACACTGCCGAGAAAATGTCAACAAGAAATGTTTTTTCACACACACACATACATGCACGAATTTTGTTTCAGGAACTCCAGCTGACAATGCAGACATACATTTTTCCCAAGTATCGTAATCATTTGATGCACGCAGGTAAAAATCTTTATGCAGGAACATGAAATATGACAGCCAGGAATAGACTACCCAACAATTAAAGGTTAAAATAATTGAATTTTCCGCAAACGGCGAAATTCAATGTTCAACGCATCGCGCCTAAACACAGTCTCCTTCAGCGCCTTCCTTGGTAAAATCTTGCATGTGAAATTCCATCACAGTTGTTGTAAACGTTCAACAGTCTCAGTTTGTCGCCACACAATTTCTCTCACCTAACAACTTGCCACCATGACATCTCAACCCACGGTAAAGCGGACACCATCTCAACACGACATCCCTTATCACAAACATTCTTTCACCACAAAAGCAGGGCATATTTTGGAAAAATTATTCGCTCGTTTTCTTTCTGTACGTGCTAAATACGGAGCTCGCAAAATACATCCATGAAAAAGGCGCTTTCGGGATACGCGGCTTGTGGACTTTGCTCGTATACTCTCCGAAACATTGACCCAAACAGTTGCGTCACGGCGAGAAGTGTTGCGGTGATGAACTGTTAACTTTTTGTGGTGAGATGGTGACGAGAAGCGTTGTGGGGGCATCGCTGAAAAGCGACATTGTCGCTACATGGCGTAATGCCAACGGCCAAAACAACATCCATGCAAGTTACTCAGCAGATGGGTCGGTCAGCGAGGGAGGAGGCACGCTCGAGGTTGGCTGGGATGGTGGAGCGTGCATGATAGACAGTTCTTCAGGGTCGGCGTATTCTCCTTCGGCTGCAAAATTGAAAGCAGAGAAATTGGACTGCCACTCACTTCTGACCGAACCCCCATTGCGAGCGCCCTAGACGTTGAGCGGATTGCGGACATCAACGTTTCATTTGAATTCGTAATTTCGCAGCACCCTCGAATTCCTGCCGAACTGTCAGAACGTCCGATATGTGAAATACTGATCCGAGGCACTAACTGCCTCTTCCATTTTATCAAACAATTGCTTTAACTTTGTTAAGTCTTTTCACGCAACTTTTATGTGTTGTTGCTACATCATATTTTATTGCTATTTACTTCTCCAGTAAAGTCCTCCTGAGAATCTGTTCGATGATAAAAAACAGGAGTGCGGTTACTTATTGATATGTAAATCGTCAAACAGTTACGACAAACTGCTGTTAAGCATCAGCACACACTCACAAATTTCGTCTCCACCATACACAGCCACTTCGGGAACAAAACGCTTGCCCGGTTTGGTATCAGTGGGTGACCTGTGAAGAGAAAAAGGGGGTAACACCGGCAGGCTGTGGAAAGTGAAAAAGAAAAATGCATGGAATGGAAACAACCACAAGCGAGGAGAATGCACGAATACAACCAGGGGCATTCATTGAAGCAAACCACAACCACCAGCATGCGCAGCTTTCAGCAAATCTGTTCGGACTTCTATCCAACCGCTGTTTCTACGACTTAACATTCTTTCCAGGTAACTTCTGGTGTACTTCCTTTTAAAATGCGATGAGTGCAGTGGAGTTTGCCCACCGTGTGGTTATTTGCGTAGTGCTTATGCATAGTGCGAAAAAAACAAAGAAGGCTTCATTAATTAACCAAGTTGACTCCCAACAAAACATGACGTGAAATACGAAAAAAACTTGCAAATTTTTCGGTTTAAGCACTTTTCTTTAATTCGAGTTTCACAATATGGTACACGCTGTACATGGCACGAACACATGGTCGACCTACAGTGCACGTGGACGGAACGATGGCCCGGGCTTCGGCGGGGCCTTGGCGAGCGGTTCGTTGTATTCGTATGCAGGCACTTCTTCCACCTGAACACAAAACCAAGTTTTTGTAAGTGAGTCATCATGCAAGTGGCATTCATGAGTAAACATTCCGCTATACGCTGCAGGCTTCACTCAGCGCCAACGCTCGACTGGTATCGCTTGCATTGGTGAAAACAAGTTAATTCGGTTGCCAGGCAACACCTTAACACATTCTGTCCCGAAACAACTCATTCTCTGATAAAGTTTTCCTTGCCCTCATCATTGCACAATTTATTCTGCCCCGAACTCTGCCTGCTCGTAATTTACCTTGCCTTGAAACACATCACCGTAAATCTTCTTCAGACACATCGACGCTAACGCAAAGACCGAGCGCATTATTTTATGAATGTCATTCGCGTGGAGTAAAATTTTGTGTCAGTGGTTTCTGCGAAATCGCTTGAAATACACCGACATCAGTGAAACACAAACACCTCTGGATGGAAACATGATATCTGATTAACACGGTTTCGTACAAAGTTTATAGTTTAAGTGTACGGGTTAACTACGCGAGGTCTAGACCATCTCAACCAATGGTAACTTTTTATTTACGCTTGGCGCTGTGCGCATGACATAAACAATTTGTTAAAATGATACGAGATATTTTGTTCAAAAGGGAAATCCTTTCGCTACGGAAGGTTTGACGTATTTTATTCGAAAAATGCTGTTCTTTCTGATACTCATATTGCTGCGTAGCAGTTGCCGCCAGATTTAATTCCAAACAATTGAAGTCTTGATATTTACCAACGTTTCGTCATCTGTTGAAGTAAGCGTCGTCAGGGCAACCATTATCCTGAGCAAGCTTACTTCGAGAGGTGGACGAAACGTTGGCAAATAAACGAAGTAAAAGTGGTCACCAGAATAAAGACTTCAGTGGTTTGTACTTGATTTAAATTATGATCAGACTGGATTGAAATGGACTTGTTGTTGAACAAGATCGGTTCGTTTCGTGCAACATCAATATCGTCCACTTTCCAAACCAAACCGCAGAACAGCGGCAGCACTTTTTCACTGATAAGCTTAAATCTGTCTGTTCATTCGAACTGGCAACAAGTCTTAACAAGAAAAATGACGTGAAACTACAACTCGTTCTCCTCAAAACATCACATGATTGACAAAGGTTGAGCAATGGAACAACTTGTGTAGGTAAGGATGGTCTGAGTGCCGTGATCATATCGAGCTATTCGAGGATGTGCTATCACATCGTAATTTCACACGAGGGTGCATTGTAAGGGATTCAGACTATTTGCGGCCAAGTCTGTCACATCTGCTCCGCAAGCCGCGCACGTCCCTTCTCAAAAGCTATGCCGAAGTTTCAGCAGAGGCTTTCCAACGACAAGCGGTTTGCTTACTATGAGGCAAGCATTCTTGTTGAAAGGCCTGTTGTTTTTAAAACAGACTGCGCAAGAATATTTACCATGTGAGGCTTCTTTCCCGCGTCATCTTCCTTCAGTCCACCGAGTTGTATAAAATCGTACGTCTTTTCGTGGGTAAAGCCCCTGAATGCAGAACTCACTCAATCAAGAAGGTTACCTCTGGCAGTGAAGCGGCAAATCTAACGTCATAGTCGACAACTCACACCAGAACAAGACTGTGGCTTTCCCACCGAGCAGCTTACTGACCTGGCTTTAACGCGCATGCGACCGCATATCTGCCCGGCGTCTTCACCCTTGCGCATAAGTTTTTCCTCGAACTTCTGGGGTTCGGTCCCGATCATGGAGCGCAGCGCCAACACACACTCCGCTGAGAAGAGATTTGAACGGCGTCACGAACAAGTTCAACAACACACGTGCTGCGGTAGTCACGCGTTACAGAGATGGTATTGGACTAGACAGGCGCATTAAAATGAACCACTGGCGAAATAGTGAACACATATTTGTGTGAGCACAAAACGAAAGCCAAAAAACACACAAAAATCTTGCAAAAGCACAACTCAAATTCCTCGACAATTCCAATAAAGTTGGAGATAATATTATCGCAAGTACAACAGAAGCAGGGAGTTCACGCTGCTTGGTAAAAAGTAAAGTTAAAATACAGAAAGGTCGTTTCGGATTCATTTTGTCTAATTTTCCTTTTCATTTTATCATGTTTTATTCAGCTGCATCTGCTCTTGACAGTGACCCTCATCTCGCGCTCCAGATTTTTGTTAAGTCTCGTGGGTTGGGAGATGAAGAGACAAAAAGGGGGGGCTGAGGACCCGCCAATGTTCAACGCTGGGGTGTGTTGTTTGCAACGCTGGGGTGTGTTGTTTGCAACGCTGGGGTGTGTTGTTGCATCAAAGCTACTTTGATAAGTGGCTTCCGCTAATTCTGGCTGTTGGCCAAAATTTGGGGTTGAGAAAAATTAATGTGGCGGCCACTGCAGGACTACAAAGGCAGCGTCACATCTGTTTCTTTGTGCATTTAATTCAGCGGAGTGTGTTCGATTGACTTAAGTCTAAAATTGAACGCAGCGAGGCCAATACAAGTTGCGCCACATGAGCACTTTGGGGGGTTTACGACGTTGTTCCGCTTCATATGGAACTGTTATGTCATTGCGTTGAAAAAAAATTAATTATAATAATTGCGTTAATTTTGCAATAAAGCACTGAACAAATTTTTTGGAACAAGGGTTGCGACTTTCTTTCCTGCTCGTCCGATGGCCTCCGCAATAAACACGGCCCCGAGAAAAANAGGCCACCGTTCGTCTGTTTGACTTTCGTAANTTAAGAAAACAATGCAACGCCATTGAACATTTTCCATACATCTCAGAGATTTGCAGAAACTGGGCACGACCTCGAAAATCTGTTCTATCTTCATCAGCGCTTTTCAGCCTCAAAACGACAAGAGACGTAAGGACGTACCGTGAACCTCGTTGTCGTCTTCGGAGCGGACAGACACGAGTATGTGCTGGTCGACCAAATACTCGCGGTCAGGTATGATCGGAATCAGCTGCTCCATGGAATCTTTGGTCCAGAGCAGTTTTACGTAATTCGGGCCGAAGTCTCCGCACGTTCCGAACTTGTCGTTGCGCTTGCTCTTGACGTATTCTACAAGTGAACGCGGCGTTTTAACACAAGCAGCCAAAACAATGCTCACTAGGAAGGGCTATTTCCAATCAATGGAAATAAATTATTCACTTCGTTGCGGCACCAAAAGCTGAAATCCACTGGGGCGTAGTCGGGTGGATTCAAGTCAAGTTGGACGTTTCGGGTTGCACGCAAATCTCATTAAATAGAAGCTAGCAAGGAGACAAAGGAGACTGGGTTTATGCTTTTTTGTGTTAATGCATCCCCTTCTTCAAAATCAGGAACTATATTTTTTCATCGATTTTATTCCTAAGATACTCGAAAAAAAACAGTACAACTAGGTATTTTTTATTATTCTAATAGCTATACCGGAAAGCCAACGCAGACCCAAAGCTTTTGCCATTTCTGTCTGGAAAAGCCGCATGATGAAAATTAATTTGGTACAACCCCCAGCAGGCAAGATTCTAACTGAAAAATCACGTTTGATTAAAGCAATAAGATACCTACTTCGGCTACCTTTAGCTTTAAAAAAGAAGAGAGTACAATAAAACCTTCGCAAGCATGAATTGCATTTACCTGGGCTGAACACATACATTGGCAAGGCTCAACCCCATGTAACCCAAGCAGAAAAACTCGGCTGAGAGCTGTTGCAACCTCTCGGTTGGCGTTGCGCTGAATGCGCGGTTCACCACGAACGGAATGTGCGCGGAGAACAACACCATATATATGTGGCGCGAACAAACAATAATAGAGTGGTCGCGGCGCGTGATCTCTATTGTTGCTTGCTGCCACAGCGTGAAGCTTTGCGCACATGCCGCTCGGGCTTTCCGATCGCAACAGAGCAAATTCATAAAACAACAAATCAATAGCAGCTGACAGATGATGCAACTTTATTCATATGTGCCAAGGAAACTTGGATATTGGTTCTGGGCCCACCATTGTACACAAAACGATAATCAATCACAAGCAGAACAGACAGCAACAAAAACGACACAAACTGAGCCTACTGCACGCAGGGATGCACTAGTCAGGCCCTTTTCAACCGGTGGGCCACAGTGGTAGGCCATAACGCTTTTTTTCAGTGGGCCACAGAGCTTGGCATAAACCAGAATGAAAGCATTATGACATTTGTATAACGATGTCATTATGATCAAATAAGATACAAGAAAGCTATTTTCTGGAACAAATGGCAAAAATTCGACCTAAATGTTTTCTTTGTGACATAGCTCCTATTTAACAATGTTAGCTGAAGCTGTATTCACGAGAATTACTATGCTATGGCATAGCATTGCAATTGTTACAGCACAGCAGCTAATACTAAGCGCAAGTTATAGAAGTGTTAAATCTATGAGATAAGCTTTGGGCCACTACAAATATCTTTTCCAGTTCNAATAGGTCATGAACAAGAAAGGTTGAAAACCCCTATAGTTTAATACAACGATACGTCCCACCAACGCTTGACCAGGNATCACGTAAGGTTAAACTAGCAATAACACGACAGCATGGAGGTATTGGACAAAGACCAGTCGTTAATTTTTGATAAGCGCACGATTTTACAATCTGAGGTCTCTATCTACATGTGACCAGCAAACACCGAACACACTCTCCTTGTTAGTGAATGAACTTCACCGCGCCTGCGAAGCGGTCTGAACTAAACCTGTGGAGTGAAGTTACTTGAATACAGAAATGTGCAAATTTGAATCATAGCAAAATGATGAACGCAGAGCCCAGCCGGATGATTCCTCGAGAGCCTATACAAAGCGTAGAGTTTTCAATTCAAACCAAATCAAGTTCCACAATGTTTTACAATGAGGAAGTTGTGCTTCAAACTACAGGGTGTCCAGCTACGACAACACGGAAATAAGAAGTCCTAGCTTCCACACCATGAAGCGCGTGCAAGAAACGCCAACGAACGTGCCGCGAGTCACAGCGCGATAGACAGAGGGAGGAACGAAACCTGTCATTTCAGGCCATTTGATTTGAGAAGCTTTCCCGGCACGCAAGCCATCGATTATGAAGCAATTGGACTTACTTGTCAGACACAGCGAATGGAATTGCAGATAGAATACACTTTTGCCGGGCGTCTTCACTATCACCTCAATCTTCTCGAAACTTATAAAAGATTGACCGGGATCGCTCTCCATGTTGTTCGAAATGCCTGGATTGCAACGTCGGCAGTCAGGAAAAATACATTGTAGACAAGTGTTTTGCACAAAGCAAACACACCGAAATGTTTTGCGTATGCTGCAGAGACAAACAGCGCCCGCCCAGTCACGTGCAACAAAACCGGCAATCGAGTTTAGTCAACTGCAACAACATCAGGCTCCTTGCATCGTCCAAAACACATACTTGACGCAACACCAGTGGCGAGGCTAGACGCAGCGGAAATTATGTCTTGCCGTTCACTATGACATAATTAAAATCGATTTCTTTTAAAATCCTTTGCAGGTGTGGATACATAAAAATAGTCACCTCTATGTTGGAATAACAGCGCCAGAAAAATTGCACAGCTTGCTCTACTACTGTATTTCGTCAGTCTACCCGCCAGTGTTTACCTAGATCGAAGTCGACATACGAGAGAAATATTCACATCACAACTCTGCTTTCGCACAAAATTGTCCAATTCGTTCGAGCAACCTAAGCACACATGCACCTCGTGATGCCGGGAACCGCTACATCAGGAGCTAAGACCGATACCTGCGTTTGACACGTATTGACCTCTGACCCCAACTTGAAAATTTGCGAAAACCGGTGAATGGTCGCTGGTCATGACGTCCTCGCTACAACCTGGTAAACAGAAAAAAATGACGTAAGCTTTTGATGATTCGTAGGAAGACGTGAAAATCTTTAACAGGAGGGAGGTTACGTACGAAGTCAATTTATTTCTACTGCAAAAACCGGGACAAATACACACAATCAAGATAATTTCACTTATACTTCCACAAAAACAAATCCGTGAAATCAGTTGACGCCACTAAAAAGCAAGTACTCACAGCCATTTTAACATCAGACCACTTTCATGAGCATTTTAAAACGTTAGGCAGCTGATTCTACTCAATGTACTGTAAAATTTATTTAAAAATTTAGTTGTTGAACTAATTTCGTGTGGGGACTATTGTCATTATCGAGGAAACAACAGGAAAGAGAACACGAACACGCGGTATAAACATGGGTAGCTAAAAATAAAGCGCTGTGCAATGTCAGTAGAGTATAAGTAAACAAAGAGGTTAAAGGCAGGTAGCGAAACGCACCGAGTGATTTTGGGGTTTTCACAGCCATCACAACGCTTAGCAAACATACGGGAAAACTTCTGGTTGGGCGAAGTTTAACCTATTACTTTCATTCACGAAAGGCTATTGCTTGCTTTCAAGTTAGTAATGTTACACTCTATTGGGGTTCAGCCTGCAAATTTTGTACCTTTTTATCATTTCTAACTTGCCATTCAGTGAATTGATCCCTTTATTTTTCTGGTCGCAACAGGTTGGCTACGTCATCATCGCTTGCTTGTAACGCCCTACAGTAATATTTGGGCAAGCGTGCGTGGTCTTATGTCTTCGCCTCACTGAAGGCGAAACCACCCAATAGATTTCATGAGTAGAATCAGCTGTTTATCATATCAGGCCTATTGTTTGCAAAGCTGGGCGCCATTTTTGCGGTCTCCATAGCCGGGTATTCCTACAGTATATTGGTACAGTGCCGAAGCTACCAGCGGTTCAAATCATTCCCTATGTGCGAAAAAAGTAGAAAACAACGCTCAATGTTTGTAAAATGAGCAGAACATATCAGAAAACGACAACAAATAATCTCTTGTATCTGAACTTCGCGGTAGAAAGAATGTTGTTGAGTTCAAAATCACGACCAAAACACATAAACTTCGTTTATGACCACAGGAGCATTTGAGCTGCACATCTGTCTAACTTGAAGATCAGTCGTATTGTCATCAGTGAAACAAAATGGAAGGGCCTGGCGCTAATTCATATTTGTTGACAGCAGTTGACAAATTCGAGAATGGTTGATTAGTGTAGTGTACGATGGCTTCACATCGGTCAGCGCTGATCGGAGCAGTCATGCGACTGCAACTAAAATACCAGCATCTTCTCCTAAAGCCCAACCCATTGAAATACTAGGGGTTTAGGACCAAAAAAAGCAATAACAAATCCAACAGGGACATTACTGGGTGCAGAACCCAACGCAAGCGAGGAAATCTTTTGACTATCGTCGATTAGTGAAACAAGCTTGTGTTGGGGCCAGATTCCCGGTACACATTTTAAAAAAGCGGACAACGCAGGAGCGGAAAACGCCACGAAAACGGTTCCAAGCTTGGTCTGAAACTGAAAAAGCAGCTCTTGAAGAGAAAACGATATAGACGCTGGTGACTGCAGTGCAAACAGGTTTTCAGCAGCAGCCACAATCGGTTCTTGCAGTACCATGTAAAGGATTTTTCAGCATGGAAATGACATCCTAAGACCAAATTTTTAAAATCGCCAACCAAGTTCATTCAAACCGCCGAACTTAATAACTTCTGCAAATATTAACCATCATCCATACTAAGCAAACACGTATCGATATTTCGTACGAAGCCATGTCTAGGTAGGGCATGAACGGCGATCGATCGAGAACGTATAATCCGCACGCAAATACTGTACATGGCTCACCGTAAGCCAAACAGACTGCGTGGGTTTCTGGATAAGACCTCCACAGGACCCGGTCACACCAGGACGGCACGTTGACGCGCACTCCCGTCTTCTTAACTTTCAGGTGGTTGTAGGTTTCCCGTGTGCCGCGTTCGTAGCGGTAGGTGGGAGGAAAAACAATGTCTTCTTCGTCTGCGGCGCACACACGCAATAAAATAAGACAGAAATAAACGGTTTGTTCAGAAACTTGTTATAGAGTCATCTACTCATGCCAACCGCTTCTGCAATTAGAAAGAAACGGTCACGACTTAACCAGAACCGTCGCCAGAAAGTCTTCAATAAGGGGGATTTACGTTTGTGCAGGGGACTTCTGAGCAAAAACTCTGTTTATAGTGTTTCATATTTCAATTTGGGGGGCTTGGTTGTTTGTGGGGGCTAAGCCCACCAAAGCCCCCCGTGGCGACGGGACTGGACTTAACAGACTTAACGACTTTCGTCAAAAAAGTCGAAACTTTTCAACGAAAACAACCAGTAATACGAAAAGAGAATGAAAAATAGTTTGTTATGGCGCAAGGCACGGTAATAAACTTACTGAAGCCATTGAAGACTTTGCACGAATCTTTTTCACGGCGAAGCTGATCTACTTTGCTCAAAGTCGCATAATCTCCTCTTTTCAAGTATGTGATTATTTCCTGGTATTCGAGCTCCAACCTGAGGCGATAAAGCAGCGAAATGAAACCACCGATAAAACCGACTGCAACACCTGTTGTGTTCAACTCAAGCTGCTTGGGAATAACAAGAGCCATGAAAGAAGTTTAGATGGATGCGTGAAGACCGACTTGCTAACCCACGTGAACCGCGATGTTGCAACTCGCATCGGTGAAAAACCTAAAATTACTATGGTATCCTGAGAATATGCACAAAAGACAAGTTGCATGTAACCAAATGACTTGCATTACGCACTTGCAAAACATTGAACGATGAAACTAGAGTCACATCAAGGTTAGCCAGAAAAGTTTATTACTCAACACTCACAGTTCATGATTAAAGAAGCGCTGACTCTCCATTTTATGAAAATAAAATAAAACTGATTCTCTTCAAACGCTGTTGGCTTCACTCATAAATAATTAAAACAGCTCTGCAGCTGAAAGTTGACGCGTGGGAGTCATTGCAAGTAGCAAACTATGTGAATTTTAGCGGCATGCCGTTTCTGTCAGAAGAACAGGCCTATTTACATTTCGCTGAAATCTGAAACCGATAAAATTCGTACATCTGGTAACCTACAAAAAAGTGACACCAGCAATTTTTCCCGAAACGGCTTTACAGCACTCCGAAGCCAGTTATGCCATTAGTTAGGATCGATGATAACGAAACAACAAAAGAACCCACATCACAATCGAATTGGACACACTTGCCAACACTTCAGACCTGTAATTGAGATCGCCGAAGAAGAAGAGATGGTCGAACCTATTTGTTAAATCAAAGTCACGGAAGCGATCTTCGCCCAAATTGAGCTGCCGGACGATGTCGTAATAATTGTTGTTTCGCCTGGCAACAGAAAATACGTCATCAAGAACAGCGAATTTGTGTCGGAAACGACGCTCTGGACAAGTGGTATTTTTTGAAACCACAGCAGACTTTTGCACAAAACAGCGCAGAGCGAAAACACATCGGGATTTACGTCGCAGTCGATGGCCACACTGACCTCCAAAGTATTCGACTAACAGCCTCTATTCACTGACCTGACGCATTTCTCGGAGCCGGACGTAAGGTGAGCGTTTATGAAGCAAAACGAGGTGCCTCCGAACTGGAAGGATACACCGACTGCACCCTTGTTGCCGAGAGTGTTGGCGATCCCTGATGAAGCAGCAGCAAGAAAATTTTAACTTCACCCGCCGTGAAGTCAAGACATATGGAAACGTAAACGTATCTTGAAAAACGACCATTCGACAAGGTGGACCAAAGTGAAACATGTGAGTAGAAACGTTTTCGCTACCGTGTGACCCGAGCCATTTCACGAATAAACGCTGAATCTAAATTTGAAATAGAACCGAGAATAAAATGCTTTTAATCGGCTTCACTCACTACCGCTCATTTCACCAACTACAAAAGGAATGTTTGAAGCAGGGAATGGTCTCAGACTCACCAGTTTTGACGCTGGCCGTTTTCACGTGGCTGATACGATTCTTGTGTTCTTCTTTGACAAACACAATTATCTTGATGTGCCACAGAGCGTCCATAGCAACCTGAACAAAAACGAACGATTTAATAAAAGAAACGTATTTTCGTTTGCATACGAAATTGTGTAATTCACGAAAGTTTCTCTTCTTACACGTTTCAGGAAATCTGGTTACCTTCTGCAGTACATGAAATAAAGCAAGATCTCTTCAAAGTGTCAAATTTGACGTCATAGCAAAGGGCATGCAAGATGTCTTTACCAAACTGACAGAAAGTACAGAATTCTTTTAAAAAAAATTTTCAAGGTGAATCTGCAGGCGATCAGCGTCAAAACACCACAGTAGTACAACGCAACGCGTTCGTTTAAAGTGGGTCTATACTGACGAGGTGAAACGTTCTTCCAGTAATCTCCTGAACTGTCTCCATTGCTTTGTGCATCCAGTCTTTCTCCGGCAACCCTGTTTCTTGCGTTCCGACCACGTAGATGTCGTGAGGAATGGCAGAGATGGTCTCATGCAGGGTCTTTCCGGTTCCTTTGCACATGAACCAGGAACCGATCTCCGAAGGGGGGATAGCGTCCCCTGCGTGCAGTTACAACATTACGCATCAGCAGGAAGCACTTACAACTCAAACTATCGACATCATTGCTGGTACGTCATGCTACATCTACAGAGCGGAAAATAGCCCAACGTGGTTACGTTATGACGTTACATTCTACAACCTTAAACTTGTGAAAATGATTGTTATATCGAGTTTTGCTGAGATACTTCGCTAGCATTGAACACTTATCCGTGACGCGTTGCCATTTACGCGTGGGCCTGCTGGAACTCTGGCTGAAAAACAAACATTCTAACGAATAGCGCTGTACCTCTACGGTACGTGGGACGATTGATTCTTGGATTTTTGAACGGTTCCACACAGTAACTGAAAATGCATCAATTACTACGTTTACATGGTCAGTTTTGCGTTGCTCGTTACCATATATGGATAACGAGTGGTCTGGTTCTGATCGTGATTTGCTGAGTCAGCACCCTGAACGAGCCAATGCGTTGGCCACCTCGACAGGAAGACGTCTCGTTATGAAGTGTACGTGGTCTCGTTGCTTGACATGCAAACGTAGTAAATATGACCTGACTTATATTCCTCGCGGCGAAAAAGCAACAAGTATTTCGTTCAAAGTTTCCCAATTAAATGGAGAGTACGAAGATTTGATAGACAACGAAGGTCAGGCTCGTGTGGAATGATTAGGGACTCGAAACCGGCATGTACGAAACATAATTTATAAGGATTGGAGAAGTTTGGGACGGTTCACCAAAATGTCATCAAGCACTTACCCAATGAAATCCTGTCGATTGCAGTTTAGCCGCATCATACTTTTAGCGGCCAGTGCTCAATGCTGATAAACCAAAAGCAGGGGTGTAGTGTGGCGGGAACGCGTGGGAACGGCGTTCCCACACCTTCTTCATGTTTTGCTTTAAAATGAGTTCGAACATGTTTCAAAATGGCTAGTTTTATAAGGTGCGTTCCCACACCTCTTTCGTAAGAACTACATTCCTGACCAAACGTAATAAAATTCACCGAAACAATAATATCGATCAAAGACTCTTTTTCTCAGCCAACATTCACCCACTTATATTGAACGAAGTGTATACTTCACCTGAAACGTAGCCACCCACAGCTCTTATAAATTTATCATTTTGCGTAACTGAAAAAGCTAAGAAACACACACCTTAGATGCTGGATTTTAACACTGATTTGAGATGCCGCATCGGAACTTTAACTCTCTCACCCATATTCCAAGTTCCGCAGAATATCGAGACGCAGTCCGGTTCACGAGATGTGCTGTGTTTGTTTCGCAAGTATTGCAGCAGTTGACAGAAAGCCTCTCGCTGCGCGCTCTGCTCGAACGAGTACTCGCGCTTTTTGTTGCCCTCAAACACGATTGAAAGCTTGGTCTTTGATTTGTTGCTCTTGATGATTTGCAGCACTAAAAAATAACCAGTTTTTGATGTCATCCTGTCTAAATTTAAAGACAGGATACCGCAATGAATGTGAATACAATAGATCAACTGCTTAGCGTTACAAGTCGCCTTTTCGCAAATGACCAACCAATCGATCTTTTTCTTGAACTTGCACTTGGGTCAGTTTGTAATGAGCAAAAAGGGCGTTTTGTTCATCCAGCAGCAAGCACTACGTAGAAGTTAGGGTCTAGGACAGTTCGGCGACGCCGTTTCGGTGATGGTGGTCGCAAATGTTTTATACGAGAAAACGAATAGTGTGTTTTTTGAATACAGTAGAATTGCCCTATAACGTCACTTCAAGGGACCGGAGAAAAAGCGTCGCTACAGGCGAACCGACCTTATAGCCGAACTGCAATAAGTCGTTCCTAAAATGGCGTTTAGTTGAAGGCCAGACTCCAGAGCCGGGCAAGGTTTAAAATGTTCTTTGATTAGGATTGCCGCCTATTGCATCGTGTTTTCACGAATAGTCCGACAAGAAAAACACAGACAAGAATTTCAAATCATTGGCAGTTGTATTTACATGCAATACAGAGCATACAGTAGTACAGTATTGCATTACGTTCTTGCAAAGAAGTCGATAAGTTTCACTTGTGCGGTTCTCGAGACAGCTTTATCTAGCGCATGCTTCGAATTTTGTTAGAGAATTTTCCACCCTGGGCTACTGCTTCTTTTACTCGACATTCTACTCACTGCTTCGCCAAGCCTCGGTCAAATCGACTCCAGTCGCAACAATCCTACAAAAAAAATCCCTAATGCAGTACAATGATTCCCGCTTGAGTGATTTACTTATCGGTCATAAAAGGTTTGTGTAGCGGATTTACAGCCGTGCTTACAAACTTCAGAGTGAAGAAATCTTGCAACTGTCGTTATACACGAACAAAATATTCTGCGGGGACCGACGAAAAGCGTCGCTATGGCGAAGTGACGATATAGCCGAAGTCGTTATAGCCGAACTCTAATGCATGTAAAAGATAGGGATTCTGCCGGGACCGAAAAAAAGCGTCGTTATACGCGAACTGTCATTACAGCCGAAATCGTTACAGGCGAATTCTACTGTACTTCAAACGTTAGATTACAAAGGATGTTTGTCTGCCCTAAACCTAAATCCTAAACCTTAAAGCTAAACACAAAATTCTTTGAAAAAGTACATAAAAATCGCCCCCATCAAAAGTGTTGTGTTTATAACCGATTTACTGTCAAAGCGTCCATCACCGAAACGGCATCGCCGAATTGTCCCATTCCGTAGAAGTTATGTTTGGGGTTTGGGCAATGGTCGCCACCAAACGGCCCACACAAAAATTTACAAAAACGACAAACTGCAGAATTGTGTTTTGAATGTTCGCACTCCATCAAACTTAGTGAATTGGTGCCCCCAAGCGAGCAGCTTAGCCTGCAAGTTGACGCAAAGAAAATCGCAACTGCAGTCTTCGCCTAATGACAACTGAAAGACGCTGTACAGTGCACAGGCATACTTACCTTGCGTGTGGTCATATTCATCTGCTTTGCCGTCTCCTTTCACGATGTGCAGCCTTCCCGATACAACATCTAACCTCAGCTTGTGCTTGGCATACTTGAGCGCTCCCTCTTGTTTCACCTACACAACGAGACATTCAGCTCAATGCGTTAGGTCAACAAAATACTTCTGCATACGGAGTGTCACTTGGCTAACACAGCACGAAGGTCAGACGCACACGATTTTGAGCTGTTTAATGGTCACAAGCAACGCGGGGCGGCCAAACAAATAAAGAACATGCGGACGTTTGAAGCATGAACTGTGCTCAACATCATAAATAGATCAGTTCTTATCAATGCATGAGGCTGTGTTGGAGCAAAAGCATGAATGCATGTACAGGTGGGTGCTCGTGGCGGAGGCGCAACTTGCTAGTGACATCTGGAAACCTTTTGGGCATTCAGATGATATCTCGGGTTTTTTTGATGAAGGCACCAGAGTTCAAATAATAATAAACAAAATGAGCAAATTCAGCGCAAACCTCAAAAGTTCTTTCCTTCAATGGGGTGGGAGTTTTTGACTTTTTCCTTGTCGTACGTAATGTCACCGCCGAACTGACGCCAAGAAGTTCCTGCAACAAAACACATTCATCAGAAAGAACGTGTCTTTTTCCTGGCAAGCTCGACCTGACTGCTTTTCGTATCTCTACCTGAAGGTTAAAGCACGCTCGCTTGTTGAGCGATTTTACCACCGTCTGGCAATCGCCAAGCCTGCCCAGGAAAGTGTCCAAATCTACATCTTCATTACCCGTCTGCAATCAAACGCAAACAATGATTTGAAGAAGCAAAGAAAAACTTCAAAGCCCACAAACTTGTGGTAATTCGCAATTTTACAACGTACATTCCAACGCACAAGGGCCATCGACCAAATAGTGACCAACAGCTGTGCATGGTGAAGTCATCACGCTACGTTCTAATAAAGAGTTTTGAAACTTGTTCCCATGCAGCTACGTGCCGGAAGCATGACACAAGCACGTGCTGCTGCCGAAATATTTTCTGCAGTATGAAGGAGTGTTTTCTGCAGTGGCTGAAGCTAAATGCAACTCAAGGCGTCAGCCAACGCGGTGCAAACTTTTAAACTCGCCGCACTGGCTTCAAAAATTTCACAGCGGGCAGAATCGAGAGTAGATCTGATGGATTTTGTTACGTAAATAATAATGTAAATAAGATATAACTGTAAGAAAATGAATTGATTTTGTCAATTCATAGCGAAAATGTGCGGCACCATACAACCAACAAACACAACACGAAACAGTCTGCACAACAGCAAGATGAAGAAATATAAGCAACACAACAGCACCAAAAAGCACGCTACCAAATGTTATAGTACCACCCACACATCAACGCAACAGCTTAGGCTTAATCAAATATCGCGTACACATACACGGCAAGAGATCAGTGTGAACCACCACACTTAAGATCCTTGCAAGCGCACAAAACATCGCAAGCTGTTTGAATTAACACAATACATACAACCCTGTACAGTGTACACTATTGAACATTGTTGACTGTCATGTGTGCGCACACTTCTGTTCAAAGGTGTAAGAGAATACAAATGATTGGGGGTGCGAAGGATTTTTGCCCGAATTTCCCCAAACTTGCTCGAAAAATGTTTTGCCTACAAATTTTCTTACACAAAGGTGTGACCTCTGAAAAAGGTCTTCATGTGTTTTCTGCAAACGTTGGGCACAATTCTTGCCCGGATTTTCAGGAATTTTGTCCACATTTTTAGGGATTTTGCCCGGATTTTTGATACGTCAAAACTCTTGGGCGTTCGCTTTCACCTCCTGCACCCCCTCCTCCGACACCACTGCTTCCGTTTTTGCTAATTCCGTTGGAAACCAATGCAACGCGGTAAACAGCATTCCCCGCACAACGCTTACCCTGGCGTAAGCGTGGTTTTTCCTGGGAGGGGATGTGAAGTCAAAGAGCTGACGCAACACATCGATCTTCACCAAAAACCGTTCTAGTTCACTGCCCAANAAAAATCACATTATGAAAACAGAGGACACTGCACTCAGTCAAAAAACGCAGGTTCTACGAAATGCATTTCTTTTTTTACGCAGCACAACTTACAGAAAGTTTTGTCTTTCGTGACTTGCGACATGACCACTTGAAAAACATATTCTGAAACAAGGCACAGCACGAGAAAACGTCGACCGAAACTTACGATTGAAACGCAACAGCTTCTTTAGCGAGCAGAGTTTGGAGCTCTGCGCACTGTCCGTCGCCGCGCTTGACAGCGGCGAGATCAGCGAGGAGGCCGCTCTCGTTCGTGTACTGCTGAATGCTTTCGATGTAGGACGAGCTGACTCCAGCGCTGCAACAAGCCCTTTGCTTCAATCAAACAAAGCAATCCACAACGTTCGGCACTGCGGTTTGCACGCTGTGGTAAGGTTCGGACTTCTTTTTGCTACGGTCTTCCTCAGGCACCTCACCGCGAAAGCTTTAAGTTTAAGTTTGCTTAACAGAGCAATTCCAACCGGATTAGCTGTGTGCATTTTCCAATAATTTTCAAACTCAATCAAGATCGAATAATCGTAAAAGTTGAAAACGTGAGTTGTCGATGATTCTGTGAAAAACAACGAAACACCTCACTTCGGCCTACTCGACAAATGTATTCGCATTACCCGTTTGCTTCACCAAATGCAAAGCACGTGCACCGAGCAATAATGTAACGGCTCGCCATAAGTTTGCGTGAAGCAGGGTTTCTCAAAACTTCTTTAATCGCGGAACACTACTGTAAGTCTTGTTATTTCGCTAAGTGACACTAACTTACGCGAAACACTATGTCTTGTGAGGGGAGGGCTAGACTCTCCTTAACTTGTATCGAAACCTCTCGTAATAGCGAATAATAAGCAATACAAGGGAGAAGCCGAAAATAGCATTCTCGCTCGCGTTATAAGGTATTAAACCCAGTGACGAAATGAGTCAAGTGAACTTGCAATGCACCATGCTTATTGTTCGGAGGAACACTTCGAAAGTAGGTAGAGGAACAGAGTTTGAGAAACGCTAGTGTGAAGACGCCCATGGATTGCAATCATTAAAAAGCAGGGTACGCAGCAGTGGCGATACAAGTAAGCAATGGCCGATTCACGGGGCAACACTTCTGACCCTAATGGATGATAGACACCGATCGATGGACAGCCACGCCCAGCTAATCATGACCGATGTCACGCGCAACATTCCCTCGGTTACTGGGTTTTTCTAGCTAGCCGCTACCGCCCTAATATCTCCTGGTCAAAGCGCGTGCACTGAACCTTTCGCACGGATTTTCGGTTGGCATCATTATCAACTTCATCATTTCCTTCATCGCTGAAATTTACACGGGTTTTACTGTCGAGTGGGCTTCACTTCAATCAAGGAATAGCTTTGCTTGAAATCTTGCGAAAAGGAGCCCAAGCTGAAAATCTAGCATACAAAGCCTTCACTGATGAGAATTTATTGAACCCTAGTAGATCAATTACCGACCGTCTTCTATCACAGAGTTGTTGCGCATCCAGGTTTTTCTCACGTTGCAAACACCAACTAATCATGCCGGTACAGTTTTCATCGAGTCGTGACAATGTCGACTGACAAATCTTCAACGTACGCAAAAAACTATTTTTCTTTGGCGATTACAGCACAGTATCTTCCCGATACCTAATAAGAAACACAAAGTTGGCGTTGTTCTTTATGAAAGAAACGCTAAAGATTTTAAATATCGTACAAAGATGAGCGAAACCTGGAGTTTCATTATCAAGAACTGCTCATACAACTCTAAGATTTCGAAACATCCGAAGTATAAACCAAGCTTTGGTGTGCGTGAGTACAAAAATTATTGTCTAGCGAGTCCCAAGGAATGTCGCTTTAATTTTGACTCGCAAAATGATTCATTTCTAACACAGTACTTCATTCGGAAGCAAACTCTGATTTCGTTTAGTGTAGGCGGGGTACTCAATATAGCGCCACGATGCTCGTGTGTTACGTAAATATCGAGGAGTGTAAATATCTGAGTGTGCGTTGACTAACAAATATCGCAACACATTCGCAAAGTTATCATGCTATACTTCTGCAGTGCTCCATCCGATTTCAGCAAATATCACAAGAAATGAGTGTTATTCGTCAAACGGATGCGCGTTGCTTGAAGATCCTATTTCGACACTCGCCAAATAGAAGGAAACGAACTTCACCGCAAGCAGCAAAATTTGGTATATCAGCATCAACGCAGAATTATTTTTCAAGTATAGGTTTCTACAGGATGTATTGAAAAGGCCTTACCACTGTTTCTTGATTTCATTCAGACGTGTCAAAAACTTGGCTTGAATTTCTGCCTCTTTGCATTGCGGCCCATCCACTGTTAGACTCCGCTTTACCGTCAGAGGAGGATGAGATAGTTCTCTGTAGAATTATCGCGTCAGCAACAAACGCAACTGCCGATAATCAACAACTGCAGACTTGCTAAGAAGTGGTCTGAAAACACCCTTTATATACTTCCGTGAAACACCAGAACATAATGAAACTTTTATGTGCCTGGAATGGTACGCAGTTAACCTTTTTAATATCGTTACCCATTAGAAGAACCTGATGGATTTCGATGGCCCATTTTCACAAAATAACAAATTACAGCTTGCAATCAACTGATAATAAAGCAACACAAAAATGACGTCATACTTTGATTTCAAGTGTCCATAAAAATACTGTCTATCAAAGAAGCAAAGAATCAGATACTAAAGATCTTACAGTCCATAAAAATATAATCAACGGGAAAGCTGATACTGATTTTTTGCTATTAAGCGGTCAAATCTAATTACTAATACTTGCAAAACCAAACTTCAGGAAAGTTTCTTTGTAGCTCTGCGTTTCTCTGGAAGCATCTAATAGTTTTAAACTTAGCATCACATAGTTTTCAGTTTACACTAGACCAGAGCACTACGACTACTAGTCACTAAACTACGATCCACACCAGTGGTTCCCAACCGGGAATCCATGGACCCCCAGGGTCCACAGACAGATTTTTAGGGGTCCATGATGACCTTTGTATGTATAAGATGAAAGCAAAATAGTGAAATACCCAAATACCCTGCGTGTTGGTCTAGTTTGCAAAAGACAATGAATCGAGCGTAACTCTAGAATCGAGGCTACAGGGAAATACAAGACCTGGCTCATATGAACAACCATAGTTGATTCATTTTATCAGAGGTATGTAAGTTGCGATTATCCCGCCCTTGGCAACGCTTTTTACACAAAATTCCATTCGTTATGCATTTTGATTGTTATGCAACTATGTCAATATGTTACGTGATACGTTATTAATGATTTTCGGCGCGCAAAGCTAATGATAGCATTTTCTAGAGACCACTTGTACGTAACAGTATTAACTGGTTTTAGGGTCTACAGGTTTCAGCCAAATCGTCAAAAGGGCCCATAACACTGAAAAGGTTGGGAACCACTGTTCTACGCTATGTACGAGACTCCAGTACTATGACGCCACATGAAGGTATGGTGTTTTAAGACTAAGTGCAACGAAACAACGTCTTATGAATGCACACGAAACTCTACATTCTACAAAGCTGAAAATATTTTAATGCAACATAACCAAAAAAGCGACTATATTGTCCTAAAAAATGTCAAATTACTTAAGGGTAATTACCCACAGGTTAAGAAACACTGCAATTGATTGATACCAATCAAGTTGAGAAACTTCTACGTGCAGCAAATAGCAGGACACTTTGCTTTAATCTTAAATTTGAGAGTTTGCGGTAAGAATGTTAATGACACTGAAACGTCGCGCAGTGAACCACTTAATGACATTGTACATTGCAAGTCGCCGCCAATAACCGACCTGTTCGTTGGCAAAGGAGGCAAATCACGTTGTTTTTCGGCACTTGCCGGAACAGGTCCTTTTTGGTCAGGCATAACCTTGACTCCGAGGGCGATAGCACGAGGTGTTGGAAGTGGCGGAGTGCTTGGCACGAGCGGCATTGGGTCTTTTCGTAACGTTGCGTCTGCCACAAATCACGCAGAACAAACATTACCGCTAAGGATTCGCGAGAGACTGGTTTTGCTTTCAGCAGACAGGCACAAAGAAGCATTTTTGCAGCGAATCCGCTAACATCGCCTGAATCGTGTCGATACGGGCACATGGCCCCAGGAAAAAGCAAGTTAAAGACATTAACCTGCTACATGACGGTGATTACCAAACATTCAACATTACTTGGCAACCGGATTTCCGTCATAACAAACCCTGTGTTACATGATATTGCTTCTATGTACAAATGCGATATGAACTACATTAAGTAGCGTGCCAGTGAGGGAGTGGTTGTGGAACATGGAACTTTGTATTGATGCAACAATTCGGCAAATGCCAATTAACTATACTCGTGGACAGTCTCAGGCCGACTACTCACTTGACCAGCGAGCAATCCTTATGTAAATGCTGAAACATTTTCACGGTAAAATATAGCCTCAAACTGGGTTAAAACACAAACAATGCCGCAAAAAAGTTAAAAATTGTATTGTTTAACGAACACATGAAGAACAAAAAAGAATTGTATTTATTATTTCTGATGACAACCATTAATATTACTCGAGGTGTACAGCAGATAAGGGAAAATAATGTAGCTATGACTTAACATACAAGACTGACACACGTGACTGTCAGTCAGTTGTACTCAGATTAGCTGAATCCACACAAAAACTTTTTTGAGTCCACTGCAAAGTAATGCTTTGTCTATAAAAAAAATAACTCGACATAGATATGAGCTGCAAAACATACATTACTTCAGCAAGAAGAATATACAAACGAACTTGCATGATAACATCATTAGTAAACGCATCACTTCGTTCAATTTCAGCAAACGTGTCCACTTCACTCGTCTTACAGCTCACAAAAACACCCTCAGTTTCTGGCAAACTGACCAGCTTTGGCAACTTTCGAAGTGCGTATTTCTACAACGTCAGCTTAAAACTGAGTACAACGTCCCTCTATATAGTTCGTTTCACTGTTGGATACGAGTTAAAATAGTGCTACTTCGAAAAGTTCCGATTAGATAGTATATTTTTGCAAATGTATTTTTATGGTTTGGAACGAACACACACCCACAGTAGATCTGTAAGTGAAGGTAGATACACAGCCTCACCGAGAGATTTTCGCTTGATTGATAACATTCGTAACAACGGGGAGCTCATGTTTGCAGGTCAACGCTGTTTTGTTCTCAGTAGATGCTAATGTTCGTCTCTTCTACACGAACCCATGCAATATGCATACTGCAAGCGAGTTAAAATTCGACCACACATGTCTCTTAACAACAGCTCGAAACCCTTTCATACTTTATGAACTAATTGAACCACAAATTTTCAACCCCAATTACTAAAGCTCGCTACTACAGTTAAAGAGTATGTGACTGGCATTTGTACGTCATGTCGTGTGTACCTTCACGACATGCGCCTCGCACAATTAGCGGAAACCTACGGCAGAAGTACGACCCCGGATGAAAGCTGCATGATTCACCTTAAGTTGTTCTGCCAAAGAACCCACAACTGCGGCCAGTCCTACGCAGTATCTGTCATTAAAGAAATTCACGTTCGTAAGTCACAAACAAGTGGAAAATCTTTGTGAAACAATAAAACATACAAAACTAGTGGCAATCATTACGGTAGGTAAAGATATGTATCGCAGATGTACAATCACATGGCCGGGGATAAGTTTTAAAAAATACAAACGTGTAGCAGTCAATCGACTGAATGCATTTTATAACTTGCGACCTATGTTGAGCACTCCTGCAGGGACAATCAACATCCTACATCCATTGACTTTTTCAATATGAAAGTCAAATTTATAAAAATACCCAGATACAACTATAATTTATGCGATATGTATCTTATTCTTTGTAGCAATTAGTATTCCAAATCATCTAATCTTTTCAATATTTTGAGTGAACGGTATTCATATTTGAAATTCTTTTGATAACAAAGGGGCGCATTCTGTGTTTTTGTGAACTTCATAAAGGCAGACAACAAACGTGACCATTCCTGTTGGTGCAGTTCACATTAAAGCAGTGGTTCTTAACGGGGGGGCCTTATGCATCCTGCAATATAGAAAGTTTGATCAAAAAATTTATCTACAGAAAAATTTGTTTTTGCAGCTTATTTAAAGCCAGGTGGGCTTCAAACGTAGGACTATTACTTACGCAAGGTGTGGATGAAAAAGTTCAAGAACCACTGCACTGGAGCATAATTGACAAAGCATTCAACATAACACAGTTCCATGAGTTTCGTTTGAAGGATTCCAATTGAAATGTTTAAACAACTGTTTCCACACACACACCAAATCTGGATTGCTTTAAAATCGGTATTTAAAGAAGTCAAGCCCAGACAGGTTTCCATTAAAACCAAAAAAACACATTTCTAGCCAATAAGCCCGATTACAGGGCCTAATTTGATTCCTTATGGCAGTGTGGTCCAACTACTTCTGACCTACGGGCCATTTTGCAAAAACGCGACAACTCGCGGGATACTTCCAACAAAANGATGTAGCCTATAAAGCAACAGACTCAGAATAGTTACAACTAAAAAAGGGAAGACAAGTGAGTGCGTCATTGAAAGAATAGCATATAGCAATTTATTACATCAGTGGGATGCCTGTGCCCGAGGCTTCTCTGACACTATCGTACAGGGTTTCGCTTCCCATTCGATTTCTGTTTTTATATTTGATTGCTTCATCATAGAAGATGTACTCTACTCATTTTGCTGACAAACTTCCAGATGCTCTTTGCAGTCTTTAACACCGTTATTATCACATGTTTTTATTAAAAGATGTTATGCTTGTTCTAACTAAAATGACCTATTGCAGGGATGGGCAATTAATTTGTCTTGCGGGCCACTTTGAGCTGGCTGCATTTAGCCGATAGACAGACAGATTTATTTGTTGGTACTTAGTGCATTGCGCCAGATGTACTCTCCAACACAACGAACACCGGGGCACTGAAAATACATAGAGGTAATCTACGCAGGTGCCCCAGCGCAGGGTTATCGGCAGACCATACCCTCTAATTTGATCGTAAAATAAATAAATAAAACAAAATGGTACACAGAAAAGGTAGTATTCATTGTTCTTGTGCAAATGCACTTTATCCAGCGCAAGCAATTCAGTGAAACAAATACAACCTTACATGTTTTTCAACAAATTTCAGATTTGAAAAATTTTCCTGATTGCGTCAGCTAGCCACTGAAAACGCTGTGGCGGGCCACATGCGGCCCGCAGGCCTGTAGTTGGAACAAACTGCCTTATGCTAAAGTTAGTGCAGCGCAGTCAGTTGCACACAGGGTTGTTGTAAAAAAAAAACGACCCAAAAAATCCGCTTAAAAAAACAGTAAAAACCACCAAAAAGCCTACTCTTTACTTTTCCTTTGAAAAATCTACCAAGAAGTAAAAAATAAAATAAGCAGGACACAAAAAATAAAATAAGCAGGAAATTTGTACAGTTACAAAACTAACAGCAANGAAATTTAAAGGACTTGAAAAAAAGAGAAGAATAAATCTAACAGTTTGAGTAAATTCTAATGGTTATCTTCATCAGCTCTGCACAATTGGTATATTTTAACTAATTTTTCTGGCTTTTCTGCATCTAAACTTTTTCTGATTTTGGACCATATCAAATCATATATCGAAAAATTACACTCTATAGATGCTGATCTAGCAGGGCATGCACATAAACTTGATGTGAAACTGCAGAGGTTGTGTGGAAGTGGTTTTTCTCTGTTCGCTGTGCACATGCTTGCCAAGCCTTACCACTTAGAGTGCACTGACCAACAACACATTGCGAAAAGAAAGATGGGTACATTTCTTTACCCTCAATTTTGAATGCCATAATAGGTATAACAGGTTATTATTGTGTAAATCTGAAAATAGTGATATTGTATGATGGAATAAAAACAATTCAGAATTGGGTTTTTCCGTTTTCCTCAAACAAAGAACAAAATGTTTTTTTAAAACACAAAAAAACGGGTGTTTTTGAAAAAAATAAAACAGGTGGGTTGTTTTTTTTGAAAAATAACAAGTTTTTCTCAACCCTGGTTGCACAACAGTTATCCATGCAAGAATGTATCAAATGGGGGTTGTTTAGGCATTAAAGCAATTCATAGTGTACCACATGTTCACACACAACTACTGAATGTGTCATAACTTCACTGAAGCTTTTCTTATAATCTGTTTTTAAAATAAGCCTTCACATTACAAATAAACCATTCTCAATGCCTTTAGATATCAATAGATATTGTAGATAACAACCAAAGCCAGGATCTTACCAAAAAGGTAACTGTTGTTCTATGCCCTCAAAGTAAAAAGTGATGAATTTGTAAAAATGCAAGCTGCAGTTGCTTTCTTGTTGTGATTTTGTTTTGCAGATGCAGTGCTTGATGAACATTTTTACCAAAAACTTAGTTGCGAGTATCTTGTATCTTGTGTCTTAATTCCATGTTCATATAACTTCCTTTTTACAAAGGCTTCTGAGCTGTCTGTTTCTTATTGTCACTATCAAAATGTACTAACAAATTTATTTTTTCAGTTGTCTTACAAAGCATTTTATGCAGTACGTGTGTATGTCACAGGCACCAATCAGACAAGATGTGTACATAAAAGATACACATTTCAAGAAAAAAAACATGCCAGAAAGACAACAGATAATTATCTTCCAACTATTCCGGCAGCAACCCACCACAACCCAGAAGCAAATATACAAAACACATGCTAACTTGCACATAAATTGCCAACATAAAGTAATTTAAAATATTGCACATAGTTTATACAAAATCATGTTAGTTTTGAAAACAGGAATATATTTGGAATCTGATGCCTCAGCTATGTATCAAAGTGCTGCAATCCAGAGAAAATGACTACAATTACAGTACATAAAACAACTAAAACACAGCCTAAAAGAAAGCATACAGAAGTCATTGTCCTTTTAACACAGTGTTTAATTTAACTTTGGTGATGGCAATGATGGCGGGCCAAAGCCCGAAATTTGCTTCTTGCTGGGGCGGTTGAGGTGAACGCTGTTGCCCAAGCAGAGCTATGGCAATTAACTCAGTGGTCATGGAGCGAACACCCAACCTTCCCATTGAGATGCAGACACTCTAACACTGACCTATCCCCGCTTAGTTTGATAACAGTGTTTCAGTGTAACACAGTTTTTATCAAACTTTTCCACCTTGTGGACTCCCAAGTCATAGATTTGTTTTAGCGGATCCCGAATACTACTAACAAATACTGCAACAATAAAAGGGCTACACATGAACGAAATATCCAGGTCTTTTATTCACACTGATGCACTTGGAAACTGTTTGGCAGAAAATTCTGGGTACAGTGTGAACTATTGTATTACATCATAGGTAGCACTAGAATTACCCAGTTAGGCCGAGAGGTGCATGTCAGACTAGTTGTGGTGCAACTAATCTGAGTAATGGCCAAAAAGGGCAGATAAAATCAAGTGGATTTTATTGATTGGATTTTGGTTTGAACACCCCTAAACCACATTCATGGAGCCCTAAGGGATTCCCAGACCTCAGGATAAGAACCCATATTTTAACACTTTCTACACTGGCCTACATATCTTTACGTACTTGGAATTTATGGGACAGACACTGGGCTCAGCACTATCTTTTGCCCATTGACATATTGAGGGTTTCGTGAAGTTAGCCACAGAAATCTTGTAGCATGCAAAGAAATAATTGGTTAAAATTTCTCATGTGTACCTACATCTCGTTATTCATATAAAACTCAAAAACGAAAGTGTTCAAAGAAAATTTTTTATAGATCTAAAACCATTAACACTTTGAGAGCCGGGTTAATTCAAGCGGTTCGAAAAACAGCTGATTCGCTTGTGGCTTTGCGCGGGAATTTCTACGCTCCTGTATGCTCTACAGACCTGGTAAAAGTATCAAAAAACGCGGCCAGTCTAGTAGATTGCACTCGAAAAAAATTTTTTTGTGTGGGGGGTGCGGGTTGGCTGTGAGTGACGTCATAAGTGGAGGACTTTTAGGCCACCTTGGCCCACTTTGCCTGGCGCTGGGCGCCAACCGTTAGGTGGTAGTATTTAGCTGAAGTTTTTACTGCAAACTAGGCTACAATCCGAGTGTTTTGATACTTTGGGCGACCTGCTGGGGTTTTGGGTTCAAAAGTTATGATGTTAGTTAGTAAAAATATTAGACTAATTAGCTAATCAGATAATTAATTAATTTGTTTATTTTCGATCATAACTTTTGAACCAGAAACGTTAGAAAGTCGATCAAAGGCTCAAAAGACTCAGACT
>JGI24021J15306_10000217_pt1 | contig 36335 bp, 19 predicted proteins | sample Ectturendosymbi1_FD_15306 | JGI IMG/M metagenome (IMG submission 15306)
AGTATGAACACACACACTCTGCAGAACGCAGGTTGATAAAAACAGACAAAACAGAACCTAGTACAAGGCATTGAAGCCGGCGGAATCACAGGGTTACAGACGCAACTGCATTGAAGACAGAACCATAGGGTTACAAACAAATTCTTTACACTATTGTAATGTTAGCTAACACGTAACACTCGTTACAGCACTACTGCGGAGTGGGGCTACCATAATAAATACGGTATAAGTTTTTTCTAGGTAGTGTGCGTTTACAAATTGCGCACACTCAAACAAATAAGAAAAAAATCCAATTTTTCTAAACAATGCAATTTATCTACAATGTGAATATCAGGTACAGCAGAGTGGTAAGGCAAGAAAAATTCCAAGTGGTGAAACGTGCATAATATAATGTAGAGCTACACTATCTGCACACAAGATTTCGTTTTTGGACTACACTCATTGAATGGAAAATTATATAACAAAAGCAACAAGATAAAGCAGACAAATTTCTTCAAACAAATACCAACCCATTCAACCTAATCAAACGTTCAAACAAGAAACGATATTTACATTTTTGAAGGAATAGCGACTGCAAAAGTATTCTCAAATAAAACCGGAATAGCACATTTGGGTCCGGACTCCAGGCCTCCAGCAGATCAAAATTGTTTGTAGATTTTTTTTACGGTCCATCCCGTCGTTGTCCACAAGCATCACTGCGCAGGTAATCAAGCCCGACCGGATGTTCAAGATACATACAAGAACGCATATGTACATAAGAGCGATGCAGAAGATCACATACAACAACCTGTAAGCACAATGTTTGTGTAAGGTGATGCAGAAGCTGCCTATGTCTCAACTGCACATATTTGGCCCTCATTATCCAAAAGGGCTTGCGCCAAGCAACTTGTTTTACACCGTGCATCAGGTAAGAAGGCTACATACTAACAATTTACAACGTTTTCGTAAAGCCCGACCTAATGTCGAACTCCAGATCTACCAGCACCGTCTTGGACGCACTAACCCTGGGGCTGGCCAGCGTAGACATTATACGCTGGAACTATTGCAAGACTCTTGCTGTGTTTTCAAAACAGAATACATACAAATTGTGGCTACCAACTGATGATGCGCGTAATGTAGCTAGGACCATACATTACAAACGTTCGAGGTACACTTGCTGGCACAGCTGTAAAACTTTGAAGTTTATTTGTGCAAACGTATTTAGTCGACGACAGTCTTTGAAAATTCCCAGCATTAAAGAAAACAATGGTAATTCCCAAAAACCATTGTTAGACTTCTGATTTGCATCAGTTTAACTTTGTAGCGATCAAGAACCGAAAGGACCTGTTAATGGTGATGTTGTTGCGACAGGCAGGGCCTGTGAGGGAAATTTTATGAAGGGGTACGAAGACTGATACCGGCCCCCAAGCTTCTGGGACCTCATCCAAACTTGTATAGTTTGTTTGTATAGTAATCAGAATATAGATAAAACAGCTATCTTGCTAAGATTTAGAAATAGATTAATTGTTATCCTGACAACTGGCTTACACTAATAATTTTACGCTAAAGCACAGAAAAGATTAGCGTGCATACTTTCACCCTCCCGGGCCCAAATGCCTACCGCCCCGGGCCCAGGTACAATGTACCTCTTGCACCCTCTCGTAGGCCGTGGCGACAGGTATGTAAAGGTACATTCAAAACCATCAAACTGTGGTTTCATTCGTTTTCGGTACCTGCATATTCTTCAAGTTTGTCTGTTAACCTGGGATTTTTTCTTAGCTCTCAGTTTTAGATTACGAAGCTTACGAGATTTAGGCTTTGACTTTGTTCTCTGTACTTCCAATACGGCTTTGTTTTTTTATCAACCTTTTGTGTTGCAAAAGGTTTTCTCACTGAAACAAAAGTATCTACCGATCACTTTACTCACAGAAATCAGAGTGTAATTGCTAAATACAGTAGATTAAACGGGTCTGCGCTTTTTCGATCGTAGTCATATTTATGGCATCGACTTTGCGAATGGTTTTCAAAATTTTTGAGCTGTTTTGTTTTTTTGGTATTGCCATTTTCATCCACAGTTTGACAAGATAATTTGGCCTCGACAAATCCCAATGGAGTCAAAACGAACTTTGGTAGTTAATGTGTTTGCCTCCGTAAAGCAGATGATGATACCAAGTTTAATTTTGTGCTTTCAACAATGTTTGCTTGTCAGTAAAGAAATCGTCACCACTTTTGGCATTCATTCACTCACGTTCGCAATTTGGTTGCTTCTTCAACATACAAAAGAATTGCACCTGATCAAGTTGTATTAATTTGACATAAATACTGCAGTTTTGTTTTCCAATCAGTCAAACATCCCCCAACCTCGACTAAATGAAATCCAGTCTTCAGAAAATAAAACGAAAACAGCTAACGTCTGTTATGAATAGATGCCTGATTGATGGTTGATGATTCGCCCTTTCTAAAGCGACAAGCAAATTTTCGAAGGAAAACCTTTGATGCATGGCGCATGTTACTCGACCCCAGGTTGTACATGAGCGGATTCATGCATTCGCTAAGGCGCAGACAAAGGTAAGACGCCACCCCAAACCAGTAATCCAACGAGCAAGAAGGCGAATCGTCCTTTATCTCCCACGTGCTTGTCCACAGGAGATAAACACTTTGCGGGATATAACCTATCATAAAGGCAATAACAATTAAGGCAAGTTGGGTGAAGATGCGTTTCTCCCGGCTGTACTGAAGGTAGTTAACACTTCGATTACAACTAGGGCAAGCTGCAGAACAACCGGGCTTTTTCACAGCCGTCGACTTTTTAGGATGTCCACTTTGACCTTGATAAATGGTGTCTGGAGGAAGTTTGTTTATGACTACTGAAGCGTCATTTCCTGTGGGAGAGATTGACTTTGTTTCAGAACATGAATCGTTTTTCTTGCCAAGGTTTTGCAAGCTTGGGGAAAAACACTGATTCCCGTTGCTGCTTCCATCGAACACGGTTACTTGCTCCCGTCTTCGCGAACATTCTGATTTCACAGCAGTGTTCGGTGATGATGCGCAGTTCGGTTTAAGCGAAAGGCAAGACATGCGCCACCTACAAATTAAAAAAATGTAAGTTAGGGAAAGTTGCGGACAAAACATATTAAAGCATGCTTTTATTCATTGGATTTTCTTTTCTGGAGTTTTTTCGATATGGGTTTCCGACCTTGCTTAGTCTCAACTTGGTGTGGAGCCAGAAGAACATCTGAGATTGCTGAAAACCGGAAGGCAGTTCGGCTTCGGGATCGCCTAGGACTGCTGCCCCCACAGGAAAAGCGGGAATGAAAATCAGTGAATGAAAAATAGTTAAAAAATTGTCAGTAGAGATTTCCGAAAATAGTAGTGCATTTTTCTATAAATTTTTGATTCAAGCTTTATCTCAACAAAACGCAAGTGATGTTTTCATCACTGATGTTGAATAGAGATCTCACGGCAATATCATGGAAAATTTTCCTCTACAATTTTAATTTAACAAAGCTATTGCTGTGCCAATAAATATCTATCGTTTTTGTACTAGAAACAAACTTTGAGCAAGCATTTGGTATAACTCAATGATTTTTAACAAGCTTCACGAAAGGGCCACATCAAGCGTGTCAAACAGTTGTAGGAGCTTGTATATTGAAAAGTGGGTAATTATCATATTTTGCAACTATGGCTATAGTATACAGCATTTTGTTAAACTTNAACTTTGAGGANGTTTTCACTGATAGACCAAGCTGCAGAGAAACTACAAAGACAATGGGATTTTATCAAACGAATACGAANACCGTTACCCTTTGCCTACAAAAAATACGCTAAAATTATAAAAGAGTTTTAANGAAATATGAGAAAACAAAAAACGAAATTTTCAGGGAAAATTTGATTACGTTTTTTGCGACTGATTAGTTTATTACACGTGTTGGTGGTTTAACTGTACACAGAAAGCTAAACAGAACCTTGATTCTAAAACTAACGGCAATTCGATAAATAAGAACATAATTGTAAAATAGACGACATATTGGAGGGCAAAGAACCCATCTTCGACTCTTTTGATGGTGTTCAGTACATTCCGTTTTCCACCTCGTTATAACAAAAAGAAAACAAGACGTTCCTATTCACGAATCACATCGTCATTTCGCTTACCGACACCTTTTCAGGAGTAGGTACGCAATCGAAGATGAAAATCCAGCTATGCATATCATAGGAAAGTAGAAAAAAATCGGGCTGGTAATGGCCATGTAACGGCTGTAGCGGTCAACGCAGCAATCGCCATCTGTGTGTTCAAGTATGGAACATGATGGCCAGCTGCTCTCTGTATCATATAAGTTTTTCTAATGTTAATTACAAGGTATCTTTAATCATGAAATACATCAATAATTCCACAAAAATACTTTGGATAAATACATTTTGCTGGATAAATTGTAGATCCTATTCTATGTTGTTAAAAATCATAAGATTAAAAGTTGTGATTATGATAATGATAGACACATCAGAAAAGAAATAATTTTGACGTGACCTTCTGCCTATGCTTTGAAGCTTACGTTCTTTTACTACATAAAAAATGAATAACAAGCTCTGCTAAAGAAATACCAAGTGATCAACCTAGTAAGAGGCTAAAAATATCTTTGCATGACAAGTGAACAAATTGTCAAAACTGAGCACCGAAGGAAAAGCTTCGTGGAAGAAAATACCAAAAAATTACCATATATGTAAGAAAACCCGGTAAGAAGCTACAAAGAGAAAGTTCGAAAAAATCAAAAATGCTTAAAAACAGCATAACATCATCAAGTAGTGATTAACGTGAACGCCAATGACTTAAAATACATGGAATTTACTTTGAAAAAATTTGACTACGGACAACAAAGATTTTTGAAAGAGTTCGATGAAACTGAGGTGCCATGTAACAGTAGTTGTGAAGCAAAGGCATGAGTTGGCTTCAGGGACATTTACACTGTTAGGAAAAGAAATGTAAAAACGTTGTGACGTAGTTAAGACGTGGCGGATAGTGACAAACAATTACATTTTTCGAGCAGCAAGGATTACAACCAAGTTTGCTTCGGGTTGACTGAAATCAGTTTTAAAGTTGTTACAGACTAACCCCTTCCGCTGGTGTCACTGCGTTACACCTGAGGTTTAAGACACTATCCTGGCAAAGCCAATCCTTTGACTACCTTGGAATCCCCAAATTAAAGTGTTGCTTGCTTCGGTACAGTGTCTTAACTNGAGGTTTGAACTAAGGGGAGAGTTAGTGAAGGTGACCNACTGGCCACACTGAGGAACCCACTAGCCAAACTTAGAAAAACGTTGAGATATGATAGCGAATGCGGATGTGAATNTGAATATCTATACTAAAACCCGAAATCAGCAGAAAATAATTCGAAAAACACATAAAACAACAACCTACTGAAAATCAAAAGAATACTAAGAATACTAACTACCGAAATACAAGCTAAGTGAGGCCCTGTTTTTACATTTAGTTTCTCAGGGGGTGGTTCACGCCCCTGACCTCTCGTCACTGCTTCGGTACTGATCTTTCTCAAGAAAAGCTTAATGCACGATTCATGAACATCGAATATCATTTGGTTGAAAAACAATTTTCTAGCTTATCTGCAGGAAATAAAGGAAACGTTTCATGGACCTGTGTCTGAAATTTTAAATAAAATCAAAAAGTTCTTATACTGATTAAACAAATATTTAAAAGGAGCAGCTCTGTTCTGCAGAAAATATATTGCCGTGTTTTGCAACATAAGACATCGTCGTGTTTTCTAAGCTGGCGCTATTACATATCTGAAACATTTGATCTTCGAAGCAGTTTTATCCTCCGTATCATGAGATATTTATCCGTTTTACGCTTGCGCATTCCAGCGGCGAACAAACAAAAAGCACTACTGTACTAAGAAATCTTACGTACCTCTGTCTTGCACTCCCACCATCCAGTTTATTGGCAAAGCCACTAGCATTGAAATCAACCACAAAGCACCGATATATATCAAAACGGATCGTTTATTAATTTCAACAATTCCGAACGGTCGCTTGACGGCGTAGAAGCGCAAAGCAGCAAATGATAATATATGCAGTGATGTCGCGTAGTTTGTGGTGAAGTCTGTAGTCCAGTAAAATATGCCTGCAAAAATTAAAATAGGGAAAATAAGTAAGAAAGTACTATCATTTATGCAAGCACAGAAAAGTAAAAAAAATGGATTTCAACTGTTTCAGGTTGAAATTAGCCAACTGTTGGTATAGTAAGCGTAGGAAAACATTTAGTAACAACCTCATTTTATAATGCGATTGGAAATATGAGATTTTGTTTTTCATTTCAATCAATTTTAATAGTTTTATTGTGTATTCGGAGATTTTATCCTTTCATTATCGACTTTTTGTAAATTTTTGTCTCGCTGCACTAAGGACGCTACGCCAAAAACGTTGGTATGTATGATGAATTAGAAGCAGTGCTTACAGTTGTTTTGCAGTAACGAGATTTATGGCACTTAAAATGGATTTAATCAACACTAGCAACTTACAAAATAGTTCAATAAAATAGTCTGACGTACTTATAAAATGTTTTAATTTCAAAATCAATTCCTACTAGTTAAGCAACAATAAATTTAGTTTCAAATAAAGAAGCAATAATGACACTTAAAAATAGTTCTCTTGCTTCAATGACAACAATTTAAAATTAAATTTTGTCAAAGTCAGGAGCCACAGCTTCGTTTGATTTTTCTCCAATACCAAGACATACATCAGCGCTTAACACTTTTTTGATTCACACAATCTGTTTGCTTCTAAAGTTTTAGCTTCAACAACTTGCTCACTTCATAAAAACGTCATCATGCCTTCAGATGTCTGGTTTTGGTTTATGGTCACGTGAGCTCGTTAATATTTTTGTGTAGCTGGGATAGAGACTGTCAAAGGTCTTGCATTCTAATAAGTTAAAATAAAGTGCAAAAAACAACAGTTTGATAATAATGATTAAATGCAAAGGTCGAAAACGTTTACTTTAAGGTCAATATAACTTACAGATTTTACAAAATTATGAAAGGTAGCCATGGCGAACAACGATTTTAACCACAAAATACTGGTAACCAACCGCAGTTTGGTCAAGGTTTAAAATCTCACTTGGTTCGTTATGAGAAAAGCTTAGCTTCCTGCTGAAGAGTAGGTGTTTCTGGGACACACAATATGTTTGCTTCTCTTTTCAAGCAAACATTCAAATATTGATTTGTAGAAGATATATACAGACCTACCATGAGCAACATGATCATCAAAACGAACATTGGCGCATTCATTACATTTTTATGGGACAGGAAGGAAAGGGAAAAATAACAACAGAATTTCGTCGTGATTTATTTCTTCAGCTCACGTGTCTCAAAAATTTATGTGGCTGTTGGGCCTTCTAAAGCATTTTACAAGTTTTTTTCTTCCATTTCTTCTTGCAACTCTCAACTTTGAAAAGCCAGCAAAGCGTTTTTCTTTTAGTATAAGATTTTTTATGGTGAATTTCGGATATCTTTGGCATCAAGCCTTCATCACAAGTAAAGAGCACCTTCTTCTATAACGTGAGGCTGTTCAACTTGGTTTGACACCATGAACCGATTCGCTGTGCCAATGTGAGTTTGAAAACATTTCTCCAATTCCAACGCTGTTTTCGCAAACAGTACATAACAAGATATTTCACAAAAAGTACTAAAATTATGGTTTATGCCGATATTCTCTTTTGCAGCACTTGCAGTGAAAGCTGGTCTCTTTACAAAAGTTTGTTAATCTAGTAAACACCCATTCTATACGTTTATGAGATTAAGTCCAAAACTAAGCGAGGAAATGTACCACAAAATAACAAAAATCCTTAAAAATCTTGCACTTTTAAATCAGAGATCTTTATCTGCTTTCACATGATTACTTGCAAAATAATCAGGAAAGACTAAAGTGGAAAAACTGACTGCTCACACAACTACTGTACCTGCATGGAAAAATCAACTTTTGGAATTTCATACAAAATAAAAAGAAATAAGCCATAGAATTCAAAAGAGTGTGAAATTAACACAAATAAGTAATGAAAAATACAGCGTTTCATTGCTATAGCGTACAAAAAGTATATGTACAGCGGCTATAAGTAGAGCGTTACAGGTGCGGTATGCATGACTTTAAAGAACAGTGGCTCTTCGAAACTCGTCGCCATCGTATTCAGAAAGATCAATTGTCTTGAAGGAAACGAAAGCCCAGGTTTGTTTGAATCAAGCATCAGAACCTACGTCTTTCGACACAGTCTGGTTGTTACAGTGGCTCCAAGACAGCGCATGTCGGTTGTAAAAACATGGGTCACAGAACTTCAACATTAGATTGAAGGCTACTTTAGGAAAAATGTAAATAATGAGAGGTGCCCGCAGCAATCGTTTACAATTTCGTTCGGTGTCTACTTTAAAAGTCTCTCTGCACGCATTGAAATAACCGGAGCACTTCCATGCCAGTTGGATTAATGAGGTCATCTCCATCGCAGGTGATACCAGATTTTTATCTTAATTCGTTGCTGGTCTCAGGAATGAGACTGTCGATTTATATTCGTTTTTTTGGAAAAACCGAAAGCGATTCGCGACTGTGTTCGAAACAGAAAAACTGTGCGATAGTAAAACATCCATAAAAACAACAAACATGAGTTGCAAAAGAGTCGATCATGTACAGCTCAAACTTTTGGATGCAAATGAACTCAATTGGATTTCACACTGTACACTAACATAAGCATTCGTGCCATTTCCATTCTTGGAATCCCCAAGTTCTTCTGTATAACCACAGTGGAGAGCACACCAGTGCAGATATCAAATCGGAAACGCAGAGACTGAAAATGAAGCAGTTTGAAATTGTGTGAAGTTGACTGTTCTTGATAATCACCACCATGCTGAGCACATTGCCAAGGGTACCGACCACCAGAAGCAGTGCGATTAATATAGAAATGATGAAATTTGATGTAAACGTTGTGACGTCAGTACCTGTGAAAAACAAAGCATCGTTTTGCTGCATTAGGTTTTCAAGTCAAACTGAAGCTTAGCTATCAGTGATGGAGTCTTCAGAACTGGCCCACTGTCGGTCTCGAAGGTTTCAGGTATCCTCTTGTTCTCGGCAAATGCAACTCCAGAGAATTTCGAGACTTTTATGCCTTAAGGAAGGGGTGGCCAAACTACGGCCCTCTGGCCCCATCCGGTCCCACAACCAGTTTAATCCGGCCCGCCAAATACCTTGCACATTTTTTTCAAGCACCACATTTCCGACTGTGGACAGCAGTAGAACAGCATTGGCTGCTGCCTGTCACGTAAATCGCTTTGCATTCGGCCCTCCAGTGGCCAGGCAGTTGCAAATTCGGCCCTTGGGTCAAAAAGTTTGGCCACCCCTGCTAATGGAAATGTTTTTGTAAACTTCTAGCAGTTCAAGATATTCGCTGTCAGTCTGATCCTTGGTGAAGGAAACAAGGAAGACTGGCAAAACTGAATAAAGTTCCTCGAAATGTACTTTCGCGATTGTGGGTAACTATTTTTGATAAATTTACGAAAATTTTGGCAAAGTGGAAAAAGTTTCTGGCGTTGGCCTGGGCTTATTGACAACGATTCGGTCTCGTACTTTGAACGAAATCTCATTGGTTTTGGTCTCGACTACATCACTGCCACATACTTAACAACCAGGCTCGTAGCCACAGGGGGCATTCGAAAAATTTGTTTTAAATATATAGTAAAAACAAAATGTGCCCCCTAAAAATGTGTTTTGAACTCCTAAACCTTAAAACCTGGCAATGGGCTGTGAGCAACGAGTGCGAAGACCAGTACACTGCGTTAATGTTATTGACATAAGGCGTACTTTACCTTCAGCCAGGCCCGTAGTCACGCGAAGGCATTCGGGGGCAGTGAAGCCCCAAATTTTTTTGTTCCTCCTAATTTTGTTGTGCCCAGAACAATTTGTATTAAACATATAATTAAAATAAAAATGCTGTCCCTCTAAAACCGTATTTAGCCCTGCCAAACCTTGGAACTTGCTGCGGGCTTGCCCCCAGCTTGACTTTGCCCTTAAGAGTCGTATGAGCAAAGTTCTATTAAACGAAGGTAACTGCTAGCAAGAATCACATAAGAGCTCTACTTGCAATAGGTTAACTGTTACAAAAAAACGTTGCTTCTTTCAGCAAAACATATCATTAACAGTTTTTGACCATGTACGTTACATTTTTGACAAAAACTGTAAAATAAGGCAAAAGAATTTGCTACATAAACATGCTTATAGTAGCGCTTCTCAACCAATGAGCCGCGAAGCAAGCCAAAATGTTACAGCAAAAAAAGCGAATACTTTTGTCAAGACGTGTTAAGTACTATTGAGTTGCATTTGAAGCTCCAACAAAAGGGTATTAGTTTCTCTGTACGATCCCAACACGAACTGTTTTTCTGTTCTGAACTTAAAGAATTTCTTGTTATTTATTAGGTTGCACAATAGGGTGCACAATAAATCGTTTGTCATTTTGCAGCAATATCTCATGGTGGGCCTCCAGAAATTGTTTGCGAAAGTGGACCGCGAGTTTAAAAAGTTTGAGAAGCACTGGCCTGTAGTCCTTCATAGTGGCATCCTACAGCAAAATTGTTAATGTTGAAGCCTGCAAAACAATTTTTACCAAGCAGTTGTGAGGCATATGCTTGAAACTTTTTAACAATTATACTGTAGAGCAAATACCAGTATACTAAAGATGACATTAAGTCGTGATATTGACACGCTGAATCATATTACAAACTGAACTGTTGATGGCCGAGCTACAAAAGAAGATTAACTTTGTTGGTGAATTAATCAGTGACTTTGATGTACACTCACTCGAGAGTCACAATGCAATAAAATCACCATCATGTGCTCAACAAGGTTTGAGAAGCACTGCAAAAGGTCTTCCTGGCTTAATGTCATGCAAACAATTTTAGATTGCTGTTTCATTGCATGACAAGCTTAACTTCTTGATCCAAGCGAAACAAGCCGCAGATCTTCGTGATAAAACCATTCGTGAAAAAAATTATCATCTCAAGATTTGATTAGAGTTTTCATTTTTGTTTGTTTGTTTAGTGGCAAACTTATTGAGTATTCCTATTCTATTACAGATGGCTGACCGCAAACAAAGGTTAAAAAACACAAACAAAGGTTAAAGCTTTCACGAATACAAAAGCACACGCAACGCTCTAAATTTTTTTGATTTACCTAAGATACGTTTATAGCTTTCCAAATAATCTTAGCGCGTTTACGTCAAAGACCGTTTGCTATCCACGTTCACGATTTTATTATCCAAACCAATTAGGCATAGTGGTAAAGTTAAACGTGAGCAGAAAGCTGAGTGCAATTGATCAGTTGTTCTGGATTTTAGATTTGAAGTTCATTCATTTGGTACCATGAAAAAGCTATTGTGAAGAAGTAAAGATAGAAATAGGTTGCGTGGCCTCTTTCTCCAACTAACACTTACGAAATGATTCATCTTGGGTTAGGCCGCAAAAAGAAGGAACAATAAATTTGGCGCGCGTGCGCAACCACTCCTTACACTTCAGTAAAGATGCTATGTGCAGACCTTAGTTTTGATCTCGTAAAAGGCATTTTCGACTGACTGTGACCAGAGTCAGATTTGTAACAGCCTCTCGCCTAAGAACGCACGTTTCTTTGAAATTTATTGATTTATTAATCTATTTTCAAAGCAGTTTAAAACAAATGACTAAGCGGTATTACGGTACAACATAACCGCGGGTTTCCAAAACCTTAGAACAGTTCACTAAAATTTATGAAATTCAGTCTCACCACGAATATCATCGGTTGGTAAGGCCTTTCTTTAGTTTTAGAAGTTTAATGTCCAAGTAGACAGGCAGTCTAAGTTTGTATTGTACATAGGTTTGTACTTGTGGATTATGTCATATTTTTAATTTTTGATAAACAAGAAAACACGCAGATTTGTGGTGTTAGTAATTTTTGCAGTTATTTGAATCTACAAACATGCAATTTACTTCTACACAAAGGGATAATTGAAAAAACTCCGGATCAAACTTGGATGGTTAAAAAATGAAGGCGCCATTTTCTATACTTAGCAAATGTGGCATATATTTACGTTTCAAAAACAGTTGGACGAATATAGTGAGAGTAACTAAACATTTTAACCACCAAGTATGATTTTCAGGTAAAAAAGCACTTGAACTGCGTTGAGAATCTGGTCAATAGTCATACATTTAAAAAAGAAGAGAACAGTTGCCTTACAAATAAAGCAAGCTTGACTCCAACTTACCATTGATCATTAGTGTAGTAGAAAAATTAGGGCTGTGTGCATCACCCATTGACTTTGCTAGAACGAAGGTTTTCGCCAAGTTTCTTTTCACCGAGCTGCAGGAAAAACTTCTTGGGCTGAGGATTAAAATCTCCAACAAATTATGTTTGCACTGCTCCGTTTTTCTCGTAATACCAGTTGCTGGCAAGCGTGTCAAGTCACTCTGATATTTCCAGAAAACTGAAGGCCAGAGGTGTTTTTCCAGACGTTAAGGTCCGTTTTTCATCTCCTGTAAATATTGCCTTTTGTGTTTACCTCGGGTGCGCTGCGAAACCACCGTAGTGTCGTCATCGTTTTCAGCCTCTGTATCGATTTGGGAGCGAAAACGGGAATTAGTGCCGCACAGGAAAAGCCTTGACGTCCGACACAACAATACGCAAACAGCGAATAACCTCTGAATATGGGCGACAGAACAACGGGAGTGGGGCTTCCCGACCCTTCAATATAATCCAAAGAGGATCCGAAATGCAAGGGACCCCCACTATTTTACGGCTTTTTCAATTGTTCGTCATAAACTACACCATCTTCATAATTTTGCTGAGAAGCTTACCTTGTCGATAAGCCAATTATTTTTTATCTCAACCTTGTTGCGTGGTTATATACTGCATACGCGTCTCTCCGTCCTTCACTGATGATACAAAACACCTGCTGTGTGGCAAATTAATGAACCGTCTGTTTTAAGTAAGAAAGCTGGAGTGGGCGTGTGCGCAGTAGGCCAAAACTTTAAAATGTTACGTTGTTTCAAATGCATATTACTCGTGCCAGAGGATGGCGCCGGGAGTCTAACGATACAAAGTCTTACGCACAGATATTACGAGAATGCTTTTGGTTGATAAAATACCCGCATTACTTAAAAAGCGGTACCAGTCTTGTTCGCGTAAATTGATATTTCTTACTGCAGGTTGGCGTCATAGAGAATCATGTATCTTTTGGAGCTAGTGGTTCTGACAAAATATGGAAATATCTTAATCAAATTCAAAGCGAGTTTCGGTAGAAATTGTGCAGCAAGGGTATTATGAGGTTAGATGATCACCGATGAAGTCACGCAAGCAGTCAACCAGGACGCAGTGGGCCTAAATCGGATCCGGACTGCCTCCTATAAATATCGCTGCGCCAACCCTGCGCAAGTGACTGCTTCGATGATGGCTTTTCTTGGAACGGGAGCTTGACTAGTAATCTAAGAGGAAACTCGGTAATCTTTAGTAAACGTTCTTAACCTGGGGTCCGTGAGCCCCTGAAAGTTGGTGAATGTGTTTACGGGGTTAATAGGCTGTGCAGACATTTCTATCAATACCACTATGATTGAAACCTAATTTTGGCTGTTTATTGCATCGTTTCTTCTTAAGGGGTCCGTAGCTTTTATTAGGATGTACTAGGGGTCCGTGACTCGGAAATGTACACGAAACGCTGCTATAAGCGAGCAAACAAATTTGTAGCTCCCTTCAAGCAATTCAAGAAATTGAATGTTTGAATGTCCTGTCACGTCTGCACGTGAGGTTAAATTGGAGCATTCTCTACGCCACTCTTTATGGTTTCTTGTGATTGTATGGGATGTGATGAATATATTCAAAGACCCTGAAACATTTGTGGGGTTGAAATGAGCTGTCTTGAAAAGGCATTAGACATGTATACTCTGTTTGCAAGACTGGATGGGCTAGGATGCGAATATTTAGCATTGGGGCAAACAAGAGTAGTTTCTCTGGAATTGCTCCGCAGCCTGCTGTTGTGGCTTAAAAACGTTTTGGTCACGACACGTTAATCAGACATCAGCCATAAGAAAGGCGTAAGCGAGATTTGTGTGGTAAAGCACATGAATTATGCTGTTACTTGTTGGAATTGCTGCTAAAACAGAAGGCGAAAAAGTGCAGTACCAAAACTTGCTCCTGTACACTTGAAATGATGCGTCAGTCCATAAATATCAAACAAAGCTTGCTTCTTTGCAAAAATAGAATCTACCCATAATAAAAACGTATCNGGGTCAGCTTTCTTTAAAGTATATTGGTCCCAAAATTTGGCCTGATATTCCGGAAAATATGAAATCTCTCTCGTATTATTGATTTGGAAAACATTACAAAAACGCACCTGCTCTTTTACCAAATTTGCTGTTTATTTTCGTCGCATATGTTTTTCCGTGATATTGTTTTTGGTGCCCCTCTTTTCCCTTATATCTTTTACGTTTTTCTACAGTTGCACATCCCATCCCCGGTACATAGGCATGATTTACCCCCTGTTTCGTGTTGCTGTTTTGTTTACTTATTTCATCTGCCGTTGATTCGATTCATTTTGTTACTTTCCTTTTACTGCATGTGAAATGTCTTCAATTAAAAATTGCTTGGTGCTAGTAGCACAGCTGATTGAGAACTTGACCCACATAGTCATTCGCCAACCTGTTGTGATTCAAACATGTTAGAACACAATCATCATTTTGCTAAACCTAGAGTTTTTGATACTTTCGTATTTTCATCAACATGCAATTAATTTCTGCTCTTTGATGTTGTTAATTTTCCTCTTGGTGCATTCGCGTTACTCCGTGATTTGAGTCACAAAATGCATGAATAAACCATTACCTTTACCTTGAAAACTCTCCAATATTTCTTTTGTAAACGTAGAAACTCTGTATTATCAATCCACGTTTAATTCGAAAAAACGTAACGTTGAGTTTCTCACGGCTTTTCATTTAAATCATTTGTTACATCTATCAGGGCCGGATTCAGCTGATGTGAGGCTAAGGCTAATCCTCTTTAGGCCCACTCTTCCACTGTTACGAGGAAAAAATGGAAAAGCGTTAATCAATTTGCGCAAAATCGAAAATGACGATATTGACGCTCTAAAAGTACGGACAGTAAAAAATTATAAATCATTACTAGAGTGCCCCACCACCACTGCGCTTGTTGCTGCCTTCAACGCAAAAGCGTTCAGTGACAAAGATTTCTTGAAATCGTACTTGGCTGACGGGAACAGGATTATTAATTTTTGCAAGCAAACGAACCGAAAATGTCACGATTAAATATTTGACAAAACACATGGTCTACGTTTATATCAGTTTCACTCCTGTTTTTTCTTATCTGTGCTCAGAAAAACCAAACACACTGCCAGTGATGTGTTTAAGGGGAAGCGAGCGAGAGGGGCCCCCTTGAGGTTTTTGCGCGTATATTTTCCTCAATTTTGGTAAAAAACTTGATATTCACTCATATAATACACCGAATTAGAACAGAAGTAAGTACTCTGCTTTGAAAGGGGCCCCCAACAGCATTTGTAATGTGTAAGTAGTCTGCTTTCAAACGGGATCCCAACCTCAACTGCAATGTGTAAGTACTCTACTTTCAAAGGGGATCCCAACATCAGTTGTAATGTGTAGGTACCTCGCTTTCAAGGAGGCCCACAACATCAACTGTATATGTGAGTATTCTGCTTTCAAATGGGTCCCCAACATCAATTGCAATGATAAAGTTGTCTGCTTTCAAAGGGGCCCCCAACAACAGTTGCAATGTGTCAGTATTCTGCCTTCAAAGGGCCAACAGCATATCCAATGTATAAATAAGGAAGAGCTTCAAACCAACTTCAATACCTAACGTGGGTGAAAGTTTGTTCTAAAAAGTTCTGAAAAGACCTTATCAAGTAAGAGCAAAAATGTATACCAAATGATAATTTTATTTCACTGCCAGAGAATGAAGCTTCTCATGTAGTGTAGCAATATTTGTATGAAGGTATATGGTGAATTTATTGTTACTTCTGTATATTTTTAAACTAACTAGTGCCAATGCAAGATGAAGGCGGGTTTGACTTACCCCTGCCTCAAAGCTTTTCAAAACAAGTCTCAGTTTTGATGTTTCTGTGTGTATGCTATGTTCTTGAATGTAGTTAAAAGGATGAAATTTGAAAACAATTAAATGTTTTGAATGTTGAATCTGCTGGGTTGTTTCCTGTGGTTTCAAGGAGTCCCTTAAGAACATGCGTGCGAAACAATTCAGGAAACCAAGCATTTTTCAGGGGAGAAGTGTGTTGTAAACTTTTTCAGGAGAGAAGGGTGTTGTAGTTTATTNATAGTGAATGGAGAGAAATGGGACGCAAAAATAGAGAAGTGGGAAACGATTCCAACTTTCTATCTCCTAACTTTTATGTGTTGCTACATTTGTTTTCCCAACTTTCAGTGTTTTGAAAGTTGTGTTATGTCAGTCATATCGTAGTCTCAGGAATGTATCCTTGGGTTCGCCCGCATATTCCCTTCCTAGGTTTGATCAAAAGGTCTTGTCACGGTTGGCGGAGTATGATGACGTCATCAGAGGGCTCCTTTTTCAGCTTTGCCTCGGGGCCCTCCAACCCCAGGTCCACCACTGCACATATGTGTGGCGGCATAAAGACGTTAAAGCACAACGTGAAGACCACGTTGCGACTCGCTTACCACGGCTGTAAAAATCTCACACACACAAGCAAAACGCGTCAATAACAATACACCCAAATGGTTGCAACGTCTAGGTTCACGATTCGCGTGTTTGTTACTTTTGCAGACTGCTAGGAATCGAAAGCAACGAAACCGCCAGGCGAAAAGATGTGAGGTTTAAATCAGGAAACTGTCGACAAAAAGTTTTAATAGGGTGCTTTATATTCGCGCAGGGGGACCTGACGTCCTGAAAATTTGATAAAATCTCCACTGATTCATAGTGTTTCATATTTAAGTTTGGAGCGGCTGAGCCCACCAGTTCTCCCGTGGCGACAGGACTGGTTTAACCATCCCTTGCGCTGTCATTATTGAAATACGTACAAAATGCTACAATCATCGAATCAAGTAAGGTTGAACAGAGCACAGTAAATAATTTTATAAAGGTTTTGTCCTGGCCTTCCTCATAACAAAATCATCTAGGAATTCATTAAAATTTGTTTGCCTAAGTTTGTGACTTTTAATACCTCGAATACTTAGTGTGGGCAACCTCTTCTGGAACGTTGCGACCCTTTAACTCATTTTTAATTCTCTTGAATCTTGAAAAAGACCTTTCTCCTGAAAAGTTAGTGACAATCAAGCTAAGAAATAAGGGTCCACGTGGTTGGATAAACTGAAAACCACTAATCAAAAGGCACCAGACCCAAACACGCGTTTGTCATTTTATTGCATTTAGTTACCCTTTTCTTTGTCTCTGTTTTAGAGTTTTGTGGTTGCCAGTTGGCAAAATGACCTTTGCTGGCCATTCACGCTCATCAAGATCTTCTCTGATTTGCTCAGCTTGGGAGCAGTACAAACTTTCGCAAGTATTCAACAGCAATCTGATTTCTGAATGACTGTTAAAGAAAATTAAAATGGAAAAATCGCATCTAAAATTACCAAACGAGCTTTACGTAATAGAAATGTTAACAAAGCTACAGCATTGCTCAGAAGAAACAACTATTTTTTAATTGTAGGATTATGCTGCTAGCCTTACACATAGCTTATATCTAGGCATACCATATATCCCGTTTTAGCCGCGAGTTCCGGTTTAAAGGTTTTGTCCCGGCGTCCCGGTCAGTCAAGTAAGTCAACCAAAAAGTCCCGCTTTGGCATTCAGTCAGCCAATATGAATAGCATGCATGTAGTCTGATAACAGAAGAATGCTGGAGCAGAATGTGAAAGCCCTTATCATCTGTAAAAGTCAGTTAACACAATGACTTTTCCTGCTGTGATTTTTACGAGAAATTAAATTGAATAGAGACTTCTTGAAGAAAATATTGTCTACAGAAAAGTACGATTGGGTGAATGTGTGAATTTATAAATGCTTTAACATTGTTTTGTTTTTTACCGAATGTATTATTTTAGTTTTTCTTGGTATCTTAACTACAGGAATCCAAAATTGTTACAGGCTCCAAGTAAGATATCCACACTTATCTGATAAGCCTCGTTGTTCTGAAGCGTCCCAGTTTTCAGTCAAAAATTATGGTATGCCTCATGGGCGTCGGAAGGGACAGGGGGGCCAGGGTCCACCCTGGATTTTGAAATTTTTAGTAAAAAAATGCTGTTTGTTTAGTTTTGAGTGGGAAAAAGCAAATTTCACCACTTGTGCCCCCCCTGGAAAAATTTTGGAATAATCCCCTAGTGCCTCCTCCCCGGAAATAATCCTTCCGACGCCCACGGTATGCCTACTCATATCTGCACTACAACCTTTAAGCTTTGATCAGGTGCATTTCAAACACGAACAGCCACAAGTTCTTTCGCCTGATTCACACGTAACAATCGTTACGATTCAGCAAACACAGAACGCAGTCAACGGGCTTTGAGAATATCGACATTGCAGTCGGAATTCAGCTTGACCAACGGTCCTATTGAGATTCATAGAAACTCGTTGGAAGACCCTCGCGTTACCAACACGGATTTGATTAGATGAATAAAACGAAGTTTCATGAATAGACATGAAATTTTGAGGAATATTTATCGAAATGATGATATACCGGCAATTGACTCTACGCGCACCACAGTTTGCTGGAGGCCCTTGGATCTTGAGGCCCTAGGTTTAAGCCTATATAGTCTATTCGTAAATCCGGCCCTGCATCTGTCGTTTCTTGCATTCCTGCGTATTTTCCGCAAGTGGCCTATGCAATCATCTACACTACCGGGTGTTCCAAAAAGATGTAGCGAATTTGTTATTGCTATTATTTCACATCAAACTTACCAGGTTCCTGTTCCCAGGTAAATCATAGTTAGAGCTCTGTTTTATTTGCTTTTATTCAACAGCATCAATGGATTAAGCAGTGAGACATTCCGTGCAGGAGTGGACCAAGATGGTCGAGCCCTATTTAGCGACGAAATCAATTGTCCAAACTCAACGACAACTTCGGAGAAACTTTCCAGGCAGAAATGCTCCAAATACTCACAATAAAGCGCCTCATTAAAGGTCGCAGTAGCCGACCACTGTAAGTCATGACAGAAAATCACATCGTGACCGTGGGACAATATTTGGAGCAGTCACCACGGAAATCCTTGAGACGTTTCTGACACGAGATAGATCTTTCAAAAAGTTTAGTTATGCGTATAATGCAACAGCATCTTCACTTGTTTCCGTCTAAGGTACAGATTTTACAATTTCAAACTGCTGCAAATAAGGTTGAGAGACGCAAACATCGGTCATCGAATCGAAGATTTCTTGGACTTCATTTTTTAGTGGCGAGACAAATTTGCACCTTACGTGTTCACGTGAGCAAACAGAGTAGGCGCTTTTGGGCTCAGACTCAGCCTTATGAGCATCAGTATCATCCACTTAGTGCAGAGAAAGTGACTGTTTGGTGCACGTTGGGTCGTAACGGCATTATCGGGCGATAGTGGTTCGAGGATGCTGTTGGACATCCCGTCAGTCCCGTCATCAGAATGTCAAGCTCCCCTGCATAAACGTAAAGTCCCCTTATTGAAGATTTTCTGGTGGCGGTTCTGCGTCCGGTGACTGTGAACACAGAGCGGAACATTGAAATAGCGAGAAAATAATCCTTGCACTGAGGCGGAAGCGGGGAGTGGAAATGGGATGCTGTGATTTTTCAGCAGGATGGAGTAACACCGCATTGCTCCGATGCTTCACTCAAATACCTCCACCGTTACTTTCCTGGAGAAGACTCATCTCCCGTCGTACGAACCACCCTTAACCTGAACATTCTCCAACCAATCCCCTTTGGATAATTTTCTGTGGGGATACCTAAAAGACAGGATCTATGCTAACGATCTCCAAACAATTGATGCGCTCAAGCATTATATTCGAACAGAGATCAGAATTCCTCATGAGCTGTTGCACAGGGTCATTACAGACTTGAATGTGCGAGTAGTCACAGCGACACAGTGATTCCCTTTGTGATTCAAGTATCTTAGAACGCATCGATTTACTAAACCTGAAATTTTTGAGTTAAGTTCAGTTGTCGATAATTGGGAATTTACCACACGAATACGAAATCATTACAAAAACGCCAGGGCACTGAAAAAAACGGAAGGTTATCGAGTCGTTGCCCGCTGATTGGTGGATAATCTCTATCGCAAACCAGGTTCTGATGGAAGTGTTGCGTATATGTGGGAAAGAGCTGCCAGATGATCAACATAGTCGCGCAGGAGGAAAAAAAACAAGCGGGTGCGCTGAATCACAATTTTACTGAGCACAGGCCCGTAGCCAGTTTTTAAGGTTTAGGGGTCAAAATACATGTTCAGGGGAAAGATTTTTGTTTTATTATATGATTGAAACAAATTTTTCCGGGCACAACAAAATTTGGGGCACACAAAAAATTGGGGCACTGCTCCCGAATGCCCTCCCGTAGTTACGGGCCTGCACCAGCATGCAATTAATCCCTGCTCTTTGATGTTGATATTTCCTCTTCTTGCATTTGTGCTATTTCGTGATTTGAGTCACAAAAATGCATGAATAAATCATTACCATTAACAAGGAGCTTGGATCGAGCACATTATAAACTATTGAGCTGCACTTGCAAAATGTACGATGAAAACATTTACAACACACAAAACTTGCATTTCTGTAAGACAAGCCTATGAAAAATGATTGCAAAGTATTCCTGTCAATGTAAAATGCTATTTTATCAAAAATGGATACATCTTTTTGGACCACTGTCTATTTACTTTCAACAGTTATGTTTTTTCATCCTTCTGTCTTGGCATAAAAACAAAGAACACGTTGGTATTTTCACTGCAGAAGTTTGGATCTTGTGTATGCGCAACAGCATGCAACATTTAAGTTGTTCCCTGAATGCTATCAATATACTACTAAAGATTTCACAACTTTGAAACAAACACATTTCTGAGCAGTACATGCAAAATGTGTTCATGTAATGAAGCTGAGTCTGATGTGGAGACAGAAAGCATTCAAGCTAACCACTGTTGCTGCTAATGATCTTAAACACCTCATGAAGAAAACAAAATCATAAAACTGACGGCGTTTTATAGATGATCCGTGCCTTCAAATTGCACCAACTCATGGTGAAAAAACATTCTCTTTGGCTTGTAGGAGATGGCGTTCAAACTCTCACGCTCCTGAAGCAGTGAGTTGCCACAAAGATATGGAGGAACACTTTGGCAAAACGAGGTGACTCGCTACACAACATACGTGCGCTTGTTCCCGATGAGAAACTCACAAAAAATGACATGGGCGACCATCCTTTGGTGCAACATGACGATCTAGGTAAGAGAACGTCGCTTGAGGATGTTCTTCCGCGTAAACCCCAGCAGCACCATGAACTGCGGTCATGTAAGACTTGTTGTAGTGCCAACTTATCAAATCGCCGATACGCAGGGACGGATTTAAGGATTGCGGGACCCTAGGCCATTTTAGTTTTTGGAGCCACAAGCAGGTGTGACCTAATTGGTCGCTTGTCATAAAAGCGTGAATTATGTCCCTCTTATGTGCAGTGCTCCCTCAAAAATCTATCTTTTGTGGTGCCGACTTTGGTTCTACGATTACCTTAGATCTTCAACATAAATTAAAGGCTTTCCTACATTCTTCTCAAGAAAAAATGGCAATGCGATCTGTTCTTGGAATTTATAGCTCTTTCGTGTAATTCATAAGTTCTCTTCATTAAATTTCTGTGATTCTTGCGTTTTTTGTAGGTTTATTTTTCGGATATATAAATTTTCATGCGGGAGCGTGTTGCCGCCATCGAAAATATTTTTAGTTGTCGATCTGATTAGCCGTACGTACACTCCTTTGTTATAGTTACCACATATTTCATGGACCAAGCAAGCACAATCCATTCAGTGGACACAGGGCTTATTTATGCCGTTTTCAAGTTCTCATTTTCCAAGCAATACAAAGTAAAGTGTTTTAACTCTATGGTATGGGATGATGGTAAACAGCATGAAGACAAGTTTCTTGCACAGCTAGGTATTGTCGCAACACCTTCAGCTAACCTGATGAGGTAAGTCCAGCGTAGACACATTTTTCCAAGTAAGACGACGAGAAACTGTTCTAGCTGATTTTCAGTGCTGTGCAAAGGTCTAAGATCCCTGTCAATAAATTAACAGAAATGGAAATAGTTTATTTATCATATACTGTAAAAACGTGCTTATGACGTACCAAATTGCAATGTTTCAAAGCAAATGCTACTTGATATAGCATTTTTAAGTCATGTTGTTTTCTTAACTCATAACCAGCTGGAATTTATTTATTACTCCCCTAAAAATGGGTCAAATATAGGCTATTAAAGCAAAAAAACAAGCTCAGATAAACTTAATAATGAGTGGTTTGCAAAGCGACAAATATCCTTCAGGTTAGGCGTCATAAAAACTGCTGTACACCAGTTTTTAGTAAAATTTTACAAGTGTGGCATTCATACCGATTGCAAGAATAGCGAAGACCCTTGAAAACCAGAAGCAGGGATGCAAATGTTGTCCAAACGATTGCAGTGCTTTCTCCATTGATCTGTAACAAAAAAATCGAAAGGACCTTCCAAACTCAGGTGTAAATATTAGTCATTCAATTGTGTGACGTCGATTAAACGCGAGTTTTGGACTAACAACATGCAAACCAGGCCGAAAGCCTCTGCTTATCCCCTTAATGATAAAGAAGCGGCTCAGCTTTGCCAAAGCTCACCGTAACTGGACATTAGAGGACTGGTGCAGGGTGCTGCTTTCTGACCAATCTTCGGTGCAACAGTTTCATGTTCGTACACTGGTGCAGGAGGCGGGGATGCAAGGGGTGCAACTGCACCCCAAAAACTTTTGATTTGGTGAAAATCCGGGCAAAATCCCTTAAAATCCGGGCAAAATCTGTGGAAATTTGGGCAAAATTTGTGAAAATGTTCGCAAAATGACCGTATGTACTTTTATTTTACAAAAATGGTACCCCGAAAAGAATTTTTTGGAGGTCATGATTTCATTTACTTTATGCAAACAAAGTAGGGAAAATTTGGGCAAGTTTGGGTAAAATTTGGGCAAAAATGATGCTGGAACAAGCATGAATTGCAATCGTTTTTTGAAGTCGTTTTCTTTGGAGTGTTTTTCGGGCAAGTTTGGGGAAGTTTGGGCAAAAATCCTGCGCATCCCCAAAAATTTTCCTGCTCCTACACCTATGTGTTCGCGTGCAACATGTTTGGCGGCCCCGTGCAAAATGACTACATAAGAAATGCATATTCTTGCAGTAAAACGCCCCCTAATTCAGATAATTTTGGGAGCTTTGTCATCTGCTGGTACTACGGATATCCACATTTTGACCCCATTTTTACCCCTGGAATGACCACAAATTGAGCAAAATATATCATGGTTTTAAAGTGTAGCAGCGCGGTGTCTGCTACACGCGGCACGCTGATAATAACATCCCCGGCGGTGCGAAAGCCACCAGAGATTTCCTTTGGTCGAGTGCTTTGGCGTGCAGGCAAGCCGCTTCTTTAATAGGGAGAATTACACTTGCTTATGTCTGTTCATCAATACAACATTTTCATGCATGATTGGGCCCCTTGTCAAAAGACTAAAGTCGTTAAAGAATTTTTTTGGGAAAAAAACATTCGATTCTTGGACTGGTCCGGAAATTGACCAGATTTAAATCCTATCGAAAATTTGTTGATGCGTTAAAGAAAAAAGTGTCGGGAAAACAGCCAAGAAGCCAAAAATCACTCATGACCAATATAAAGGAATTACGGACAAAATATATATTTTTCGAATACTGCATGAAGCTTGTGGACAACAGAGTATGTTTAAATTAACTAAAGTGCTGTTGAGAGGCTTTCGTGAAAACAAAAAATACTAATTACCTTGCAAAACTTTTTTTTTGTTTGTCTATGTTTTATTATTTTACCTTTCATAAAATATCGGTGTTTGAATTCAACAAATTAAGAAAAGCATGAGTGAAATTGCACAAATACATAATTCACACAAGTGGTCTTAAACTTTTGCACAGCACTGTAACTAACATCTTCTGTAGCTTCAACAAGCAATCTCTGCATCCTGGTTATATAGTTGGAAACAACCAAACGTAGATCCGCTATAAATTCGCTTACTAAGGCTCATATACTGTATTTCAGAAACAGTTTAATTAAGAAATCGTTTACTACTAGAGACCATTGTGCTGCAGTGACTAGGGCTCTTGTTCTAGACCAGTGGTTCTTAACCTGGGGCAAATTTATCCNCAGGGGTAAATTTCATCTTCCTAGGAGGTAAATTAACTGAATCATAANTTATAACCAACGTAAATTTTTATAAATTTACAAAATGTTATANACTGGATTATAAGGCTAGTTAGCTGCAGTGCAGGACAAAACACAAAAGTACACCCGACATTGTTTTGTTCATAGATTGGTGAGAGGTTCCATGCCAGGCGTCACAGAGCATTGTTACGAAATAGGTTTATGGATATATCACACAAACTGGATATGTTGCAGCTTGGATTATGATTCATAGTTATGCTTTGTGATAAGTTTTTTATTTTTAGTTGATCTTTACACATGTATTGTACAGTGGCGTAGCCAGCCCAAAAATTTGGGAGGGGCCAAAAAATGGGGGGCGCAAAAAATGTGATTTNAGGCGAATAACACTATTTTGTTTGGAAAACTGATTCTCAAAGCACAAAATGACTATATTTTCAAAAAANTTGGGAGGGCATGGCCTCTCTGGCCCCCCCTGGCTGCGCCTATGGTAGGGGTACCAGATTCAGTTGAACAGCTCATGCGCAACACTGTTCCTGTTCACGATGTCATTTGACGTTTGTACGTAAAAGGAGATTGTAACTCAGTCATAATTGCAAAATCCTCAATATTGTGCAACAAATTTAACTGTTTTTACTACTGTCAGACTGTAGTGCCATTTATCTCTTTCTTTTCACAGCATGCTATAGACCGCAGACAGTGGACAGCCAGCACAGTGGAGTTTTTTTTCGTGAATGAGTTATTCATGAGTTAACAATTGCAGGTTTCAACATCCTCAGTTAATATGTCGAAAATAACTTAACTAGAATCATACATGAACTTTAGATCGACTTCATCATAACAGATCATGTTCAAAAACCTCAGTGTATCTTTTGCTCCAAAGCGCTTGGTGATGGTTCCACGAAGCCATCGATTTTGTAGGCTCATTTTGCTTCACGCCAACCAACACACGTACATGACAATCACATGTCTTTGCAGACCAACTGCTCTCGTTTTCGTGCTGTAGAAACTCTGGCTATTTTAGGGTTAACATCTGAAAACACGTTAGGATTGGTAGCATCCTATTGCGTTGCTTTTGCAATAGCAAAAGAAAGCAAAAGAAAATAAAACGCATGCAATTGGGGAAGTATTTATCAAACCGTACGCTTTGAATATGGTGGAATTGGTTTGTGAAAGAGAACACAACAAGAAACTTCGAAAAGATTGTTTACCAAACAGTAGCCTACGTTGTTGTACGAGTGTTATGTCTTGTGATATTCATTTAGATCACGTAGCAGATGAAATTTGAAGCAATGAAGCAAGAGTCTCTCTTCAGGTAGATGAGTCAACTAACATGTCGAACTGCACGTGTTTGTTGGTTTACTGTCGATATATACATGCAGTTGAGTTGAAACATTAAATTCTTCATGTGCAAAAATCTGGAGACGACTAGCGAAGTGGCTGATGATCAGGAAGAAATGAATAATTTCTTTCAATAAAATGGACTCGTGGAATCACGTTGGATTGCTATTGCACAGGCGGCCCTCCAATGCTCCATGAAGCTTTACAACTCGGTAAACAAACGGGCCCCACACATCATTACTACCCCTTGTGTTCTTTATCGACGTGCCCTGGCAAATTCAGCCCTTCCAGAATACTTAAACAGTTTTGAAGCATGAAACTGAAAGTGTGAAATTTAGCAGGGAATGGGCTTGTGCGTTCAAAGTGCTTTTTAAAAATGAATTGATTGATTGTCAGTGTTAATCAATGCTTTATTCCACATTCATATCTTGCAGCTGTGACTCTTCTAAATTCTGATGTGGATTGGGCGAAGAGTTTTCTACCCTGTCGAAGCGTGCATTTGAAGTTATCATAACGATTCAAAATACTTAGCTGTATGAGACAGGGTTCTCCTCAACAACCATGAAACGAAGCGTCATTGTCAATTGATTCCCAAGGTTGACATGGGAATATCTCTGTCAACCACTATACCCAGAATCTGAGATATTGTGCACAGAAAACAAGCACAAAAGATCACTGAACGACTGACTGGTTGAAATTGTCATTTTTCAATAGAAGAAAAATTCAAACATGGCTGTATATTCCTTTTTCCTAACATTTATACGACCCACCAAAGCCTGGATTATGCTTCTGTGTCGTAGCGATGTTGTGATCGAAAAGCCTGAGTGGCAAGTGTACAATGCTTCACACTATGGCAGCAAGCAACAATACAGATCACCCGATGAGATCACTTTCATCATTACCATCAGGACATACAATCAACTGTTCACCAGGTTTGCATGCATTGTTAAAGGCCACTCACCTAGATCACTCTGTTGGGATCACTCTTCATGTCGGCTAGTTAACCATGTTTAATCGTTCACATGTTAATATCACCAGAGATACATGTAACTATCACTCTATTATTGCTTGGTCGCACCACATATATATGGGTGTTGTTCTTTGTGCACATCCCGTTCATGGTGAATCGCACATTCAATGCAATGCCAATGAAGAGGTTGCAACAGCCACAACATTTTCTTGCTACTTCAGATGTTGCTTGTGCTATGTTATGCTGAGAGTGAATATAAGCATGAAAGAGAGTGTTTCTGTACCCAAGTGAAACACCTGGATATATTTTTGCACACAAGTTGTATATATAAAAAATGTTTGAAGAGACTGTTGGTCCATGGGCACCTTCAACAATTTTTTTAAAATTTTCTTGTGGGAACAATAGGTACTCAATCCAAAGAAACATTTATGCTGTTGAAGTATTACTAGACTTTGAAGAAATTACGTACAATAAGTTTAATATATCACAGCTGACTTATAGAGATGTTTCAATACATTTTTTGAGGTACCATCAGCTGGTACAAGTGGTGTCATGAACTCTTGGCACAGACGAATACAATTAATTGCATAACCAATTTACCAAATTTTTTTTATGCATTTAACCCAGAATATGCTATTATCCGTATCAGACAAATATCTGCAGGTTTACCACCTTGCTCTACTTCTGTCCACATGCTTGCTACCCGACACCACTGATATTTGGTAACTTGATGCCAAGCATGGAGAATTCCAGAACTGTGGGATATAAAAGTGCTTCTGGATGTTCTAAAATTCCCTTGGTCCGGATATTTGAAATTCTGAAATCCTGCTGTGTTTAGCAAACCAATATTCATCAATCAAAAAGTAAATGCAAAGTTATTGTGGGCATGTTATCTTTAACATGTGCACTTGTGTGATGTAATAAGTGTCTCCATCAGTTGTGGAACATTTCCTGCACTTCGACCATTATTCTTCTGATTGCTTTGGACTGTGTAGTTGAGTTGTGAACATGTTTATGTCTCAAACCTGTTGTGTACTTTTCACTGAGATGAGACAGTGACCTTAAAACCTGCACTGCCGGATTAATTTAAGTGGTTCATGCGAACACAAGCTTGTCTTTGTGTGGGCATAACTCTGGTGCCGAAAGCTCTAGAAAGCTGTTCAAACCCTCAAAAGACTTGGCAAGTCATCGAGTCAGCAATGTAAAAAAATTTTTGGTTTTGGGTTTCCGATTTTTGGTGAGTGACATCAAAAGTGGAGTACTTTTAGGCCACTTTGGTCCACTTCATCTGACACTGAGCCCAAACTGCTAAATGGTAGTATTTTGCTCAAGTTTCTATTGGTAACTAGGCTAAAATCCATGAGTTTTTTGTTACTTCAGATGACTTGCTGGGGTTTTGGGTTCAAAAGTTATGATCTAAGGCGATGTTCCCAACCTTTTCAGGTGTGTGGCACCCTATAGTAAAAATATAAAATTTGCAGCACCCAGAGGCAAACCCATAGCAATCTGCTTTAAGATTTAGGGGCATTTTAAAAATGCATTTTGAATATATTGAAAAATTTCTTTTCTTGTGATACCCTTCAGTATTGTACATAGCACCCTGGTTGGAAACCACTGATCTAAGGTAAACAAAATAATTGATTAATCCTATAATCAGATAATTGATTGATTTGTTATTTTAGATTAGAGATCAACCCATATGGCTTTTTTGTTACTGATGCCGGTATATCGGCCATTCATGGGTCGAGAGCCGATAACCAACATTTCCAAAATTTTTAAATCTTGTTTTCTGCTTCATTGTCAAAACTGTAATGTATTCTATGTCTTACCTTTTTTACAAAAACTTAAAATACCAGGATTTATGAGCTAAAATTTTTCAAATTGCAGCAATTTCAATATTTTCTAATGATTTGCAATTAATCTGATTAACTTGTTAGCAAAGTATACATTGTATGCAATGAATAAACACAGTGCCATGAATTAAAAAAGAATGTTAGAAATAACAAAACATTAAGAACAGAACACAAAATGAAAGAGAACTGCTCATAGTGCTTACAACAAAAAAGAAAAAACAGTGCTTGAAAGTTGAAAGATGGTGAACAATGAAAAGGAAGAAGTACAAAACGGAGCATCATGTTAAGGAGGTTACAATTAGTACAATACTGTATTCAATTAACCATTGCCAAAACTGAAAATTTTTTCAAAACAGTAGTAACGCAGGAATATTTCCGCTCTGGTTAGCGTTACGGACCTGGTCGAAGTGTCAAAAGACGCGGCAAGTCTTCTAGTCTGCACACGAAAAAAATTTTTTGGTTGGGGGATGCGGGTTTTTTGTGAGTGACGTTATAAGTGGAGGACTTTTCAGCCATCTTGGTTAACTTCACCTGGCCCTGGGCGCCAACCGTTAGATGGTAGTATTTCACTGAAGTTTTTATTGGAAACTAGGCTACAATCCGAGTCTTGATACTTTGGATGACCTGCTAGGGTTTTGAGTTCAAGAGTTATGATCTAAGTTAATAAAAATATTTGACTAATTAGTTAATTAAATAATTTGTTTATTTAAGATCATAACTTTTGATCCAGAAATGCTAGAAAGTCGATCAAAGGCTCAAAAGACTCGGACTTGAGCCTAGTTTCCAACGAAAACTTTAGCGAAATACTTTGGCCTAGCGGTTTGGCCCTAGGCCAGGCAACATGAGCCAAAATGACCCAAAAACTGCTTCACTTATGACGTCACAAAAAAATCTGCAACTCCCAACCAAAAAATTTTTTTCGAGTGCAGACTAGAAAACTTGCCGAATCTTTTGAGCCCTTGAACAGCTCTCTAGCGCAATCGGTGGAAGATCTAGGGCATTGGTAAGGCAACTGACAACTGCTGGTTTTAGGCTGATTTCAAAGTACGAATATATCGTACCCTGGCTCTCAAAGTGTTAAAAGTCAATCCAAGTCTTAAAGAATCAAGTTCAGAATTTTGATGTAATGTAACATTGAATAACTGCGTGTCCTTAAAGCAAACTAGTTGCATAAGTTACTGTAATTGAAGTATTGGCATTGGTACATGAAATGAAACACCTTAACTGATTTGTCAATACTCAATCGTTCCATCTCAACAGTGTAAGATTGTCATGCAGAAAGCAAAGTTTTTCTGCATTTTCACCAAGTAGCCTGCAGTAAGTTAGTTGGTCATCAACAATCTAGCCTAAACCAAATTATTTATACTAAGCAGCAGTAGGCTGTAACCGATTACTGCCCGTCTGCCAGAAGTAAATTCCATAAGAACAAGTCGCCACGACAATAGCTAACGTGCACATGTGCAAATTACGCATCCGATGGTTGTGCAATAATGCGGCAGGACATTTTAGCTTGTGTACAGTATAAACCAGCGCAGTTATAGCCTGATACATCAAGTTAAGAAAAGTAGAATCCTTTCAAGATGTTGCGTGCAGCTGCTTCACGGCGACTGTTGGCGTCACTAGTGACCAGCGATTGCATTTGTAATCATATTCACAACACCACAAATGCTGCTTAACATAACGCAATTCATTTTTCATGCAAGCTTTTTTAATTAAGCTGGGCTAAAATAGACATCGATTGGACTTTTGCATCCTAAGTTACAGTCAAACTTTTCGTGCTATGAACACTTCTCTAGAATTACAATGAGAGTTAGATCGGCCATTTTGGCCGATACCGAAATATTGGCGAAACCTAAATATATTGGTCGATCTCTATTTTAGATCATAACTTTCGAACCAGAAACACTAGAAAGTTGATCAGAGGCTCAAAGACTTGGATTCTAGCCTAGTTTTGAATGAATACTTCAGTGAACTACTTCTGTCTAGCAGTTGGGCCCTAGGCCAGGTAACATGAACCAAAATGGCCAAAAACGTACCTCACTTATGACATCAATCACAAAAATCCTGAAATCCAAAACCAAAAACATGTCTTTTCATTGCAGACTTGAAAGCTTGCCGAGTCTTTTGAGTGTTTGAACAGCTCTCTAGCACAGTCGTCTCATGAGTTCTGCTGTTAGTAAGTCAACCGAAAACTGCTTGATTTTGGCTTATTTTTAGGTACGATATATTCGTACACCAGCAGTGAACGTCTTAACACCTTTACTGCCAGGTTACTTCAAGCAGTTCACATGTGTCTTTGTGTATGCATAACTCTGGCACCGAATACATTGGTGCACTGTTCAAACCCTCAAAAGACTCGGTAAGTCTTGTAGTTGTAGCACATCATAGTGAAATGCTGTAGCACATCAGCACAAGAAATGCTGTAGCACATCATAGTGACACGAATTTGGTGTGTACAACTGCATTCAAGGTCTGTGTACCACACTCTACTAGAATTAATAGGAAAGATTCTTTGATCATTTGTAACGTTGCATTTCATCACCTTGGCACATATCCTACTGAGTCGCGTGAAACATGACTACTATGCTTTGCACCACTGCCATCACAATTTTTCATTCATTCTTTTACTTTGCCATTCTCTCTGCTGGATAGAAAAAACTTGCTGAAGTCTCAGTGCAGTTCACCACGTTATTGATGCAATTGACAGTATTTTCTGAAATGTTCACAAAATGTCTCTTACTTAGGTTGGTTTGGCCGTTGTTTTTATCATTCCTCTAAAAAATTCTGAGATTTTCAGTCTTATGCTGCAAATTTTACTCACGAAGTGGACAGCAATAAATTGCGAGAACAATTTTTTTCTTGAAGCACAAGTTCAGTACGTCCAGATAAAGTTTCACGCATTGGCATGTAGACTTAGCAACAGTGTTTAACACACAATTTTGACTCTGACGTTCACACACTTGTTTTCTACTCAACGTAAATTGTTTTTCCTGTGCACCATTAACAGGCAAAACAAACAATTGTATTTTTATGTGGGTAAACTTAATTTTAGTTCACATTCTTCAGAACTTTAATTTTTAAGTGGTGGTTTTATAAATGCGTGAGGTGAATTTGCATGTTTGCCAATCATTTTTGCTGATTGTTGGAATGAGTAACAGATTAAGTAACATGAGTAAGAGTAAACATTGTTATCTTGATGCCCGTCTGTCATCAGTCTTGACTTTTATTACTCTAGGTATGCTGTGAAGCTATAACTCTTACTGAAACTCAGATTTCTCTTTACAGTTTGCTGTGGTACAAGGTGGTTTTGCGATTGAACCCTGCGACTTCAGTGCCTATCAACTTTTGAGTTTAGCTTAGATGATTGGCATGTGTGCAACATGGATACATTACATATTTTTCCTGCGTAGTGCTTTGCTAAAGGTGAAGTTTGTGCAAACATGCCCCACACGCTTTGTTGTTTAGGTGATTGGCTGGGCTACATTTTGGCATGGTCAAGCTTGTTACCCTTCATGCTTGTCGTCGGCTTCATTACGCACATCTATTTCCGAAGAGAACTGCACACGGTACTTTCAAATCTTTTAAAGACTTTGCAATCGAATTAGGACCCCGTTGTAATCTTGCTTTAAAAAGACTTACCAAATTTAAACGAAAATCTGCAAAAAATGTAAAACGTGACGGACAGCAACTGAGTTAAATCTTCTAATGTAGAAATCATATGAAACGCTTGCTTAGCATTATTATAAATGTTTGTAACAACAAAAAATTTGTTTTTTAGTCAAAACTTGCCAACCACTAACGCTAGATGGCCAATCAAAGGCTCTAAAGATGCGGATTTTTTTCCTAGTTTATTTTTAAAAGAGAGAACAAGTAAATTGCTACTTGAATTTTTTTCTCAGGCCCTGATAACGTCATGAAAAATCCATGACATCACACCACAAAAAGTTAAAACCCAGAAGTGCCCAGATTTTTTAATCAAAGCTAGGAGACTTTCTACTTCTTTGGAGGGTTTGATTAGCTCTCTAGCTCTACCGGTTGGCAAGTTATGACTGGACAAGGTCCAAGCCACAGAAGTGGCTTTGCGGTCCTTAAAAGTGTTAAGTATCTTGTTTCATTTGCCTGGATTGAGCGCGTGAGCAGCATTAAGTTAATTACACGAAAAGGCATCAAAACCAGTCACTGCACACCAGTGAAGGACTTTGATTTAGCTTTTGGTTATGCTATGCGCGGCCACGCTTTGTAGAAAAGTGTGTGTTGCGTGGAAGATCAAATGTAATGTGTTAAGAAAAGTTTCATTTTTGATGATGCGCGATGTAGGTCATGTCGATTTAAGTTGAAACAGAAGCCGAGAATTTTTTGGGCACGGTTTCTTCCTTTCCTCTGTCACTGCACGCCATCGTAGCGACATGGTTATGCCCATAAAGAGCAAAATTGTTTGGTAAGGCGCCGAATTTTTTTCCACCGATTATATCACTACGTTCCTTTATTCTGTAAAACCTTTCGGGCGCCTAAAAAGGTTGTCACCACTTACGAGCATTTTTGACCTAATATTGAAAGCATTATGGAACACTTCATGCAATTTCAAAATAGATACGTATGTTTATACAGTATTTACGAACTTTCCATGAATTTTAAACTATTTCGGCCCATTTTGTCACGATTATTCGTTCAGTTGCCGATGGCAGTTGCTATTGTTGCCCCCCATTTTCTACGGCTGTGCATAATGTGGCAAATGATGATCACTGACGCTCAATGCTGAGGGCCAACTGAAATTTCTTTTTTCAGATCTTCTTTTTTATGGGAGTAGCGTTAAACGAAGGGCTGAACAGAATTGTGAAGTACATCGTTCGCGAACCTCGGCCAGACGGAGGCCACTCGGAACACAACGTCAAATACGGATGGCCTTCGTCGCATTCGCAGTTCATGTTCTTCTTTGTATCCTACATGGTTCTTTTCCTTTATCTCAGGTGCGCAATTGTTTCTTCTGTTGTAGATTTGTGGTATTACATCCAGTTCTGTCCGTTGATGTTTTAACTGTCTGTTATTTTGCTTTGCGGACACAGGTTACAAAGTAACATAACCGTCGCCGACGTTATTTGGAAACATGTTATGTCGGTGCTGGGCATCCTTGTCGCTGCCACAGTGGCGTATAGCAGAGTGTACCTCGTATATCACACAACATCGCAAGTTCTTTGGGGAGGATTTTTCGGAATTGTGTTGGGCATTTTATGGTTTCTCCTTGTTCAGGTGAGTATTCGTGACTGGAATGCAAAGTTGTAAACGGGGCTCATTTTGAAGCCCGAGCCTGACATTTGTTTCAAGCCTGCTTTAGGCCCGAAAGCCAGATTTACCGAGTTCGTCAAGATATGCGCATCTGCGGGTTATCAAAAAACGTCGTGTACGGGTGTACTGTAGCTGCAAGTACATGGTTTCATCGCACCCAAAATAGCAATCACCTTGACCAAAATATTGGCTTAAACAAGCACAAACTTAGCTTGTTAGTCAACGATAAAAGCGGAATGTAATGTTTCTCAATAAAAAATAAACAATCACGAAACTATCAACGATGTCGCTATAGGCATAAAAGAAAATATTTAGGACAGCGTTATTGGCATGAAAAGCCGGATTGTAGGTCATCGTTTCTTCAAACAAGCCAAGATTCGCGTAGGTGAGTGATCTTTTCGAGGCAACGCGGTTACGTGCTAATTTCCTTACTGCTGTCACCTTCTCAAAAAGAGTGTGAGACTAATCCGGGCAGAGAGCAAAAAAACGCAGCTGTGTTTGCAAATAGAATTAGTTGAAGAAGAACCACAATCACTTCACTTACAGAAGTTACCGCGTTTAGTAACAAATGTACGTCGCGAAAGAAAAAAATCGTTATTCTGAACGTTATAAAAAAGTTTTTGTGTTCAGGCCCGAAATCGGCCCAAAACATTTTCACAAACTTAGGCCCAACCGGAAAAGCCGGCCCCACTTACAACTCTGCTTAATGTATTCCGGTCGACGCAAATTGCGCTCTTCACATAACGGCCGCAGCATAGACGCCCAAAATTACCAAGCTGTGAAAATTTGGTTCCGTGTGCTGTGAGAACCAAACCGTAGTGCGTCATTTCTGGTGACGTGAATTGTTACTTTAAGTGAAATGTCCACATGTTGCAAGTTGCATCCGTTGGAAAGCCATTCAGTGCATTAAGAAAAGTTCGCTGCTGAAAAGAAATTGTTGTGGGCTGATTTTTTTCGCTGAGACATTCGGTCATTTGTTCCATAATAGTATTAACTCGCCGTAACAGTATTCACTACTCTGCATTTTGACCGAACTGACTTAATCTTTTTCGGTCATTTAAGAAAAATTGTAAAAAAACAGGTTGTGGGTAATCTATTTTTCTAATAACAAGTTGACCGCTGTTGTTGTCAAACCATTTTGGACATTTGAAAGCAAATGTCACATTCAGTAAAGACGTGTGCTTCTGTAAATGTCCCGCGCATTCTGTTTGTTGTTGTGCCTTTCTTGTTCCTGTCACCGTGCTGTACTTCCACCAATTTTCTNATACGCGGAAGTCGCTGTAGCAGCGCGATGTGATCTCGATTCGCTTCCTTTCCCAGCAGGACGAGGAAGTCTCCCATTACCTTTTGCTTCCTTTCGCCACAATTGATTTGTTGCTCATACGTTTCTTCTTCTTCGGCAGACAGTGTTTACGCCTGGTTTTCCTCAAATCGTCAGTCTTGAAATCAGCGAGTTTTTCATGGTAAGGGACTCTACGAATGTTCCAAACATCATGCGTTTTGAATACGCGACCACAAGAAAAGAGGCGAGGTTCGTATTTGTTTTGTGCCAGATATGGATTTTTACACCTGCAGCTATGTTCGTTTGGTGTCCGGGGTGGGGTCCAATGCGGCGGCGGTGATGGTTATTTTATCCAATTTTTCGCTTTTTTTCTCAGCGTAGATTGGTTCCCACGTTATGGAGATCTTGAAAACCTATTGTTGGCCACCGCATTAACACGCCGCAACACGCTGAACAGCGTGTTAATACGCCGATGCAGAACTGCAGCCAGAAAGTCTTCAACAGGGGGCTTTACGTTTGTGCAGAGGGGCTCGACATTGAAAAATGTATAAAAACTCCACTCATTTGTAGTGTTTCAAATTTCAATTTTGGGGTGCTCGGTACTTTGTTTGGGGGTGGGGGCTAAGCCCACCAAAGCCCCCCCGTGGCGACGGGACTGTGCCGATGTTAACCTAAGTTACCTGCAGGTATTTTCACACATGTTCCGACAGGTTCAGCGGAACGATTCTCAACGATCGTTAGGTTTCGTCCTCGTTGCTGTGGGGCTGGGGGAGGCGTAAAGGGAACCTGTGCTAGAGATTCGAAAATCGCGCCTTAACTCTGCCCTTGTCTCTCTTGTTGTGAGGTTGCTGACTCCGATATCTGGCCTTTTAGGCTTGCAATGACAGAATTGCCATCGATTTTATGCTTTCATCGGCAATCGCTATTGATTTTGCGCAGCACGAGACTACGAAAGAATTCCAACTTCAAATTGCGATAGATGGCAGCAGCGGATCAACTCCCTTGACCTGCAGCAGCGGCGCGGTGAAAAACAGAACGAACCCTGCGCTCGTTCGCAAATTTTTCCTGATGTTTGTTTCAGCCCAAGTCGCAACATTTGCAAGTGGCGCAGGATTTTAGGACTAGTAGCGACCAGTACCGCAACGCACAGCTGCGCCGCGACCGTTCCTGGCGAGCACGTGATTGGCTATAAGGTTACGGCTCGCTTGCTGCAGCGCACTGTTGAGATTT
>JGI24021J15306_10000219_pt1 | contig 36260 bp, 24 predicted proteins | sample Ectturendosymbi1_FD_15306 | JGI IMG/M metagenome (IMG submission 15306)
TAAAATATGCAGATTAAATTCAATCCTGCACTGCTCCGAACTCAAAATTTATTAAAAATGTGGCAGAGTATTAATGGATTGATTGATCAAAGGACACAAAAGGGTTTAGAAGTGTTCTGCTAAGTTTAGGCAATGTGGTGCATTCGGATAATGATGAAGAGAGTTCGTACGCTTGTTGCTGCACACAGAAGGTGTCTGTCAAAGGGTTTCATAGATACAGTATCTTGGCTGTCACAATCCACAGATATCTTCACGAAGTTCAATGAAGTTAATTTGCAATTGCAGGGGAATGGTGTTAACCTCATTAAAGCCAAATCAGCAATCTTCACTTTCTTGTCCATGTTTAATGCTGTTCAAACGAAATCCAAGCCCCGTCATGAACTCCAACAGTTTCCAAATCATTAACTCTAACAGTTTCCAACTGCTAAATGAGCTAATTTGCTAAATTAAGTTTTATAGTAAAATGCATCTTTGGGCTCATTCTTGTTTTAATCATGTTCAAACATACCAAATATACAGTACCAAAAAGTTGTGTTGATATATGTGCTAGGCATGAAAGGGGCGATAGAAATTTGTTTGTCAGAAAAGGGGGCGCTAGCCAAAAAACGATTGGGAAACACTGGCTTAAACCTATCAAAAAAATTCAGAACGATTTTATTTAGTTCAATTCAAGCGTCCCGACTGTAGCAATATTATACATTAGAAAAAAGCAAGATTTTCCTTGAAGTGGAAAATACCTTGAAACGAGAGAAAAGTTGGTGCGAAAAAGGTATATAGTCTCGGGTGTTGATAATTAGCCAAGTAACGAAAAATCGTTGTTTTGTAAGACCTTCGCACTCTGTAACACGCAGGTCTGGGTAACGAAGGAAGACAAAATCGAACGAAAGAAGTTTGACAATTTTCGCAGCTCTGCAATGGCGAACTCGATTTGTACCTTATGCAAAGCTGGTCCCAGCAAATGATGACCCGCAACCAAATATTACAATCTCAAGTGACAACAAGCTCATGGAAAAAATTTTGTTAAACATAGAAAAGCCCCAGAGAAGATTCTGGCCCAAGCGCGTTTTATACTATACAGAAAGATTCTTTGGATAGCCAGAAAGCAGTCCAACTTACATGCGGCGCTTAAACCATCTGCGCTAATTCCTGAGTAGCAAAAAATGTGAAGACTAGATTCCCCGCGCGTAACTTTTAATATCGACGGTNCATGGCTGATTTACTGCGCATGCGCCCTGTGCTGTAACTGAAGAAACCCACATGTTCCTTCTGAAAAAATNTTGTTTCCACAGGAACCTTAAAATAACGTAAAGCTTATTCCTTATAATTAAACGCTTTGCTCATTCTATCGTTGCTTTAACAAAAACAAAGGCCATGCGTTCTTATCCTTCTCCCAAACAGATGACGGCATCATCTTGGCGAGAATGATTGTTTCTGTCGCAACAAAAGACACAGGCATCCCAACTGCTTTGCGCAAGTGTCTGAAACCGTAACTTGCTTACGGTTTTAACAAGTAAACCTTGCGCATCAACGCCGAAATACATGAACTTGCTACGTCTCTGGCCTCCGCTGCAAACGCGTTAACTTTGAAAGGTCTCTTCAAACACTTCCGAAGTGTGATTGCGAAAATGATATACAAGCAGTGAGAAAACAAGGCGGTAGAAGAATATCAAGGTCATAACCGTGATATCTCGACTGGATGACGCTGATGGTACCTTTACGTTTTGTGGACAAATACACGCAAGTCAAATGTTTCATTAATGACAAACATACAAACTGTCATGGAAAGCATTGAGTTTGTGACGACTCAACATAGTTAGCAATCCTACAGTTTTCAGCTAAATAACATCTTTTGCTCTTTATCGGCGACGGAATTGATTCATTTTATGTTTCCTGTTTGCAGTTTCCTGTTTACAGCAGCATTCCTGAATTGGTGCAGACTTCGTCAAAAACATGGGTAAGCCGCTTGAGCAACGGTAGAGACCCTACCCGAAAACACTTTTTCAACAGAGTCTTCTTAGGAACTGTGAAAAATCGATCTTTAACGGCTGTGGAGACGACCAGTTTTTGTACAAACGAACCCTGTCAGGCATGTTGTGCAAAAAATGTGCACAAGATCGATCCGTAGCCTGCCAACAAGCACAACACTTTCAGAAGGCGGTCTCCGTGAGATTCGAACTCACGCACAAGGACTTCAAAAAACGTGATGTACAGAAAAGTTCCAGTGGCTATCGCCTGAAGCACAGCGTTGACCAAGACGGTTCCAGAATCGTTTCCACCAGTTACTTTGATGATCAATCCAACAGCAATTCCTATAGGCGACATAAACGAGAAAATGGCCGCCGCGGCAAAAACCCGTTTAGCCGCTTGCTTGGACTTGACCAAATTCGTCCCCATGCTGAACGCCATTAAGCTCTTGTGTAACAAGACAGCGATAAAAATCGCGATTACGCTGCCCGCTTTGTCTTGGAGTCCCATGGCAATGCCCTCCAAGCAAGAATGAATAGACAAAGAGGCGACCAAAATCAAGGACCGAATAGAGGAGTGGTCATGTTCTTCGGACTCACCTTCGCGTTTCGAAGGCAACGGGCTGTATTCTTGGTCGGAGTTTTTTGACAGGGGCGAATCAACCATTTCGATATTCGCGTTGTCGACCACAACAGAGCGCTGTTTGCGCCTTTGCCTGTTATGATTCCAGGCGTGCGCGGCTTGTTCTGCAAACAAAACCGTTCAATAACAGTAACAATCCACTTTTATTGGTCCAAGATCTAATCCTGACGCACAGGCAGAAAAGCAGCATCTGGGTCGTTACATCCACTTACAATGAAATGAAGCAAAATTGCTGCACTGCCAGCGTTTTTCATAAGCGGTCTGAGTAGCCCAAAAACGCTGACAGACTTAGATTTAAATTTTGGGGGATGATCGTTTTAGGAATTCAAATCATCTAGTTTTGTTAAAATTGGAAAGTCTCAGATGATGCAAAGGTAGACATGCACATGTAGCATCTGAAATTCTGCAAAACCTTTAAAGGTGGGGATGGTCGTTTTAGGAATTCAAATCATCTAACTTGGTTAAAATTGGAAAATGTAATTAAAGCAACCGGTTAGGGATCATCAGAAATATTTATGAAAGAAGATTGGGAATATCATCACCACAATATGTTTTGCTGACAAATGAACTTACACATTACACGTGACATTTACAGGCTCGTTATACATCCACGTTTCGCAATTTCAGTCAGTAAAAACTTCAAATTCGATTAAAATGACAAAGACAAAATGGAGGTGTCAGGTTTGCTTCGGCAGCCATACATAGGCGAGCGTAAGTAACAGTGTACGCCCTATCGATTTCCGTCGGCAACAACTCTGAAAATACGATTCAACACCAACGATTGATCTTATCGTCGTTACAATTAATTAATTAGTTATCAGTGTGCCACACAAACGCTAACGCGAAAATAAATCTGAAACCAAGATGCGGTGGATGCTTGGTACGGTGTTCTGAGATAAGTGATATTTCGAATATTTTATGACAACGAAAACTAAGGTTTTGTTCAGAAATATTTTAAGTGATGTAAAAAGCAGCTCATTCATTCGAGATGGAAATACTTCCTTGAAAGCATGCCTCAAAATCAGAGCGAAAAATATCGAACTATGTTTCTTTCCTTAAACACGCAAACAAAGAAACAGCCCATTGTTCCTTGTAGATATGTTTTTGCTAACGTTGTGTCTAATCCCAACCTCCTGTTGACTGAAATTGCGAACTACCCAATTTAACCGCCGAAAAAAGGCCACGTTCAACTTTCTGCAAAGCCTCAACGATCGTGAAAAGTTGTTTGCATTGCGAAATAAAGCTCAGAAGGAAGTTGCTTGAAAAACTGACCAGAGAAACAAGCAGTACTCACCTACAGAAAGTATGAAAAACAACCCGCAGACGATCACTATCTCAGCCAATGGCATTAGAGCCAATTCTTCTTCTGACGACTCGGTGCCATTGCCAGGCGTAGCACTGCAGAAAATAAAATTAACTTACAATCGATATTTCCAAACAGTTTCACTGCACAGCACCCAGCGTGCTGCCACACTGAATGACAACCATGATCAAATCTAATAAAGACACTGTGATTTGCGACTGGCATTCGGCGCCATTCTGGATAATGGGACAACGTCTACAACCACACGGCCATCAAAGCAAATAAGTCTGTCGAAAAAGGATAGCTGCCCAAAATCTGGGCGCAGGTCGTCATGGGAATCAAAATCACGAAACCTTAATTCTTCGGGCATGGAGCTTCGAAAACTTGTGCTTTTTAACTTTTTCAAACCTGAAGTTGCATTATTTGGATGGGTCAATTTTGAATATATTTTTAGTACCATCGCAACGAATTGTGCTTAAACGCGCTTTCTCACAACAAAATTTTTATATTTCATCTCAGCTGACAAGTTCAGAGCATAAAGAGCACAGACTATCAATCATGCTGAATCTGTTTATTCANGAACCAAAACAAAGGAAAATATAAGCAAAANAGTTCTTAATTGTGATGCATCACGCGTCTGCGTCGTTTATATTTTGAAACTTTGTACATTTTCAACAAAGGTTCCCGCTGTGATTGCCAAGAGTTTCAGGAAGTCATCAGCTTCTCGACCTATGTGTCAAAAACACGATGCTGGATGACTTTTTATCCAAGAATCTGCTACTTGCTAGTGCGATTATGTCCAGCATGCAAAGTTTTACCTCAGCAAAAATGACTCTTCGCCCTTGCTTCACGCATGTTAAGTTGCAGCGCAAGCTAGTAACGGACTTTTGCGAACTGTAATTAAGACTTGCAGCGCGCTTTTTGTAATAAATGCTGCACCCCAACACGAACAAGATCTTGTTGCCGTGAAGGTGCGCCCTTCGCAAACTTTCATTAGCCCAAACATCTGCCAACTTATTGAAAGTTTTGTGTCAGAAGTACTGCACTCACGCCTGCACGTAAACAAACAGGGCGGACGCTTGTTTAGAAGGTTAATTTGTATACCCGAGAGGCACCTTCGACTCTTTTCTTACCATCGCGTAATGGCACTGCCTGCAAGGCTGCAGTTTCGCTTCTATGAAAAGGAAAACTTGTCCTCACCAATTCTAATTTTTTTTACAGCAGGTGCGTGTCCTGCTTCAAATATTCACTATTGTTCTGCGTCCAACACTGGAAAATGCGCACTTCGCCAAGGAGGCACAAACGTTCAATGAGACTGGAAGTCGTGAAATAAACACAGACAACTAAAAACATGTTCGACAGCATCATTGCAGTCATCGCAGCTTTTCTTGGTGTCGTGCGACCGTTTTCACAATGCACACCAGCGAAACACTGAGTACAGTCCTCTGCCAGTAGATGAAAAGCATAGGTAGCATTACGCAAGAACGAACATAACAAAATAGCTGCTCAGTTGTTCGCTGCCTTTTCTCGTTGTTCCGCGTAGTTCTTGGCGAACGAAGCCAATCTAATTCGTAAAAGCAGGAGATGACCCTAGTTCGCTTTAGGAAAGCCGATGTTTTTGTTTTCCACTACCTTGTGCCCTAAAGCAAGTGCGCTCACTTAGACATGACAATTGTTAGTAGTTGTTACACGCGGACGCAAAAAAAAGTGATAATCAAATTGATTGTCAGCTTCATTACAACCTCTAACCCGACAGTACACTCTTGTCTGCAATACCCGTGCTTTCAGTTCAAAAAAGTCAGACTTAAAATTGAACGCTTTGCAGTCGGATGAAGGTGCTGTACTGTAAATTCAAGTTTTGTTTTCGAATTTAATATTTCGTGGATTCGAACCTCATTTCAAAGCCCGAATCAAAAACATTTACTTATATAGTTCGTACAGTAACCCGACCTCCCTTATTAAAATTGATGTATACTTTAACTCAGGGTTTTTTTAAGGAAAATGCTAGGTACCCGATATGAACCTGTAGGGACCCGATTTCTCTGATTCTAGGGACCCGATTTTCTTTGATTCCAGGCACCCAATGATGATTTTCTCTGATTCTAGGGACCCGATTCGGGTCCCTAAAACACCTTAATAAAACTGCTTTAACTGAGAGAACGACAAATGGAGTGCAAATAGTGCACGAAAAAAAAGAACCACAGTTGGAATAGGAGTTTAGCGTTGCCACAAACTTGATAGCTGATATATGAGCAAATTTTATTGTGGGAGTTATTCGATCTTCTTTTTTTCTTTCTGCATTTGTTTTTTTTTACCAAGATCCACAGGCCCAGACGACGAGGACACCAAACTGCGGCAGGTACCTATGTGCACTGCACATAGAAGAGAAGTCAAGCATTCCGGTTTTCACTGTCATCACCAGGGCGATGTGAGCAGTGTATTTGCAAGCCATGGTAGAAACAGAGGCTGTCCGATTGGAAGTCAGTCATTCAAACACACTGAATTTAACGTGATAGTCTAACACTGGCACAAGTGCGAATGCAGCCTTCTTACATAAAACGCAATATTCACAAGGCTGGAAGCTTGTCTTATTAGTCATAAATGTGACTTATGCTGTAACGTAATCTGAGCTGCCAGGAAACGTGCTATTGCGTAGCTCTGCACTTTCACTGAACTGGTGTTTTAGGTTAAAGAATGAAGGAACGTTTATTAGTTTTGGAGGGGGAGTCTTGCAATTCTAAATCGCCGCTAGCATGACACAAGTTTTGATGGTTATCTGACGCAGCGCAGGGAAACAGGGGATTGAAGGAAAAGCAGGACCTTTCCTCTTCTGCAGATGATTTACTTGCGGGGGTTGTCAAGATACGGAAAACCAATCGACTTTCACCAGAACAAGTTAAGTGTTTGTGCAACAAGCAAACCTACTTTTTTCAACAAGACACCAAGAACTCAAATTGCCGTTTGACACAAACGGTTTCAGTAGTCCTTGCTTGGACCTGGTAATCGTAAAAAGCTTTCTGTCATTTATATCCGATGTCCCGTGTTGTTACCATTACACCACTGGTTACTTAAACAACAGCTGTTCTACGGGAAAGTAAGATACATCAATGATGCGAAATAGCAATATTTAGTGCATCCATTGACGCAAACATACACCAAAGTTGCTGGTAAGCCCTACAGCAACCTGATTGTGCTGCGTTGCTAATGCTCACTAGATCACGAGCAAGTTAGGTTCAAAACAGCCGAAACATCTCTTATGGAGCATAGTTTTGCAATACAAAATGGAATAGATAGCAAACAAAACAATCAGAACAAAAAACAGGCGCGACTTTTCGACAAAACTACAATCTGACCTATACACGAGCTTTAGTTGAACTTTAGCAACAACTTCAATCAAGCCTGGTTGGCCATGCGTAACACCTGGATGAAGCCAGTTTCGGCCACGATATTTGAAGGCTGTCGAAGCTTTCGCCGATTTCGGGAAGAAGACCGATGAAGCTTGTGCCTAAAAAGATTCCGCCTGCAAAGCAGTTCAAGCCACTGATCGCACGTTTTGCCCTCGACTTTCTTTGTTTGGCAGACGCGGTTGATTTTACGCTGCCGTTGGCGACAATGGAAGTCTCGTTCTTGTCCAGTTCATTGATGCAGCACCAAAATAACTGTTTTCTCAACGGTAGGTCGCCGTCGCTGGCGTTCTTATTGCGCCGTTGGCGCCTACGTTTCCGCAGCGAGTATTGCACGAAAATCCAGGGCAAGATAGAAGCGAAAAATGTGGAAAGCAGAAGTCCAAAAATAATCAGAACTTTAGTGCCCGTAACGTCCATCTTGGTCTTTTCAATGCAGTCAGTCTTCAAGCGAAGCAAAACGCGGAGCCGGTAGACAGTTGCGCTTTCTACAAGTCCGATGCATTACCAAAGACAACGCCAGCCTGCAAAACATACGAGAACAAAGTTTTGCTTCAGATTTCGGAAAATAATGGTGGTCTTGAAAGTTCGAATTCGTTACGCTTCAAACAATTCCGGGAAATCACACAGTAGAACGTAGTTAGTAGGACTACAGACAAAAAATCCTAGGTTGGTACATGTATACCTTGGTGGCAGAGGTCGAGTTTATAAAAGGTTGCGTTTGAAAAAAACGATAAGTTCTGAAGTGACTCCTAAAGATACAAATAAGTCACAACCGTCTTCCTCATTACCAACACTTCTGCATCACGATGATCTTCGACGCAGCAGAACAGTCCTGTTTTCTGAGCGCTTATTTTAACAGCATTTCCAAATCAAAAGCGACCGCTGAAATGCTGTATTGTGCACAGGCTTTTGATCCCAGATAAACACGGATATTAACGACGGTGTACATCCGTATACGCCAAACCTTGTTGTTTGATAATGAGGAAGACGGTTGTGGCTTATTTGTATCTTTAGAGTCACTTCGGAATTTATCGTTTTTTTCAAACGCAGCCTTGTACAAACCTGACCTCTGCCACCAAGGCATACATGTTCCAACCTAGGATTTTTTGTCTGCAGTCCTGCTAACTGCGTTCTACTGTATGATTTCCCGGAATACTATGGGTTTCCGAATGCCTCCCTCTGCGTTTTCAGACCTGAAATGTAGACTTAACAGTAGTTGCGCCATGTCAACACTGGTCATAAAACGCAGCTATGTAGAGCGGTCAGCTCTGCTGCAATGCTAGACGTAACGTTTGTTGGTCGTAAGTTGCATATACGAATTATTTTCGCGAATTTCATAGGTTAACACCGTCTTGATAGAAATCCACGAAGTGGTTTTTCGCGCAAATACAGTAATCACTTTCTCGTTGCGTAAACGTAAAAAAGTTGCTTTAGCTCTACAGTGACTTAACCTTACGTGGCTTTTCTGCAGTACAACAACCAGCGATGTCACAATGGCAGACTTCTAGCAGAAGCAAATTTCACTTGCACATCAAACAACGCCATGCTTAGATGGAGCCGGTTACAGTTCAGACCAATCCACGAAAACAAACGATGACGTAAAGTTCTGAAGCTATATCGGACAAATAACCGAAATGTCTCAGCGAAACAAAACAGCTACCAAAGCTTTTCATTTCACAATACAGATTTCTGAATCGAAAGATTCGACTGAACTTCCACTTTGTGAAACCCTAAAATTTAAATATCAAATTGAAATAATTTATTGAAAAACGTTTAAAACAGCACTTAAAGCCAAACGGCAGGAAGCACCTTGCGCAGTAAATATATGTAAAATAACATGTTCGCGATTATAGATACAGTGGAGTTGATCATTCCAGCAAGCAACTCCATCCTGAAAGACAGAAAACCATCTTGTCGTCTGTCGCTGCTACAAAGAAATTTACAGCTATGATTGCCGCTGGCAACACTTGTAAGACGATCAGCGCCATTGTTTGCTTGACAGATCTGCAAATGAGCGTAAAAGCAAAAGCGCGAGAACTGACTCTACAATTTACCTTTTTTCTTCTACTACCTTGCATGTATGAAAACCTGTTTCACAACAATGTGGAAAGTTTAGTTAGTAAGCAGTTCGCTGCTGACAATCTCCATTCCATAAATCATGTAACTGCACTGCACTTTCTTAATGACCATGCTGGCAATCAGCTCTGCAAACGTCAACGTGTGGTTTAGTATCCGTGTTGGCAAGGTCGGGTGTTTCTGCAACCGTCATCGGTATCATTTGATCAAAATGCTGCCTGTGTGCTTTTTACATGGTGGAATCACGCAGGNTCATCTACCAGCGCTGCACAGCGAGGTCAAGCAGCATCGGGTGCATCAGGTTTAGCAATTGTCACCGAATTCGTCAAGCTGTTCTCCCTGCCACGACAAATATAATGCTGATCGATTGACGTGAGGGCACCGTCACTTAACTTCGCTTGTCTGCGCGTTTTTCCCCTACGCCTTTTTTCCTACACTGCAGCCTCTCGCGTCAATACGCAAAGACACTTCTTGCGTGCAGCATTGCACAAGTTAACGCATGAACACAAAGCCTCAAGCCCTAAGGCATAACGGCAGTGAGAACAAACCCAGCGAGCGAAGGCAACGATGCTCAAGACACCATTTTCCCAACTGTAGAAGATTGCGTTTTCCCAATGAAATGATAGTTGCCACTACTGATGTAGCAACGAAATAACATTGTTTTGCCAGTTCTTACGCGGTGTTTCAGATAGAATGTGATAACGTTTTCTTTTCGTGTTTAATTAAAAAACTTCCTCTCAAAACAGCTATAGCATCAGGCCCGTAACCAGCTTGGGACACCAGGGGGGGGCGAAGAGTTTTCTGAGAGGGGGAAAAAATGTTTAAACTATGTCCAATAGCTTCAACATATGTCCAACACATTTTTCCAGAGAGGGCGAAAATTTTTCTAGGGGGGGATTTGCCCCCCTGGTTACGGGCCTGTATAGCATAGCATTGAATCTATCGCTTCATTTAACAGAAATAAAAACTTCTCAAAAATATAACAAATAGGCTGCAAATGTACGCGTGTGATGTAGTGGGCGAAAAAAATTGGAGTGCCGCCGAAACGTTTATGACGAAAACCATATTCTTTGGTGACATCCTTGCAACGGGGCGACTGAGATGTTTTGAGGATTGCGGGAGAACCCAAACCAACTGCCATTTGCAACATATGACAGATTTACGGTACTATGTCTTTAGCACTCAAGCCCCTCATCGAGTTTTCATCATTTTTAAATACACTGTGGCATTTTGCCGACACGATTTTAACGCCAAAACACTGCAACCCCATCGGGTATGAATTATCCTTGCAATGCCCGAAGATTTGTAGTATTTTTGAGAGTCCGAACAAGGGGAGAAAAAGTGGGATTTTCACAGGACAAAACTCACAACTGAAGATTATGGCCTACCTAAATTCTTGCAGAATCGCCACAGATTGTGAGTGGTTTTTGTTACGCCCATGATGTCGTTTGAGAAAGTGACTTGTCTAAATATGTCATGAGGAGTTGGTTTGTGAATGAGTTGCATGATTTGGATAATTCTGGATTACATTGTGACATAGTAAAGTAAATTATCAACATCAGCAAAAATTTGAATTCGGCTCAAAGATTTTAGCCAATTTCTTTTATAAAATGCAAAAACAGTTATAAACATCGACTGCCTGCTTCTTTTAAGGACTAAAACTTTGTCGCTTGGACAATTATTTCAACAATTTTGAACGCTCAACTCAGCTTGACGTTGGACGCTTTTGCCAGAATTTTAGGGCAGTTAGCAAAGACGGCCTAAAATAAATTTTTCGGAAAAATACAAACCTTGAGGAGGGTTCAAGTAGACTAGGGGAAAATGTCCCTTTTGTTACATTCTAATCGTTAACCTGTTAAGCTACCTGCTAGGTGCTGCTTTCAGCTAATCGGCAAAGTCCGGTAAATTTAGAAACGGTGTAGAGGTGAGTCAAGCCCGTTCAAACGTGCTTCCGACATACGACATTATTACTGTAGTAATTCAGCTGGTTGCGGCCCTGACTGTCATAAATTCTATTTGCTGCAGTCGAAAACTCAAGTGTTTCGCAGACAAAATATTTCATGAAAACAACTTAAAAATTGTCATTGTTCCACTTTGAGTAATGAGCAGAGAAAAGGGTAGCAAAGTGTTGACGCACATATGATTTGACGAACTGCTTTACGTGTGCAACAGAAACGAATGCTGACTTGCTGACAGTCGTAATTGAGAGCGACAACAAGGTTGAGCAACGGTTTCCACTGCATGGCTTTCACACCACAGACCACATCCTTTGCGATGCAGTGTGACAGTATTTTTATATTGACGATTGCAGCTTCTGCAATCGTGTGCTAAACACAACTGCAGCTTCAGGAATTATACGCTAGACCGTATCATAATCTACCATTTGTCGTGCCGGGAAACCTGGCGACAGGACATTAGTATTTCACCAACACGGAAACAAGACAACGTGAATAACATACGAATGACATCACATTACCTTTATATTGAGAAAAAACTCAGCATCAGGTGCGCATAAAATATCCCGTAAAAATGCTAAACCTTTGAAAAACTTGCTCGTGAGTTTCTCACTGACTGCAGACATTTTCTATGATTGAAATGCTGTTCACTGTTAAGTACAGACATTATCACAATATGTGGCCCGTGAAAAGTTGGGCAGTTGATGCTCATTCTCACTGATGTGGCTATGGCTTAGTCTGAGGCTGTTTGTCTGTGATAAAATTCAGATGGAATTTGCAGTTATTTGAATAGAGTTCATTAGTCTCTCCAGTTCATTAACGGAAAGCGTGACATAAAGGAAAATAAAGACGATTAAGTTCATAAACGTAATTCTGATGAAACTAACTGCATTTGACCTAAACACGTGCAAATGGGAAATCAGCTACCAAGGGGCCAAGCGAAACTGTAGGTCCACAAGAACCAGTTGTTCCTTCAAGCTTTTCGATGATGGCGTACGTAATTTTGAGATTTTAAACCAATCCTACACTACAGCGTAACCCCATCAGCTCACATTTCAGGAAAAATTATTCCTTTTCCATGTATGCACCTACAGCACCCAACATACTTGTTTCTGAAAACGCAGCAGAATACAAGACAGTTTTAGCATTTGCATGAGGTTGATTTACAACTACAAGTCTGCGCAGCGGCAAGGCGAGTTCATGACCTCCAGGAAGTAGCTATTGTGTAATTACGCATTGTTTTGTCACAAGCGAGCAACCTTCCGCTGTAGCTTCTTATTCTCCAGGCACATACCGTAAACGCACGATACACTAAAAGCGGAAATCACTGCGCTGATCACGGTAGACATTAGAGTCCTGCACGGGGCGGGGTAGCCCGCGCGGGTTGCGGGTACCCAAAGAGGTATGTGTGCTGGTGCGGGGTGGGGTCGGGATAAGAAGTTCTTTGTGCGGGTAACTGAATGTTGACCCAATGCACGTGAATGTGACATGAGCAAGAAATTCAATGTTACATAGAGCTTGTGGTACAATTGTAGCGATATTCGCCAGTGGTGGTGAGACCACAGATTGGAGCTTCCAGCTCTCAGTGATCTTGCAAGAAATACGTATTGCATGATGGCAACTAGCGCTGCTAGTGAACGACTGTTTCGTATGGCTCGCCATCAGTGGCGATTCTTGAATAAAAAAACTGAGGGTCCGCTGCGGGGTCAAGGAAAAAAGTACGGGGGCCAACAAAAATGTCTCTCCTGCATGGTGATTTTCCGTTGTAATGAAGATTGATTTGCAATGATTAACCCTGTTAAACCAACATATAGTCTTGTGAACATCGTCGAAACCGTCGCCAGAAAGTCTTCAAATCCTTTAAAATTTTGCTGGATGAAAGTTATCTGCTGTATATGTCAATCAAACGAACTTGAACGATAAATTAAGCACAAAACTGGGGGGCCAAGCAGGGGACAAGCCAAAAATCTGGGGGGCCATGGCCCCCTCACCATGTCGTGAATTACAGAACAGCAAATTTCAAGAGTTCGTCAGTGAACGACATGCTCTTTTTCAACAGTGCTCGTATAGCCAAGAAAGAAGCGCTCAAGGTTGACTAAAAGATTTCTAATTTTCACTTAAGAATGTTTTCTGAGATTTTCTTTTGACTTTAATATGAACCACTGAATAAATTGCCGCATAGCGATGGAACACGTTGCGTGAGATTTTAGTGGTTTTCAGAAACACAGTGACAGGTGCAGGTCTGGGATGGAAACAGTGTGGGGTGGGCGCGGGTTAGGAGGGTGCGGGCGGTAGCGAGCGAGATTTCTCAAATTCCTAAGGACACGGGTTTAAATTTTGCGAGTGCGCGGAATAATTTTCATCCCGCGCAGGACTCTAGAAGACACATAGGTCTAATTTACGTCACTGAAAATGGATTGCGTCGTACTTGAGTGTGATTAGTTATCCGACAATGGCCGAAAACGCTTTGGCCCGGGGCAGGGGCGTGCAGGCGGGTGAGGGACGATGGCTCCGGACATATAAGGTGGGGAGCATCCAAAGAGTAAAATTACAAAAATTAAGATGCCGTAACTAGAAGCTTTTCGTATTGCAAGGCTACTAACACACGCTGAACAGATTTAGTTTTTCGAAACCTATTTTTATCAACACTAGTTTTTGCGTATTTCACACGTCTGTATTTCTCACATTCCTCAATACTAGACTAAAATTTGGTAGGGGAGACATACAATCATGCAGTTTCCCCGGTCATCACTACACCTCTCCAAGCCCCTGGCCCGTGGATCACAAAGATGAATCACTTTCAAGAATTCCATACAAACATTCAAAGGTAACTCGAAAAGATAAATGTCATATAAAACCAACTTTGGAATGATGAAATACAGTAATTATTCCAAAAGAAATTAACTTAACCTGAATTGTTTTAAAAAATTGTCCTGGCCATGCATGACTTGCAAGTGCTTTCATGTGTCTCCAGATTTGCAGGCTTGTCCATGGGAATGTCATTGCTATGGGAATCCCATGGGAAACGTCCCATGGGATGGGATGGGGCGGGACAGGCATAAATTGCTATGGGATGGGAATGGGACAGATAAATATGTCCCATGGACAACCCAGAGATTTGATGGATAAAATTTAAAATGGTTGGACAATTTATAATCTGCTAGGAATGATACCAACTGAGAGAAGCTCGCTTTCGTTTCCATCACGTTTGTAATTGTCACGCAATCATTTCCTAGAATCTTGCATTGCACGCAAAATGACGGGGTCGCAACTGCTGTCTTAGCGGTTCGAAACGTGATGTGCCGAGTGCAGATGGCGGGCAGCAATTAAAAATGTCAGGAAGCAGTGTTGTGCTGTCATCTTTCGCAATTGCGTCTTCTTGCTGAAGAGGAACAAGAGAACTCTTCCAGTGAAAGGAAAGCTTCACGGCAAAGCAGTTGCGTTTGCAATTTGTTTAACGTAATAATCTGTAGTGAGCATACGCGCTTCCCACCGCTGCATTCATTCAGGTACGTCCTTAGTTGGTTAGTACGTGGTGAAATACGTTTCCAAGTATCCATGAATGACACGAATCCAACGGGGGTAGCGGGTGAGTTAAACGACAAATTTCGTCACAAGGTGCCGCAGGTGTTACAAAATTCTTCAGAAATCCGTCGTCCCCAGAAGTTAGAACACTGACTGAGATCAAACTGGACCACGCAGGTACTTGTCTTACGTTGCGAGAAGTGTTGATAACGAAGCACGTGATATATGAGCTACTAGCCTGCTGTTGATGTGACTGCCGTGTTTGCAAAGGAGAAGGTCTTGGCCATAGTGTGCGCCAGCACTAATCACAATGACCTGACGAGGCAGTGAAGCGTGAACGACAAACCGATTGCCACGCCAGGCGTTCGGAAGCAGGAAAGCAACGTTTACAAAAAAATGGTCGCGTACACTCTGCGACGCAGCTGCCATTCCTCTCACAGAAGATGCTGTGTGATGGCTTCGAAACGCTGTTCAACGCAAGCATTCACGTCACATGAGCCAACACAAACGAGATGGGCAATGGGCCTTGAAAAGGGCTAAACCAGAGATGGGGGAAAAGCGGCCTTTTCGAAGAGTTTGTGCGGCCTTCTAACCGTTTGCTCACTCAACCATATTTTTTCAATTATATTTTGCTCGCGTGTATAAGTGGCACTCTCAAATCAGGCCAGTTGAAACAGCACAAATTTCTTACAAGTTTTATATAAACTTTTATATAAAACTTGTTCCTGAAAATCAAAATCTTCAAATCATTGTGTGCAGTAATATTAAACACTCTTCTGGAACATTCTCATCAGCATCCGATGAGTGTCGTAAGTAACATTGTTTATATCGTAATAATCGAAAAACGGCGGAACGTAACAACGGCTTTGTTTCTTAAATTATAGCGCAATCGGCCTGAACAGGGTTGCCAAATTGGCCATTTCATTTTTGAAATGCGCTGGCCATGAAAAAAAACACTTGACCATTTTGTAAAATGTGGCCATTTTCTGGCCATTTTTTCATTTTGTCGTTGTAAAATGAAATTTACGTGAAATATTTTACCTTTTTCTATTTTATTCATGTCACTGTAAATGTTACAGTAGCACCATTGGTACAGTACTTCAAACTTGTGTTGTTTTGAAGTGTGATAATCATTTAGCCTTTGCAGTGATTTGTTTTTGTACAAGTGTTTCAGTCGGACCTGTCATATGACTCAGTGTTTGCCCTCAAGTGTTCCCTACCCCTTTGTTCATATGATGTATGAATGTGTGGATTTACTGATGGTCTTTACCATGTGGTATGATCATCCAAGAATTTCTTCTTTTGTTCATGTATATTTGGAGCATAAGATCAAAAGAATTCTAGCATTGTCGATGGATTGAGAAGTTAATTTGAAGCTCACATATAATGCGTCAGATTTCAAACGTTTTTTACATTAGTGTTTAAACCTTCCAAGTCCCGCACAGGCCACTATTTGGTTATATGTTTTACCAAGATAAAGACAATTTGTAATATGCAGTTTTAAGTAAATGGCAGAAATTGATGTTTTAAGGTCAAAACTTGCTTCTTTGGCCAAACCATATTTCTTTGGCAAAACATATACTGCCTTCCTAAAATTTTGAGTTCCCTATGTAAATTACCATAGTTTTAAAACATTTTGTATTTTTGACCACAACTTTTTCAAAAACAACCATTTTGGCCATTTTTCATTAGAATTTTGGCCATAAGCTACGGAAAATATCTGGCAACCCTAGGACCGAGCGTGTTCACCTTCCGCTTGAATCCGCCATGCGGTGTCTGCGATGGTTACTAACTGTAATGTTCAGTGAACTTTGCCTGGCAATATTCTGACGTGATAAAGCAATTCAGCAATATGATGCACTTCTGCGTGGTAGAAGTAGTTTACTTTTTAGCAATACAGGAACACCCAGCAGGTAGTTTAGTAGTGCAGCAATGTGCTGCACTACTGAACGTGAAAGTGTACCTGTTGCGTTTTCTTAAGGTTAGAATTTACTAACATAAAACTAGGTACGAAGCAAGCAAGAGTAGTCGATATATCTGAGCAACATCATTTTTCCTATTTTCTGTAAACAGACCACGTCAAAGCCTAAGATTAGAAAAAGAACACTACAGGAAGAAAGGAGAGTATTCAATGAGGAATGGGAGTTGTAGTTTTATGTACTGTAGTTGCTGTAAAGGATAAAATGATGTGCTTACTTTGCAATTCTATGATTACAACTGTGAAAAAGTACAATACTAATCAGCATTACGCAACTCACAAAAATCATAAATATGTTGCATTGGAAGGTGAGGCCCGTAAGGAAACACCAAAGAAGATGAAACTTCAAAATCAGCAACAGCCGCAAGTGTTTCAGTCGGTATCGAGGCAAGGGACAAACATTACTGAAGCAACGTACAGAATAGCATACATTCTCGGTAAGAAAGACAAGCCATATAGTGATGCTGGACTAGTGAAGGATTTCATATTTGAAGCGGTATCGTGCTTAGATTCCGACAAAGTTTAAAAGTACAAAAAATTGCCGCTCTCCAGACAGTGCCGCCGGATTAACCATTACGCAAACTAGGCATGTGCCTTGAGGTCACGAAAAAATACAGGCCACTTGCATTGAACTTACCACCACTGTTAGTCTCACGAAAAGTCTGGATCAATTTGTAACTGAATGTAGAGAAGAGTTTGACTCTTATGACGTGAAAGCTTATGACCGCAGTGGAAACAAATCTTATAAGTTTGAAAGTGAATCACACCGAGCACCAAAACGCAAGAAGCATTTTAGTGAAGGAAATGCTGCTGATGCTTTGCAAGAAATGCCAGGAGTCAACAAGTTCAAAGTCAGCTCGAATACGAGCAAAGTCGAGCATGGAAGCAGTGCGGCTGGACTGGCTGGCGCACGCCCTGGTTTGCGAGATTGAATTTTGCTAAACTACACAAGAATTGAAAATGCGCATAAAGTAGCCTACGCAAGTAAACTTTCGATTTTTTGTTATGTATAGAAGTACAGCAAACTTTCAGTTTTCCTTTTTCACTGCTGAGACATTATTATCAAATGCCCGAATACTTCTATGTTAACAACTGCGGTTTTTGAGCTAGTGCAACAGTTGTATCATGCTACAGAAATTGGTAATGTAGCCAATGCGGCTAGCGCTTGCGCTGATTAGCCTTAGCAGACAAAATAAAGGCAATTGTTTCGGATAAATTGAGCTATCGCGGAGCACAATCTTAAACATGCGTAGTGGACGAAGTGTCTGCAAGAAGTGGTGAGGTGGTTTCTGGATGCAGACCATAACGCAGATTCCCCCGAAATCTAATTATGACTGTTTGGGCCATTTACAATGTTTCTTGAAATTTGCATAATTCATTCCGTGGTATTTGCATTAAGTCGACGAATTAACAAGCAAAAAGTATGCACAAACAAGTAATCTCCTTTGCGCAAGTAATGAAGTTTTTGGAAAATATGGATCTCAAGGGGGGGGGGGGTTTAACCCCAAACTCCCCCTTGCGTATGCCCTTGGTTTCTAGCGTATCGTACTGCGACATTTTGTGTAGCCTGATGATCGCTGGGAAAACACGGAAGGCAAGACGAGGCCCCTAGGCAATTCTTTGCAGTATGTATGTAGTATATCAATAGGCGTCGTGTTGCTGGTTAATTTGACTGAACCCTGTGGTTTCATGCAAAATGTTTTTTAATGGTCTTGCGTAGCGTTATGAAAATGCTCACTTCCTGGAAGATGGCAAGTGTAGTCGTCTCCTGCACGCTGCCAATATTTGTGCTGCGTTGATCCTCGTTGGTTCAACAAAGGGCGTCCTGAATTTGTTAGAGGATGTGAGAGCGTCTACACTCAACATCGTGTCAGTCATTTGACTGCTTCTGCTTTGGCCTTCATTTCCAGGCACCAGACGAAAGCTCATCTGCACCACCAAGTGGAGGTGGTGGTGGAGGAGGAGGTGGAAGCGGCGGCGGCGGCGGTGGAGGAGGAATGGATATGATGGCAGAACTACAGAAAAGAATGCAGTAAGGATTATTTAATGTTAGTTTAACTTCATTAAACTCATACGCACACACAAACGTTCGAATGGATTTTTAATGTTGCAAGTTGCAACCTCTCCGTTGGCGTTGCGTTTAATGTGCGATTCACCACGAACGTTACGTGCGCGAAGAACAACACCCATATATATGTGGCGCGGACAAACAATAATAGAGTGATCTCGTCGGGTGATCTCTATTGTTGCTTGCTGCCACAGTGTGATGCTTTGCGCACTTGCCGCTCGGGCTTTCCGATCGCAACAGTAGCATGAAGCTATCTAATCCTATTGCTGTTCGTATCTCGCCGATAAATGCATCATAACCTGGCTTATGTTACGTCAGTGGTCGCATAAAGAGAACCAAACGGTCCCAAGGTTAACAATGTAAAGTTATATTGTGATGCAGCAACGCTGACTGCGATTGCGCGATGTTTTCTTGCTTTGGCCACGTGTTTTACACTATTTATTGTTTTCAGGCGTCGCAGAGCGAAACAAGAAAACGGCGTAAGTTGTTCATTCGATTCATGTGTAGGCGCGGCATGCGGCATCGGGTGTGTTGAAGAGGTCTGCGCCAAGTGGGCCTTGGCAAGGTTGCACCGCAGTTTCGCATTTCTCACCGCCTTGATTAGGTCTTTGTGGTCGCTGCACAGAAAACTTGCTTGAAGTTATTTCTCGTATTACAGCAAACGTTTTCGAAGGCCTCAGATTGATAAACATGACTAACGCTAATTGCTAGTGTGTTCAGGTTCGGATGCGCAGCCGTCACTGAAAATATAAGTCGTCCTCAACTGCGACTTGCGAGTAGCGACCTTGTGCGGAAGCTAGCTTTGTTTACTCCTCCCCTCTGTTTTTGTGGCAAACTTGTGTCTCATGTTCAAATGTGACCGAAACTTCACTCTCCACTACAATTCCAAAAATCTCTCCAACCACTTGGCACGTCAAATGCACCATAAACTTTGACTGCCATATTTTACTTGGCGGAATCATCGCTAGGATCCTGTATTCGTTTGAAATAAAGATGAACATGACCATTTTTTGCCAGGTTGTACAAATGAGCGGTATGTTGTAAGTAGGTAGTACCCCTAAATTTGCTGGTTTTCAATTGGCAGGAATCAGGCGGCGGCGGCGGCGGTGGTGGCGGCGTTGTACCCAAGCCTGCCAGCAGCATCACTCCCGCGTCGAAACCGTCAACTGCCCGTGAGTTTTTTTTTTCACCAGATTGAGTGTGGTCGTACGTGTGCCTTGTGTCACTCAGTTCCATTGAGTGGTGGTAGCGTGAAATCGTTACCGACGTTGAGCCTTAGAAATTTTTCCATCACTCGTTTCTGACTGCTCATGTGCCATTCATACCGACGCGTTGTGTTGACCCACTGAATATAAGTATTTTTTTGATTTATCCAGTGCAACCGTAGCACATCGCACTACCGTACGTGCAGAAACAGTGCTGTTGAAAATTGCACTTCGTGGTTTTTTCAATGAACGCCCACAAAACTACTCAGTCGGCTGGGTTCGAATGAAGCAACAACGCTCCACTGTTATATTGTTTGCATTTAGATCCTTTTGAATGTTTCCTGCCTTGATAATTGTCAACAATTACAATCGTTGCTGTAAAACGCGTACATTTGCCACGCGAGTATTGAGGGGCGAAGATATGTCTGCCTAGCGCGAGTGTGAGAGCTTGTTAACCGGCTCGTAACTTGCTGCTCGTGTGTCGCAGCTTCTACGGAAAACAAGAAGCCGTGGCAGAAAAGCAACAGCACGAACAATGCTCCTAATTCCAGGTATTTCCTTGCAATCGTTCTACAGCTTACTCAGCCCACGCTTTGACTTCATTTCCGTAGTGGTTTCGATTTCACGCCGAAAAAAAAATATCTCAGCACCGTGGAATATAAGTCGGGCAGTGATGGCTGTCATCACGTTCGTTCCAGGATCTTTAAAAACGTTTTGTGTAGCAATCATTTCGTTCAAACTAAACACGATTCAACATAAGTATCAGCGTGCAATACGTGAATGTGGCAGGCAACCTAGTTTCACGGATACATCAGCCACCAATCCCAGAAGACCTTCTCTTGGGCAGTAAGTAAATGGGTGGATTTCAAAGCGGTGAATCTCAGGCCTGTGTCTTTGCTGTGACAATCTAAAAATTTCCAAATCCTTGTTTCAACTGACCGAAAATGCATCTTGTGCCTTGATTCACAGGCTTCTTAAATTTTGAAAGCTTTTTTTTCTTGGAGTGTAACGACTCTGCATTAGAGCTGTTTCAACTCCTCTACTAACGCTGTGCATGGAATCAGTGTCGAGTTGCGAACAGTTCAAAATGACAGTCAAACCTCCCCTGAATTTGTAGATGGTAGTAAGCTACGCATTCGTGTTGTCGTTTTGATTTGTACTGATCATGCGCTTGCGATCCTGGCTCTGTTTTTTTTTTGTGAGGATGACATGATGTTGCGGTTCGCACAGTTGCTGGTTGTAGTGTCGTGTTCCATGACTGGTGATGGCACATCCTTGCTTTTTTCGCCGCGGTGACGATGATGAGCGCTATAAAGTACTTGAGCGCCTTGATTTTTCACCTTGCTTATTATTAACGGCTGGAGCGAAAGCAACGGTGAATACTTAACTGAGGCTGCTGCACGACAACAGGTTGCTGCTCCTTTATGAAAAGGACGTCCAATTAACACTATTTGCAAATCTTGAGCTGCAATCTGTGGATGATTGAAAGGTTGTTTTTATGTTCACTTATTTTTCATTCGTATCGGAAAGTAACGCCAGTGATTGTTGCTAAACACAACCTTCTCCTGTTGCTTGAGCTAGAACTTGCATGCGCGATCAGGATCAGAGTTTGTTCAGATTCCAACCTTGTGAAGCGTCGCAATCGAGGGGATTGTATCTTTCAATGTTGGTGAACGCGACTGTTAGAACGGACTTGTGTAAACGCCGGTTAAGCTGTCTGTGCGTAGTTGTTTTACGCCAGGCAGTGCGTTTAGAGAGCGGCGTGCACTCAAGTCGACTTTTATCAATACGCCGGTCGCTATCCGGCAATACCTCGTTTTAGCTGCTCTGGTGATTTGCTCGCCTCGTTTATCAGCTGTGTTTTCTTTGTAATGCTTTGCTTCCGTTGCAGTCGCAAGTCTGGTGGCGCACCAACTGGATCTGAAATGGAACAAATGAAACAGGTTCGTGTTTTTCGATTGGCAACTGCACTGTGCACAGATTGAACAACCCTTCCTTGTGCTACTGTATCTTTAGCGAGCAAGGTCTAAAGCAAATTCAATGGTACTTTTGGAGCTTCCGGCAAAGCAAACCATGTTGCGATCGCCGGTAATGATGAACCGTCCCCAAATCGTTCTGGTGCGAAAGCCAGTTGCTTTCGGATATTTAATATTTAAAACCTATGCGTTTGTTGCAGCCACAAAGATTTGCATACGCAGTCGCAGCTCTTCAAACGTTTGCATTCCTTGCGTTTGAAAGTCGCGCATAGCGGCCACGCTTTGCTTGGGTCTTTCCAGTGGTAAGGATGTGACAAATACGCGCTTTTTGTAAGAATGGCAATACCATTCAAAACTGAACAGCATCGTTTACCCTCACTGCAACATAATCTGATTACCCGTGTTTGGTTTTATGCAAGCACACTGCAACTCACTTCTTGTTGATATGTTTTAGAGCAGCCGATCTTACTGTTTTTCATTTTACCGAAATCAGGTGGAATGCAATTCGTTGACAACCCCATCCTTAGACGCGCCAGTGCCGATCGATTTCACGCCAAAAAAAAACAGTTTTTCGGGCACACTGTATAATATCCTTTGCCGCATGATGGGTCAGTCATAGCTTGTTGGTGGAGCGAATGTTGACACGAGTGACGTGCTTCCTCAATAAACACGGCAAGATCAGCAGAATCCGTCAAATTTCAGTTGATACTAGGCTTTGACCCCAGCAACAGTCCTGTTTACGGCACAAGGGAAGCTTAAACAACGTCACAAAACGATATTTTTGGTGTAACTTTTGCCGTAAAAACCGTAAGAGTTTTTTAAACCAGTTTGTAAAACGCTTCTGCCTCAATGTTCGGCGCTTATCAGTAGAGTTTCTTACGCATGTCTGTTGAAACCATATCGTCGAGTTGCACGTGAAACCACGATTTCGCTCGAAAATGCCCCCCTTCAAACGCCACCACCGTCTTGTCCGAATAAAATAAGATGTCAGTTCTCGATGAACGTATCATTGCACAAACTCACCGTTGCACTCAAAATTTTCTGTCGTCGTTCTACCACATATGCGTAAAAAGCTCCTTCAAAACAAAGCCCGATTAACTGGCAGCGCACCGGCGCTCACCTAATCTGGAGCGTGACTGTTCGATCGAAGAAACGCTGGCGATTGAGCCGGAAACGCCAACAAGCAGCTTGTCGCAGCGCATCCTAATGTGCACTGCTGTATTGGAGAAATGTAGCCTGGTTGATGCGGGATGAGTGGTTTGTGTACCGTCGATTTTGAATAAAAATTAGTGAAGAGCTAATAAAATTGAATAAATGCATGAGGGGAATTATTGGCGCTAGATTTGAGATTTTCAATCTCTTGTGATGGATACGTCATGACTATATAGTGAAAGCTTTTGCGTTGATCAAAAGCAACTTCTGTAATAGCGTCTTTGACAAAATCTTACGCAAGCAATTTAATTACGTAATTATGTATGATTATTTTTCAATGCCCACGTGATCCCAGAACTTGGACTTAAATGGCTTGACCCTGGAAATTCCTCACAGTGAAGCTGAGACAAACCCGAAGTGACCCAACATTAGCGCGGATTGCTTATCTGCTTTTCAAAGCTCTGCCGATCCAAGCAGTTGCCATGTTCTCTTCTTCCACCTACAGACCCCTGTACAATATTTTTGCGGACGCACTGACAGTGCATTACATTTGTGACGCCAAAAAGCAATCCAACTGGAAGATAGCGCAAAGCGTTGGCAGCTCCTTCTGCAGTGGTTCACGCTTTAGAATTATCAATTCTGGACGGTCACACACGAAAAGCAGATTGACGGGAAGCTGGCGCGAGCAACGCCGCTGCATCTATTGAAAACCGAAACGGAAACGTTGGCATACGCGCCAGCTTTGTGTGTGTCCGCGGTGAGGTCATCTTGGAAGTCACACACGGAAAAGATCGACTGCGCTGCGGAGACTATCGGTGAAATGACTGAGCGTGCACAGTTGCGTGTGTTCTGTAAAAACCGCAAGTTGGAGTCGTATTTTATTGTTTCCGTGCGGACAACGGGTGTATCGAGTAAATGTTTTGCAAAAAAAAAAAATCGTGTTTTTCCCTTCAGGATATTGTAAATTTCGCTCTGTTAGTGTTGGTCGGTGTTCAAACAAATTGAGTTGCGCGTGACGCTCAATATCGCCTCGTTTCGCATAGAGCGTGAAAGCTCCCATGGGCCTAGACCAGTGGTTCTCATTATTCTCAACGTTTTTTGGCCCGTGGACCATTTTTTAAGAAAAAAGTTTCCTATGGACCAATTTGCTATGCTGACACCTCATGAAAAACTAGTTGTAATTGTATTGCACGTAAGTCAGTGAAATCAAGGGCTTGTTCAATCTTAGTCCTGGAACTCTCTGTGGACCACCGATGTTTCACTTTGACCACGTTGACCGGTTTAGACAGTATTTAAATTCGTTGTTTTAGTTTTGGGCTGTTGTCAAATGTTTACGAGCAAAAGTTTAATGCTTCCGACTGCCCCAAGTTTTGTTAAATCCTTTAGTACTGTTTCGAAATAGCAATTAAGCTGACAATGACATTCCTAGGTGGCCTTTAATGTTGTCACCGGTTAAAAAGTAACTACTAGGGCAACCAAAGTCAATGAAGTCAATTTTTTTCTGCCTTTTGAAAAGTTTATGAAACGTCCACAAACCAAATTTCGCGCTGATATCATGAGCCACTCGAAAGCTATTAGGTAAAAAAAATTCAAAATTTATGATTAGGTCAAAATTTTCTTGCAGCAGAGTTTTTTCTCGTTATCGATACTTTCATAAAGTTTTGTAACAACAGCATATTTTGATATGTTTTTGCAAGTTGAGTAGCAATTCTGAAATGTAATGGGTTTGTTGCGACTTTTGACATAATAATGTTGCTTAGTCCACAACTGGTCGATTGAATAGACTAGACATGGCAATGCCAGAAACGTGGTCTTCAGTACTTGGTTGGGCAAATGCTCAATCCATTATGCATATATTGTGTTTTAACTTATGGTAGTCTCAGATTTGACTCTACTGTAGTTATTAATGTACTTATCAACATATCAAACAACCCAATTCTTCAAAAGTTCGAAGTATAGTGCATGAATATGCTTCTGAGTTTACCTCAACACCTAAGGGTGAATTTTTCTGCAAAGTGTGTGACTGTTTAGTTAGTGAAGTGACAAAAGGTTTATGGTGGAAGCACATCGTCGTAGAGCAAGGCATCAGCGAGGTTCATTTCATGAAACTGAAAGTAGCCAGACATTTTTAAAACATGCTATACCAGATTTTGCAGATAAACTAAACCTATCGGTTTGTTTTCTAATACTGTAGTGCATATGAATATGCTTTGTATTCCGCATTTTCAACTGAATAAAGTCGAAATTTGTAAATTATAAAGTAAAAATTATAAGGTTTTAGGTCAAAAAGTTGGTTGCCCTGGTAACTACTCTATAACCATGTGAATCAGCTATAATTTAACGTTAGCAGTCTTGTCCCAGTCTTTTTTTTTCATTTTCTGCTAAACGTTGTTGGATGGAAGTGGTTCCTTAACGCGTCGTCACTTCCCTCTGTGCGGCATTTGTTAGCAGTTATATTTGCACAACACCTACAGAACCAGGAAACAACACCGAAAATGAAACTAATACAGCAGCTTAAAACGCATGACAGTCAACATCGCACATGTTTTCGTAGCGATCTAGGCAAAGTTCAAGTGTCCGGCTATCCCCTGGTTGTTGTCGCAAAAGATACATTATGCGTTTCTGGGCCACATTAGCCGGTAAACTGACTTCTGTCGACTGCTGACTGAAACCTCGTTGACGCAATAACTTATTCTGCTGTTCGTTAAATTGTAGAAAAGGTTGAGACGTCTCAAACTTCTCAATCTCTTTTTACCGTGTCCTCTTCCGTACCTATTCGAGTTTTACCTGCTCAATGTGACCTGCAAGGCAAGTACGCAGTATAAGGTCCAAGAGTTCACCTGCGCTGTGTGAAAAGTGTTTACGGAGCAGCCCGTGGTTTCCCAGTAAGAGTATCTGGCCTGGCCTGAGCTGTTCACTTGTTTCATGCACTAATTCATATCCTGGGTTTTACCACCGTATAGTTGCAAAGTGTGTCCAATATTTGAAGTTGAACCGCTGAAAATGTGCGCAATTCGAAACGACTTCCAAGTGTTAAATTTGCAGAACTCATAATAGGTTGATCGTTGTGCGCTTACTTGTGTTGGTACGGTGCGTCACTAACCCACAAGCATGCGTTTACAAACTGGCACACGTGGCACGTACGGGTAAACTGTTTTTCATGATATTAAGTCGAATATCTCGGTTCGAGGTGTGCATGGGCTATTTTTATACCGATATGCTTCTTTGTTCGTGCAGGAAATTATCAATGAAATGCGCAGCGAAATCCAGAAAACCAAAGCGGAGATCATTCAGGGTAAGCGACGTAGTGATGTGGTTAGAACGTGCAGCTCATCATAACGTGAACGCGAGGCTGTGGTTAAAAAACTGTGATCAGATGCTGTCTGTGTTTTCCTCTCACCCGTATTTAATCAAATGGATAAATCCCTGTCGCTACGCGCGAGCATTGGCGCCTGAACAGTGATCTGACACATGCAGCAATGCATGCCGCAGAATGACCCACGTGTGCGGTGTATTTGCTGCCCAGTTTTGCGTTTTCGCTTCGCTAACGTTGTTTTCTGTTTTTCCTTCCGAACTCTACTGATTTATTCCAGCACGCATGTCATGACCCGTGACAGGGGTTTGAAACGTCAAACTGTCTAAACTTTTTAAAATTTGTCCCAACCCACCGTGTTACCCTGTAGCGCATTTGAGATGGTCAAGGCACGTCTGGCGGAGTTGGTGATTTGACCTCAAATGTTTGTGTTCGGTGTTAACCCAACGCGCTTTGCCAAAGCTTCCAAAGCAAACCTGATCCAATTGCCCGATCACTCAAACTCGCACACGTTGAATGCAGCTGTGCCACTTGCTGAGGTCACCACTAACCAGCATCACCTGTTGCGTCATGAACCGCGTCAGCGCGTTTGTCTCGCAACCAAAGGGCCAAGCTTGAACCTCACGCTTGTTTGCTTGACTTGTTTACATTCGTTTGTCTCCTTGCAGCGATCCGCGACGAAATGAACAAGTGACGCTTGACGATCGGCGCCCTCCACCCCTCATGTATGCTTCTTCCCACTGCGCAGCGAGACGAGATTCTTTTGCGACTGCGTTCCGCAGCACGAGTGCTGACTTAACCAACGCTTGTATTATATCTCCTTAATCGTTGACATTGTTATTATTATTATTATTATTATTATTATTGCTATTATTACCCTAGTCAATCATTCGATGATCTTTTTTCCCATCATTACTTCGTCTTTCTAATCAGGTTTCGCTCCTCACGTTGTCCGAAGTGAGAGCATTCGCCTCAGCTACAAAATATCAGGAAACTTGACACTGATTCGTGCGCCTTGTTTTTTTCCAGCGCCGCTGCTGCTCGTAACAGGTTGGTAATGCAGTCTCGCGCTACTACAAGCTTGTTCGGTGCCCTTGTTATTCGCTTTGGCTGCAGCCAGGCACGGCCTGGCCCTCCGGCAGCCGCAGAAACAACCCCAGCACTACTGCAATAGATTGGTCTGGGACTGTCTGACCAACCTGCATAGATCTCCGGCCCCAGCGGTGTAAGTTGGTTGTCCTTCTCCTAGCTGTAGATCGTTGTGTTTTGATCAGTGTTGTCCCTTTATTTGTACGCCCGTCCTGTAAGACATATATATTGTGAGAAATGGTTTGTTCAACGTCGACAGTTTGTTCCATGAGCGCGTGTTATTACAGCAACAGCCAGGTTCGGTTGCCTGCATCTTTCAAAGAATGATTTATCCACTCACGCCCCTCTCCCTCCACAGTGTATGATTCCAAGTCAGTAACAATGCAGTTAATCACCGGCACACACGCTAATTTGACGGGCTGGTTTTAAGTCGTGGTGCTTGTGATGGTTTGCCTTGCAAAGGCCGTGAGGTGTAGCATGGACGCCTGTAGAAAGATCTTTTGATTAGTATTGGAATTTTTTTAGAGCATGGCAAAAAGAAAAATCTGAAAGTTTTTCACGCTTAAGTTCAGTTCCGATGTTAATGTCATGAGGCGAACGCTTTAAGTATGTTCACAACGCAAACGCCCTCATATCACTGTTCCCTGCAGGCGCCTGTAATGCTTTCCTTCCATGATTACACTCGCTGTTTTGTGAGCCTCTGACATGACTGTGGTTCTGTCCAGCCGAGGTCCTTGTGTCGATTGCCGCCGTTATTCCATTTTCATCCAGTAATTCGAAAATCACACCCTGGATAGATGCGTTGCAGCTGCCGTTATCACACCATTGTGTGTTTCTTATATTGTGCGACAGCTGTCTGCACCACGCTGTGATTCTTCCAAGCTGTCCCGTGATGCATGTCATTTCTGACGCGTGACTCGTCTATCACATCTCGTTCTGCATGTCATGTGACCTTGTACTGGTTCACGTAGAAATGATTGTCATATTTAAAGAACGCGTTTTTTGTGTGCCGTGGTTCGCGGGAGAACTGCTACAGACGTTATCTGTTGCCACGATTGTGTAATCTTTGCGCGCCGTGTAAGTTTCATTCTCTCAACAGAAAGAATTAACCTCCAGCTTAATCACTAACGGCATTGGCGGTTCAAAACTGGTTCCAGAACGTTCGAGTCCGCAGTCCTTTTCGGTGTTTCGTGCCTTTATCGACTCGTCAATCGCAAGCTACAGTTCTCACACTGAAGCGATAGTTATCATCTCCTTGTCGATGACGTTTTTGGCCGGGTTTGTGGCTGTTGCATTGCACGTCAGGCGTGCAATCGACGAACAGTTATTTGGACGCATTTTGCGCTACTTTTCGTTCTGTTACTAACCTCTGTCCAACTGTATGTTGGTCTGTGTTGCGTGCAAACACAGAATGCATTGAAACCTGAAACGAAATGGCTTGTGTGCAGCCAACTGGTCTTAACAACAACACATCAGGCTGTCAAGCGTCCAAGGCGCAAGGAACTTGACACGATGTCAGTGCAGATCACTGGCCGGAGCTGGTTTTGTGAAGTAGGTGCAAGAAAAGAAGCTGCCGATGGAGAAACACGCATATCCTCATTGAGTGATATACGGACACATTCGCGCAAAACGTCATTTGTTCAACGTCGCGCTGTAGTTCGTGATCACACTCCCTGCATCAAACGTCCACTGTTGCCACTATCGATGTTCGTTCAAGTCTTTTCACGGCAAAAGCATCTTTTGTATCACTGCTGATTTTTCCTGGCGAAAGAGTAACATTCCTCATGCTCCGTTTGTAACTAATCGCTCGCAATTTTGGAAGCGTATTTGCCCACACTATCGAAATTTCTCGAACTTTAACCAAGCTGAAGAAACCACTTGTCCAGTCAAACTCGGAAACTGTTCCTGGGTGCGTTGCCTTTGTACATATAAGGTCGCTTCGCAAAAAATGGCGGCGCATGCCCTTCTCTCCAGACGATCAATGAAACCGAAAGACACCAAACAATGCAACGCGCTGATTCGTGCCTTTTCTAGCATTACTACTAACGCTTGACTCTTATGCAGTAGCGAACCGACCCTGGGTTCGCAGTACGCAGTTTTTCTACAGCCGCGCGAGTTGATTCGTTCAGGCAGATAGCTCGTTTGCAGTGATCGCACTCAGGCAATCATTTCAACGCTCGTTCCCTGTCGCGAAACGCCGCAGTCACGCGCCACTGCGTCGCGTGATGCCAACAGCGACTTTTTCATCAACATGCACTGACACTTAAAGTCAAACGCGACCTTTCGTGTTGAACAACATTCGCTCCGCGTTCTGCTTGTTCAAGGACAAGAATGAGTTTTGAGTTGTCAAGTTTAACATTCCAACACCTCGTGATACCTTTGTGCCGTGCGCCTTCCCTAGCGGACCACGTACCGGGACACCCTCATTCAAGACTTCAGTGTTTTTGTGCATCTGCCCTGTTAGTCTGCTTCTAACCGGCCCAGCGTGTTATTTGAGGTATATAGCTCCGGTGTTCGAAACCGGCGTCGATCCAACCATTGTTCATAAAGTATTTTGTATTCAATCGTGGGTGGTCTTGTGTGCGACTTGGTTAATCTTACGACTGTTTTTGCGTTGCGAAGCTGCGAAAATACAAATATTTGTATCTGGTGATGACTTCCTGTCCCAAACGCATCCTTGTGTCATGGTGCAAGCCGTCTCGTGAGCCTATTTTGAGGAAGAAGAGTTTACTAGCTCAGTCTTGCTCCGCTACGCTGACCACAAACATGTTTCTTGCCAGGAAATGTTTCATTCGATTTCTTGTGGTTTGGACTTAGTGTAGCTTCTGAAAAACGCGACTTTAGTACTCGCTTTTTTCAACATGGAACGGATCTGGTTTATTGACTACAGTAAGTTCAAACTGCATTGATCTCAGATTCTTGTCCTTTCACTCAGTGGCGTACCTGGAGTTTCCCTCGCCCGGGGACAAAGTCAGTTTGGGCGTCGCCACGCAGGCCGTTCATGAGCAGCATAATGAGTTGGAAGTGAAGGGGCGTCGAAAGCTGAATCGGGCCCCGCGTATAGTTGTCTCTAGACCAGGGATGGGGAACCTATTTACTATCACTGGTCGAATGAATTGTGCATTATCGCTGGCGGGCCACAAAATCAATTAATTTTGTCCTAAAGTTAGCTTTATCTAACAGCGAGGAAGAGTGACTTCTTTTGACTCACTGTCTAAGTATTTGTACTTGGTTATCGTGGCGTTTCGTTTTGACGCGATGTTGTACTCTTGGGTAGCGAAAATACTGATACGGGCCATACCAAATGGTCACGTGGGCCGTAGGTTTCTCGCCCCTGCTCTAGACCCTGTCTGAAAACTTCAAATGGCATTGACNTCAGGACATTCTATTNTCGGACATCATTAACNATCGTAGAACTAAGAATCTAATCGTTTCGCGTGAAGCTATCCACACTTCGAAGTTTCAGTCANGATTTAACATTTAAACTGTTGTATTGCAACATTACAAATTGCGGTAGTAAATTCGANCTGTAGCAACAAGTGAAAGAATAGGCAAAAATTTCCCAGATCATCTNCAAAATTATGAATGACAAAATTTTAAGGAGCAAATATCTGTCGATAACAGCACAAAATTGGCCGGACTTGCACTTTGTTTTCTGAAGCACGGGTTTGTTAGAACCTTGTGAAGATCCCAAATGTAGCGTACCCGCATTCCTATCTTGTCAGGTCTGGTAACAACCACCGAAGGTACAAGCTGTGGGATGTTCTGGTGCACGCACTCCCAGGGTTGAGTTTTAGAACGTCATAAAGGTGTGACTGGGAACGGACTCACGAATACAAAAGAGGACAGACAGAAGAATGCATATGATTTGATACAAAACTACTAGACAAACACAAAATTGCAAAATCTTAAAACATTTCTTTGGATATAATACATCGTAAAGTTATCAGAAAATAAAAGAAATATTGCGATGTAATGCTTTGCTTACAATTATCTAACTTCAAAGGCAAAGTTTTCTTGCCTTTGCTGCTGAAAATTTACTTTGATTGAATTATTCTTGACTCACAAACTGTACACCATAAAACAATACAGGATTGTAAGTGACGTGATGAAAGTATAAAACTTTTTAAAACATCTAATGATACAAAATTTTGAAATATATAAAACTCTAACTAGTTGATTTTTGATTTTATATATTGCACATGTGAACACCAATAAAGTTCTCTCTCGTAAGACACCCAGATATTTTACGCAAGTCGTTCGTTGTTATCAAATATCATTAACGTTACATATACTCAATTCCACTTGCAGGCGCGGACACATGGGGATGCATTCCCCCACCAGACTTAGAGGTGTTGACATGACACTTGATTTTATTGAAAACCATAGCCAAAAATATTTTTGTACTGCACAGTACTTAATCGCTAAGATGCTAAAAATTAACTTTTGCTAACAATTGGTCAGACGTTTCTTCGTTTCATCAGTCGTACCACTGTACCCTGTCTAATTTAAAAGTTTGCACGCTGAAACTAAAAGAACTCGCGCCTAGACCGAATTTGACCACTCAAAGCTTGATTCAAAAGAACACAACTGCAGCCTACAGGGTTACTGACTCTTACTAACAATCCGATCCTTGATTTTGCAAACATACAAAACTATCTGCGAGCCATGTTATGCTGTTCGCCATCAGCAATGAAAATAACATAAACATTTCGAAAGATCAGCAAACGATCTGCAATACCGCTATACATACTGATTTCTCCAATCCATTTCAATCAAAACATCTAACTCGGCTAAATACAAAGACGAACTTAGCAAACTGCTGGTCGAAAAACTGTCAAACGCACGTTTGCAGACAGGCCTGCAGCAGCTACAGGTCAGCCCGAACCAGAGAAGTCACCGGAAGTTTTTTACGTTCGGACATCAGAGAGGCAGTTCTTTTGAAAGGTCATGCAGTCTAAACGTTTTTTCTGACGAACATCACAACACAACAAATCTTTTCAGTTCTTGGAAAAGAACATCTTCATCACACGTAATTGCGTGTCAGTAAAACTTGTACACTTCTTGAAACGTTTTGTTACATATTTCGGAACACTGGAGTATGGAGCATAGCTTTATTGGCATTCTTGATTTATCTCCAAACATTTGGTTTATATGCATTAGCGCTGAATCTAATTGGGATACCAAATAGACCACCTGATATACTGTTAAGATGTATCGGCTCTGTCATGCGAGGCACGGTAAACCTGAGAGAACACACCACGTGGACATGTTACGCTTGCACTAGTCCCGTCGCCACGGGGAGGATTTGTTGGGCTTAGCCCCCCCCAAACAAAGCTCCAAGCCCCCCAAATTAAAATAAGAAATAATATAAGTCATTGCAATTTTTGTTAAATTTGAATGTCAACCCCCTTGCACAAACGCAAAGCCCCCTATTGGCGACTATCTGGCGACGGTTCTGGTTTGCACCCAGCATTCCGCACAAAGTTTCTGCTTGCGGATAGACTGCAAGGTTGTGATCAATCCGCTCTTCAGTGCCAGACCGCCATCCAGAAACTGTTAGCCGTACTTCTTCCATTTCTCTCAGTGCTGCCGAAAAATCCACGTCTATCGATTCCAGCGTTTTAGATAAATGAAGTGTTAACGCCATAAGCTTCTTTGCACATGCCAAAGCAACATGCTTCTTTCGATGGACTCCAACAGAGACACCGCTTTTGCTTTAGACCTTGAATCCAAATTCGAGCTTGTTGCTATGTTTTCCAAACCACTTACATTTGACTGGATATTGTTTGCAAATCGCATGATTGAATCATGCCGTTGCACAAATCTCATATTGCATATGCTTAGTAGCGTTACTTCAATCTCGCCACGTCTTTTCGGTGAGTCGTTAAAGAAACTTATGACTTCCCCTACTATACTGAACATGTTTCGGATTGGAACAAGTTCGCATGCAAGGTTTAAGGTCAAGTTTAAGCAATGATTCGCACAATGCACGTACGCTGCAGCTGGAGCTTTTTTTGATAATCGACTGAACTCCGTTTGATTTGCCTGACATCACAGATGCTTCATCATAGCCATGACCTACCCAACTTTTGATTGAAATACCTAATGACGTTAACCTTGTCAGAATTTCGTGAGCAGTTGGGGAAGCCGATAAATCATCAAGATTAGCAAATCCCAGGAACTGTTCCTTGATTACAGCATCAAGATATGTTGTGGCCACAAGTGACCATAACATGATTAGCTTGGAAAACAGCGAAATTAGCAGCGAACCAACACTGAACAAAAAGACTGTATGAGTAGCTACAAGCTGACAAAGGCATGGAGAAAATGAACTGAAAGATAAAACAATTAATGACAGAATGTGTTGTGTGTGTGTTAATCATGTGCTATATTAGTGTTTTACAAAAAGCTATAGTGAAAATAATAGTATGAATAATTTGTATGATATATATTTGGCGTATCAAGGGAAGCGCAACATATACAAGGAAGTTAAAGTATTTCAAAAACAAAAAAGGCCATTCGCGAAAGTTTGTGGCAATAATCGAATGGCTGAAAGAAACGACTAAATTGAGTGACCTTGCTCATAAAAACAAAGTAACTGCCGATTTAAATATAAAACTGCAACAAAAGCGGTTAAAATAAAAGCAAAAACTTTTATTTCGAATGTTATATTTGCGAATGGAAGTGGCAAGATGCAACCACGATGTAACTTGTCATTTTATGTTTTACAGAAATTTGTATACAGTAATGAGCTAGCTAAAAGAAACAATTGAATTAAGTAACCCTACTTACAAAAAGGAAGCAACTGCTGATACCAAAACAAAGGTTGACTGAGATGTAATTAATATGAAAGCAAGAACGAGACATTTGAAATGTCATATTTATGCAAGAAGGTGGCAAGACTATAAAGTTTGCATGAATCACCATTTCATGTTTTGCAGAAAGAGAAATACGCAAGTAAAACGTTTACAGAGTGGTGGTCGAACATTTAAAAGAAAGTGTGAGATCAGTAACGATGCTGAGACAACACAGCCACAGTAAACGAAACTAACATTGAGCTGGTTGAGCACCGGAACTAATTGGGAAAGCAGTACACTGCTGGCCTAACGAAGTAAGCTACAAAACGCTGACCCATGATGAAGTGCAAAGGAGCGTGAAACGCGCAGACGCGGTGAATACCTTAACAGAAGAAGTACTGCAAACCGCATTGTCTTGGAAACAAGGGGAGTAAAATGAAAACAAGTCACAAACCTTATATAAAATAAAAGTGCCAAAAAAATGAAACTTTCCTGCCAATGTTGTGTTATTCCCGGTGTCGGTGCGCCTACATTTCATGTGTATCATGTATGTCATAAGTTATAACGTATTTGTGTGTTTTGTGCATATAGTTTTATGAAAATACTGATGAATTGGACCAACAAAAAATATGACGCCAAAGTAAACTATTCAATAACCAATAACAAAGCTTGAGTAACTACGAAGTTATATTTTACAGAAGAAACTATTAAACAAATAACAAATGGAGTTAATAGAAAATTTAAAAGAAAGTTGTCAAGAGCAACGCAATCAACGTTTCGGATTTTCGGAGTCGCCGATAGAGAAGAAACAAAGCAACCTTTGAGTGATTTAACAGACACAAAGGCCATGGCATTGGTCTTAAACTGGTTGGCATGGCATGGGGAGAATGGAAAACAAATTGAATTACGTCTGGCTGAACCCCAAGAACCAACAGTATATGCACTTGGGTTATTACTACAAAAAAACGCGATTTATGTTCAATATGTACGCAATACCCCAGAGTTGCTAAACAAAATGTTGCATCATTGGTATTACACTATTACTTACCAAACATTGTCCGTTCAAGACATAAAAAATAGTGTTGAAAACGCCGATATTGTAAATATGCTAAACACTGTCTGTAACACAAACGAAGATATAAGCGATTCAGACCTGGAATTATGAAGATAAATTGACAGTGATCATAAAATAATAGGTACTTTTTAGCTTCATAAAAAAAATGCGCCGGATAGCAGAACGGGCATGCACGTGTGAGGCGCAGAGCAAAGTAACAGAAGAAAGTTGCTATGTAATAATGACACATGAAAAGTTTGCGGAATTTCGTGCGATATATTTTGCAACCCATGTTACACCATGCTTTGCACTACGTGTTGCACCCTGCTTTGCACCCTGCCTCGCACGGTGTTGTGTACCCCGTTTTGCAACCGCTTTGCACTATGCTTTACCATGGCTTTAAACCAGGAATTACCGCTTGACAATGTGTTTTGTCACGTATCTTGCACCGTATCTTGCGCTGTGCTTTGCACGGTGTCTTGCACGGTGTCTTGCGCGGTGTCCTGCACGGTGTTTCGCACCCGACCTTGCCACTTGCCGCGAATTTGCATGTGACATCATAATGAAAACAAAGACGAAATACTGCCTATATAAGACGAGAGATTTTGAAGGAAGGTCAGAATTCGGAAAATGAAATTGCTGTATGGACAAGATGCTTGTTGTACTGAGGCATGCCCCTTGATCTCGTGATAGGGGAGGGCTCGGTTGGAAGCATTTTGTCATACTTTACAAGAGAGGTGCCTGGTGAAACA
>JGI24021J15306_10000221_pt1 | contig 36247 bp, 19 predicted proteins | sample Ectturendosymbi1_FD_15306 | JGI IMG/M metagenome (IMG submission 15306)
CCTNAAAATTGCAAGCAAAGCTTACGGGTGAAAAATTGAAAGGCTGAAGTAACAGCAGAGAAAAAACAAACTCAAGACTACAATCAAAATTTCATAACACCAGCTCATAAATCATAACATCTTAACCGAAGCCATGACCCCATGACTGTTATATTCAATCGTCCAGTAGTGGACAAAACAACATTATTATGTCAAAGGTCGTAACAAATCCATTAATATGTCAGAATTTCAACTAAAATTTCAAAAGCATAGCAATATCTGTTGTAGCTTCAATAAAATATTGATAAAAAAAACTCTACTGCAAGAAAATTTTGTCCTAACAATAAATTTTGACTTTTTTTGACCTAATAGCTTTTGAATCACACTGTGAAATTTGGTTTGTGGATGTTTCATAAACTTTGAAAAAAGCAGAAAATTTTTTACTTTATTGACTTTTGGTTGCCTTAGTCGTTACACTGCAACTTGCATGTATTTCTTGTGTTTTGTTTGTAAACAAAATAGTGTAAACACTGTTGAATTTGTGTTGTTCATACTTTTTTCTGCATATGCTGTGTCTTGTTGGTTTTTCTTTTTAGTTTCCATCTAATTCAAAGTAAAAACATAGTAATGGATTTTGCAATTGGACCACAGAATATCAGTGTATCTGGAATGTTATAAGTAAATGAATGATGCATGTTGCACATTTGGATACCTGAAGTGACTGTGAAAAAGTGTTGCATGAATGAGGATGGATTTATCTGATCCAGACACAAGGTCTATTGGTAAGGAACCTAAGCATGCAATAACTGTAATTTTGCATTTAAGTGTTTATCATGTGCTATCAATTTCAACTGTCTACAAAATGACTTGACATCATGTTAGAAATGTGTCCAAATCTATTTGATGAAAATGACATGATTTTTTCTTAGTTTAGTTGTTTCATAGAAAAATGCAATAATTTCTGGTTGTTACTTGTATACTGCATTTTAAAATGCATTGGAATCAAGTGAAAAAATGTGATTGCTTGACAGTCTTTTTCTATGGAGAATTCTGTTTTGGCTAAAGTTTATGTAGGTTTTGTGCTATATATATATATATTTACAGCGTATTCTTAATTTTTTTGTACATAAAATAATTCAAGGCAAAGGAACTTAGAACAGAATAAATTTTTGTTTGGAAGTGGCTATAGATCTGCCAGCAGTAACACAGTTCAAATTGAGTTTGTCAGTCAAGCTGCACTGTCGTGGTAGTCCAGCAGATGCATCTACATCTACTGTGCGAATGGTTTTTTATTCTCACCGTAGTGCCTTTTGTTTTGGTAGAAGTGGTTACACATTTCATGGGACTGGTTTTTCTTTACAATTTCAAAAGTTTGCAAACTTTTGTGTTCAGGTTTATGGTTTAGGTTTGGGATTTATGTTTAGGGGTTAGGTTTAATGTTTGCATTTAGTACGTTTCTACCAAGTGTAATGCAGTCTACTGCACACTTGTGTGTTAGTGTCACATTGCAGGCAGCGGATGCATAAGTTTTCAAAAATCAAGGTCCACTGGTGGACCTATAGCCACTGCCGTTTTGTTTAATATGTTGGTAATATTTGTTATTGCCTTAAATGTACCATATTCTAAGAACCCTGGTTTTCATTTTGGATTAAAAGTGAATCATAATTCAGCTGATCTGCAACAACATTGCCACTATACACTTTGGTGGTTTTTATGTATGATCCAATAAAAAAAGCTTTATTTTGTAACACTTCCAAATTATATGCTCAAGCATAAAACTATAAGCTAAAGCAATAGACCTTGAAGCCTTGTTCTCATTTCAGGTTGCAAAAGTATGTGGAATTTTGCTTCTCACTTTTAACCCCATTAATGATGGCAATAAGTGTCACTGAAGTATCTAAATTATGTTTTTAAAGTCTGTCAGATAGCTGTTATTTTCATTGAAACGTTGTTAGAACTTCCCATTGTCATGTACATAATCAATACATAATTTGTATTGCATTGGGTGGCACTTTAAATTTTTTTTTAGAGAATGTATCAAAATTACTCTCTTCATCCTTCTGTTAACATGCAGTCATTTTTTACGTTTGGTTTGCTCTGTTAGATGATAATTCTGGTGCAGTTAGACTCTGAGCAGTTCCAAAAAAATTTTGGTGAACTTCAGAAAGAAATGACACGAGAATGGATAAGAACTTTGAGCACTTCAAAATTGATTTTAGTGTTTCTACCAATGAAGTCTTAGGTAACTGCTGTTATAGTGTATAACTGCTGTTATAGTGCATACCATAGTGGCTGATGTAGTGAAAAGTCTGTGATTTAGGGCTGGTTTAATTTACAGTATGTGGATACTTTAGGGTCAGCTGATGGATCACCGACACGAAAATCTAAAAAAAAGAAGTTTGGATTGATTCGACATAAAAAAGTGGAAAAAAAAGAAGAGCTTTATTTTAGGACTGAGGGTAGGCTGAGTTCATCTTTCATCTACAGATTAATGTGCACATTATTTCAGAACATTTTATCATTTTTAAGTTTAATTGAGCAGAGTATTGGGTGGCTAAGTTTTATTTTAAATGAGTAGTGATAACTAAGTTTTATTAAGCGTGTAGGCTTACTGTTTTAAGTATGTAGGCTTACAAATTATTTTGATCTAAAGTTTTTCTCTTTGGTAGGTACGGAGAGTGAAGTTCATCTCCAACAATCTCATATGGAAGGTAGGTTGAATTTAGTTGTCTTTGTTCTTTCTCAAAAGATATATTCACTAGCAAAATAAAAGTTGTCAGCAAGGCACCAAAAATTTTGATGTGCACAAACTGCATATGGAGGACAAGTTTAAGTTGTTTCTTCCAATAGCTCTAAAAATGGTTACCCCAACATTTACGTCGTCGTGGCAGTTGTTTAGTAGGCTGATGCAATAAATCTATATTCATGCCAGTTTTAGAACACAATTTTTGCAGTGCATCTATTGAATGCTAAGAATAACTATTGGTGAATTTGAATTGCATGGATGGTATCTGTAAAATAAGTTTCATTTTTTCCAGTTTCGACAAACACATTGGTGAAAACAACTGGCAAGCAAAGTACTGGTGTGAGTAAATTATGTTTAGCTTTGTTTAAAATGATCTGTATGATTATGTTTCTTACGATGGTTTTGAGTAGGTGATGACATGTTGCCTTACAGTACTTCTAAATTCAGCTTTTTTCAGCTATTGCAGATATTTAATTCTCAAATTTAATCATTCTGATTTAAAGAAGTAGCTCAGATTGCCAAAATGCTGACCAAAACGAAAAACAATGGTAAATTCCACTATTAGCGATGCTATTTCTACCTGCAAGTATTTCAAACATTCGGTTGGGTTAATCTAGCAGCAACAGAGACACATGGAGATTTATTGGGGAGAAGGTTTTCAGTCCACGTAAAATTTTCTTTACCTCTTATGATCAGCATCATATCACCATCACGTAAAGAAAATTTAAATTTTGATTCCTAGATTTTGAGCAGTTCTGTTTATAGGACAAAGATTGCTTATATTGTAGAGAATAATGCATTTGACAGAGGTATTCGTAACAAGGTGTGGCTAATGTTTGTGTCATCAGGTGTGTCCTGCTCACGAATCTTGTTTCTCCTGAACTACCACCTCTTCAAATTTTAAGCGTATATTCCAGTTATCTTATTGAATTTATAGTCCAGAGGCAGCTAACGTGTGGATAAACTCGACGTAACTCCTGTCAATTAAGAGATCTAGATTTGCTGCAAACTTTCAAGGAATGCTTGCAGCCGACTGGGCTTTGCTTTCTTCACTTTGTGATCATTCATACTTGCACATATCTGTATTCAAGTAACTACTCTCCACAAAGGTGAAAAAGTTGAATCAATCAACAAATTGTTTTTAATAGGAAATAGATTTCCCGCACCTAATGCCTGTTTTAACAATTGTGCAGGAGCAGTTAGGAAATGGAATGAGCTTCTCACACTACAAGGTTTCAGGTAATTGTTCTATTTTGTTTTTTCGTCGATGTTTGATACATGCTGTAGCTATTAATTAACGGTAAACTGACCCGTTTCAAATATTTAGTTTTTCGCTCAAAATCACTTAAGTACTGTTGTTTTCACTGTAGTTCCTGCCACATGTAACCTCTGCTTGAAGTCCTGTTAATCCTCGTCTTTAGGGACGACACGAAAACAACTGTTGTAATTAACAAAGCTGTCCGCAAGAAATCATATTTTGGTTTTGCAACTTTTTAAGCTTATACCAAATTGGAGAACGGATTACTTCTATTAGTCACTGAAACTTGACCGTATTCCTTCATTGGCGCTCGAAGGTTTTGATTGTTTCATGGGTTTTCATAGAAAGACAGTGAAAGAACAGTGCTCCTCTGTATGCGGATTGATCTAAATGCATTGAAACACGGTGAATAAAATGCTGCAAGCTAACTTTCTATTTATTTTGTTTTACGTGAGCTGCCGCTCATCGCAACATAGCACGTTGGAAGAAATGTCTTAGTTGCTGATTTTCTTATCGGTAATATTTATAATTTTGCGTCTTCGTAGAAACGATCACAGCAAAAAAGATTGCAAGTTCGAAAAAGGTGAGCTGAATGAATTATTAATGCGCATAAAAGATTTATACCTTGTCATCAGCTTTACCCTTGCAATATGTCGCCAGTTAAACGTTGCGTTATAATGTGGGACGACAGAAGCAAAGCCACGCAAGTTACTTGTCCGCTTTATCTTCTGGGACTTTTCGCACAGTATGTGACCGGAAGGAGACAGGTGCCAGTACCCATTAGGTTTCCTGCCCTTCCGCATATAGCTTTGATTCAACTGTTGGACAAAGAGGCTTTCGTTTAATGAGTCATCGGGAGTTTTTGCAGTTTGCAATAAATAATTCGCTCCTCGAACCTGACATGTTTTGTATAGCAATAATACGGATAGTGTTCTGATAAGAAGGTACCGTCAATCTGGCATGGTCAATTGCGATGGCCTCACGTGCAAATTAGTATTTTTTCACTTCAGACTTTTTTGCGGGACGATCGCAACAAAAAATGTTCAGTGGAAATCTCCACGTTGGTAAACGCGACTACAGTAGGAAGTGGTATGACCCGAATGCAACACTGCAAAATATAGTTTTTTTAATGATAGGAAAGGAATCTCATGCCGAACAGAAACAATTTCTTGAAACATAAACGCGCTGAAGTATGAAGTAAGAATAATTTGGTGAGCAACGTACACGAGAGCTTCTTCAGTCACTTCATTTGAATATTTCTTTTACAACCTCCTTTTGACTCACGGTGACGCGGCTCACAACACGTGTCGCTTAAAAAGTCGTGAAGACGAAATATAGAGAATCGAAAATCACCAAATTTGCTTCTTCCGCTGACGAAGCAAGGGTGTAATTCTGTCGGCCAGGCCTCTCTTTAAATAGCAACTTTTGCCAATACGCATCGTCATCAGGCGCTAGTTGGAGAAGCATTGTGCCGTTCGTAGTTACGGATGCGTAAAACAACTGTGGTGCCGTCAGTTAACTGACTGGCTTGCTGCCACCCACAGGCGTGCTTCCTGTTTTGTTGAGCATATAGCGTATCAACACCTGCGAAGACGCTTGCAAGAACTAACTCTGCTCTGCTGTTTATATGTACATATATACGTGCTGCGATACCGACTGCTCAGGTGTGCAGTGGCGTAGGAACTGTTGGGGTAAAATGCAGTCATTTTTTCAGCCGTGTGCACCTCTTGCGACTCACGAACTGGACGTAGTACTACTCAGTGGAGAAAACTTGGCTGTAAGAGATGCAAACGGTGAGTTTGTTGCGGCACTGTGTGAGACTTTTACTGACGGGCCTTGAAACTCTATAGTATATGAAGAGTTTGAATCACGTGCTGCCTGTTTTACTGCGGAGCATGGTCACTGATCTTGCTGAGAAGTTTTTACATGATCAGGTCGTAAAAAACTGGATAGGTATTTTTAGCAAGAAAATGTTAAAGGAATGTCATCTGTGATAATTCTGTTATAGTTTTGAACAGAATATTACCAACTACCAGTAAGAGCACTTCCATCAAGAAACCGATTAGGTTGGTGCAACTAGTCAGTGCATTTTTTGCGTCCAGTAAACAAAATGTCGCCTTTACGCGCAAAAAACGAAATACCTTTTTGTGCGGAATTCAATAAAGTCGTTTTTGCCTGTCATCCAATGACAGTCCGTTGACTCTATCAGCAGAACGGCCCTCAACTTTTTGCAATTGTACCAGAATGTGAAACTGGAGTGTTTAAAGGAAAATTAACTGTTGGTAAGAACAGCAAAGGCCCCGCTTTATGTGTAGCCTGCACGTTTACGTTGGGCTGTTGGTACTTTTCTTCAATAAATCATGCGGCCAGGTTTCGGTGTGGTTGAAGCGGTGAGCAACTGTAACTGCGGAACAGGCTTAATTCCGCTTTACGCCCCACTCGCCAACAAAATTACAGTCAACAGCTCTGTGTCCCTGCTTCTCTGAATTTTCAGCACTCACAAAAGAGCAAGTGAGTGATGCATACAACCATTGCATTTTCCTTACGAAGGTGATCACTGTCTAATGCTACCAACCTATAAATTCAATAACATTTTTTGTAGTGCAATAAGAAGAAAAAAATGGCGATGTTGTCATTGAGATAATATTTATTTTTGGCGGTTGTTTGTTGGACCATTCAATGCACTAACGTCTTGCAGTTTCTTTTCACTTGAATAAATATAAATGTATTAACGTTGGTACGAAGTCTCTGTAGATTCCACCTACAGTTTCGCTTCACCTTTTCTATAGTTCTTCCTTAAAACGCGGTATGAAAGCCATTTTCGGGCTGCAATTAATGTAAAAAACTGGCTATTTAACATCAAAATTAATTTGAATAATTTCGGCTTAATTCAGATTTAGCTTTGTAGTAGCTGGTAACGAACTTTTATTTTTATCGCATTGAAATCGGTTTGGGCATGAAAGAATAGGCAGAATGTTATCAAGACCTTTTTGAATGTGCTTTATGAATGGTACTGTTTTGATAACTATGCGAAAACGCAGTGATGCACACATTGTACAATTTATGAAATAATGAACTCTTTCAGCATGCTAAACTGAAAGAGGTTGTTGCAAATAAGCTTTGCTTTGGTCGTTCTGCAGGCTACAGCGATCCCTACGTCAAGTTCAAGGTCAACAACAAGACTGTTTATAAAAGCCAGTGTTGCAAAATGACGCTCGATCCGAGGTGGAACGAACATTTCGTGATCGAGCTGAACGAATGGGCCAACATTTCCGTTCACGTTTTCGACTGGGACCGCTACTTTAAGAACGACTTCATGGGTTGTGCTCCTATTGACCTCACGAGCCTCAGTAAATCGCCGTCTGACGTGACGTTAAAGCTAGAAGACGACGATACTGAAGAAGATCTCGGCTACTTGCATCTCACTCTCGCCCTGCGCCCGATCGAGGGAAGAAACGTCGACCTTACGGAGGTTTGTCACGCGTTACACGCAAAACTCAATGTATTGGCATGCACTTTAGACGGCGTATTAGCGAATTCGTGTCTCTCGCGGACTGCTTTGAGTTCAAAAGTTTCGCGACGTCACTGCTTTCACCAAGGCTGGTTTGAGTTATCGGTTCAGGTACTTTTCCTGGGAAGCCTTGAATTTTGGCTGCTAGGTGTGTGTTTTCAAGCAAAGATTGGTTACATTGTTGTATGAATCGCCTAAGGCAGTCCGGGCTAGCATGCGAGTGATATTGTGTTTGTGCGAAAAGAGCCAAATTTCGGCGAAACACGTGAAAATTGTAGCTGACCAAATAAAATTACAACTACGTAGTGTTTTTTTAAACCTCTAAAGAGTTTCTCCATCCGGTAAAAATCATCTCAAACCGTTAAACTAAATATATGTGTGGTACACAAAACACTTAATAGAAAATACTGTTTCCATTTTGCATTGTTTAAGATAGGCTGGCAGTTAAAAATACATCTTCTGGAGACCGCGTTGAAAAAACTGTCCGTTTCCACCTTGCATATTTGACTGCAAACCTATTCTCCGGTCTCAAACTGCCGATCTCAGGCCCCACTGACTTTTACAGGGTACTTACTTTTTTACTGGTTGATGTGTCGAATGTATACATACCATCAGTTAGGTTGGCTCTGTTGACGTGGAAGATTTTTAAAAATAACGGACGTGATCCTAATATACCCCTGCGGACCACCTCTTAACGACTAAATGCTCTTATCGATCACTACTTGCCAACACTTTCACGTTTATATACCACAACCTGCCCGCACTAACGCAAATTTTTGCGAGTTTCGCTTCCCGTGTGGTAACCGTCCATGCTATTCTGTTGTGCATTTCGTTCGCTTTTACGGCGTTACAGGCTCGGGTCTAATCAGTATCGCGTCGCCGTTAATAATAAATCATGCTTAAAGGATTTGTTCTCTTCCGTTTTGCTGCTTACGCGGTGGGTCGTCGAAGGCCTCCTCTATCTGGGACAGTGGTTTTCAACCTAAGGGTCGCGGACCATTTTTGGAGGATCGAGCAGATATTTTATGTATACACAGCTGTATTACTTTTGCTTTATTCGAATTTTAGACGGGGATCGTCGGCTTACAGTGGGTTGCTATAATGGGTCGCGGCACAAAAAAGGTTGAAAACCACTAATCTAGGAGGCCGTAACTCGTCGGTCGGAATACTTTTGAATCAGAGACCCGAAACCATGACGTGGAACGAGTTTGAATTCGGCAAAAATCGCTCTGAGATTTTAGACGGCATAGCTTCGCTTGGCTACTTGGAATTTGCTTTTCCTGTGAAAGCGAACTGTCTAAAAGCAGCAGTGTTTGGAATACTGGCAGTCAATTGTTTGACTGGCGACGATTTATTGTTGTTCAGCATAAAAAGTTATTTTTTGTGGTGGCAGACTCGTTTTTGTGATTTTTTTAGAAAAACAAACTTTCAACGATCACATGTTTGATCCGTTCAGGCGGAAGTGTTAGCTGCTTGTCCTTTTAGGGAAATACGCGATGCACAGAACGATGTACCAAGAAATGATATTTATATTTGTACTCGCCTGTGCATAAATATAAATATCATTTATGTATTTATGCTCGCCGGGTGTTTGTCAACAAACATTGAGTATGCTTATTTTTTAAATGCAGACCGATTCTGCCCCAAATCCCATTGAAAATGTAGCCAGCTTCAAGCGTGCGAACACCTTTTCAACTGTTGCTTTCGACAGAGAGTCCAAATGCTCAATAAGACCGAGGCGAGGTAAGCAGGAATTCAACATACAGGCTGCGAATGTTCATTAAGAATGTCGCGCAGAGTTTGAGAGCCGTGGTAGGTCGCAAAGCTCTGTTTCGACTTCGCGATTGCAGCAAAAGTTGTTTAATAGTTCAAAGAGGCCCTTTCGCAAAACAAAAATTTTTTCGTTGGCCCTCGTAGACGCGTAGATCTTACTACGACGTTTTTAAGCTCCTCATGATCCAGGGACTTCGGTTGTTGATTACCCCATTTCGCGTCGTAAGGTGCTAATCACATTCGCATGCGATATTCACAGCAATTGCCTTAATTGGCTTCATGCCACCGCGTCTCTTGTGAATTACTTTCCCGTTTGATGCTATTACTGCTGTACCGTATATCACCCAGGTGCGACACCCTATAGAAATTGTTACTGGTTCTTATACAACCCATTGGGCTCGACCCTCGGCTTCAAACATTCTTCGTATCGACTGTTCTAGTTCATTTCAATCGTTTGCAAATGTGTTTTTGATTATCCAGCTCGTTCATCGAACGCGCGCGCAAATTACTTCCATTTGTTATTGCTTCGTGTAGTTGCTTAATTAAATCTGAACAGGGCGTTCCAAAAAACCTAAGCTTTACATACAATTGCGTCTTGCAAAACTGAAGTTCTTGCTTTTTTGCCAGATACCTCACCCACCGAAATCAACTCCCAGAAGTTAAAGCTGACACACAGTGAGACCAGTGTGCACAGAATTGATGTTTCTACGCCGAGTAGCTACTACGGTTGCTGTTCATCTTTTAAGACCTTTAAACCGATCTATGTTTACTTTGCTCTGTGTTTACTTAGTCGGTTGTCGCAGACAGAATCTTCGTGCCATATCAAAAATGACTTAATTTTTTTTGAGGTTCTGGGTCACTCCGACGTTCACAACCCGTTGCTGTTGCAACTGTTCAACTCGTATCCGGCCATAATTTGCCTGCTCGCGACGCTAATGGCTTTTCAGATCCGTACGTGAAAATGCAACTGGGCAAAATAAAGAAAAAAAGCAAGGTAGTTCCTGTGGCTTTGGTTTACTCTGAAATGCCGCGTAGGGCTGTTGTAATGGTATCAGGGCTCTGGTTTGTGTGAAAGCGCTAGAGCTTTCTGAGTTCCTTCAGAATCTGCCCAACTTTTGTTTACAGAAATTTTCACTGATGTTTCTCAGTTTTCACATTTTTTGTCAGTAGAGCTACTTTGAATTTGACGCGTTATGGCTTTACTCCGTTGTGTAACTTTGCTCCGCAATGGCGTTACTCTTCTGTTAGGTTTTAAGTTATGTTATTAGAATCTGCGGGTTTCCTTCACGCCCAACACCGTTTTTTGATGATTTTAGCTTTGCTTACCGGTAGTGAAGGTAGCCGTCGAAGTCATAGAACAGTACAAATATTACAGTACAAAAATATTATTGTACGTTATAACAGTACAAAAATATTATTGTACGTTGTTGAAAGAGCAGTTGCCACGCTTATTTTTGTTCGGTCACATAAAAAACATTTTGTCGAAGGGAAACGATTTGTGAAGTGACTCAGCAAAATGCAAAACTATTTATCTGGTTTCTGTTCTGGTTGGATGTCAAGTTTTACGTCGCTTATCAATTAATCATTGGATGCGTAAAGTAAAAACGCTTAGCTTCTATTACTGTGCATGCAGGTAATATTTCAAGTAATGCCTGTTTTTTTAGTTACATGACTAAACAGCACCGAAAAAGCGCATTTAGGTTAATGAAACGAAACGGAGTGTCTCGGATCATTAAACGAAAAAACTTCTAGGCAGTCAAACAAATTTGCTGACACCATAACGATTACTGTTGTGATAAACGTCAAAAGAACTTTAAAACACTGATACTTGCATCAGTAAATGCTGCACGCCAGTGGTTTGGGGTCATGTCAGTATAACTGACACCGCCGGCTTCGACCTGAGTGTCCCAGAGTGCTTTTCCACGAAGTACCAAACCGGATGCTTTGGTGCTTTCACTCCGATCACTGTGCGTGCTGTGATTCCGTGCCACAAACGCCAGGAATAAAGCACGATGTTGACAGACAACGTCCAGCGAAGCGGGTGTGGTAAACCAGTCTTCATGGTAGTACAGTCGCCCAAGTTGCTTATGAGGATGCGGCGACGCTTGTAGCAGAATGTGGACTGGCGATAGTGGGTGGTTACTTGTATAAAGGGTTTCTTGCAGAGCAGCTGAAGATCTTCCGCGGAATACCGTTTGAAAACCACTGGTCTCTGGTGTGGGCAAACTACAGCCTGTTAAAGCTCTTCAATCCGCTCCGCTGAATTTGTCAAAATATATCAGCAAAGGCAATTTTTGTTACATCTCGCTTATATTGCTGTACAGTACACAAAATAATCCATCCACAATGCCCCGATCCGATTTGCTGTCAAATTTTGGAACCCAATGCGGCCCGCGAGTCCAAAAGTGCACCCTATTCTGCTAAAAGCAGTAGGCTTTGGTGACGTCTAGTCGTAGTGAACCACCTAAAATGGTCTCTATCCCTTTGCGCATACCCCGCCCGTGTTTTTATGTAAGTATGTCTCGTGTGTGCTGAAACAAAGTTCACGCATCTGCTCTTAGTCTTTCTGTGCTTTGCGTACAATATGCAGTTTGCCCAACCCGGGAAGTTCTTTGGCTTTTTAAAAGTTCTCAGTGATTTTAAAGTGTAGCAATACTGAAAGAACATTTTTATTCAGGAGGTTACTTGATTGTTCTAGCTTCGCAGATCTATAACAGTTTTACCGTATTTTTAACGTAAATCAGACACAAACCTGATTATCCGACGACATAGCCTTTTTCAAAAGAGCCTCCAAGACCTGTTTGCGTCTTTAGGATGCTTTTTGCTCACCGATTTGGATTGGTGGCGAGGAAATTATCACACTGCAGGGAGTGTTTTTGTAGTGCTTTCAATCTCAACCTTAAACCGATGCGATACAGTGTGAAATCCAACTACGCAGGACATTGAGCATTTGAGGTTTTCTGCAGGTTTGCTACAAAACACTCAACCCCGTCTGGAAAGACGAGTTCACTTTCCAACTATACAAAGATGACCGTTCGCTGCTGGATCTCGGTGTGTGGGATCGTGACAAATACAGAAACGATGACTTCATTGGCAGGTAGGCAAAAGTTCCATGTACTTCGCACCCAAACCAGTGCTTCGCAAATAATGCACCCAAACCAGTGATTGCCTGGTTTTCTTGTTGAACTAGTGTCGGTTCATTAGTTCATCTTTTTCTTTACTGTGAACTTTCGAGTAATTTTTCTGCCCTGCTTTCATAACTGGCGATGAATCGGACTTTAACAACATTTCGACAACGCAACAGTAAATCTCCCCAACGGCTGCAAGGTCGAATCATCAGCAAATTTTTAACTGGGAAATCGATTTTATGCATTTTCAGTCCTGTAAATTACAAGCAAGACTTACAAAAGTAACTGAAGCAAGATTTGGGGAAAGCACGCGAACTTTACTCTCAAACATAAGCAGGACTGAAGATGCGTGAAATACGCGAAATCGATTTCCTAGTAATCCAATTTACTGATCGATTCGACTGCCTCACCTTTGTGGAGACTTATTGTTCAGCTGTCGATATGTGCAAATCGGTACCATCGCTAAGTTATGAAAGAGCAGGGTAGGTGGGTTCCTCGTAAGCTCATAGCTAACCTAGAGCCTTCAATACTCCAATATGCGCAGGGAGAATCCCTGTAAACTCAACTTCCCAGATTTGTTTGAATTGTGTTAGAGCAAGGTTCCCAACCTTTTTACGATCTCGTACCACTTGGGCGCCCCATATTGTCAACGCGTACCACTTCTTCCAGAACAACTAATTTGATGGTACCTTAGTTGATTCAGAAGAATAATGTACATTAAAATAACAATAAACGGCCATAACTAAATTTGAAGAGTTTTTTGTTTACCTTCCACCAATTGGCGGATGCGTGGCGTAAATTTGCTAACAGCGGATCAAAAGTCATAAAGTTACGAAGCAATAGGCTACAGGAAAATTTATTTACTTAAAAACAAAGCCGTAGACTAGAAAGCTGTGAATCCAGGTTTTTGTGAAAAAATGGAAGCTACTCGCGTACCACCTGGAAGACCTTCCGTACCACAGGTTGGGAAGTCCTGTATTTGTGCAAAAGAAAAACTTAAAAATGCGTGTAAGCAAGAAAAAAACGTCTTCGCCGAATGAAATTGTTTTCTCATGTGTAGCGCGACCCGCTATGACTGTTCACTCATTACCACGTTATTTGAACTTCGTCGTTCAGTACCGTAATAGGCGTAAGTTTAGTTTTTTTCGCTTTCGCATGAGACCAGTTCTACGGTCACAGCTGTTTTTATGTTCAAGTGTTGTCTGCGCCTTCCTGGCGCATCCAACTCTTCTTACCGCTTAGTCGCTTAGCTTTGGTTGCATTTTAATTTTCCAGTCCTAAACCTTTTGTAATGTGTTCAAGTTTTTCAATCTTTTTTGCAGATTTGAAAAACTTCACTATCAGGAAATGGTGCTTTGCTTAATCAATCACTTAAACCAGGGGTGGGGAAACTGCAGCCCACGTGAACATTTTTGTTACCCAAGTTAGAGTACAACATCGCGTCAAAAGGAAGCCACATCATAAGCTGGTACTTAGCAAATCAAGAGAAGTCACTACTATTCCTCATAGTTAGATAAAGGTTGAATTTCAGGATAAATCCAATCGATTTTCCGGCCCGCCGGCGATAATGCACATTTCCTGCGGCCCGTGATAGTAAATAGGTTCCCCATCCCTGGCTTAACCAACGGCCGCCTGGTAATTGTTTTAACCCCCACAGGATGGTTTCAGTTTTGTACACTGTACGTCTATGAAAGTTTTAGTAGCTAAGCGAGATCAAAAAGTAGACGCGTGGTCCCGGGGCAAGCAAGCGGAGATGGGCGCTTCAGACCACTTGTGACACTGGGAAAGGAGTGCAAAACCGAGTATAAAACGAAACTGAAACTGAAACTGATAATATAAACATCTATGACTTGATGCTGGAAAACAGTCACGTTCGGTTATCTGCTTCGGGCTGGCTACACCACTGCTACGTTAGCTCTCCTGTTAATGGGATGCACTGATAACTGCCTTTCTGCGACAATGGAACTTTGATTTTTTGTGCTTTGTGCTGTAATCAGGGCACAGAACTTGCAACGATCCGCGATATTCTGAACAGCGGGGAATCACTTTTCTGGTGAGGGTTTAAAGTTGCATTGCGTGATTCAAATTCTAATTAAGCTGAAAAAAAAGATGTGATATTGCAACCAAGATTAGGCACTTTTTCCACAAAGCAAATGCCGTCCACATGGCGATCTGGCCTGCCTAAGAGAGTGCAGATCAGCATCAAGAGTCTTTGGCTTGAAACTTACACCTATTAGGCTGCCCAGGAAAATCTTCGACACCGATGGCTTAAAACTTTCCTAAAAGCAATGGCGTAAAAATGCAACTCTTCAAAACCACAGAAGCTGATGCCGAGCAAACCTTTTTTTATTTCGTCACCTTAAGTAACTGGCCCATGTTAAAATTGGTTTCAATGTGTCCTTTTCCAAAATGACTTCATCGCTTTCTTGACCGAACAAACGCCGTGCGTTTCGCAGGTGCGATCTGGACGTTTGGTCGCTGGAGCACGACAGGACGCATTCGCTGTCACTGGAGTTGGTCGACACGCAAGGCTCGATACTGCTGCTGGTCACTGTGCACAAAACCGCGCCAGACCAGGTCAACAAGACGCCGTTCGACCTCAGCGAACTTCGGCAAAAATACGTCAGTATTCCTTGATGTAAAGCTCTGGCTTAGAATGCGTTGCTTTCATTTCGCGCTTTGTTATGTGAGTGCCGGTGAATTTTTTATCGCTTTTTGTTTTCTTTTGATGAAGGTGGGTGCAGTTCCTTATGTGCTTCTCAAACATTTAGCACAAAAAGAGCATGTCACATGTACGAACTTATTCTTGACGTCGTTGGTGCAGATTTTAAAGTGTATTTTGCGCGCGACAATGTGACTTGCGCAGTAGTAGTACTGTCAGCTGAAGCGTGGTTCCTAAAACGCGTTGGAGAAAGTTGATGTTTTTTCAAGGCTAGCGTAACTACAACGCTTGTCGAGCTGGTCACGCCTGAGCGGCTTGTGAGCTGCGCGGCTGAAAAAGCCTTTGCACGTCATGTTTGCGCTTATCCAGTTGCATCAATACTTCGATGCTACTTCAGCGTTTCATCCATTTGCGCGCCTCGGGGTAAAACCGTTTGCAATTTACGAAACGATTGTAAAGGAAACCATTGTGCTGTATTACCAATGCGCTGTTTATACGGTTCTAAGAAACGTTCTGTTTCAGTTTCAAAGAGATCCTTGTACGAAATCAACACTGTGTTAATTGGAAAAAATGGTTACTGCTTTGCAGCTATTCATACCCAGCAAATCTCTATGTTGACTGTAACTTCGTTAAGCTGTTTTTGTGCTTGCGATTGTGGGTTTAGCTGATGTTTAAACCGTTCGGTAAGCTGTTTAGAAGCGGTCTATGTTGTTGATTGTTTTGAATGTTTTTACTAGACTTGTTTTGAAAATTGTTTTGCCGTTAGGCTAAAAGAAAATTTTTTGAAAGGCTTTGAGCTTTTAATGGGCAATAACACCAAAAAGACTCATATACTTCGCGACGTTCTAAAACCGGTTGTTTTCCGTGCTCACTTGCTGTGGATGAAACCACCGTTATTCAACAAAACAAATCACGCGCTTAATCAACTATTACGCTTTTCACTGCAATACGCAGAAAACGGCCGCTACCTTCAAAGAATTGGGAGACGTCGGTTTGGCCGAAATCCGGGTCGTGTCGGCCAGCAACCTGCGATCGGCCGACCTCAACGGAAAGTCCGACCCGTTCTGCGTCGTGCAGCTGTGCAACGCTCGAGCGCAGACCCAGACATGCTACAAAACCCTCGACCCGGTCTGGAACCGGGTTTTCACCTTGTACGTTAATGATGACGATTACCATCTTCGTTCAGCAATCGTTCTTGTTGTCACGTTCTTGTTTTTTGTCCAGTTCTTGCTTTTGCTTGCGTGGCACTACTGTCTTCTGCTATCGAAAGAAAACACTCATGACGCTGCTGAGCATTAGAATTCTAGCCGAGATATCCAGTCACTTACAGTCACGCAGATCTTTTGGTTTTGAAGATCTCTTACAATAACGCGACTACGGTCTGCAAATTACAGACCAAATTTCTTTTTTGATATTGACGTAGGAAGCCGCAACCAGCTGATATCTTCGCGGGACAAAATGATTGCAACTTAAACATATTTTTGGAAATTGGGGGGTGGCAATTGCCCGGTTGTCATGTGGTGGAATTGTTTTCGCTGTTAAGATTATATGCGGCAAAGTATTGGTGGCTGGTTTTATAACGTAGGACTGCCATTTGCAGCATTCTCATCGCACTTTCGACAAAAACATATTTCTGCCTTGCCGGGCAACAGTAAAGTAGAGATTGGCAGCTGCGAATGCTCGGAGTGTCGATTTTTTCTTGCCCAGCCCGGTCAAAGACATCCACAACTGCTTCGAGATCCTGATCTTCGACCAAGACAAGGACACCGAGCGGGAGTTTCTCGGCCGTGTCTCGATACCGATCCTACGCGCTTGCAACGGCCAGGAGCGACGGTACGCTTTGAAAGATCGGAAACTTAAAAACCGAGTCAAGGGCGAAGTGACCGTACAGATCAGTTACATCTACAACCCGGTGAGTGCAAATACTCCGGCATTACTTTGATGCATGTACCGGATATAGGCTTCGTGTAGACTACAGCGCAAGACATGTATGTATCGGGCTTGCTACATTTCTTTCACTGGTTTTAAAATTTTGTTATCATTATGTCGCCAGTGGCGTCACTAAGGGGGACATCTGCCTCCGGGCGCAGAACTTTGGGAGCGCCGAATTGAGGACGGAATGTTACGTACTAATTACTAAATGTCAAATGTCAGCGGATACTAGTAACTACGATTTAGAAAATGTCGAATGTCAACAGCTGCTGCCCAGTTGTAAAACCTCATCAAGATCACCAAGGTTCTCTAAGCGAGCTATTATGAACCTTAGTGACGTTTCAAAGCGGAGTTTCGGTCCCCAGCGATCCGCTTTCGCATGTAGTTTGACTCACGATTGCGTCACGATGGTTTCAGATAGCCACGGTCGCGAACTTTCCCACTTCGCTCTCATTCTACATGTGCGTAACAATGGGACGGGAATCCAGCATTCACAGTGCATGCAGCCCGCTGTATTGCGCATGCTTTGAGAGCAGCGATGAAAGTATGTTGTTACCAGGGGTGTGCAGAGGGGTTGGAAACGAGGCGACGGTCCCGGGCATCAGGCAGGGGGCATCCAAAGAGTGAAATTACGAAAAGTACATTTTGTTAAAATCTTGAAACCAGACCAGGGGTGCACAATTTTCTGTGAATATTAGTAGTGCGCACATATAAGCCTTGTCATACAGCATTCATATGCATAAAGTACAAAAAATATAAAAAACGTTCGCGCACTTGAAGTTTTTGGTGCGCGGCCGTATTTTTGCAACCCTTAACTAGACGCTTCTTACTGGCTACAAACAAATGCTGCTTGGAGCTGATGGTAACTTGCCTGAGGGGGCATGCAAATGCATGTTAAGTGATCCGATAGGGGTGAAGTATTGCCATCGTTACCTTCATCTATTTTTTCTTTACTAACCAACATCCTTAGCAATTTGTTTATAGTTCAGATAAAGATAAAGGGCAGCAATGTATCAAACTGCATGGTTGTACGATTTTAGATACTATTTACAATATCTCCCATCATGCCTCACAAGTGCTATCTTCTTGTAGTGGGCCTATCTGATAGGTATTTGCATGAATAAATGCAGTATCTAATTCCTCAATGCATACCCATGACTGGAAGAAATTCACTCATAAACGTATGCCTCAGGCCCACAAAATAAAACAAATTTTTCAAAATTAACACATTGGAAACAAAAAACAGTGTTTGAATTATTTTTAATTCAATTTTTCGAAACTTGCTTTTTTTGTCAAAACTAGTCTTTACGTATTTCAAATGCCTGTCTTTTTCACATTCCTCAATAATAGGATTTGGTAGGGGTGTTTACAATCAAGTAATTTCCCCGCGCAACACCAGACCTATCTGCACGGCCCTAGTTGTTACGACAACAGATCTGATGTTTAAGAATTTTTTTAGCTTTGATGTTTTTTTGTCTAACTAGAAAAAAACCTGCAAATCAAATTAAAAAGAGATAAGTTTATGTTGTCGACGCCAGTAGACGTTTTGTTACGCTGGTGAAAGCATCGTTGCCAGGACAGCTGAATGAGGGAACGAGCGCAGGATTGATGAAAGCTGTAATTGTAACTCTAATCAACGTTGGAATGAAGCTTTGCCAGGCAGCGCTACCTTGCTCTTAAAAACAGCGTACTTTTCACGTGTTCGGAGCTTTGCCTGACCCGGACGCAAGCGGCATGCTTTGACGTTGCTTCCAGACGAGCGCCTCTCATCCCGTAGGCCTCAGAAATATTTCTGGCGGGCCGCGAAGCAGGCCAAACGGTTTCAGCACAGTGTCAACATTTTTATCAAATCGTGTTGATCATTATTAATTTAGTGTTTTAATTTAAGCTTGAACAGGAGGCTTGCGCAGCAAGGCACTTGTTGTCGACGTGTTATTGACTGCATTTACAACTAAATGTTTAATTGATATACTGAAAAAAGCATTTGCCACCATATTTTATGGTGGGCATCCAAAAACATTTCCGTTAAAAGTGGGCCGCGAGTTGAAAAGGTTAAGAAGCACACAAATCCGTAGATTTATGCACGCCGTTCGTGCGCTGAGTGCCTTGCTCGGCCCCACCTGGACCTGCTGAAGGTGATGTCGGACATAGCGATTTGAGCGCTGGTGCATCGCCCGTGGTTTTTGCTGCACGTGGCTGTGGAAAGTGTGAGGCTGAATCGCGCGGCAGCTCGAAACCTCGCGTGTAGGTTACTTTCTGTCGCCCGCGTCCATTAGCATCCGGCTGTTGATGAAAAATAAAGACAGAAGTCTGTTTTGAAAAACATCACATTGTGAACGACTGCTGTCGTTTGCACTTTACTGGCTGCCGCCTGTCCCGCCAGTTGCTCTTTAAGTTCGGTGTAATCAGGTTGCTTTCTCGACTGAATAGCATTTCAACCATGTGGTTGCCAAGTGAAGTGTCATTGAAAACGCAAAATCGTAGGAAATTTTGAAAGTATAATGCTATTTCTTTAGAATACACGATGATTGCACAATGCTCAAGCTTCAGTTAACCAGTAACAGCCTCTGCGCACCTTAACAAATGATGTAATTTCTATGGCATTTCAAGAAAAAGTCGGATCTTCCACTGCTCGGTAAACAAATAAGTAACTAGTGGCTGATTTGCGTATTGATGCCAACCACACGGAATGCTACTTAGCACACTTGCCGAACTATTTTATGTTGTCCCAATATCCGTCAGGCAAGACCGCCTCAGAATATCATACGTTGAGCTATCAGACGAAAACATGCAAACAATCACCGTGGATCCTAAATGGATATACTCTTACGTTTGCCTCAGTACCATCTACGATTGGCTCAGCCCGTATCCTCTATCTATCCTATTCTAAACGGATCAGCACACGGAAACTTCCGTGACGTCTTGTTCATTCCGTAAAGCTTTGTCATGCATTGTGTTCGGCGCCAGGCCTGTGAAGCAGGTGCCAGGCGAAAAAAGCTCCACGGAATTTCCAGCTTCTAGGACTTTATCTAAGTCCGTACACGGCATAGCTCTAACGATTTTTATCTATGCGAACAAGGCGTCCTCGTAAACCGTAAACCAGCTGCCAAAGCGAGCAACGCAAATCAGTATTCTAACGCTAGTTGCAGTGAAGGTATACAAAGACTTCGTAGTTGCTTCCATATGGAATTATTATCGTTTTTAAAAAACAGCTTTTATCAAGTGTAGAAAGCAAATGAAAATGTTAAAGTGATTTCTCGCCCCCATGCCGTCTTGCGTGGATCACAGCGTGTAAGCTCATCTGTGTTTTTGAACCTGCCGAGATTTCAAAGCTTATCGGATGTATGTGGCACTTGCTTTCCGTGCATGCTATATTTAGAGCAGGGTCTCCAAACTTCTTTGTCAGAGGGCCACATAACAACAGTTCGAGGGCCGGACATTTTACATAATGTGATTGTTTCGGGATATGTTACATTCTTCCATATCAAGAAATGTTTCGCAAAAATTTTTTTTTTCGTTATTGACAAAATGTCTCCACGGGCCGTATGAAATGGCTTCGCGAGCGGAGTTTGGCCCGTTGCCCGTAGTTTGGAGCCCCTGGTCCAGAGCGTAACTTCGGGCTGTGCTGCTACAGTTTTATTACTAGTGCACGCGGTTATTGTTGTTTGCCTTCACACCCACATACAACGGTTTACAACTTAGCACACATGGCGCTAAAATAGGAGCGCATAGATAAATGAAAGAACACAAGCATAGATACGCAGGCTTGTCCATGAGAATGGATTCCCCCAAGAATACCATGGGAAGAGTGAACTTGGAAATTTGCCCTATGTCCCATTGCAAGTAGTTTTACTGTTATATAGCAGGGATTTTCTGAAGTTGAATACCATTTTTACATACAAGAAGTATTAGACGTAGATTGTCGGTGCCTGACGTAATGATGTGAGGGCCCACAAAATAAAGTTATAGGACCCTTTTTTAGGTGACAACTGAAAAAGGGCCACTCAATTTTCATTGGTCTCTTGATTGGAGGGCTTGGGGAACCTTAGCCACGGCTCTGTAGAGGCTAGAACAGTGGTTCTTGACATTCTTTACATATCTTAGCCTTTTAGCGAACTAGATTACCAGATTTACCGCCAATACACTCAATGGTGCTCATTTATTGAAAATACAAAATTAACAAACTCTTGTTGAGAATGATTTGTAAAAATTTGCATTGGCTGCAATTTATGGTTCAGTGAATTTACCCCCTTCGGAGATGAAATTTACCCCAGGTTCAGGACCACTGGGCTAGACATTAGACATGTGCATGGTAACGTGTACTTCGTATTACTAGTTTCGTGGGAATCCCATGGGATGGGACAGTCGCAAGCTGCCATGGGATGGGACGGAAAAAGAGTCCCATGGACAAGCCTGTAAATGTATGGCGGTAGCAAAAGACATACGCACAAATGGCATTAACGCGGATCACTTCAAAAGAACACAATCATATATGTGGGCGCTAGCAAAGAGCGCACGTAATGACGCTAACACGATCGCACTGTGATGATAGCTTCACTAGTTGGGTGAGCTGTGTTTAGATTTAACGCCTGGATTTCACGCATTAAAAAACGTGCTCCACTATTAAATGTAGACTTCCAATGACCCGGGTGTGATTCTACAAAATCTTTAGCGTAAATCACAGTTTTAGCTTGCGATCGATGTGAACGCAGCTTTAGTTCCGTGCATGGAAAACGAGCAGCGTTGCTGTGCAAAGGAGACAAGGGTCACGCGCGCCACTGAAAAGTGCTTTTCTGGGCATGAACGTCTCGCGTCTTTTTTTCGGCAAAAAATTGACTATTTGAAAATTCTGTAAACGGTTCCGCGTATCTGTTGATAGCAGCCTTGTGACTTCGCACTGCACACGGTGCGACCCGTCACTTCGCGTGAATTAATTATTGATGGGGTGAGGACTGGCAGCTTTTTCGCTCGCCAAAGTGTGATTTCGACGCTAAATTAGCGTGGACTGTTATAAAGGGATTATTTTGGAACTGTTGACTTCGGCTGAGATGTCCTATTCATCGTTTTTGAACACGTAACGAGCAACTACGCCCTTGGTGTACAGCAGCATGGACGGGTAGCGGTATGTTGATGTTGGAACGCATGGTGTGCCTGCGTTGAACAGGGCGACGCAAATGCATCGTTCGGGCTTGTTAAGCTATCGCGAGTGAGTTAAAGAGTGAGAAACAGTAACTTTTTTTTGAAAAAGAAGCAAATGCATTGCCCGGTTACTCGCTTGACACAATGCATGATACGGAATTATGACAGTGCAAACAAACAGGAGGGTCACATATAACGCACAACGGGCAGGTGGAAGTTTTTCTGACGGATTCAAAACTTCTCTCTTGCTAACTAAAATAGGTGCTGTCTGGGACGCAAACAGTTACGATTAACGGCTTTTTGTATTCCTTCCTTAATCATTGAATTTGTATTCCGTAAAATTTGTATATCAAAATTTTGATGATACTTAATTTCATCAAAAATAATTTAGATCCATCCAACATCTCAATAACAAGCTTTTTCATGGAAATTTTTATTTGAAAAGCGTTAACGTATCTGACGATACCAGACACGCGATTTGGCGGCGGTGCATCGGAAAGCGAACTTAATGTTCGTTTTTCATCGTTTGCTCCGAGCTGCGCATGGTGGCAATCCGCATCTGATCGTTTTCTCTCCCAGCGAAGCTTGGCGCAAAGCTTTCATTCATCGTTTTCATCATCGTCAGGTACGCGCCGCAATCCGTACTTTCTCGCCTAGTGAAGAGCGACACATGCAAGAAAGTGTCAAATTTAAGAAACAGCTCCTGGTCCACAATTTCCAGCGCGTCTGGCGGATCGTTCAGAGCTTGATTGCGACGGCCGAGTTCGTCAACTCGTGTTTCACCTGGGAAAATCCGCGGAGGACCGCTTTCGCGTTCGTGGTAGGAGCTTGTTTTATTTGTTTTAGCCCGAAAAGTTGTTTTTTGGTGTTGTGAAACCCCGGTTTGGCTGTTTGGCTGCTTCTCACAAACTTAGTGCCGAAAAAGGTCAATCAAAGGTTGATTCATGGTTGGTTGCTTGTTATCTTGTAGGTACGTTTTACGTAAAAACGCTGTTTTAGTTCGGGCGTAATACCAATACCACTAACATTCAAACAAGCTGCTGTTGATTTTACGTGTGCATCGCGGTTATCTCTAGGCCTGAACTGTAAAATCAACCAGTAGGTTGTTTTTGTGTTCATGTGTTTTAACAAGTTAGATGGCGGTGTGTGTGACCTTTCAACAGAAGCTCCTCAAAGCCACTGTTATCCTAAAACGTAGCAACCCACATTTCTTTGTGAAAAATAAAGCTTTGTGACGATCTTCATCCTCCAGACGTTCCTCTTGATGACGTGGAATTTCGAACTGTACATGTTTCCAATTCTTCTTCTGCTGCTCTTCGCAAAAAATTACGTCGACATCTTCGTGCGCGAAACACGTTTGCCACGTCACGAGGAGATCGAGGAGAATGCGAGGTGACGGCTCACTTTCTCTTTGCGTTGCTTAAAAATAGTCACTTGCTATTTCTAGGCGAAGAGTCACGCTTTGTTAGTTAGCATTAGAGCGATCGTGGTTGTAGCTCTTCAAACACGAAACCGTAACTTCTATTGATGTAACATCCCGACACTGCTCATGCCGTTCGTGGTATGGCATATTTGTTCCATATGGAGGTTTGACATCTGTCTCACTCCACTTTCCAAGTTATGGTTTAATCGTCTCGAGAACAGAAGCTCAAGCTGTAAAGCAAACAGTGCAATTCAATCAGATAAAGGCACGTTCATTAGTTATACGAGCATTCCCTGTTGATATAATTGGACATTTGCTACCACAGTTTACTGCGTCATTATTAGTTAAGAGCGATTAGTGGCTTTGATATTGAATCCACGTTTGGTGAAATTCAACACAAACAAAACTGTTCACTATTTATACAACTAGTTGGTTCCAGAAAAAAAACTACTGGAAATGATATAAAGAGCGTTACTGTTTTTTTTTCTTTTGCTTCACACAATGAGTATCTAGTTTGGGTGCCGAACTTTGCAACAAAATAATGTGTTTTTTTTGTTTAAATTGCTTTTTAGGGCTGAAAACGCACCCGGGTCGTTTACTTTCACTCCCCTAAAAATTTTTTAAGCAACATATATGGTGTTACCTTTGGCCACATTGCTGTATGTTTTTATAATTTTCTGGGAACACGTACCGCTTCTAAGTGCGCGAGAATGTTATCGCAAAATCGTAATAATGTAAAAAGCTGCCTTTAGAGTGGCAGCATGAATTATTTTGCTCTGCAGCAATTTTTGAAAGTTGTCGGAAGTCATGCAGTTTTGAAAACGGGAATTGGGAAATTTGTTGCATTTGTCTGTTGAGAAAAATATTTTCTAGGAATGTGAGAAATGACATCTATGAAGCCTTTGTGAAGCTAATTATTGGATAGCTGGCAACAACTACTTGTGCCATAGCTCATATTTAGTGAAGAACTGGAGGCTATTGCGTTCTCTGAAACAGTGCTCTTTAATCTTTTTTCCCTTAGTACCCCTTCGACAATTTTTCAAGAAATTCCGAATAGTTTCCCAGTCACTACCAGTGTTTCTCAACCTTTTTTGTCCCACACCCAACTTTCGTTTTCAAAATAATCGCGCGAACCACCATGCTTCACTTAAATAACTGCATCGATGAAATGAACAGCATAAAAAGAGGGACCTCCGCTTTATATTGTTTTAATGAATATTGTTTTGTTGAAGTGGTACCAAAATATTGCCGTTCCTCACGTTAAAAGCACTGATTTATCCATGAATGCGCACAAAAAAGTTCGGTTCACAATGCGCACAAAAAAGTTCGGTATGCCGAATGAATCACCAGGAACACACTTTGGTGTGCCGCACTCCTACAGTTTCCGAAACGGACGTTTTGTTCAATTTTCTCATCTCACGTGCTAGTGTGACCTTTCACCTTTGTTTGCATTGGCTGTTTTCACGTCTACTCACGAAGAGTATTTGTTGTTAGTTTTACTACCCAGAGACAATACTGGGCGTGTTCACATTTGCCCAGCGGTTTTCTCTAATGTGTGCTTAAGCTGATGCTGGCATCTTTAACCCGGCGTTTGTTTGCCTATTACAGTTTGTGCGAACCGCTCTTTGAGACATGAGACACTATGCTCTCAACAGTGCCAGGCTGTGAACCCAAATAGGTTTATAGGATAACTTGGAGTTTTTGCCCTTTCTCTATTTTTAAACCTTTCTTGTCTGTCAACGCGTAGTTTCACCAGCTGCACGTGAAGTTTACCGGTTGTAGTTGGTAGCGTGAAGTTGTGATAACGCGGCAATGCATCTTCTTTTTCCTTGCGAACATAAAAAAGCCAACCTGCACGTTTTTCAATACTCAGTTAACAGCACTGCGTGCACCGTGTTTCATTCGTGAAAACCGTGTTGTAAAATGTCTTCAGTCGCTGGAAGATTTTTTAAAACGAGCTTGCTGCACCAGCCAGATGCGTCTTCTAAGACTTGATATGCACACGGCATGCTTCTAGTGCGGTGCGTCGGGTGTGTCTGCGACTGGTGCGGTGAGTTCAATGCGTCTTTGTATGCACACGTGTGCGCATGAAGCGGTGCGTTCGTTGCCTGGGCTGAGCGGATGATTGATACCCGCAAGCGGTGATGGGGTTGGTGTGCTGCAGTGTAAGACTGTGTTTTACCTAATTTCTGACATCACATGTGACACACTTTTAAGGTGTTACTAATTTAGTGCACTATACTGTTGAGCAAAGCTACACAAGACTTGTTGCGGTGCACTGCACAAAACTATGAAATGACTGGTTGCATGCATTCAAAACAAAAGCAAATTGCCAAATTTAACTTTGTGCAATGCCTCACAAATTATTAAAAAAGTGGTGCTGTCCACATTTCAGAAGAACAAAGTGTTGCACTAGGCTACATAAAATTTGCACGAGTTGTTGCTACAATGGATTGAATGAGGTTTGTGTACTGTGTAGGCTTACCTCCATAGTCATGACGGCATTTCTTTAAACCATTTGTTTTATTTCTAGAGGGGCTAAGTATTAAAAAAATTAAAGCAGCATGGACAATAGGTACAATTAATGTCACACACAATCTCATAATAAAATCACCAGCAGGGGAATAAACAACAATAGCCGTGAATTGGCTTTTGTAAGACAGCCAAACATCATCACTTTATAAAATTTGTGATGTTTGCGAAATGTTATCCTTTATTTTATCATACTTGTACTCCATGACTGATATAATTTATGTGACAGTGGTTTTGACTGAACAAGACTCATCAACTGTTTATTGAAAGTCACACATGTTACTTTCAATTACAGTTTCACGTAGCCTACTGCAAAAAATACATTCATTTAGCATGACCTTGCCCAACACCTAGAATGGCCTACAGTACAGTAAATGAGAATATATCGCGCAAATCACGACTTGCTTGCGAAAAAAAATTCAATCAACAGTAGCCGATCAGGTAGGTCTGGTCATGTACGCTTAAACAGTGTTACAGAACAGCATTTAAGTAGCCTACCGTAGTGGCGTACTGAAGACTAGATGATAAATTGATCTTTAGCAAGTCCAGTGTGTTTCAGATACCCACAAACTATTAGCAATTGTTCTGTGGACGTTCTGCATCCTTTTCTTTACCTCAGTACAAAACAGTGCCTACAGACACATCCCATCACTGCTCTTTCCCGAACCCTGGGCAGTGAGTCTGATACGTCAATATAGAAAGAGGTTCTACTCGAACGCAGACCATACCAGACGCATCAGAAAAGGAAGTGACGTCATGAAATCAGACACATGCACCCAAAAAACGCAGAGGACGCATGCCATGTACATATAACTTTGCCGTAAACATCCTTAGATTTTATTTGCGGGAGGCGATATAGTGACTCTAGGTGTTACATAACAATAATCTCGTGCAAACTTGTAAGTATTGGCAACACTTTCCAACAGTGCTTTTTAAACTTTTTTCTCAGTTACAGCACAATAGTAATCGGATGTCCATGGTGTATTTGCCCAACGAGATAAAAATGGACACCATCCGACTACAGAGTAAAAACCTTGTTTTCTAACAATTTTTCTCATAGCCATTCTAATATGTCAATGCGCCGGCATACTGTATTTTCAAACTAGAACTTAACAGAATTTCTGTTGCAACGCTTTCACCTAACAATTTTCCAACAGCATGGGACAACCAAACTCTCAGCGATTGTATCAAGCTTCCTGCTTTATGCAGTTAGTCGAGACCTTTATCAGCAATAGATGTTAATCACCCACTGACTGTGTTCGTTTTGCATGATGGCCAAGCAAACCTTGAAACAACAGCTTTTATTTATTTTTTAGTGTCAAGCATAGGTGTAGGAGCAAGCAAATTTTTGGCAGTGCAAAGGATTTTTCCCAAATTTTCCCAGACTTGCCCAAAAAATTGTCATGCAACTTTTGCTGATTATTTTTTTGGGGTGACCTCCAAAAATTGGTCTTCACGTGTTTTTCTGCAAATGTTGAGTGTCATTTTTCAAAGTCAAAACAACGTTGGGCACCATTCTTGCCCAGATTTTCAGGGATTTTTCCTGGATTTTCAACAAATCAGAACTTTTGGGGGTGCGCTTGTACTCCCTGCACCCCTGCCTCCTACACCACTGGTGTCAAGTGCTGACTGTCAAGATGCCTTGTTGACGTACTGGGTGCCGCCATTTCATTTGTTAAGAGTCATTCCACATCAAGTCATCCAATGGACTAAACCTTACCTTTTCAGAATTTAATGAAATTTGGCATACATGTTGGTTTTGTCCCCCAAACCTCAAATATAAAATTTTTCATTGACCGGATGATCGGTTTCTGAGATATGGAGAGTGATTTTTTTTCGAGAAAATAAGGGGGGTGCCTAACTTCAAATCACCATATCTTTTGAACTAGTGGTCCAATCTGCAAAAGTAAGGTATCTTTGAAAAGGGGAGAAAGCCAGGAATTCAAATCTGACATTATTTTTGTGATTTGGGTAAATTTTGGGGTGATGACCTTTTGACCTTGAAATTCACCCCATGGATCAAATTATATAATGGTGATGACCATTGGATATCATAGCCCTATATGTTACCTACACTATATCAAAATATGGAATATGTAATATTTTTCGTTTTTGAGTAATAACAAATGGAAATTAGCATATGTTGACACTATTGCAGGGGTCACCAACCTTTTTGAAACTGTGAGCTACTTCTTGGTACAGATTCATGCGAAGGGCTACTAGTTTGATACACACTTTCGAAATAAAAGTTTTGCTCAATTTACCTTCACTTATTTTAGTATGGATATTTGTAAATGTGAAGACACTGATCATGCTAATATTATTTCTAGAACAGACCCGTGGGCGACCTGGTACCTGTGGGCACCACGTTGGTAACCCCTGCAGCATTGGTTAAGTTCAGCAAGTCAATTGCAAAGCAAATCTACTCAATATTAATCCCATCATTTCACCATGCGCAACTTCAATGCCAGTGTTAGAGTTACAGTTAGTGTTTACAACATTACAGAACGTCAAATTAACATGGCAAAAGTATATTCACAAGGTTAAATGACAATGCTAAAATATTATGTATCCAATTGAATGTATGTTACCTACACTATATTGCAATATGAAATGTACCTTTTAAGGGTATATAAGGTTGTTAACATGTCAGTATCAGTGAGTAAGTTAAGTTTTTACGCTGATGTCAACCCCTGTCACCAGGAAAACAATACCACTAAGCAAAACATTTCACTGGTAAGAGAGTGAGATATCAAAATGTTGGCATTGCAAAGTAAAGTTGAAGTACACCATATCAAAATAATTTGTTTCCATCAATGAGCTAGAATTGCTTAAGAAGTATTTGTTGCTACAAATAAAATATAGTATTTCCTTTAGCAGTCATCCAGATAAGCAAAGGACAATAATTGCAGGTCCTGAGTCAAAGAAGCTATGAGAAACTGAAAAATCCACCTCCAAATGTAATTCCTGGTGAAAAACACTGCAGCACATGTGCGATTATACTGAATAAGGAAATGAAGAGCATGCCAAATGCTGCACAAACTAGAAGGTCTGCTGAACCAGATGCTGGTGTACTAAAGCATGAAAGGGAGGAACTAATGGATACAAGTTCACCACAACAGGATATCAATGATGTTGATAGTCTCATTGTTAGTTCTGAAAAGGACACTTTGCTTGTTGACGTAAATGCTGCATTATCAATATTGCATGAAACAACAGTCAAGCAAGGGAACTTGGCTCTATCAACAAAGAAGTCAGCAAGGAAATGGAGGTTTACGAAGCGGCACAGAAATTAAAATATTGAGAAGGCCTACGAAGTTGAATTGGAGTCATCAGCCTCAGCATTAGATGAGAGCGACAAAGAAGATTTACGTTTATTTTGTGCCATATTCGAAGGACTGAAAGAAATAATTAAAATATCCACTTATATAGAACATGTTCAAATTTTAACCCAGTCCCCCTTCACCACCATAGAAAGAACAATGAAAGAATCTGGTGCCTCAAACCACCTAGTGAAAAAGAGCTGAGCATTGAAGAAAGAAAAGGGTATTCTAGGAGAGTACTCTTAAGATTTTTCATCGCCCTGCCACGCGCAATCACTTTTTCTTTTTTTCCAGGAAAGATTCAACTATTTTCATCTTTTTGATGGAATTGATCGAGTACTTGCTTCAGCTCAGGTGACATTGCTTTGCCCTTGTTCTTGGTGCACTCTCCTAGAATGCCCTTTTCTTCATGCTCTACTCTTCTTCACTAGGTAGTTTGAGGCACTGGATTCTTTCATTTTTCTTTCTGTGGTGAAAGAGGACTGGGCTAAATCTTAACATGTTCTATGTAAGAAGTGAATCTTTTGATTATTTCTTTCAGTTCTTCCAAGTTGGCATGAAACAAGCATAAATCTTCTTTGTTGTTCTCATCTAACTCTGTCACATTACTCCAATTCAACTTTGTAGGCCTTCTCAATACAATATTTTAATTTCTGTTCCGCCTTTAGAAGCTTCCATTTCCCCATCAACTTCTTGCAGTTAATTCAATAAGCAAAGTTTCCTTTTCAGAACTAACAATGACACTATCAACATCATTGGTATCCTGTTGTGGTGAACTTGTATCCATTAGTTCTCACTTTTCATGCTTTAATACACCTGCATCTCGCTCAGTAGACCTTCGATTTTGTGCAGCATTGGGAATACTCTTCATTTCCTTATTCAGTATAATCGCACATGTGCTGCAGTGTTTTTCACTAGCAATTACATTTGGAGGTGGATTTTTGAGTTTCTCATAGCTACTAAGACTCAGGACGTGCAATTATTTTGTCCTTTGCATGTTTGGATGAATGTTAAATGAATCATTCCAAATTTTTGTTGCAACAAATACTTCTTAAGCAATTCTAGGTCATTGATGGAAGCAAATTATTTTGATATGGTGTACTTCTATTTTACTTTGCAATGCCAACATTTTTATAGCTTCCTCTCTTAACAGTGAAATGTTCTGCTTAGTGGTATTGTTTTCCTGGTGACAGGGGTTGACATCAGCGTAAAAACTTGACTTACTGATACTGACATGTTAACAATCTTGTATACCTTAAAAGGTACATTTCATATTGCAATATAGTGTAGGTAACATACATTCAGTTGGGTACATAACCTTTTCACATTTGCATTTCATCATGTGATATAATTTTGCCATGTTAATTTGACGTTCTGCATTGTCCTAAATATTAACTGTAACCCTAACACTGGCATTGAAGTTGTGCATGGTGAAATGATGCGATTAATATTAAGTAGACATGGTTTGCGTTTGATTCTCTTGAACTTAACCAATACTGTCTACATATGCTAATTTCCAACTGTTATTACTTGGAAATGAAAAACATTACATATTCCATAATTTGATACATTGTAAGTAACATATAGGGCTATGATATCCAATGGTCATCAGCATTTTATATTTGATCCACGGGGTGAATTTCAAGGTCAAAATGTCATCACTTCAAAATTTACCCAAATAACAAAATGATGTTAGATTTGAATTCCTGGCTTTCTCCCCTTTTCAAAGATACCTTGCTTTCCCAGATTGGACCACTAGTTCAAAATATATGGTGATTTGAAGTTAGGCACCTCCCTTATTTTCTCAAAATTTACAAAAAAATAACCCCCATATCTGGGAAACCCATTATCCAATCAATGAAAAATTTTATATTTGAAGTTTGTGGGTCAAAACCAACATGTATGCCAAATTTCATTAAATTCTGAAAGGATCGGGTTTTAGAAGTCTTTTTTTCAGTGATTGGGCATGGAATGACCCTTAACTTAGTGCCACCATGGCCTACTGAAGATATGGCTGGATATGTCACATTTTCCCACTTGTTGCTAACAGGCTGATTGTCAGCCTGCTAGGCCTGACTGAGTGCGGGTGTGTGGTGTGTTTCTCAGTGGTTAGTTAGGTGAGTTTTGAGTTTGTATATTTAAAAATTTTGTATAAGTTCGGCCATCCAGCCACTCTATTTGAAAAACTCTTACTGGGGCGTGTACATAGGCCACTGAAGCATGTGCTATTTACAGGGTCGGCCTTGAGCCGATTGAACTGATTGCTTCCAATCGGGCCCTGCGCTACGCCTACTAACCTACGCAAGCTGACACTATCCATCGAAGCTGCTTGTGTGGCGCCGGAGCAGGGCCCACAGTTTTTTAAAGCGTAGGGCCAATGAAGGAAAATCAAAGTGAGCTGCGTGTTTTTTAACATTTTCAGTAATAATTCGTTCTGAAATCGTAGCAGTGGTCACTGTCTTTGATATGTGGTCTATTCGTTTCAATAGCAGCTAGTTGAGGCAGAGAGGGTTTAAGTATTGAAGCTGTTTCAGTTGTAAGTGTTTTGTAGCTTACTTGAAGAAGGATATTGCTGTTTGAAAAGTAACTACCACTTGTCTTCTGAAAGAAAAGTTTAGGTCGTAGTTGCAAATGTTTGCTACTTAGTCGGTCTTTTAAAGCGTTATGCATTTTCCTTTGTAGAGATCTGATGAGGCAGCCTCAATTAATATTTGTTTATTGCCCTCGGAATTTACAGTTGACCACCCCAGTGACCGTGGCATTCGCAGAAAGGGTTTTCTAAGCTGACACTAATTAAAGCCCTCATATATGAGATCATCAATTCAGCAAAAGCGCCTAAATAGTTTGACGATTATGTCCATTGAATCCAAAATTAGCAGATCCTTAAACTTGGACAAAGTTCTGAAGGGCACTGCTAATGTTAAAGCCCGAAAAATACGTTTCTCTTAGCAAATGCATTTTTTGTATCATAGGCTACAACAGCCTAAAGCAGGGCTGTGGAGCCAGAGCTAAATTAAACCTCCGGTTCCAGACATCTAAAGTTTTTGGCTTGAGTTCCGGCTCAAATGATTTGGTACATTGAAAACTGAAAACAATTGTCTTAATTGTACAATTTTATTATTACACCAGCATAGATAAAGGTGTTGCAAAATGATATATTTGATGGATAGTGGAACATGTGCAAAAGAGTTTGAAAACCCCTGGTCTACACATAAAACGAACTTGGGCATAGGAAGGATTTTATCCAGGGGGAACAATAGTGGATCCTTACAGGTGGTAGCCAAAACCATTTTTTCAAGAGGGCAGACAACGGTTAAATTTTTCTTTTACAAACTCGAAACTAAGAAAAAAATATTTTCAAGTTTCACATTTCAGGGTGTCCAGTCCAAGGCCCTGAGGCACCCCGTTAGAACAACCATGAAAACGAGGATATTATGTACAAGTACGACAAACCACGCTCGTCCCGCAATAAGCTAACTCGCTTTCCCCCCAAGGACAGTGTAATGTAACTGGAACCCAAATTTTAGGCTTCACCATGTAAAAGCTTTTGGCTTTGGCTCCAGCTGCAACCGTCCAAAGTTGGTTAGGCTCGTGCTCGTGCTCCAATTCCACAGTCCTTTTATCTATTTGATTTGGCTTTGCCATTATTGTGCAGCATTATAATACAATGTTGCATAAGCTTTGTACTTTATGTGTGATGTCCTGTTGCCACAATTTTTTGTTTACTGATGTTTTGTTGCTAAGGTGTTATATCTTATCTTTGCTGGCTGACTATATCAAGTAGTGTTGCTAATTTCATTTAACACGTGGCCTATTGGCCTGACGTACACCGCGGTAGGTCCTGGTGAGACAGAAGGTATTGAGTATAGCAGCTCATGGATTTATTGGGTGTTATGGAAATGTTCGTGGAACGGACATGGAAAGTCTCTACTTCAAAAGTGAACCTGAGGTTATGCCCCAGACACCTCTACCTTGACATTGCCGTTTTCGGACCTCACTCTTTCACCATCACTCATGATTTCTATGATAATGATTTGATGCTCTCTTAAAAAGTTTCTGCACAAACCACTGAGTGGGGCCCCGCAAAAATGTTTCCAATCTTGCCCCGCACTTGCTAAGGCCAGCCCTGGCTATTTAGCACCAGAGTGGTAAGTCTACTAAGCTACACTGTATGATTCTGCGCAAGACCCAAGCCTGACATGTCTGGAAGTTTTAGATGTCAATGGTATGTTCGTTTGGTTTGTCAGTCAAGTTTGCAGTAGCACAGGCTTGAAAGTTAATGTTGCCAGTTCGTTTCTCCTGAAAGCTACAGATTAGCTTTAGTCTTTTGATGAAGTGGCTGAAACATTGGTAGTTTTTGTAGACTGTCACGTGCAGTGTAGTCAACGCTTGTTTGAGTTTGTTGGGTTAGCTTAAGATGGGGGTAGTGTTATTTATTACACAACTAAAGTTTAGATTCTGTGTTAGGGTAGGGGTTAGGTGTAAAAGCAACTTTCAAATATAGTGCATGAGACTGCTGGATTGTGGCCTGCGTGAATTGGATGCAAGCCGCATAACAGGGTTACTTGGGACTTAAAAATAGGTTACTTAAGCAAATAGAGGTTTCAACCTAGCGTACTATATCCATAAGCAAAATCATTGCTGACCATTTATATTATGGTGGGTACATTTAGAATATGACTAAATAATGATATATACAACAAATAACACAACTTTAAAGCACAAAGCAGGTATTACAACTATGTAGTTAAAGAATGTAGAAAGTTAATTTTCTGAAGACCTGAAAAAAGTGATTTAGCCCATCATGATTGACTTTTCTGATTTGGTTAGTTTTAATTCAGCGTACTTTAATACCTCAACTTTATACATATGTAAGAAAACAAGACTAACATCCACTTCACAACTTTTGGGAAAATGATATGATAATGATCATAGGTTGCCAGGGTAACATGGGACACAAACAGGATTTTGATGTATCAGGTTTTCTTTCTGTATGTATACGCATGATTAATTTTTCTATAATTTAGTTTTTGATTTGAGCTTATTGAAAAGTGTTAATACAGATTATTGAAATAAAAATCCTGTTTGTGTCCCATTTTTCTGTGACAACCTAGGATTAGTGTCATCTGATTAAATATGTTTTTTCATGCAAAATCCCACTACCGGTAATGCTTTTTTAAACAATGGTTATGTCCCAAGTAGCCACAAGTAGGGGTATTTTTGGAGAAAACATGCAAAAACAGTTTGTGTCTCAAGTTAACTTGTGAGACTAGACGAGGATAACTTGGAACAGCAAAATTTTTTGAAAAGGGACTATTACCGTCAAATAGGAAAAAAGTGTGTTTTCAGAAACTGTACATAGATACAAGCCTTTTCATCATTAGAATGTTTTAAAATAATCTATGTTACTTGGAAAAAATTGAAAATTGTCCCCAAGTAACACCTATTCATATTTAACTGTGAAAGGAAATTGTGTAACTGTAGGTGCTATCCATATTTGAAATTCGAAGTAAATTTGACTTGTTAGTCCTGCAGGCAAACACCAGCACCATGGAAAAATATATGGATGCGGTGAACATGCTTTGCAAACAGGGTAGTGTAAGTTAGTCTTGTGCTCTTGGTGAAAACAGAGTGCTGCAAATCTGGTAATCGTAACGTTGCAGTCCTGGTTCCTCAGATACTGTGAGAAGTTTTTATGTAGTATTTTTATATAACCTACAGCTGTTTTTTGCTGCTAATGAATAAATGGTGTGGATGTTACAGTGATAACTACCATATTTCTGGTTTAAATTGTCGTATCTTGAACATAATGAAAGAATAGCTGCAATGTGAATCGTTAATGTGTAGCAGTTGGTACTACATATGCTTTGACAGCAATACATGGTAAAAATGGTTAATAAGTGTGTGGTTTATTGCTGCAACTCTGGATGTAACAAGAAACATGAGCAGGTGCATAGATTTTCTTTTCGTTTCAACAAGCCTGATTTATTAACAAAGTGGATCAAGTTTGTCAACTGATCTGACTGGAAACCAAGCAAAAATTCTATGTGTGCATAAAACATTCTAAGGATGATTGTATTAAAACGTGGCAAAAGAATGAAATAAATAAAGGATATGCAACCAGTTCCAACAACTCACACAGAAAAACAAAGAAAACAACCTTCAGCATTGGCTACTGTTAACTTGACAAGAAAGGCTCTCAGTTGAGGGTTTATCAGACAGATAAAAATGAAAGTTTTGAAGATGGGGATTTGATCATCAAGTCATTTCATGATTTGAGCTCTTCCAACTCACCATCTCTTGCTTGTGCCAGAAAACATGCGCATGGATGATATTTTACAATGTTGCTTTTAATGAGGAGACAGGCTTTTCATCAATGCAAAAAGCCATGAAAGTTGATGAACATTTGCATGTGCAACTTCAGTTTTTCAGTTACCCAGTCCCACGTTTCGTCATGATTTGTTCATGGTAGAAGTGCAAAAATAACGTTGCACAGCATGTCAGAAAATTTTTTTCGTGAAGAATTGTATGATTAACCAAAATAAAGGAGTTTTACGAACACTGCAGCCAGCATTGCAGCTTCAAACATTCTAGCTGTTTCAAATATTGTGGAGCTAGATGATTTGTACCAACATTTTGGTATAATTTAAAAGAAATCTGGATACACTGATAGCAAAAAGTTGCACTATTACACAGAGGTGTGTTGCATTTTGCTTGCTGAAGGTTGTTTGCAAAAGTGTCCGTATTTAACTTGGAAACTGCTGTGTTGTTAGGTAGGTATGCTGTAAGTAGTCATATATATATATATATATATATATATAGCATAGTTTACATTTTCCGG
>JGI24021J15306_10000222_pt1 | contig 36246 bp, 39 predicted proteins | sample Ectturendosymbi1_FD_15306 | JGI IMG/M metagenome (IMG submission 15306)
GCCCTGAAAAACAGAGTTGCCCTGGAATTTTTCACTGTATTGAATATGTATTTTTTATCATTCAGGATTTTTGAGCAACTAGCGCTTGCCCTGAAAAAGAGTTGTCCTGGAATTTTTCACTGTAATGAAATATTTTTTATCATCCAGGATTTTTGAGTAACTAGCGCTTGTCCTGAAAACAGAGTTTGCCCTGAAATTTTTCAAACCCAGGAGGGCGGCCGCTCCCCCCGACCCTCCGCCTCGTACGCCTATGATAATAGCAAGTAATTAGATGGCTTTGTGAACCCTAAATGATTTGCATGTGTGCTTAGTGAGCGCGTTAGGTTAAAAGACAATATTGGTAGAATTGCTGCGATCGGAAATCCCGAGCGGCGTATGCGCAAAGCTTCGCACTGTGGCAGCAAGCAACAATAGAGTTCATATGCCATGATCACTCTATTATTGCTTGTTCGTGCCACATATATGTATGGTGTTGTTCTTCACGCACATCCCGTTCGTGGTGAATCACACAATCAGCGGAACACCACCGGAGAGGTTGCAACAGAATATGTTTTTGTCCCAAGGCACAATATTTCCAAGTGGTTGAGTTACGATAGGAAGTACTGTAGTGATTTCTGGTAAAAATCTTCCCGGTGAACCCAAGCTGCCAAAAGTTTCGACATAAAGAGTTGCAAGATTCAGAACTTTAAAAGTTCACTCAGTGCCTACTGCCTATCCTGCTGATTCAAGAAAACCCTTTTGCGAAGTTTGCAATAATGCAATCATAGCGAAGTATTGTAAGCTTAAAGGCATAACTGGTAGAAAAAGCACTCAGATAAGACTAAAGAACTTTTGCATGCTCCCTAATGTAACACAAAGTTTTAAGTTACAAAGACCAGACTTACAAAGTTGTACGGCTGAAGCTATGTCCAGATTGTTGATCGCTGAGCATTGTGCTACTGCACAAAAAACATGCAACCATTTGAAAGAGATCGTCAAGAACTGTGTGTCACACAAAAACGAGGTAAGCTGCAGTTATGTTTTTCAAAATGTGGACTGAAAGAAAATCGTGGACCGAAACGTGTGTTGGCCAAGACCGTCATTTTCAGCCCATGCAGGGGCGTACTAAGGTTTAGATAGCGCCCGGGGCAAGAAACAAGTTTGGCGCCCCCATGTTCGAACCTATAAGGTGTTTTGGAAGGAAATGTACTGTAGTGAAGAAAGTACTTGCGACATTGTTGGAACTTTTCGGCGCCCCGTAGTGATTCGTCGCCCGGGTAATTGTGCTCCTCCTCGTTACGCCTCTGAGCCCATGATTTTTGAAAGTGAGTGCAAAACGAAAAATTGATATATTGTAGAACTTTATAGGTTTCCTTTAATCATGTTAAAAATAACATGATTTTTTAACAGAACTTCACTGCTTTCAGCAGATTTTAGCTGAAAATCTGTGACAAGACTTTTAGCAGAATCTAGCAGTTTTTTTGTGACACCATTTAGGAGATTTAGGTCACAACATCTGGCAACCCTGGCGGTCAGCACGATACACTCAGACTGTCATGTCATGATGCGAACTGGAGAGAGCACGCAGAGTAAAGCTAGTAACACGAACGCCTTGCCCACGCACTCTGTGATTTAGCAGGTGTTGAGATGTTTTTTAAACTTAGGGCCCCGCGCGCTCTTGAAATGCTATAGCCCCCGCGCTACCTTAATCCGGCACTGGCTGGGAAGGCTGTCCGCTGGTATAGGACGCAGACATCCAGTCACAGTTCGCAAGGCGTCGTTGATGGCGGGGTCAACAAGGGGGGTGTAAGCACTGCGACACCTGACAGGAGCGCAGTATTCTGCGGTTGAGTGCACCAGGGCTAAGGTGGCTGTTCGCAACTCTGTTGCTCCAGCACCCCAACCGGAGTCAGTTAGCCGCCTCAAGAGCGCGACGCGTGATGTCAGCGTCTTGCGAAGTGACTCAAGGTGACATGTACTGAAACAACCAAAGTGTGTGGCTAACTTAAAAGACCGGATTTTGCATGGCGTACTTTGTGCAGATCCTGGTCTAACATGAGTTACTTCCTCAAACTAAATTTCAGCTGTTTGGTGGAGTAATCTGTTTCGTCAGTGCCTGCTGCATTCACAGAACAAAAAACATCAAGTGCGACCCCATACGGATTTTTTTAAATTCCGATAAAGAATCAACCTAGCAGAGCAAGGGGGATATCTAAAATTTCATGCTAGAGGATTCATTAATGTTCTTTTGAAATTTTTTACATTACCACTTGGCAGACAGAACTTTATGCAGCATTGAAATCGTCATTCCTGAACCTTCATGGGAAGATTTTTTGAGCTTTGTTCAGGCTGCAATCTGCGTCTTTAATATCTGCAGAAGAAATCTGCATCCGAATTTTTCCTAGAAACAGGGTGGGTCAGATCCCAGCAGAAAGTGCTGCACTCGTTGGTCACGGAATCTCGCGTGACTTCTGCTGGCTGGCAGAAATTTCGGTCCTTACATTTGCGTCACTTCGAAGCAATCAATCGGTTTCTTGCACGCGATTCTACCACAACAGGCAGGGGCAAGCGACACGCGGCGCAGCAAGATTTGCAGTGATTGCACGGCATCGATTGCTGATGCGAAATAAATTGACTTTTGTCGTGTTCGTCCTATTAGATGCGACCGATATAGTAGGGTAAATAACCACTCGGAGAGCACTGTAGCGTGACCTCTTGGAATCTATCTCGGCAACGCGAATCAGGAGCCGCAATCACGCATTCCACTACACTGGCAATCAACGCGAAACGCACTAATGGGTGTCGGAGGTTTCGGCATTTGCGACATGTTGCAGATTAGAATAAATGAACAATTTCTGGCGGTTTTCGTGCGCTGTGAACAATTTGGGCTGAACGGCAGCCCCGACACTTGAAACGATTGCAGAACGTTGAACTAGAATCACCGTTTTGTCACGTACGGTACGCACGATAGCAGGGCCTACGAATTACACAGCTGAGTTCTTCGTTTATAAGCTAATGGTCAAATGTCCGCTGGTGTAAAAAAGTAATACGTCAGAACAATTTACTTTACATAACCTCACTTTGCCATCAGTGTTGCGTGCGAATGCAGGAGACCAGTTCAAAGGTTTTCATCACAATCGTTAGTTTGAAAAATATGAAATTCTTGCCGATAATTTCAAAAAGTGCGTTTTTTGATAAAACTAGTTCCATTAGCTCTTCAAGACTGCATAGAGAGAATAATATTGTGCTATGCCAACAGTCCTTTAAGAAAACTGCCCAAGGTACCAGTCAGAGGATGTTGGAAAATGATACACATTAACCATGAATACTGCTTTGCAAACTTACCATGCTATTGATTTCAAAAATAGCTCGACCTTCTACCTTTCTTTATATCAGCGGACATTTGACCATTAGCTTATAAACGAAGAACTCAGCTGTGATTCGTAGGCCCTGCTAGCTATCACTTTGCACGAAGTAAGAGAATAATCTCTGCAGCTTATTATGCTACTGTCGTCTTGCGTTGATTTCTTGAAATTTTTAGATATCTTTGAGAGAAGCCCATGAGACGTTGGTGTTGAGAACTAATGCGCAGCTTGCTTGACAAAGGTGACGTGTGCAAAAATTATTGAAAATTCACCATATTGCAAAAATCACCCCGTTTGTCATAAGATGACATTGGAAAGAAAGACGTAGTTCCTTTTAATGTCAGTAAACTTTTTCTTTGTAACTGACTGCTTTTCACTCATTGACGTTGTTTGAGACGTGCTGTGATGGTGAAGAAATGGCTATCAGTTTTTGGATGTGCGCTTGCTAACTTGAACTTTCGCGAAGATTTTGAAACTAAAGGGAAATCAATGAAGTAACGCTTCTAACTTGAGTTCTTTATGAGAAATGAGGTCACTACCCACAAACATCTAAATTGCTCAACCGGCCAGTCATTTGTATTACGCTGTTGACTGAGTGCAGCATGGCAGCGGTGAGAAGTTATCCACCAGACCGCGGCTACAAATTGCAGGTTTTGAAGCAAGGTTATAATTATGACTTGGAGTTCGCAAACAACATTAATGACGTCATCCTCTCCTTTGTTATAGTCCAGTGGAACAATAGTCCGGTTGTGGCCACCAGGCGACATAATTAAAATTTTGAACTACAAATTACTAGGTGAGCAAAGGCTGCTAAAGCCACACGAAGTAAAAAATGTCTGTCTTAAGTTGAGCGTGCTTGTTCTTGTCCGACGAGGAAGTGGTACGGCCTAACTCAATGGGTTGAAATTCAAGGAGTGATGTGACACAGGAATTTTTTCTCACTTTGTAATCAAAGAAGCAAATACCGCAGAATACAATATACTAGGTTTTCCGGTTCCAATTATGCTTGACCTAATAACGTGATATGAATCTGTTAACGTGAGGGCTGAGCGAGACCGCAAGTAATTTTGAAAGAATATTTTGCTAAACTGAGAAATTAATAAAGGTTCGCTATCTGCACGTTTAGTTTGCAAACAGTCCCGTAACCAGCTTGGGACACCACAGGGGGCGAAGAGTTTTCTGAGAGGTGCCCAAATTTTTAAAACTATGTCTAACTCAATTTTCTAGGGGCGAAAAAATTTTTGGAGGGTTTTGCCCCCCTGCACCCCCTAGTTACGGTCCTGGTTGCAAACCTAGCAATGTGCCATAATCTAGAACTATAGAGACCACCTCTTCGGCTTTTGCTGACTACAGAGTTTACGTGAAACGGAAACAACTGTCACAGACGTCACTACCAGTTGCTGTTGATCACCCGAAAACAAAAATGTCACGAAAACATTCAAAGCAATGCAGTGAGATGTTTGGTCCATCAGAAATTTTAATCACAATGGAACAAGCAGCTCAATCGCGTGTAGTTGGTCAACAAATTCTTGCACTACGAATGTTAAGTTTGCTTTACGAACACCCAAAAATAAAGTATTTTTACAAAAAAGAGCACGTTTGACGAATCGGTGTGTGAAACCAATGTGTTTTCCAGCACACAACCGCGTAACCAAATGTTTCCTGACAAAATAATTGCCTTCGTGTCCAAGACTCTGTAAAGACCAAGGGTGTACCGGGGTTAGATGGTAGTGGCACCCGGGCAAGAAACAAGGAAACAAGTTTGGCACCCCATATTCGAACCTAACGTCTTTCGGAAGCAAATGTACTGTATTGAAGAAAGTGCTTGCAACATTGTTGGGACTTTTCGTCGCCACGCAGTGACTCAGCGCCAGGGGCATTGTTCCCCCTTGCTCTCCTACTTACGCCCCTGGTAAAAAGCCTCGTCATATTCTGCGATAGATCGGTTACATACCAAGTACATGAAGTTGCTGTTACGACATTGACTGGGGAGTGGAAATATTGGTTCTTCGTGATTCAAATAGGGGTTAATTAATCCATTATCACGCGAGTAAGTGGCGTATTTGAATGAAATTTACATTCGCCTGTCTGTTACAAAGGTCGCTCGAAGAAAAAGTTTATTTCAAAGCCTTTGATCTCCTATTTGTGTAATTTTTCATTTGTTAACCACGAAGTCAAAGGAAACCACAGATGAAATGGAATACAGTATTTGAAAACTGCCAGTTGATTAAATTTGAAGAAGTCGTGTAATTTGGTAACGTGGAAATGCAATAATATCTTATTATTGACTTTTTAAGCCGACTTGTAAATGGAAAAGTTTACTGACGTAATTGTAAAAGAATGACACAAGCAAGAAACGACTAAAATGAGCAACGCTTTTGATCTGTCTCAACCCTTCTGATGCGATGAAGACTGCAAACACACAAGATTTTCATGCATGATAGATTGAGGAACATCTCTCCCACCGCCATCTATCGAATCTAATTAGCCAAGCGGCGTTCTCCCCACCCGAGCATTTAAAAACTCAGAAGTAAAACAGCGTTTCGTGGAAGGCAACATCGAAGTTGTGCCGTCATTTATTCACTCGCGTTCAGATAAGATAAAAAAACCTTCAAAGTGGTAAGATTACGATTCGAATCGACAGAAGTCATGCCGTGTCACAAATCCTCAGCATACTGCAGAGGAGAAAGACCAGCACCACCAGAGTTTCCTTAAAAAATTAGACGGATAATTTTAGCGAATAGACCACGTGAGTACTTGCGATTGAAGATCCACTGCTGCACGATTTTGCGGTCGACAGAAAAAACAGTAACAGCAACCAGAAAAACTCCACTGGCAGTAAATGCACGTATTTAAAAGTGTATCGAGCTGACAGGTGTTAGTAGGTAACTTGTAAAGCACTTCAAGCCTACGCAAACATGAAAAAGGTGTAGGCGAATTAAATGTTGGATATGGAACTGCTCGGAGATGTTTCTTGTTACTTTACCATTGGGAATTGCCGACGTTGAAAACATTTTTAGTCATAATGTCCATAATTGCGTTATCTACTTTTATAGAGTGATTCAAATATTTTACTTTTTATCCGGTTTGACCATAAAAGAGTACGTGGAGAGATGTCAATTTAGTGACAACCAAATCCGTGGCAAAACGAGTCAGCGGCAATTTGCTGACTTGACATTTCAGCGACGCTACAATTCGATAACCAGACGCTTTGCAACTATTCTACCATATATTATGTATGTTTTCTGGCTGAAACGTGGTGCCGCTGATATGTCGCGGTGCTCTGAAACAACAGTTCATATGGCAAAATGCTTTGGATTATTGTTCTGGTCTCCAAAGGGATTGGCAAGTGTTGAAATAAAATTTTCAATACGTTTCTCAATGCTGATGCTATTTTTTTGATCAGCTGCTGGCGAAGGAGTTGTACTTGTAAAAACATTATCGAAGCTTTTCACGTATTTGTGGCATGCGACGTCACGACCCAGAGCGAATCAGAAGTTTGCCGTCGCAATTTCTTTTCGCAAAAACGTTTTTTTTTAATTCTTAAGGGGCCTTTGAACCTGCAGCACAAATCGAGGTTTAATTCAGAGAGCCTCCGCAAGATCATGAGTTACGAATTTGTGACTGTTCATAACCATATCTGTGTTGATGTCTGCAAGATCAATCAAGGAGTTCATTTCAGCTGATGCGATGAATCACGTTTTACTTGCTATACGTAACGATTTGTTGTTGTATACGTCCGTAGTAAGGGTCGTCACCAACAACAGGGCGAAGCTCAGAGCTACGCAGGAAACGGCCTTTTAATAGATCATATTCTTGACGTAATCTATACATCATTCTTCTCAAGATCTACTAATCTGCCTTCACAAACAACCTAACCATCGGACTTTCCGAAGGTGTTAGATAGCATCTTCTTTCATTCACGCCCGCATTGTTTCCAGTTCATAAATTTTTACTGAGAAGAGCTACTAATGAGCAAATTATTTTCTTCATTTTTTGATATAAGCATTTTCTTGATGAAACATGTCAGCCGCCAAAACAGCTATAAGATTTTTGTTTCCAAGGGTATCACGTGTTTTTGCAATTAGTTTCGGGATTCAATATTACGGCGTGTAAACACTGTCCAATGAAAATAGTGTCTGAAGTCGCAAAGTGATGTGTGAACAAGGATAATATTATTACTGAAGAAAGAAGACAATGAAAACTATTTTTCTTTTTAGGGCATTCCACTTCTCACAAAAATGCTGTTTCTAGCAATGATCGTTTTTGGATTGAAAAAAGTAAATGGCAGTATTTTTAATATCTTCCAGCATTCTGATTTGATGCAGAGCGTGCAGCAAGTGGTCAGGAAATATCAAAATAAAAAACTTTATAAATATCTGTCACAAAACTTTGTTTTATTCGTTATGTCCGTAGCAGTAGCCACTACTTTCATATGTTGAGTTGTCGCTGCAGTTTCACAACATACATTTTGTCAGTGTGCATTTTAGGGTATCATTCCATGCGTTTTTGCATCGTGATTTATATTTTGCGGTTTTTACTGTTGAGTAAGGCACGAATAATTAAGTCAACAAATATATTTTAGGCTACTATTGAAAATGAACATTAAATTATTTTCTGGTTTTCACTCCACAAACAGGAAAGAGGAACATTGTAATCTCGTTTGGTCAATTCGAAGGCTGGGATACCTTAGTAGCAACAGATTTGGAAGGTTAAGTTCACCTTTCAATTTTGAAAAAGGAGCAAAAACTGTACCGAAAGGTTGTACACCGAAAGGTCATCAACCCGTTCATATAACGCTTTACGTTGTTGAATTGACCTGTTTAAGCAATATCTCGTTGTACAAAGTAACTGTCGATTTAATCTGAATATTAATTTGACGATATTGCGGTTACAGATATTGAAAGATTGATAAGTCACATAACCAGTTGCTGTTGCCCATATCTTGTTGCGTTGAAGCCTCGTGAACTTGGTTCGTGTCCGTGACCGCTGTTTGCACTTTGTACTGTTCAGGTTTGCTAGATTCACTTGAGGCTTCAGGTGATGACGTAGCGTACGTTGGGCCATCATCGCGGTTGCTTGGTGCGTTGTTCCGCTTGATTACTTTTGCCGCATATTCATGCTTGTAGAGACGCTTATCGTGGGTTTCGGGCGTTTTTATGTCAACGAATGAACAGCGATTTTGATTTATGCCCCTTGTTCAAGAAAGTAAAATTTGTATACACCATATTTGTAACAACTACTAGCTTTACATGTATTCATTAGTTTTGACTTTCTCCTAACTACAAAAGACCGCTGCATTAAGTTGTTTGATACCGTAGGTCAGTGATGATATTCACTTGACGAATTTGTTTCGAGACTATCAGTTGACGTCTTTGAGCTGTGATTGACCTCTCTTTAAACTGAATCGTTTTGCTGAACTCTTACAGCACATCAGCGTTATATTTTTGTGTCTCGACCAACAACAAAAGCACATGTATCACAACGAAAGAGATAAACTTCAGTTTGTGCTTCATGCAGTTGTGACGCAATTGTGACGCACACAATTTGTGACGCATTCCAGTAATCCCTATTCATCAAAACGTACGCCATTATTTCATGTAATTCATTAAACTCTGTAAGGGGAATTGGCAGTGAATCTTCAACCAAATTCCTTACCTTACGTTTATGACGATATGTGGCTCTGTATCTCCGAAACCTGATTGCAGGGAACTTCCCCTAAAGGATTACGTTCAGGTGTGTACGAAACCCAGCGCTTAATTTCGATATGTCAAGACACAGACCTGGGCACAATTCTGTACCTTATTGTAAAAGTGTCATAACTGTTATTTTCTGTGGGGTGCCAGCTTCATTACAGAATAGGTCATCTCACCACTGTATCATAAAATGTATCTTAGCTGCTGTTTTATCATCAATGTGTCTTTTACCACCGGTCACGAAATCCTGCTTATCTTTTTGTGAAAAACTTTTTTTTGCTTTTCTTGCAGTAAACAATCTAAGCGGAGCGTCATCACGTTTGTAAAACGTGGTTGGTATTTTCGATAAACTCTATAAAGACCGAAATTGCTTCGTGTCATTGATTGAACTTTCGCAAAAGGAAGCACAACCAGTAATCGGTCAAGGACCGACCTGCATTACACGCGACTCACTTTCTGTTGTGGTTGATGTGTTGACAGATCAGCATCCGCACCTCAGTAATAATAAACAATAGCTCTTGAATCATGCAATTGCCTGATTTCAACAATTATCGGGCGTTGGCACATGTCTTACTTATGTACTTCTTTCACAAAACAACTTCGTCACTTCTGTCATTTTTGAATGACGTCGTGGCACAGGACGTTTTTTTAACCAACTCAGCACGTAAAATGTACTCGGAATTTCTTTTTTTAAAGTAACTGCTTTCAGTAAACTTTGCAATGCATGAAATCATTGAGAAGTAATAAGCTTTGTGGGAAAGGCAAGAAAGCGGACAAGGTTGTCTTTGCTTTAGTAAGAGGAACACTCAACTAAAGCAAACCAGTTACCGGCGAAAATATTTAAACAATAATCTCATGTGGATCAAGTATAGCTCGGAATGTTAATATCATTTTGTTTAAATACGTTTACTTTCTGCCTGAAACCTGGTTGAGAATTTACTGCTCAAAAAGGAAGTGACTGGCTATGTGACTTATCAATGCTTTTCTAAAACTTGTTTTCAGTAAATTACTTTAACTTTGATTGCAGATTACTAAAACGTACCTTAATTTTGGGAAGACAAACATACTGGTTACAATGTCACATTTCAGCGTTAGTCAAGTTACTCTGTGCTTATGAAGACGTAGAACTTACCCGAGAAAAAAATTTTACAGCGGTTTAACCACTTTTCTTTGCAATCGTCAGCAGAATAAACATGTGTCACAATGTAGCGCTCAATTTAGTTTTCTCTACTTATTTTTGTCAAGCAAAGTCGAAGCAAAGCTGTTATTTTGAATGAAATGCCAGTCAAATGGCCACTAAATTAAAGGCGTACGTATTTTCAAGGTCACACCAACCACGATTAACTCGGAAAAAGCACGTTTCTGTTGCTTTCCTGGAAATGGCCCGAGCTTGCCTGACGACTGCAGTACAGAGAAAACAATTCTGATAGACGCCACCTTAGCGCAGCACTCAAAGTCAACGGAGATGGTCGCGAGTCACAAAGCTACTCTCCGCGCATGTGGCAAGATGCGTGCAATCGCGACCCTCTGCCGGCAGACGATAAGCCGTCGTTGCGAAAACACGACCGCAACATGTTCTTGGAAAAACTAATTCACTACAAGTTTATGTCTTCCACTAAACGACGTCAAAACCCGTTGGAGCTTCAAGAGCTGTCGCTCGCTGCTGGTAAAAAAATGAATTCTGCTGCATGCTCGTCACTTTCTTGCGGTGTGCTTGAAAGTAATGGATTATTTTTGCAAGAAAACTTAACGTGAGTGCTGACAGACCTGCAGGAAGAAAAATCTATCAATCTGCTCAATTCCAATCTTTCTTGGAAATACTCTAGTTACTCATGCGTCGTGGAAGTCGCTCAGATTAATTTTCTTTTTGTACACATGACTCCACATGATGGGTAATTTCAGCATGGGCAACAAGTAACTGCACTCGTCGAGTGTACGTAATACAAGCTATTTTCGGATCCAAGAATGCAGTTTAATTTGCTAACATCTGCACTTGCGGAGATGACGTGCCTATTACAAGGACAACCGGTAATAAAATTTCATTGATACGAACGTAAAAACCCAGTAATTTAAACTCAGTGTTTCAAGAAGATGTATGTTGTTTGTTCCGATCATGTCGTGATCGATAATGAACTACAGCAAATTGAATTAATTAAAACGCCGGGTTAATGTTTCATATTCAGAGGCTCTCTGGCGCTTGACGCAATTCATTCCGAAAATCATAGCTCACTCAAAAAGAATGTGAAAGGTGCTTTGGAATCAGTGCTGTGATGTCTTAACATTTTTACATACAGCCGTGATGATTGCGATTAGACTTAACAAACAAAATACACGCCATACACAGAAGCAATATGTGGAATTGAAGTTGATTGAATTGAAACTTACGTTTTTGTCTTATGTATACAACCAATATCTGAAGATCTGCTGCTTTCAGCGTCAGTCGGTAACAGCTCTTGCAAATGCCTGCTCTCTGTAGGTGATTATGCCCTTCAGACAGATAAAACGTTGATTTTTGCAAAGCAAAAATATCTCCAAAAACTTCCACCATTGCTATCTGTGGAATTGAACGAAAACTACAAAGTATGTTTAGATTTAGTTTAAAACTGTCAGTTAAAAGAAACGTTCCGTCACTGTAAACTGGATACAGTAAAAAATGACTTACAGTTACGAGATGCCAAAGAATGTTAGTAGCAACAGTAGTCGCGAAAAGTAGGAGCTTTATTAAATGCAAACCTGAGTAGATACGCATTGTTATCCACTAAGAGCTGTCAAAGATTTATTTCCAACGTCTTTCGTGTTAAGCATTGTAGCAAAGGAATTGAGTTGCTGCTGTCACAAGGCAATCTGCGATGAGTGATCTTTGCATTGTCCACTGAAAACTCTTATGCCTGCAATTCTGATAAATTATATTCGTGCTTTGTCCCAGGTGCATTTGGCCTCTGATTATTGAGTGCTACTGGTTCTAGCAAGCTTTGAAAACAAGTTTCGCTGTGCAAAACGCTGAAACAGGTTTTAAAACGATAAAGTCTTAAATTAGTTTTAAAGAGGTAAAGGCAATGAATGCATATTTAACAATAGCTGAAAAGAACATCCTGAAAATGACTCGTTTCACTGTCAGCAAACTTCAGTACATAACGAAACGCTGAAACATCGCTGGTCGACGAAATCTTCTACGAACTTTCGTGCTAACTAGCTGGAGCAGACAAAAGCATACTGTACTTCGTTAGGAGATGTCAGATCAAAGCGTCTTTGCAACTTGTATACTTTTGCAGTCGGTTTAATTTTCTATTCGCATAAATAAATCACGCATTGTAATCGATCGAGTAGTTCAATGACCGACCGTTTGCAAAAATGGAAAGTGCTTTACTCTAACTAGACCACTGGTTCTTAAACTGGGATAAATTTACCCCTCTGGGTAAATTTTATCTTCCACGGGGGTAAATTTACTCAACCACAAATTGCAGCAAATGTAAATTTTTATAAATCATTCTGACTGTAAGTGTTTGTTAAATTCGTATTTTTAAGAAATTAGCACCACTGAGCGTATTGGGGGTAAATCTGGTTATATTGTTTGATAACAGGGTATAAGATATGTAAAAAAGGTTAAGAACCACTGAACTAGACCTAAGGCACGCCTGAAAATGCTTGGCGGAATACGTGACCGCAGTTCCAACTCCCATGGCGCGCATGTCATATCGCTGGACGTCGTGGTTTTTCTCAAAGCTTTGTACATAAACAACCGGAGGCGATCCGATATTCAGCAATGAAGCCGAGAAAGAAACGTGAGATGTAGTTTTTGCGGGTGTGGAGATCGTAGACAAAATGGCGGCGCTATTCTGGTGTTTTTTGTTGCAATATCTCTGCGGTGGTATGCCCTCAGAAAACCACAGTAGACTGGATTGCTGCTGACAAGTAAAGATGTTGCTGTTCTCAACATGGAGAAGGGGCAACATGTGCTCTAACATATTATCTTGATTGATTGGTAGTTAGCCGTATGCTTGACATTCTCTGAGCTGTACTTGCTGTTGTTTCAAATAACCATCGCCAATGCGGGAAACTCACGAAGCAAAGAAGAACGACAGTGTTTTGGATTTTCGTTCGAAATGGTCTGGTGCTGCCAATTTTTTTAAATGTTTTTTTCAAAGATTTTTTGTATTCTCTGAAACCCTTGCAAACCCAAGCATAGCCGACACTGGATATATTCGGTACTTACTTAAATACATTGTTCAGTTCAGTTTCGTTGTACTCGGTTTTGCACTCCTTTCGGTGTGATCTGTGGCCACCTTCGCTTGCTTGCGTCGTGGGCCACGCGGCTGCTTTTGCAGTGATTGCTGCATTGATGGCGAGTCAATGTCAGCATCGTGCTTGAACGGTTTCCTTGCACACACCCAACAACGCCGAGCACAAGTTGTACAAGCCGCAAGTGCCGTTTCAAGTCTTCGGTATGTCCGTCCGGGAATCGAACCCATCGGCGCGTGCTAAGTCAATTGTACCACTTAACCGGTTAAATACATTGTCCCTACCTGAATATAAAAAATTTTAAATGTGGAAAGAATACGTCAATTTGATAATTTATTTATAACAGCAGGGCTTACACAAAGTAAAATTCCCGGCGAAAGCTTACTCACTTCGATAACGTTCACTGAAAACCACCAGGTAAAAAGTTGAAACGCAATAAGCTATTATATTGCAGAATGGTTTCGAATATCGTGAACCTCCATTTATTGAGATTAATAGTGAAGTTGATGGCAGAAAAGACAAGGTGGAAAGAGTAAGGCCTATGGCTTGCAGTATCTTATTATGAAGGTGGTTGCCGATCTTCATCGGGGTGTTGAGAAGCTTAAGCGTCCCCATCATTAAAGGAGTGACATGTCGCCAATGACAGTGCACAGAAATTTTCCATTTATGCTCATTAATCAAAACAAATCGAAAACACCACAAAGCGTAGGGCATTCACCTGTTTTTTATTTCACAGTGCTATGTACAGCACTGTATGAGTGCAATATATGCTTAGAAATCACTACTCGTGGTTATATTAAAAACAAGCCAATGTTGTGTCGTGTTGGTGGACTCAATTTGTTTATATTTCCTCAGAAATAAACATTTCCTGAAGACTATAACCAAAAACGCAAGCACATTAGCACATACTCCCAAACGTCAAATCAGATGCATTTTGGTGTAAGCAAGTTTTGTTTGCACCTACAAATATTCGTGTTCTTAGACTTCTGCACATAACCAATTGTGTGACGCACTGCTAGTTTAATAGAAAAAAGATCAATTCAGATGCAAAAACCATTTACTATAAGATCTTGCTTGATTCAACACTTTTAATCGCTTTTCGTCCAAGTCGTGAAACAGGCCTTTTGCTTCAAGTGCAAAAAAGTCTATTTAAATCGCTATAATTAGAAATACAATTTATTGACCCATTTAGGCAAGTCTCGGTTTCGAAAACTCACCTCTCGTCTTGTTTTTGAGCTTTTCCCATCAAGATATCTCTGAGGAAGAGTTTTAATTTTGACGCTTTGTATAGGAACGAAGAGTTAACGTAAAGAAAAACACTGCACAATTTATTTAAGCTATCTTAACTAACGTCACGAAGTACAAAATTAGCAAAACGAGCTTCTAAATCCATTGCAATTCGCTTTATCAAAATGCCAGTTTCACCCTTCCTTACGGAAGCATCATCTGTGTCACAATTGCGGCAGAGCATCACAATATCAAACTTGCTGTAAACCTTCTCAACGTAAGGAAAATTTTCAGCTTAATTTGCTTAATTTAACAGTAAATTTTGTTATTCCTGCAATACTTACGACTCATCAATTGCTTTTCAGCCGCATTATCTAAACTTACCGTAACGGTGATCACGCCATCTTTACGTCAGCCAGTGCAGGTTCCTTTTGTCACGTACAATGTCTGCATCGATTTTCAGTCAACAACATATTCAATAAACATATTTGAAAGCGGTTCAGGATAAATATTTCTGTTCTTAAGACCTGTAGTCTATAAATATGTTCAGCTAATTGTTTAGCTACATCACTGGCATTGTCAAGACGGCAGCAGTCTTTCACAGCGCCAGGGAAATGTTCCGTAGAAGATTTCAGTTTATGTCAATAAAGGTAGGATTATTAACGTTACAGTCAGTAGCAGATAGCGTTGTCATGATCGGTTCGAGGTCATTTACCTAACTCTTGTGCTCGGTGTACCAGCTGCTTTTCCGCACACATTGCTATGAACTGCGATCAACATTTCTGCAAACGACGCAGTAGCAACAAATTTGCGTGTGGACTTGTTTGACCAGTCGAGGTGGAGGTACGAAATATTTTCCTTCCAAATTCATGCGCTTAAAGGGAAACATGACAAGCTTATATTTGTGCAGAATGAGCAAGGGTTATAAGATTGCAATATGACGATACACGTTGGAAGAAGTGGTCATCAAACAGCCATTTGTAAAAGTGATCTCAGATGCCGTCACGCACGTCAAGAGTGATTTGTAATCATGATATCAGATCAACAAGTAGTATTCAAACAGCGCGTTAACTGGCTTTAGTTTACTGACAACCTGTTTACGTCTGACAAGGTTAGCCACCCGGAAAGCTACTGACTAACAAAGCCAAAGCGCGCCAACCCATAAGTGAACAGTGTCAACCACTCTGATAAGGCCAAGATTCACAGCGTTATCAGAGTAGCGGCATTGAGCTTGGCCCACGAAAGACATAGACCAGGGGTTCTAAACCTTTTTTCCGTTTACCCCTTGCCAGCTTCCTAACATAAAATTTACCCCCTGTTTTTTGTTTACTCACTATCGCTGTAGAAAAATGTACAACAGCATCATTAAATTTACCCCAGGATAGATAAAATTTACCCCCAGGATTAGTAAAATTTACCCCCGGTTGGGAAGCCCTGACATAGACCAACAACCAGTAGGCAGTTGGCACATACCGTTTGCACTATCGTGACTTGTTAAATAAATATTTCAAAAGAGCTGCTCTAAACAGTATTTAGATGCACTAAGTTAAATTTATTATGCCAATGTCATGCATATTTCACCTCGCATTTACAAGTAACCGAAATGAATTTCCTACAACTAACTATCCTGGCTGTTTCAGGCCCGTAGCCAATTTTCAAGTTTCTGGGGTAAAAAGACATATTTAGGAGGTAAAGATTTTTTTTTTTATTACACGTTTCTGTTTTTATTAAATAAATCCAAAAAACTTTTTCCGGGCACAACAAAATTTTGGGGGGCACAAAAATGTTGGGGATGCACTTCCCCCCAAATGCCACCCAGTGGCTACGGGCCTGCGATGTGTGGGTGAGTATTCACACGAAACAGCAAATCCATTGTCGGTCATTTTACAGTAAAATCGGCTGATAAATCTTGTATTCAACGTTTTCATTACCAAATATAGTATTCCAAATGTGTTTCCTGGTAAGGTGGCAATTTGGTGAGGATTTTTGCCACCGCGGGGCTCGAATCAATCAGAATGCACGTTTCTTTCCTGTACAGCAGCAGTGTCAAGGCTATACTGTTGCAGTTTCAAGCTTCAGCTTTATAAAATATTGCTGAAAGATATCGCTATGCAGCAAGTGGCCAAAGGCTATATACAAAATGTTGCTGAGGACTCACCAAAGGGTAAAAGACAATGGCACGATTATTTACGTTGGCTATGCATGCCACGGCCTTTTTTGCTTTTATCAGCTATTTACAACAATGGTCGACACAGACCGGGCCGCAGCCCGGCGCCGGTCGGTGAGGAATTTGCCACCGGGCCGCGGATTTCTGATGATTTATGAGCTGTAATACGTTTCCATCACCTATCATTCGTTATGTTATTGAGGGTCTGTCCACAAAATAATTCCAGGCTAAAATCAGTCCGCAGTGCAAAAAAATTTGCCAACCCTGATTTACATTACTTTATCTGACAGCTGTGAGTATTTTTTCTGGTCTTAATTTTACCGTCAACATCAACAAGAGAAACAGGTTGTCGGCGATGGATGTGCCTGGAACTGCTCGAATATGAAATGAATCATCATTTCATTTTTTTCGCTTCAAATACTGGTCATTTTTAAAGTTCAGTCAAGTTCTAGAAGCAAAATTTGGTTGCAAAGTACGAACGAAAGCTTCATGAAAAAATACATGATTGAAATATTTCTAGAACATTTGGTCAAACTGTGGAAAATTTTTAAACTCATAATCAAAAGGTTATGTGGATTAAACATTTTCCACAGTTTGACCAAACTTTTCCATAGTATGACCAAATTAGAAATGGCTTATTTTTGTTTAAACAGCCTTTGACTGTCCTTGAACACTGTTCTTAACAAAAGATATCTTCTTACTGCGCTTGTATTTCCGAGGTACTTACTTATAAAATCTTGCATACACCTTAAGCAAAACTAGCAACCAGGATATTCGCATTCACCGTAGAAAAATGGGTACAAATTGAGAATACCCATTTTGTTAGATTAGAAACTGGTAACTACTAATAAACCAACAACAGCTTCAATTATCATGCCAATTACTTTAAAAAACTTTTCGGAAAGTTTAAATCGAAAAAATTGATGTCAACCAGTAGATTCTACAGTTTAAGCGCTTCTGTGAAGCAATGAAGTTTTCTACCTTTCAACGTTTCTTTTTTGAGACGTTTTGAAATGTTCTCAAGTAAGCAGCTGAATGTCCCAATACTATTTCTTGAATGGTCCTTCACAGATTGCGACTTCGCAATCAACAGACTGTAACAAAGTAAAGTTTACACACTAGAACAGATAGAGCATGGAATACATGAATGCATAAAAGTTAAATAATTTGGACAAGTTGGACATACTCACTTATTAAAAAACGGGAAGTTCACCAGTACACAAGGGTGAACGCAAGGGGTTTTTGGAGTTAAAGCCTCCCGTTGAGTTTGATATATTGCAAAACTTTATTACCTGTGCAAAGGAGATTAATTGTTTCAGTATACTTTTTGCTTGTTAATTTGTCGACTTAATGCAAATACCACGGACTGAATTTGCATGCAAATTTCAAGGGACATTGCAAATGGGCCAAAAAGTAATACTTAGGTATTGGTGGGAATCTGGGTTATCGTCTTCATCCAGGAAACATCTCACCACTTTTAGCAGACCTTTCGTCCACGGCACCTATTCAAGGTTGTGTTCCGCGATAGTACACTCTATCCGAATCATTTGCCTTTAGTTTGTCTGCTATGGTTGATTAGCGCATGTGCTGGCCGCATTGGCTAATGGCTACATTACCAATTTCTGTAGCATGATAGAAGTGTTGTGCGAGCTCAGAAACAGCAGGTTTTAACATATAAGCATTCAGGCATTTCTTAATGCCTAAGCAAGGAAAAGGAAAAATAAAAGTTTACTAGATTTTTATACATAACAAGAAAACGAAAGAAGTTTTCTTGCATATTTTATGCGCATTATCAATTCTTGTGTAGTTCAGCAAGATTCGATGGTGCAAACAGGGGTGTGCGCCATCCAGTCCAGCCGCACATGTTCTATGCTCGACTGCTCTTATTCGGCTACACATGAGCGCAGCCTGATTTTGCATCTGTAAATTGCTCTGACGTAGTGATGAGTGTGTTTCACTCCTCTTTTTTAACGCGCAGCCTGATATTTTTGCAGTTGTGAACTGCTGTGTTGTAGCGTTGAGTGTATTTCCTCCGATATCCCAACTTAAAGCGCTGATAACTCATATTCAGTGCAATGGCACATAAAATAAGGAGAGTGCGTGTAGAAGAATATGCATATTGTGTCAAGAAACTTCGCCAAAACGTTGTTTTGGAAACATGAATATGACGTCAAATTGTGACGTCGCAAACAGCGCACACCAAATACAAATGACCACCATATGCCACTGAATGATGCCCCTATGAAAATTTTCTGCGTACGCCACTGCCACTACACAAGGATTTCTTAGTGAGTTTCCCTCTGACGTGTGCGCAGTTACACCAGCTGTATCACATGTAATTTCAAGATCAAGTTTGCAAGACCAAAATGTAAAGTGTTGCAATGCGAAGTAACAGAGTCTTATGTTGATGATGTCACTGATATTAAAAGTAAATAGCACATGAGTTATCAAAAATGCTGTGCGCGAACAATAACCCTTCTACACAAAGAACATTCCGGCAACGGCGCTAAAACCATTTTCGGCGATTTGTTGCGAATAGATGTTATCCCTCCTGATAAAATCTTGCTTTTCAAAGTTGTTTTTATATTTCAGCTGGCGACGAAAAATTACAACGAAATGCTTGGCTTTCCTATTCAGATGCCTTCGCTATCAAACCGACTTAGAGACTTCGATGCCACTTACGATTGGGCCAAATTTATTTCTCCTTGGTCGTTCCATGAAGTGTGCGAGAACTGCCTAGTCAGTGTTAGTAATTAAGACCAAATATTTAGAGTACCCACGATCAAAAATCACGGGTTTTTTGAAGAGAAACAGTAGTTCATGTGCAAGAAAAAAACGCGGTCATATCTCTGACAGAGGAATGCCTGTCGAAGACACGAACTTTTCCGACATTCGCATAGCGAGCACTTAAACTGCTCTGAAATTTATAAGCTAAGTTTGCAAGATTTTTGTCTTTACATTTGCTACATCATGAGCCTCCAATTTAATCGCACCACGTCATGCGCTATGAGGAAGACCGGGTATTACAATAAGGGCTTAACAATAAGACAATCACAAAACTATGTGATGGTCAAGTCGTGTGGAGTTGCCTCGAACAGCAATTGGGAGCAACCAGGAGTGTCAGCAGCGCAATCCCACTGAAACACACAACAGAACATACACGATCATTTTTGTAGCTTTGATGTAAAAATGGATTACAAACAGCGATGTGGCGGTGTTTTGCGATACCCCTTTTCCTTCAATTAATCATCAATAAGCAAGATTTGTTTATTTTTTTAGGAATCTGAGATATTGGTAAATTGTTTATAATGTAAAATCTAAAAGCGGTAAATCGTGACATGAAAGTATCCCGGCTAAAGACTTTCTCAATACTATTTCTTCTATAGATCTTTGCAAAGCTCAGTGGAGGAGTACCTGATTAATGAGAGAAGCATTAAGATAGCAAATCATTTACATATATTTAGTGAAGCTCAAGATTTTAAAAGACTTTGTTTTTGCAATAGTTCCTGTGCATTTGGTAATGGCAGTTATTCACAAATTTGATTACAGTGGAATACGTACGTTTACGGAGAGTGGAGATGAGAGAGGTCTGTATAATGCTGTGTGGGTCACACAAGAATGCAATTTGTGTGACTGAATAGCACAACAGGAAGAATTTTCCATTTTTTGTTTTCATTTTTGCGGTAGTTACAAAATCATCGTATTTGCAGCAGTTGCTGACAAATCACTTCTTTATTAAAATTATAATTTATTGAATCAATTTAAAATAACTACCCGCAATCAATAAAAACCTTGTGTACCTCTTTCGCAAATTACCATTGCGCTATTTGCCAAGATTTTGTCAGCAACTATACATTCCATCATAACCTTGGTGACTGCATATGCATATATCCTAGTAGACTAAATTGATTTTGAGATGGTATTCATCGTGTTTTAAATCAAGCGCCTGTCCAAATGGTACATTTAAATGAACTTAAATTACGATTTGATTCAACTGCTCTATTTGTGAAGAAAACAGTAGTTGTGCGGAGTTCACTCCCTACGAAAAAAGGCCTTCGTAGTTTAAAGTTGTATTTTGACATTAAAAACTCTGAATCTCCCTAAAAAACGACTTTGAGGATACCACGAAAAATTGCACAATGTTGAGACAGCGGATTGTCCTTTTGCTTCAAACCTTCAATTGTTGTCCTAGAAAAGGATATTTCACGAGCAAAACAGTTTTCCTGCGCAGTCAGATGTACAGTATTGCCTATTCACGTATTGTAGGTGCAAGTGAAAACTTATCCTTTCACGCTAAAAAATCAGTTATTGTGCATATTATCTGGTGTATGCATTTCGCTTATCATACAAATATCCTCAACTGAACTGTTCACAATTACTTCCACTTTACTCTTAACAAGATAAACAAATGTGTTCATCTGCCTTGAAGTGTCTTGAGTTTGGAATTGGATGCGTAAGAAAGTGATGTGCTCTTTGGAAATCCGATCATGGCCATCTAGTCTAGCATAAACAAACTATAGAACATAAACCATAAAACGGAAGGAATATCCTTTAAAGGTATAAACTATAAAACACAAAATATAAACTATGAAAAGGAAGAAAAATCACTTTTTGCCTAAGAATGTGACTTTGACAAGCCGAGACAGCTACCATGACGCGCATATCGGGTTATAGTCTGTATAAAAGAACCCCAGACAGACTTTCCTAACACTGCTGAGGGGTTAAGAAGTTGTTTTCTTTCTTGCAATATTTGAATCTTAGTTTCGGCTCAACCAGCAGTTCCACATTCCTGACTTGCTTTCTTTGCAGCTGTTTGACAGAGTTAAAATCTGACAATAAGAAGTGATCATGCATGATTGTTCAATTTATGTGTTCACAATGCAAAATGATGGTTAGCTTTACTTTCTCACTTCAAATACTTGCTGTAATTGTCTCTGTTGTGCTAAGTTCAGACTAGTGTTCTCAAAATTGATGAGTACGACTGCTTTTGTTTGCTTTTGTTTGTTTGGTTACCTGGGGAAGAAACATTTGAACAGTGATGACTATTTGTTGTTCACCAAGTTTGTTTTGATTCCTTGCGTAAAAAATATGTGTCTTTCACTTTTGTTGGTACAGCAGCTCTAGAGAAAATTGCTTACAGTTTAGCCCTCAAACGCCTAAGCTGATCGGCACTCATTATTACTTAACTGGGTCGCTAGCGACCCAAAGGAATTTTTCTCTAGCAACACACACACACTAAACAGTGGTAGTGTGTGGGTCACTAGAAACTCACCCTGGTTCTGAATAAAAGTTTAATTGTACGGTTGGAGTTAGAAATATCAACATTTCGTGTTTATCCAAACAACACTCACAAGCAACTTGAGCAGTACTTGCAGAGAGACAGTAGTGCGCCAAGTAGCATGGGACTGAAGTGTTTCTGACTATTAGTTCGGGTCAATAACGAATCTTTCAGGCGTTAATGCATGAGTTAAATGCATGGCTAACTTCTTAAAATATGACCAACTTTGAAAATCTTGGAGAAAGAAGTTCATAGGTAAGGCCGGAGTAAGCCATCCTAGCGGCGTAGGCAAGACCGTTTTCAGTGTCCCACATAGCTAACAGAAATGTTCTGAATCTGATGACATAAACCTTTTTGCAAAATTGCCTACTGACGGTCTTTGGTATATCTAAACAAATACAATTTCTCTAGGCAAGGTCCATACCAGCACCCCTCGTCCGAATAGGTCCTATGGATCCTTTTCCGTTGTACATATTGCGTAGGTAAGGACGAATTTTTACGCGAAGCTAATTTACTAGATGGATCACCAAGTTCATAATTTATAACAGGCAATGCAGCAGTGGTTTTCAACCTTGGGGTTGCGACCCCAGAGGGTTCGTGAACGATTTTTGGAGGGTTCGCGAGTAGATATTTTGCATACGCTACTGCATTACATTTGCTTTATTCGAATTTTAGATGGGGTTCTTCGGTTAGAGTGGGGTTACTATAATGGGCCGCAGTACAAAAATGATTGTAAACCACTGCCTTACAGCGTACAGTTTTCTTGAAAACAAAAACCTCAAAACTTTGTTACATGCTCATTGTCGGTGTCAATGTAACAATCGACGAAGTTCCACATGCACAACAAACCTCTGATGTTCGCGAACGCCACCATGTTGGTTACAGTGCGTATCAGCTAGATTCTGTTTGGTAAAAATAAATTAAGGTGGTGCGTCCTATAATCTAAATCCGTGATTCTCAGCGTGGTCCATTTCTAGTGGTCCACAGAGGGTTCCATAAACCCTTTATGAAACGTTCTTGAGAATTGTAACCTTTACTGTACAATAAATTATCTAATACCTTTATTTAGGTTCTTGCGTTTGTAGCTTTATGTTTGCATAGCAAAGTGGTATATCGGATATTTTTTGAAAAGCCGGTCCATGGGCCAAAACAGATTTGAGGACAACGTTGCTGATCGAAATCTTGCTGATTTGATTACGCTACTAACGCCAATAATGTTGGCGTTTCGATACCGCTTCCTAACCTGATTACGCTGGATGACTGAAACGTTAGTGAAGACATCGACATAAACCTACTCCGGTGAAAGCGGGCGAAACCAGGAAAAATAAAGAAATGAAACTAGATGGTGACCTTAAAATTTTGCAGTGGACTTGATAAAGTATGGTCTACAGGACATGCCTTGCTGGCCTTGACAGCACGCCAGATCCATTCAAACGCCCACCTCTCCTATAAAAAGATCTTTATTCTACATGTAATCACGTTGTACATTACGGAAATAAGGACGTTTGTTGTACATTAGAAAAGTTTATCAGATGAGTAAAATGTAGACGAAATTGCGACAAAGCTTACCTAGTATATGAGAAATTGAAATTAATAAGAAATATGTTAACCTCGTGCAGCAAATCTAAAATAGTGAAGTACAGTACTTCTATCTTTTCATAAACTGGGTGAAGAAGGTGTGTTACATTCACTTCATCATGTTCATTCACTTTTTTCGGTGTACGTTCGTCACTTTCTGAACCACGCAGTTGCATTTTTGGTCCATTGTTGGCGCTCCTTTGGCCCAGCTTCCTAGGCATCCGCCCAGTTCGCCTAATGGTAGCGCCGGCACTGTTCATAGGTAGTATTTTGATTTCTTGTTTTCTTGAAAACAAGATTGAAAAACACACATGTATGCTTTTACAACATATTGTTCTTATAATTAATGTCTTTCTCAATCAGCGACATTATTTACAGAAGCTTTTATATTTAAGTGTATTGCTAATGGCAACTCTTGTCATGAGAGAATGTATTTCAAAGGATTTTAACACAATCTAAAATCTTGTACTGTAGGTGTAAAGGTAAATGCTTTTGAAGTTTTAGCATTGAATTGTCATGACAAGGAACACTGTAGCAGCAAATCTTTTGAATTTCTATTGGCAAAGAAATTCATGTTCTATTTCAACATGCATTGCAATCCGGACAAGTGGTAAAGTGTCTCGAAAACGCGCCACTAAACCTAGGACGGGTTCGATTCCCGGGTCCGGTCACATCGAAGACTTGAAAAACGGTGTTAGCGGGCTGTCTATCCTCGTGCAAACGGTGTTTGCGGGCTGTCTATCCTCGTGCTCCGCGTTAATTGGTTTAAGGAAAAGATTCACGCAATGTGCTGCCATTGTACTTGCCACCAATGCAACATTTGCAAGGCAGGCATTGACTTGCCACCAATGCAACATTCACTACGACCGTAGTCGCGTGTTACCTGTGTGAGCAAGCGGAGATTGGCGCCGCAGACCACTCGTGAAACTCCAGCAGCACAAAGCGAGTTTAGTGAAACTGAGCTTGCCAAATGCTTATATTTTATATCCTCTTTGTCACAAAGCGTTAACTGAATTTCATGTCTTTCTGCAGAACGACGTGGACTGTTGCGAATATAACACTTGCTGTCGTGTTGGTCTGATTGTTTTCCAAAATATCTCATACATTTTCTTGTCGTCTCCAACACAATCGAGTCAACTGCTTTTGCTTGGTTTGTGTCGATTCTTATATATTGGCTCAGTGTATCGTGCGCAACAGTCTAACAAACTGAGATTTCTTTATAAGCATCTCGTTTGTGAATGGTGTTGTTGTTTTTCTGTAATTGCTGCGTGGTGTTGTCAACGTGGGAAATGATTTGTTGGTTGCTTCGCGTTATTCACGTTAGCTAGGCAAGATATCTTAACGATCAGCTTCCTGCAGTGCTTGTCTCAAATGTTGTGGGAAAGTCGAACGATGTAATCACTTAATAACATGCTGCTTCCAGAATGTAGTGCACATTAACTGTCCATGCAGCGTGTGCGCATCGTTCGATGCAAAAGTGACGTGGACTTTTTTAAATACAGTCATTTCGTGATTGCACACTCTTACTGACAAAGGTTTTATAGTCAGGTAGTGTAATAATTTCAATTACGAAAGCAACCTGAAGTTGCATTATAGACAACTGTGATTATCAGTGGCCTCTCTAGAGACTGAAGAAAGTATGCATGGATTAATCCTCGCTGTTTCCAGCAACCAAAAGACCCATTGCCTAGGTTTTATGGTTTCACAGCTTCACATATATTCAAAAACTTTGCGAAACTCCACCATCGTCTCATATTCAGTTGTGAAGCATTTAAACATTAAAGAGGTGTTCCAAGCCATACACAAGATTATATCGCATATTTCATATATTTTGTTTTTATGATTTGATGGCAGCAGGCACTCACCGAAAAATTTTCAACTGTCGCTCAAAGACCGATTCGGATTCAGGTGGAGGCTGATATAGAAAATTGAAATACGTGAATTTTAATCATTAAATACAAAATGATTTCGTCTATTACAGTTAAAGTAAAGACTTGGTACAAATCATGAACAGAACAATGAGCCATCTGAGGAAAATTTATTTCGATGTGAAAACCACAGGATATTAAGCAAATAGACAGAAAGCGATAAAACTTTAATTGAAAAGAACACCAGTCAGCGTTTTCGAATCATTCAGTTCGAAGACACAGCTTTAAGACGTAACATGGTGTGTAATGTTTTACACAGAACAAGCAGTGTTTTACTTATTAACAGGGTATTTCAAAATTTTGTTTCATCAAAATTTGCTGTTGAAAAATTTCTTAGCAATGAATCGTTTGCAGCCACTTTCATCTGCGTCAACGTTGGCATTCAGATCTTAAAAGTATACGAGCAGTTTATTTTAACTGATCTTGACGCCAATCGCTCGGTTACTTTTACCCTGGAAAGAACAAAAAGTCTAGTTTGCCCTTCTTCACCAACCGCCCAAGCATAATTTCATGAGAGCGAGCAGTGTCTTTTTTTGACCGAGACGCAAAAAAAGGTTAGCTTCCCGCAGCTATAAAGCGGCCGCGCTGCAACGAAGTTCACCGAGTCAGGGCACTGCGCCGGAAATGGAAGTTTGCGAGACGCTCGCTCATCTTGGGCATTAACTTGTTTTCTGGTATTTAAAAGCATCAGTAGCTTTGATCGATTTTTCGACATCGCTTATTAGGCGGTTCGAACAAGTCAGCAAACATTTAGACACTTACCCCAAGCTTTGTATATGATTAAGCAATGAAACGCTGAGAGGAAATTTTTGTTATGTTCGTGAAAAATGAAAGCTGGCCGACGACTCACTCCTTTATTGCGTTTCGTTTCACAGCAAGAAAATCTTAAACGTACAGTAAAGCAGTTTAAAAGCTCTTCTTTTCGCGAATCTGGCTGTCAGCATAGAGTGGTTTCATTTTTATGGAAGAAAAGCATTTTCAGCCAACCTTCAATTGGTGTGCCTAGTTTTTGCACGCAGTTGTCGATGGAATGCAATTCCTAAGGTTATTTTCATGCATTTGCAGAACGCAAGTAGTTGAAACTGAAACCGTTTCCTCGAAATCAAACCAACCTGCTGTTGCCTGCTATAACAACGACAAAGGTCATTTATCGGCCAACGCCGCAAGCTTACCAGTACGAAAAGGAAAAGTCTGCGACGACAACGAGAAAGTTTTCAAAGAAGAGAACAGCAATTGTGAAGAGGATTTTACCATGCCCGGCGTAGAAGTTTTAAACTGCCCAAAGCGTATCATGCGTGATTTAGCGGAGCCTGTTTTTGATGTCTGGACCTTAGACCGCGATTCGATGGTGGATCATATAGAGTGAGTAGCCTGATCTTTAAACTAAAATTTAAATGCTGAAAATAAATTGATAAGCCCGTCAGCCTTTGCTGGTTTCTGTACGGGATAAAAATGTTCGTATATGAATCGTTTACAATTTGAGGTTTTTGTTTGTCACAACAGACACGTTTAGCCGCTACAGCTCATTACGCCACGCTTCGTATTAGTTCGTAAGTGTCGTGATTCACCAGGTTAGGCAATTGACATGCAAACTTGTATTTGTAACCAAAGCCCCATAAAAATTGAAATGGACATCTCACAAATGCAACAAGTAGTTTGTGATTCACGGGTCATATAGTCTCTATTCGAATCGGGGTTTATGACCCGAAACCACAAGAAAGATCTGACGAGGTGGGCTAAATGCGGTCACACATTGTCTCGTCTTTCAACATCGAAAATTGCCAAAGAACTGTTGACTGAAAATAAGCACTGGCCGCGATTCTACACGTATAAGGGCATGCAGGTTGAGCTGATTAGATCGTTTAAGACGACGCTCCATGGCAGATAACGCGACGTGAAAGACGCCTCAACACTGTAGGTCATGGTGTGGTATTTACGAAGAGATGGATATAAAAAAAGAGCTTTGAGATGCCGAGTAGCTATAAGGCGGATGGCCACAGAAACGCAAGTGACGGTGCACTGTTATGTAGTGAGCATAAATATTAACGAATTAAAGCTTTATTATGCCCAGTTTGTTTAGCAACAAACACAAAAGTCGTATTACAGAAAACGCCTTTAAAACGCTGCTCCTTTACCTTAGAACAAGTCATGCTTTGCGACCAGGAAACGCACATTAATTTAGGTTCTGTTGGTCATAAACTGCATGCTTCCAACATTCATTTTAACCTGCCTTTCCGTTTTCAGGTACATGTACCACGACCTTGGAATAGTGCGAGCGTGGAGGATTCCGCGCGCAACTTTGCGAATGTTCCTTCTCGGGGTGCGTGAGAGATACCAAGACAACCCCTACCATAACTTCACGCACTGCTTTTGTGTTACTCAGGTAAGTTGCGTCAAAAACAACTAAGGCGAACACAGCAAAGTCTTGACGACATCATGAATTGTTTTACCAGATGAAAGTAGTGCAGTTTCTTGTTTAACGACTTTCCAGTAGACGTCTTAAAACATGAACTCCTTTTTGCCACAGATGGCGTACAGCATGCTTTGCAAGCTGCGTCTTCGCAATGCGATCTCGGTTGACCACATGGGCGCATTGCTGACAGCGGCTGTTTGTCACGATGTCGATCACCCAGGCCTCAACAATTCCTATCATTGCCATGCTCGGACGCCCCTGGCCATTCTATACAACTACAAAAGCATTCTTGGTAAGCACAAAATTACTCTACCTTTGGTCTTCGAAATGTGCAAGCATGACCCAAAATTGGACCTCGGAATGTTTTTTTAGTCAGATGTGCATTGCATGTGATGATTGCATCTCGTTTCAGAACAACACCATTTCGCGGTCACGTGCCGGATTTTGTCCAATAAAGAGCGGAACATTTTCCGGAACGTGAACAATCGGGACGAAGTTTTGACCAATGTGGGAGAGCTGATCTTGGCCACGGACTTAGCGCGACACAAAGACGTGATGGAAGCTTACTCCAGAAACTTGGCTGTTGGCTTCGACTTTAAAAATAGGTTAGTTTGAAGGTTTGTCCGAACATGACAACACTGTTTGTTGGACCGCTATAATGGAGAACGATAATAGATTAAAATTACATCACGCGTTCAAACATGGCTGCATGCATCAAGTTACCTCAACATTTTCTTTCTGTATAGCTTGTTATACTGTCGCTGCACGTCAATAATTCGGCAGAGATTGCTTACATTGTACTGGCGCAAACAAGACGTAATACAACGAGCTATAATGACCTGTCAATATTGACGCATCGTGCGCAAACGTCAACTTATTTTTGTCGAAAATATTATTCAACTCTCGTCGCCTAAAGTCTCACATAGCTCTTCTGTGCCGTTCAACGCAAATGCACTGTTTGCGTTTTGTGTACTTTGAAGTACGGTTGGTGACTTAATCCTTGGCTGCCGGAAAAACAACGCCTCTTGTTTGTGCCGCAAAATGTCGAAAATAATTAGGGCACATGTGATTTTTCTCCCAACTGCACATTTCTGGTACAAAAAGCTTTAACCCGTCCGCGGCATTAGCAGCAGGGAAAACCCACAGAAAAACTTTTGTTTAAAATTGAACGGAATAAGTCGCAGCTGTTTGCAAAATGGAATTCTAAAATGATTTTTGGTCATTTCGGCAGTGATCATGTGATGAGCGTGCTGAAGATCATCATAAAATGTGCGGACGTTTCGAACGAAGTTCGTCCTGAAACTGTTGCAACACCTTGGGTCGACCGGCTTTTCGCAGAATATTCTGAGCAGAGTGCCCGCGAGAAAAGAGAGCGCCTTCCAGTCACGCAGTACATGGATCCAGATTTGGTGAGTTGGCATGTTAATTTAAACAGGCGTTTGCTTTGCTAGTTTTGATCCTCGATAACAGTAATGAAATATTTGCTGTATGCTTGTTCGAATCAAAATGAGATTTGTCCCACCTCTCCGTAAAAGTTTCAGGCTCCCAACAGTCTTTGCCGTTTGTGGTCGGCGACAGCAGCAGCAATTTTCCGGGAAACACCAACGAAAAAAGCGTTATATCAAATTTTTGTGCAACAGGTTCTTGACAGGCATAACAAACCTATCCAGGAGAACAAAACTTTGTGTTCTTTAGACGTTGAAATGTCACCATCGATGGTCTCAGAGTTTATATTTTTTACTTAAAACAACGCTTCAGATTTGCACAAACGCAGTGCTAATCCAAAAAACTGCAATTCTTTTGATGTTCTTTGTTTCAAATTCGTTTCTTGATATTGCTGCTGTTCATATCTGACGCTTTGAAGGAGGCCTTGATACGTAGTGGAATCGGTCGGGTCTACCATTTATCGAAGTCAAGATCGCTTCGGGTGCGGATTTTCACAACAAAGGATTGTGTCGAAACGCTGGCTTGTAATCTTCACATGCAGCTTAATTTGATGAATCCACTGGCGCATGTACGCGTAGCAGCACGTCGCCTTTGGGTATCAAGCTATTCTTTACTAATCTTGATCTGTGGCTTGCAATCACAAATTGAAACTCCGCTTTCACAAACAGGTTGTGAAACCGTTCAGCGGAAATGACTGACGTAATTTAACGTTCGGAAAATGCAGTGTGATAAAGAGCAAACAGATGTGTTATTTCTAGACAACACGAGAATCTTGGAAATGAAACGCAGAGCAATGTTTTCGGTCATTGCACTAGTCAGCAACACTGTCATTGGTGGCGCAGTATTGTGCTTACAATGACAAGGCGTGTGCAGACTGTTACTGCAAAAGATTCAGATGGTCTACGCGCAACCGTTAGACGCAAGGCATGGCAAAACAGCAGCAAAATCAATAAACGAACACAGCGCTGGAAAACTGCTCTCTTCGTATTTCCCGCAAACAGCAGTGCGGTGCGACTGCTCATTGCGCATCAACAGGCATTTGATGAAACAATACGAGGGAAAACGTCAAAGTTATCAGTTGGTGTTTCTGCGTTCCTGTACAACAGGTTCTACGCAAAACGATTGAAAAAGGATTTAACAACCCGCATTTTATATTTTCGCTCGCAAGTGCGAATCAGTGTTCCCTGACGGAAGCGCGGTTTTGATGTGCCGAAATGTTAGCCATCGCCCCATCGGTTGTGCGTCACATCGTCACAATTTCATCCGTTCGACAAGTTCTCCATGTGACACTTGGCCGCATTGTTTGACTCTTTTGACGATAACAGCTTAGTCAAACCAAGGGTTAACAACATAATTACATTCCCTTTTCACAATGTCCCTCCGACGACAAATGTAAGTAGGGAGCGCGAAATCGGAACCACGTCGCTGCAGAAGTTTCACGATTACCGCGAAAACGAGCTTCCGCGTCGATGTAGAGCTGTGATGTTCTGACATGTAGCAGAGCCAATCAACTCTATGTCACTTTCAATTTGTATTATTGGCAAACCGGCAATTAGATTCCACCGCAACTCTGAGCTATACGACAAGTTGACACCGATATAAGCGAAAACGTTACAGTGTTAGCGCATGCCACCTGTGTCGCCGCTTGTCAAGTGCTGAGAATGCGCGATTCCAGATGCCCATCGCAAAAAAAACACTTCATCACTGCAGAGGTCTTCAGCCAGAGCTTGTATTTTATCTGGTAGTTATACACTAGCAAAAACGATCCCTGTTGAGCGCCAGCGTTATGCTGCATGCAAGTTGTCAGTTAATTTCCTAACAATGGGCTTGAAACTAAAGTTCAGCAAATATGTGTTTTTTATTAGGTTTGACGTTAGTTATTGATTTTGTTGAAGAAAGGCAATTTAAGGCAATCCTATTATTTATCGCAGGTGAACGTCGCAGAATCGCAAGAGAACTTCATTCGTGGCATCATGCTCCCGATGTACAACCAGCTGTGCAAGCTGGTTGTCGACGCGAGGCAACTTTACGTGAACCCGATTTACGAAGCGCTGATGAGATACGAAGTGCAGTCGATACGAGAAGGAGGAATATGAAGGTCGTGCTACAAACACGCAAAAGAACTTCTTGTGTTTCCGAGTCGCGACTTGCGCTCCCGGACGGAAACGTACTCAGAAGAATTTTGCTGATGACGTCGCTTTAGGAGCGCCACTCGATACAAGAGACCAAGCAACACTTCCTCCCACTGTTACCTTTCAAACGATAGCATTTTGCTGGAAGAAGACCCACCTCTATTGATGTTGCATGTCAGGTCTCTCTGCTTCCGAAAACGGTCCAATGAAATGGCTCATTAGTCCTTATGTTTTGTGTATGTTCTATGCAAGATGCGTCTACTGTGTACAAATGCAGCAAGTAACTTCAGCGCTTGCCGCGCTGCAGAGCGTCATACCTCGGTTATTGCTTTCGCTTTTATAATTCAGCAAGTTTTCATCAAAATTTTTGTCTTCTAGCAGACCTTTGCAAGAAGCGTTTCCTTTACTGACATCACTAGTAAACCACAAAATTTAGTTTTCTACAGGAAGTACATTTACATTTGTTTGGACACAAACGCTTGCCTTCATTTGGTTTCATGCAGAAAAGTGACGAAGCAGATTCCCTCCACTTGTGTCACTGTTTCGTTCCACAGCAAGTTGTTTGTTACTCTGCAACAATTTCTTGTCTGATGCTTGTCTGTGAGCATCGATAACCACCAAACGAAGAGCCCTCTTATAAGTGACGAGATAAATTTTGCCATATGCAGTGAAATGGCAATTTCCCGCAACAAATAGTGCGTATACAATGGATATCATATGGCCTCAGGAACTATTGAAGAAACAGTACAACTCGCCCCACACAAATATTTACCGTGGGGGATAATGTTCAGCTGGTTTTCAGGAATTGTGTGGGTAACCACGAGATTCATGCATTCCAGTAGTTTACTTGCGTTTCGGATGAAGACAATTCTTCAAAACTAATGGTTTTTGCAGATCCGAATTTGAGTATGGGGAAACATATTTGCATTGTAAAAGTGGGTGACAGATAGCTGATAAGCATGTTCAGTGGATATGGTCTCACAGCACTACCGTCCATTGTTGTGCATTTATAATGGATTGAGTTGCTAACACAGCACCTGCGGTGTGTTATTCACTTATCAGTGGGCATTGGAGAAAATTTTCACCTAATTACTTGACTGACCTTTGCCGACCGAATTTTTTTGACCGATGAGCTCGGCATGACTTTTATCTTGTATTTTGTTTCGTTACATTCAACTCACGAGCCCTTGTGTGTGAAAAACATTTAGCAGAAGAGGCATGATCGGTAAGCTTTGTTTCAAAAAAGATCAGAGAAAGCTGTATCGTACGATTCACTGTTGTTTATTATGTGTATTTTGCCGTTTCATGCTTTTTTGCTACTTGCAGGTTGTCCGATTTCACTGCGTTTAAATTTTTAGTGAAATCTTTTTTTGTACGTTGTATTCTTTCTTCTGTCTGCTGTATTTTACGTCAACTGAAGTTGTATGCGGATAAAAATAATAAATATTTTTGTAAGTGCTTTTCTGGCATTTTGATGAAATACTTAGGAGAAAACTTCCAGCGAACTTGGTTGAAGAGAAATATCATGCAAAGGCTAGAAGGCAGTTCATGCTGAATACAGCCGCAGTGAGGGTATTTAAGAAATGTGCGGTCTTAATTACATGTCTCCGAAAAGCCAATGGTATGCTTGGACAAACAATGAAAGTTTTAAAAGATGGCTCATCTCTAATACGTGAGCAGTGAAAAGCTCAAAGCTTCCAAGAAAAACAGGATCAGATTAGATAAACAGCACGTTGAAGCGAAGGCGTTATGGAGTGTAAGGCAGCCAGATTACAGATATCTTTCACTAAAAATAAACAAGCTTCAAATTACAATAATATGCCAATGCCCACCTTCTGAATTGCAGTTCCAAAAACAAAAAATTTAAATGACATGCAATAGTGAGCCAAATGAATGAAAAACAACATTTTTCCTTTACACGCACCATTTCGCTGGAAAATTGTGACTGTACGTTACTTGGTCGATGGAAACACCCGAACACTGTTGCCACTAGAAACCAATCCTGCTTTTATTCCAACACAAACACTGCATTCTATCAATTCCGAAATGTTAGTTGCCTGTTAAAGTGGTATTGGAAGCATTCTAGTGTGACATTCATCTAATTTGCTGCAATCTGAAAGCGTTATGCGATTTAGACAGCTGAAAAAAGTTGGCTGAATGGAGCAAATAAAGGGGAATATAAGACCTTGCATGCTTTGCTTTAAAGAACATGATTAGTCACAAAATGTTTTGCTTGTACCGAAAAATAAAAATGATTTTTTCGAGATTAATTTCTTTTATCTATTTGGTGCAGCCAAACTCCAATAATTGACATAAGACTCACTCAAAATGTGTTTGAGTTTATCTGATGTTAACTCTTAAATTAAGGTACCAAGTAAATCTTTCACAAGATTCATTTTCACAACATTTCAGTCAATCGTGATGATAGATCTGAACAGTCAGTGCCTGATTAGCAATAGTAGCAAATGTAGCAATTGCTACGGGCCCAGCGCTTTTGGGGGCACCGCAGTCCTTTGTGTGAAATTTGTTCTTTATTATATGCAAGGGTGGATATTAGAATTTAAGTGACCGAGGCAAACCCTCAGAAAGGGGTTCTATATATTCTACAGACGCTATACAGGAACTTTATTCACTGAAAACAAGTTTTTCTTTGGAAATTTGCTTCTGCGTGAAAGTACATTTCACATTGTAAATTGTTTGAAGCCATTTGATTTTAAATTGTTCTTTGTCAACATATTAAAATTGTTGAGGGGCCCCTTTTGACACATTTGTACATAACTTTGCTTTGTTTTGACAAACATATGACTTGCTTAAGAGCTTACTAAATGCGGCTCTAGAGCAGTGGTTATCAACCTTTTCGCTGAACGGAGCCAAATCCAGACTTACAGCTTTGTTAGAGTGTTGCACTAAAAAGATTTTAACACAGGTCAATCGACACTGCTCTAGAGTGATTAAAACGTTTTTTTCATTGCAGAACGAAGTCTGTGACACAAAATATTAGAGATTTTATTGAAAAACGTTTGAGGGCCGCACAAAAGGTATTTGGGATCCGCATGCAGTCCTCAGAATAGTGATTGGGAACCACGGTTCCAGAGTGATTAATAAGCTTTTTAACAATATAATGCAAAAACTAAGTGCGAAACTCTCAAAAGGGGGCCCTCACGGCATCTCTATAAAGAGGACCGCCTCATTCGCCTCCCCTAATATCCACCCATGATCATATATGATAGAATATATTTAAAAAAACTCATTGGCAGCCCTGGATTTGGGATCCATTCACCAGCCTTTGGGTAGTGTACTTGGAGTCTTCTTTTACAAATGTGGGAAATGATTTGCGCACTTGTGTATCTCTCATAGTAACCAACTGCAGTGGAGAACGATCATTTTCTAATACGTTGGTAGAATGAACAGAATACCATTAGACAAAACAAATTGAACAGCCTGTTTGTAAAAAGTATAGACCATGAAATTCTATGTGAACAAGGCATTACCACTATCAAAAAAATTCGCTATGGCTGCACTATCTTGTAGATATAGCAATAATCAAATTTATTGATGAGCCTAGAAGCATTAATTACTGTCTCTGCACTATACTTGTGAGCTGTACAGTAATGTATTCTTACTTGGTAAAAAGATACGAACATACAGTTTTGGTAACAAAGATATGCCGCCCTAATGTCCATCATTTGCTATTTAGGACCAGGTTTTTCGTGCTACGAAATTCAATATGCCTAATGGTAGTCACATGGATGCCCACATAATTTATGATTTAACAGTTTTTCACTTGTTCAACTGTATTTTTAACTTAAAGCCCCGCGCTGTTAACATGCTACAGGACCCGCGCCACCTTAATCCGGTACTGTGAACAATATCTGTCGTTTCTCAATCCTGATGCTAGCTTTGAACCTACCTCTAAGAAGAGGGTTATTTCAGGAGAAAAGGCTGTTCTACAAACTCCATTCATGTTTAGAAAACAGTATTTAATCCTGAATCGCAAAACCACTGCTGCATTATAAACGCAATGCTGCTAAGTATATTCCACGGATGCCCTTCCAAGTTGCGATCAACAAAAATACAAGCGACGCCGAGCTTCTCAGATAATTTGTTTGGACTTTTTATGGTATGATTGCTCTGCACTTGAATGAAGGTAGGAAAATCCTTTGTCCCATTTTGGGATTGCTCTTCGAATTTTGCATCCCAGCCTCTTCAACAATACGTGGATGCAGCAGATGCATATGTGTTTCAATGTATCGTGTACCGTATTCCTAACCGATGATTTTAGATATTTTCTGTCGGTGACCGTGACTCGATGCAAAGTACTTGTTTGTGAACAGCAGAATATTAGACATGATGCTAACTTACTTAGAGGGAATGGTCACTTTTACTTGTTTCTTCCTGCAAACACTGAACGCTGTTATTCGACGTTTTTCTGCACTGAACCATTTTTACTCTATTTTGCTCTGGCTTCACATTCACGTGTATTGGTAGATACAGTGGTGTGAGCCTTTTATCTGCATTGCTTCGCCGTGGCAACCTCAAGACGTTAGGTAGCTTGGTTCAAGACTGACCCCGCGCTGCTGCAACAACTCGTTTGACCAGCACAACATCAGTTCTTTACATCACGGTCTCTGCACAGGCCTAAATTAGGAATTAGCGCCCTACTCTGCAGTAGTGCTGTAACAAGTGTTACGGGTTAGCTAACAACAGTGTTAAGAATGTGTCTGTAACCCTATGGTTCTGTCTTCAATGCAGTTGCAAAAAAGTGTCTGTAACCCTGTGATTTCGCCGGCTTCAATGT
>JGI24021J15306_10000224_pt1 | contig 36229 bp, 27 predicted proteins | sample Ectturendosymbi1_FD_15306 | JGI IMG/M metagenome (IMG submission 15306)
ACATGCTCAGACCAACTGACAGACGAACTGGTCACTGCCACCGAGAAGACGACTACTAATCAGCTCGAACGCAGCGCTCAATTACGAACACGTGCAACGCACACAGCCGCCAGCATTGAACCAAATCACATGACACTATCGATCAAGATCAACGCGTCACAAATAAAGAACAAACTAACTCTGCCTCGAGATTTCTGACATCTCACCGTTACAGGAAAATCACGATCAAATTGCAGTGCTGTCGGAAGCCGGAAAAATGTAATCAAAATTTAGCGATCTTCTAGCTAGAACTTTCAGCCCATGCTATGAATATTATGGAATTTGCACTTGACTTTCAGAATATGTTTTGTTATCTACAGCGCTAATCGTCTTGTGGAGTTGAGCCGAAACAACTTCTTGGTCGCTCGCTTAACCGCGCTTAAGCTGATTCATAAAACATGAAAGCGGTAAGCCAAACGGAGGCAAAGTTCTGCATATTAGCTTCCTCGATCAGTTTGAATCTTTCTCTGCGAAATGAACTGACGTTCCAGTTTCCTAGCTTATTGCATGATCGCGGTTTCGCGTGGCTTTTGATAAGCCTCACAGAATGAAAGCACTCTGTACTGTTCGCGTTCACCTCCCAGAAGCGTTGCAGGAGCAGCTTGGGCCCTCTAATTGTGGACCTCTGCCTGGGGAGACTGTCTTTAATTTTTCGAATGGCTCTTCTGCCCAACGCCTGAACAAATCGGTGGTTGACCACGCGCCATAAATGACCGATGCGCAATGCTTTGGATTGTTTTTGTGCATGCTAAGCGTGGGTCAAAACTGAAAGCATGGACTTTCCTGCATAGTTAATTCCAGCAGAAGAACATCAAGGTTTACATATTTTTTTACAGTTTTACGAATAGTTGCAGCAACTTTAAACCCAGAACCTAATTTTATCAAAGCCATCTGCTTTGAGACAAAGTTAAGAAATTTGCAAAATTACATAATTCTCAAAACACTATCTGCGGATACGTAACCTTGCTATTAAAAAAGTACTTACTACCAGGCATTCATGTCTACGCAGAAATAAAATGTTAAACATGCATTCTAAGGTGGCTTTAATACAAACGTACAAATCCGGTTTTGAGCTACTGAACAGAAGCAAATTTGAGCATATCGCGAATCGGCGCTGCCCTCGTAGCTACGTCATCACCGGAACAAGCGGAACAACATGAATTTTGTCCCCTGACTTTTGGGATGTAATAATTTGGGTTTTAACTGATAACAATAAGGTCTGCAAGCATATATGCATCAAAACCGCATTTCAAACTATTTTTCCTTTTGCAAAGGTATTGAAGAAAGAGGGAAACGGCTTCGTGAGCGATAGCTCTGCTTTTTTACACTGACAACTACATAACAATGATGATGTTTTTCCTAAACATCAACGTTTTTTATGCAACTTTTTCTCAAAACACACCAAGGGAAAGTGTGAAGCTCACGTCACATGTTACGAGAACCTGTACCAATAACATGATTGAAAATGAGATTCTGCTGAAAAAAGGTGTGACATACAAATATTACCGATGAGCAAATTTAAACCTATAATCGTTTTTTTTTGTCAAAAACACATCTCTTGTTGAAAAGGATTTTGTTGGTACGATTTGATAATGGTATAATAGAGATATATGCTAGGATATTTAACTTATGGGATGTCTTTGTTGTTTGTTTTCATTCGTCGAATTGATACTTTATTTGCTACAATGAACAAAAACAGAAACAATTGCAGAACTAGAAGCCAGATATGTCCAACCCACAACCCAGTCAGAGGTCATGTGCGGTCCATTTAAAGGTTTTTATTTCAATATAGTGCAACCGATCTATATTTCGATGATTTTACTCGACGTTTTTGATGCATTTGGCCTCAGTGCAGCTTTATCACATCAATACCGCGTAACGACATGTTTTCATGTGTCCACCGACATTTCGGTACAAAACTGATTCCTAGTTTTGTAGTTTCTACTCCAATTGTTCTACTGGAACTGAACGGATTTCTACTGTTGAAATTCGATTGGTGCTAAACTTTCCAATAACATCGCAATTACAGTGGCCCTATGTGCTTGCACCCGCGCAAATGAAACTCTGGCTCTTGAAAGACATTTCTGCCTATAAATGGAGAATGCATTAACACTTTGGCGTCCGGTCGCTTTCGGGGATTTTCGCGAGAAAGCCACTGAAATACACGTGGCTTTGTGCGGGAATTTCTCCGGTCCGATAAGCTCGGAAGTCAATGAAAGAGAACCTCGGATGCGGAAGTACAGAGATCTGTTAGGTGAACCTAAAAAAGGTACTTCAAAATTCGAAAACGTTGAGTAAAATATAAATGTTGATTCATTGGAAAACATTGTTTGGCAATTTTCGAACAAACTCGGTAAATTTCGTTCAAGCTTACCTGTAAGTTTCTTAAAAGCGGCTTTTTGGCTTGGACTACTTGCAATGACCACAACTGACCAAAATTACCAACGAAAGCAGCTCATTGTTGCTTTTTGGGAAAAAATGTTTGTGTAAAAATAGATGTTTTCAATGTCTGAAGAAAATGTAAGTTTGTTTTTTACGCCGTGCACGTTGCTAATAGCGGTTTTTGGAAGGCACAATTGATAAAGCACAAAAGTCCAGTAAGCAAAAGTTTAATGTTTTAGGCAATTTTCTTCAGTTTTTGTCAATATTTTTCAAACATTTTGTCAATTTTTGGTTAAATTGCCGTTACAGTTTTCTCTAAGATTTTTTTTTGAATTTTTTTTAGATTTGTCGGGTGCTTTGGAACAATAGACCTTTCAAAGAAAAAAGTAACAAAAACATCCAATAATACTGGGTTTTGCAACCTTCGTCCCCCGAAAATATACATATTAATTTTTTCAGTTTTTCAATCATGACTAACATTTTTTGTAGCACCGTTTTTTTCCAATGTGCGTGGTTTTCTCTTCACAGCTATATGAATCAAAACAACAAAATCTTTGGCTACGAGAAAAACGGGTTTCCCCCAAAAATAACGTTACAATAAAACCACAAGTACACTGAATATACCTCAAGAGATGCGCTACGTGTCGATGTAGCTTCAATGATCAAGAATGTACAGCGGGAAACGCCCTCAAAAGCAACAATTGTGACTTGTGCGAGCGTTACATTTATTTGTAACATTTGTAGTTATGGTTGGAACGTTTTATGTAGTTTAAAGTTAGTCATTCAATATCCTGCCTAAAGTGTAATATAAGCTTCACTACGCTTGATATTATGCATCTTCTGCCGTTTGAAGGGACGTTCAAAGATGGTTAAGTGTTTCTTCGCAGTTGCATTTACCAACGATATAAAAAATGATAGGCGTTTCTCAAGTAGTCTTGGTGGCAAAATCATATTCAAAGGTTTTGACAGATTTGCTGAAGTGTACCAATAAAACTACTTAGGAAAAGCTTTGTAAAAACGGAATGTCTTGGAAAATGTATTGTCTTAAAAAGTCATGAACGGACAATAGTACTTAGCCTGCAAAAGAAGCTTTGCAGCTGTAATAAACTAAGGATAAGGAAAAGAGGAAATATTTGCAAAGCATGAGAAAAACCAACTTTTTTAGCATTATTGAATTTCTTGTGGTCTTCGAAGTCTTTGTCAATGCCTTCGAACAACTTTTGCCTGAAAGATCTCACCAACGGTAAGTCTCCCATCTTTTTCTGTTGATCATACCATGATCCAGCTTTGCTTCGAAAGCGTTCATGCAAACTTTTCAATTCATGGTCATCAATGTAATGTTTTTTCAAAGCCTGCAAAACAACTATCGGCATGGCAGTCGAAAACAGTTACGTTTGCCCAATAATTGAAATTAAAATTCACCTCTTTCATCTCCAGTTTGCAGTTTTCTTTTCCTTGTTCAACTAAATTGGTAAGCGTTGCTTGAGTTGTGAACTATAAGACATGTAAGACATGCACATTTCGAAAGCAACTGAAATACACTTGGAAGGTACATTGATTTCACGAATGAATATCTGGTATGGTTTTTCATTTCCTGTTTGCTCGTTATTAAAAGATGAATGCGTAACACTTTAGATTGTTTTCTATATCAATATTTAATAATCTGAACATCTGAACCTTTGCTGATACATGTGAAATGCTATGTGCAATTCAAAATTCATGAACTATAGCATGAATGTAATCCTTATCATGGAACGCTCAGTAGTTTACGCTGATTCAACCAAAACACTTTGAATTGCTAGCATCGGACCATGGATCTTCGTTACTATACCCGAAACACTTCTTGAACGGTATTCAGATCATTAAATTCATTCTTTGGCATCCGCACATTTGTTTCCGATTTATATTTTACATGAACTGCAAGATACATATTTGAAAATAACTTTTAAATTGAAACAATTCAATGCAGTTCACAAAATGAATGAAAAATGGTAGCCTAATACTTATCGAATGGGCAAAAGCCTATAGTTGCTCATATGTCGTTTTCGACACCAAGTGAGATTTTAAATCAATTGCTGCAACAGCTAAACATCTGATGAATTCAAGATTTATTGACTTTTCCTGAAATTGATATTTCTTGTCAGAAATATGATTGATGCGATTATGTTTCATTTTTGTTATGGTTTTGATCTGATCTTCAAATTGAATGATCTCTGATCTCTTTAAATTTTCAACCCCAAAATGTCGTTTTTGACACCCAATGCCAGGTGATAGCCAAAGCTGATTTACACTGTTTCTCGTGGTACTTTTTTTCACATATACAAAATATGACTGGTGTTGGTACCAAATGGTTTTGGAATCTGGTAACAAACACACTGTTTGTCCAGTCTTTATTGTTGTTTTTCACATTTTATTGCATATATGTTAGAGATACCGTTGTATTCAGGTAGTGCTGGTTGCGTTTGGACAGTGCAATCTGTGAATTTGTTTCGTATTGCTGAACGTGTTTTGTTGTTTTTCCGTTATGCCGCACGTGTGAATGACAGTGGAGGCTGGTATGGCTCTTGACTGCTGCACAAACTGTTGACCATGCTGTCCTCCAATGTCCAATCCATCGACCTCCTCATATACTGTACGTCCTGGCGGCTTTGGTGACAAGACAATATAATGTCTGCTCAACATTTGCTCCGAGATCTAGTGCGGCCAAGTAGTGGTTTGAAGAACTGGCTGGAAAGAAGAAGAAGAATGGTGCACTGACGATGCCAAATGAGACGAAGAGAAACGTTCATCAGATGACGTCGTAGCTATACTGGCTAACGGCATGCTACACCACAGACCAGCAGCTCAGACGAAGGTAGTTGTGAGAACAGCAGTGCTAGTAGTAATGAAAGAACTTCCCATGGTGTGTTGGCTGCAAACTCTATTGTTTATGTAAGAAAAAAAGACAACATGAAAATATTCTTCATCATCATGGGTAGGAAGAAATTCAGTAAACACCTTTTGTAGTGATACTGTTGCAGAGCAACAATGCTTTCGCAATGATGTGATAAAGTTTAAGGCTGCCCGCATGAGTAGTGACATAAAATGTCATCAAAGCGTCGACAAAGGTTTCATTTTAGTGGCCGAACATGCTAGTAGTGAAGCATGACTTGAATATGTTGTAGCTGTGCTGTATTTAAACGGAAAATTATCGTGTGTAAAATCATGTTGAAAGCAGATAATGTGAGCATTTTTGTGTACTATTCGCGTCATTTCTTCAATTGCGCCGCACTCAAATCGCTTCGCTCGGATTCCTCCGTTGTTTTCAGCGTTCTTTTGTAAAAGTTTCGCAGGCAAACCGAAACCCCATTTTCGTCAAGTCATCACACACCGTGTGCAAATGCCGTTAATCAACGCACAACAGGAAAAGTAGGCGCGTTCCGTCCTCTGCACACAGGACGTGCAGCCAAGAAAACAGCGCTGCTGAACCAGTAGTGACATGTTTTTCGTGAGACAGAATAATGATAAACGTTTTCCCGCGTATCCAAGCCTATGCGAATGATAAACATGTCAGTACCAAATTAATTGCCAAACAAAGTATGCACAACTTAGTGCATCCTGCAAAACAAGCTAGGACGTGCAGAAGTTTGGAATTTTTCCGCGGTAAAAAACAACAACCAACGCCCAGGACGCAACGTCACGTGAGTTCTAGCCGCGCGTCAGACGTACCGAAAAAAAGGCTTGTGGCTGCCACCTGCAAAGCAGAGCACCATGTGGAAAGAAAAATCGCGTTTGAGGCCGGCAGCCAAAAAAATCAAACAGACAGTATTTTAACCGCGGCAACATGCCAGAAAGGATTCTTCCTTGGTTCTGCTAAACTGTCATGATCTTACGAGTGAGCATTGCATCTGTATTCAGCGAATTTCTACAAAGCTTTGACGAAAACAGCAAGTGATTACGACTGAAACTGAACTCTAGCAAGGCTTGGCTACACGTGCAAACGGTCCATTGACCATTGATACTGGTGAGTTTCAATCCAGGTTAAAAAGCTAACATTGTATATTTGTCTGCTTGCGGTGTGTGATTGAGCTACAAATTAACTTTCTCGTAATCTAGTGTTGCTGTTCTCTTGTGTATTGTGTACGCCCCAGCAGCGACTACTGGACTGAGTCTGAAAGTGTGACTGCGAAATCGTATGTCTTGCGTCCCGCGACTGAGTGTTGAACCTCTTTAAGACGTTTTGTATTCCCATTCGCCGTCAAATCCGCGTAACTCGGGAAACGCCTTTTCGCCGCGTTTTAATTCGGGAAGCTAAATCTTCGCGTTTCGCCGTTATTTCTTTTGCGTCCTTCGGTCAGCTAATTGCATCTAACTCTCGCTGATTTCGTAATACGCGGAAAATAATTACTCAAGAATAAAACTCAGTAAGAAATAAAGCTTGGATTGGAGAACAGAGTTGATTCTCATCTGTTAGCTATCTTACGAACGTCGTAAATGAGCAGGGATCAATTTCAGAGGCCATGTTTAATCCCGCCACCAATTTATAAACTTGCAGGAAGTTAAGCGAGTGGGGCCATCACTTCCGAGTGATATAGAATTTGGGTTCGAAGCGTTATGTAAATACGTTGACAAAAATCTCGACTATCAAGTGTCAGAGGGGGACATATTGGTTTTCGTGGTAGGCCGAATTGCTGGGAATCTTACGTCCACCCCGTTAGGGACTTACCGGCCAGACGCAGGGGTAACCTTGGAAAGGCTAGGTGTTCTTAACACAGAAACCAGCGTAGGCGAAAGTTACGCCCTTAAGTTTCATACACTGCACTACCCCATAGCTGGTCTCTACGACAGGTAGGCTCCAGTTTTCTTCGTGGTTCATAATACACCAGTGGCGAAATTTTCACCGGTGTATCACAATATAGAAACTACAGTACCTATGATGCATGGAAGCAATTCATATCATAAGTGATGTATGGCTCAGTTGTGAAATACACGATCGACGAAGCTCACAGAGGAGAGCATGATTTTGACTTGAGCATGTGTGAACTAAACTTGTTTATCAGAGGACTGTTCACCTTATTGAAGGACTATCAACATCATTTTCTTTGCAAGGTAAACTTCACGCATTCTGATTTTTTGGGAAACATTCTCACGTGGCAGATTTGCTGTTATGCTGACGTATGTGAAATTTGATGATAAACCGAACCTAAGACCCACCGGGAAAGGCACAGAATGATTTGCACCCATGTGTGTCGTTTCCAGACGTTTGCATCCATACATCAGTGAAAAAATAGTTGACACATTTCTCCTTGACTGTGAATGAGCAGTTGATGTCTCTGAAGTCACGTTGCCTTTCATTACATTTATGCCAAAGAAACCCGATAAATACTATCACGTTTTGGGTACTAGTAGATATAAACATTCACTTGTCCATTAACCTAAATTTACCTCGAAAACCAAGAAAATGTCATGAAACACGATGCAACAATTTGTATCACTTGCAAGAAACCAACGTGTAGAATATGTTCTTCCGACGTTTCAAAACAAACTGACTGTGCGCTGCGCACTTTTCATGTCAGATGCACTTTGGTGTGGAAAATAGGGAAAAAGATATACGCTTTTGTTTTCAAAATCGAAACAAATGCCTTTTATGTTGTTGGCATCTATGTGATTCACATTACTGTACAGTACTGTGCAATGAGGATTTTCACTATTGTTGTAGAATTATGCAAAGAGTTGCTTATGTCTCACAGCAGCTTACTGGTTATATTTATGAGTTGTTTATCTGTCAGAGTTTGTCGTATAGGTTTTGCCAACTGATGTGTTGCATTGCAATGCATTTACGTCAACACCAAATTACTTACAAACATAATGAATGTGGATGGATTCGTGCAGAATTGATCAGATTCGGCATTGCTAGGCATTTTCGACACCACGGTAAACGACGGGTTAAAAATGGCGGTAAACACAGTATTAATTTGTTACTGCATTCCAACTATGGTTTTCAATACTCTAAGAACACCATAAAACATTTTCATTGCTACAATCTTGCTTTCTATAATATATTTAAAATTGTTTAGAAAATTATGATAAATTTTGCATATAACTTGAATTTTAGCACATTGGACAGTGTGCAAAACACTGCAGTAGGTCTAGTTTAACCAATTAAACTCAACTTATCCTACAAGTGATCATCCAAAGCGGAAATCCTTGGGCATCACAATTATTTACAGAGCATAAGAGGAATACATCAAATCGACTTCAACCTGCAGGGATGCATTCCAAAGCGTTTTAATATAATTGTAGTTTCAAAAAAAATTCTGCGAGAATGCGTATGCACAAAAGCACAAGTGCTTGAAACATTTCTAACAGTAACGACCACACCAGCTGTAGTAAACCAAATATGTATGTTTTTCGTCAATCAAATTTTAGGACATTTCTTGCTTTATCGATTGCTCTAATGGCAATTATTCGATACGTCAGCACAGTGATCATAACTTTAATTACCTTGGGTGAAAATATTGTTAGAAACCGATAGCATGGTTGAGTAACATGCATTGAGATATGTTTCTTATGATAGCACCCAACACATTCTTTGAAATGAAAACCCTGGTCAATTATTTAGATATGAAAAGTTTGCTATAGTAAAAAAAGTATTCTGCCAAAAGCACAATGCTTTCACTGCAGCATCACGGAAAAATCTGGAGAAATTGAAGGTTTTCTGAAAGCTTTGGTTCCAAAATTACAGGATTTGTTAGAAGAAAAATTACAAAAACAGAAAATCAGTACACCTTTGCTATTTTGCTGAACAATCATGAAAACCGGCTATTTCACTAAAAATATTCCTCAAGAGTTTCTATTACAATCAAAACCATGCAATTACACAAAATGGAAAATACCTACTATAAAGATATTTACTTCAACATCAAAATGACGGTCATTCTATGAAACAACCCGTATGAAGATTTTACTCGAATAAATATTTTCTCACGACTACCTCGTACAAAGATTTCACTTCAACATGACGATCACCCTCTGCTATGTTGAAAAGAGAAAAAAACTGGCCAAAGTCGGAGCACTTCATCGGAATTCCTCGATTTAGTTTTGGAACAATTTTTTCCGGGTCAAACAAATCTTCAGCCAAAGCTTCGATGTAACTTATGAATTTATCTCCCATTTCTGCACAACAAAAAAACTCCAATACAAAAATTTATTAAAAATATTTACCTTCGTTTCCTTTTTTTGAGCAAAAACGGGTTTTTGAAAACGTGCTCTTAGAAAAGTGTGTGAAAACTTTGAATTTGAAAAGGCTGAACATTTTGCGTCAACAGTGTTTTCAACATTCTGGTATTCTAAACATAACATTGAACAATTCTGTGAAAATGTTCAATTGTGATAGATTCATTGTGGGATTCTTGGAAAAGTACATTTCTAAACACAGTGATTCTGACCCCAATGTCGATGGCAAGATTTGTTTGTGCTTTGCTTCTTGCCAGGGAGGTTGAAGCTCTTTCCCCAAAAGTGCTAACCCAAACCACTTCAGTTCTCACTCTACTAGTGAGCTATATACGTCACATGTTGATAGGTTTAGACGAATTGTCAGAGTTGACACAGTGATGGAGATAATGAGTGCAACAAAACCAACTGTTAATTGTCACTTACTTGGTGTTGCATTGTGGCAAACAAATCTGGCTAAACCCAAGATTTGAGAAAAAATATCAACAATGGTTAGAATATTTTTTCATCTTTTATTTAATATGTGAGAAGAGCTTATGGCGATTTGTGCAATTTTTGCAACTGCAGTGTTTCAAAAACAAATTAGTTTTTTTTGTCAACAAGCATGTTGGTCCAAATCCAGTTTCATAATAAGAACATGAATCTGCAAAAGAACTCGTTGGGAGTTGAACATATAGCTAATTTTTGCCAAAACAAATTTACACTGTTCTGGAAATAAATCAACATTTTAGCTCTATTCTGCGGTCAAATAATGTTTCACACAGAATCACAGGCTTTATGGAAATTACTCACTCTAATATAGAGCAAATCGTTAAGAAAATAAATTTGAATGATGATGTTTGGAATTTTTGTTAACAAACTAGGCATTAGTATTATGGGACATAAATTTACCTGTAAGCAAGTATTGGCATTATTTCAAATCCATATGACTGCTTGCTTACCTTCTGGATTGATTTCATTTCCCTTTCGCACGTTTTCGCTAGGTTCTGGCAAGAGGAAACATCTAACTTTATCAAATGCACTGGCAATATCCTTCAGCATTAGTGATGTGCTACCAGATTTATCTGGTTTGGCAGTTTGGAACACCCTGTGTTTCATGTAAGCGTTGCCACCCTCGAACCCATGCGGGTATTTCTCTTCATGAATCCAATCCCTTACCAAAAACATTAGCTCCTAAACAATAGAAATATTTTTAACTTCGATTGTTTTGGAGATGAATCTTTCGATAAACGTCACCAATGAGGGTTTCACTGTTAGTTTTATACACGTAAAATAATCATATAAAAAACTTACTTGAAACGCTTTGTTCCCACAGCTCTGGTCGAGTTCAGGTTCAGTGCTTTTTGGCCGAAGCAAATTTCCATATTCCACGAAAAGCTTCATGAAAAACGCACAGATGTGATATGTTGATTTTATGCAGAAAACAAACAAGATTTCATTTAAGCTGCCAGTAGTTGACATATCTCTGGAATTGACGCTGTCAATTCTTTCTTAAGTTTGAATATGCTTTATTAAACTATCTTTTGATCAACTTTCACTTTCTCAACTTCAAACGCGTTTTTCGTTCTTTGCTGAGGAAGTGAAATGTTGCTTTGCTTCGATATTTAAAAAGTACTCTTGTTTGTTATGTGCGTATGAAAAGCACAAGAGAAACGTTTTCTACTGGGAGCAATCAAAGCAATTGAAACCACTGGATGGAGCAACATGAATATGTCATTCATTGACATGGTGCGAAAGTAACGCACTTTTGCACCGTGGAATTCGCTTACGATAGCTGCTCAACGCGAAACCTCATCAAATCATGCTACTATCTCAGTACTCTTCATCGTTTTTGTAATCGCGTAACCCCTGATACACTTTTGCGTTTGTCATGGAACTCCCATTAACGAAAATTTGAAAAACACGAGTTACTTGTAAGAAAATCAAATATTTCGTTATTAGATACTTCAACAAATAAACAGTCATTACAGAAGTTAAAAAAAACAAGAAATGTAATGCCTCGGTTGTTCTTGCGTTTGTTGAATGTAGCTGCTACATTTAGAATATGGACATCCAGAAAAAAGGACCCGCATCTCAAATATGTATCGTCCCATTTTCTAACTTGGCAATTTAATTACATTTGGTCCGCTGCCGAGGAGGTGCCTCTTTTACATTTGGAATACATTGCTCATTGTCGTCCACACCTTTGTTGTTGTTATTATTTCGCTATGCATAAGAAATATGCTATTTTGGTTAATCTTACTTGACTAAATAGTAAAAATTGGGGTTTCACATTTATCTTATTTTATTCCCACAAAGGTTGAACAGCAGCTCTAGTCTGTCTGTATTTCACTCTCTAAGTGATGAAGTTGAGACCGTAAACGTCGAGACCGACATCTGGTTAAAACGTCGAGACGAGACCGAGACTTCATCAAGTATTCCGACACCGAGACTCGAGACTTCAAAATGTGTGTGGTTTGGCGAAATTTTTTCCAAAACATGTCCATCACTTCTAGGTTGATATTTTTCAAATTTCTGGCATTTTCCGAGCTATTTTCGTTATTTCGTATCTTCAAATACAACAAAAATATCGTTGAAATATAGAAGTTTTGCTAAACCACTTCTGTGCAATATTCAAAGTCTCGAGACCTGTAGCTTTCGAGACCGAGAAGAGACGAAACTTGAAGCATTCGAAGCCGAGACCTGGACTCGCACAAATGGGTCTTGAAACTACATAACTGTCCTCTTCTCAGTCTACTGTTGAACTGTCCATCGGTAACATCGCATAAGAGCGATGCAACAATACCGTTCTTCTTAATTGCACAACAACGGACAATAGGTGATGCAACAACTATCAACATTTCTTTTTCGGCTCTTTAACTGCACTTAACCTTCTGTATAACTAACTTGCCTACTTGGTCCGAATGCGGCACGGTGATCTAACAAATTTCATAATGACGCATCAACATACTGAAGCAAGAAATCATTACCCCTAAAAAATGAGGAACCCTCACGAAACCTTTGAAACTCACGGAACCCCACTACATATTTTGCCAAACATTAGGGTTCCGCAGAACCCCTGTTGAAGAACACTGTACTAGTTGAAATCTGCGTCAACAAAGACATTCCACAACAAACATGTTGTGGCCTTGTGTTGATTTGCACATCTTGCAAATCAATAATTCGAACAACAAATAGCGGGAAATCATATTAATCAGTGACAAGGAAACAAATTTGACAGTCAAACAATCGCTGAATTTTTAATATTGAGCATATGGATTTAAAAAGGAGATATACAATCGAACACAAAACAAAGATATTGCCTAAATGAAAATATCCTAATGGTCATTTGATGGGGTGTGGTTTGCAAAATATTACCAAAAAGCATATAAAATACTTGAACAAAACGTTTACAACTATCGAAACACACATCAATATCAATGTCAGCTGTGAGACCTTTCTTACACTAGACAACAGAGCAAGGAATCGATGCCAAATCATGTTTGTAACTGCTGGTCAACAACAAGCATATTAACGTAGTAGAGGAAAGTCACCAGAGATCCCAATCATCAGAATAATCAACATTTAAACAAAAATATTTTAGAAGCATTGAAGCAAAATTGAATTCGACCAGGATGCAGAAGAACAAAGGACCCACAACTTGTCGAAACATCTAATGAGTTTTGACTTCAATAGAAGATGCACGTTATCATTGAAAAACGTAGGAGAAATTTTGCAATACAATACGTGATGCAGGAGAACTTCCATGAAAGATGAAAGTGCTTTCTTTGAAAATTTTATCAAAACGGGATCGGACAAGGGGCTAAGGTCACTGATCCTGCTTAGTCATCTGTAGACTACGCTTTCCATCCACTAGACACTCCTAAGGAAGGCCGTTACCAATATGATGGTTGGGTGGAGTTGTAGGGAGACCATAGTGGCGAATTAATTTACAACTGTGTATGTGATCCCCATACTTAGATTTATTTACTTCAATGGCTGAATAACTCAGTCTACACCCTGACCGAGACTATTTGAATCAATAGTTGGAGCTGTTTGAGGTGATACCACTCGGAGCCAGGGTTGACAGGGTAACAACGATGGCGGGCAACAAAAAAGTTTAGCCTGGCGGGCAAGCTTCTGAGGAATCTGCCTGGTTTCTTCTTCCATTCTTCTGCGATGATTAAAATCTGCAAGCATATCTATTTTTCATACTTACAGGCCACAAAGATGGCGGCAAGTAAATCAGTCACAGTTTATTAACAGGAAAACTAGTTTCGCGTTTTTCAACGCATCATCAGTCCTGTAAACGTAAGACGAATGATAGAGGGCATTCCACTGTTACAAACCTGCTGAACTATCGACTAGCAGCCAAGTTTCCAGTTGTAGTTTAACAAAATGAAAAGACTGAAACAATAAAGGTATGTGTGCCACTGGTTTCATGTAATTTTCGATGTACAAACACACAGACGTTCATGGCTGATGCGCAAAGCGCCTGTACAGAACATCTCGGGTTGGAGAAAACTTCTACGGCCAAAAACACAAATCAAGACAACAGGTTAACCCGAGAATAAAAGAGGGGAATTTCGAAACCCAAGCACTGTCTGATACACTTCGATAGCTTCCTGGTGTGTATTGGCAGGTTATTCATTGATTAATTGCTCAAGGATTTCAAGAAACTTGTCTTCACAAAGGCGATGCAATCTAATCTATCTGGAAAGTGTTTAAATAAAATATCGATTTCACTTAACACTACGCATCCCCTGTCCTGAAATCTGCAAGCAATCCCTACAGGTGAAATGTAAGCATTGTTTGCAGATTTCAGGTCTATGGATGCCAGGTACCTGAAACAAATTTCATGTAGAAAATTCCGATAGATTCTGCTGCATCGCCTGAGCGGAGACACATCGCAAATAATGAAAGGAAAGCCAGATAAGCTGGTTGCGCGAAAGCTTGCAGCAAATTTTCTTGCTCAACAGTTTAGCAAACTTTTCTTTTACGCTTGTATAGGCACATACCTTTAGATTTTCTACATCGACTTGAGTTATTTTGCCCATAAGATTGTATATTTGTACTGTACTCATCAGGGTGCTCAATGCAAAAATTTTTGTACAGAATTTCATTTCACTTCCAAGATCATACAAGCCTTCTGTATCCATAAGAAACACTGCTACCTACAATCAAGCAAATACAGCAGTTAGGAAAATTTCAAATTTACTCAACCTAGTAAACAATCAAATATTAATAACCTTGCCGTATCGTTTTGTTTCTACAAAAAAAGGCTCATCAAAGATGCGAATTCCTTGAGTGCATGATTCTTCTGCTTTTTTGGACTCAAAAACTACATGCACATCATTTTTGTGTTTCTGGAAAACAAATCACAGTAGTAAGATGAATGCTCTTTGTAAATTACAAGCAAGTACCAGCATGCACGTAGCACTTGTGCTCATAATATTTCGAAATTTGCGTGACTGATAAATGCTGCATCAAATCTTTAAAAGTGTTGTGAGTTTTACTGATCGCTAGTGCGTTTTCTGCACTTCATGATAATGCACCTCACGAAACGGGTAATTAAACCTATTTCCAAACATTTTTTTAGGAGCAGCAGGAACAAAAGATTGAAAATTTCGGAAGTATTTTGGAGCAATTATTAGGTGTTCAAGAAAAGATGTTAGGTTCATTTTGTGCTATTTTCAACGTTTTGGACTATATTTTCCTGAGTGTTTGTTATTAAGAATTTGGCGTCGACCACATTAATAATGGAGTCAAGAACTCTTTCGGTCAAATTTGGTCAATCATCGCTTGGGGAAGAACAGGAACCGGATGAATGCTAAGGCAGTTGTAATCCAATATTGACACTTGAATGAAAGCCACGATGTCAAATTCCAAAAAAGACTTATCTAACAGGCCATGTCATGCATTCCAAACCCTACATAAACAGCTTCTCTTTCAAACATAATTTTCGTAGATTCCAGGCAAAATCTACATATTTGCTTCATTCGAATAGGGCAGTTTTCGTTTTGTCAGGATTGGTTATATGTCGTGGCGGCTGTGCGGCTATTCGTTGCAGTTTGGATGTTTGTGCCGCTTTTGCACTTGGTCTGTCGTACGTTTTGTGGTTTTCTTTTTTTGTGTGTGTCTCTTTCTCTTTGCTTTTTTATAAGAATCATAATCCTTGCATTGCCTTTCTGTTTGTTCCCTTGAAGAGTTCGCTGACGTGTAGGCCTTCCAGTCAATTCCCCAATCATCGTAATCTTTTTGTTGAACGACGACATGTATTAATATTGTGGAAAAATTCAAATTGAATTGAATTGTCAAAAACTTCCTTGAGAAGTTTCTTGAAATTTAAACAAATTTTTATCACGTTACCCTATTTTACTGCATTGTGAAAACATTCACAGAAAGTCTTTGGATGAACTATCACAAAAAGTAACTAAAGCATGGAGATTGTTTTCGAATCGAATGAAATGTATTTGTTTTGTAAATTTCATAATTTAGTTTTTATAATTCATTAAACTCCATTCTACTTTCGGAAATTAAAATATTTTAGTTTCATGAAAAGGTTTTTCAAAAAATGTTAAAACTTTCGAGTTTCAATTAACATATTAGTTGTTTGCAAATAAATTATTTTTAAGTTCCAATATAGCTTGCTAAAAAAATTTAGCATTCGGAGCAGTGTAAAGCGTGCTTTAAAAAACAAAGTTTTAATAAACGTATATTTCGTCATTTTCTATTTTGTTAAAGAGTAGAAGCTTGTGTTTTTTGAGGAGCTTCTACTTAAATGTCTACAAACATTCCTTTCGATAAAATGCAACTACTGTATGTAGAGCACATAAAGAAGCTTGTATTTGAATCCATGCGATATATGGAACTAGACGTGCAGATCTCTGCATGGAATGTATGAAAAGGTATGACTGTAATCGTAATTTCGTTTGCGTATTTGTAATCAAGCGTCATATTTCAACGACTTTACACACTTTGAATGGTTTGACATTATCTCTAAGAGATGCGTTCAGTGTGGCGGTATTCATCTGAATGACCGTAACCTAAACGTGTGAGTAAATCTTAATAGACACATGTACGTCAATTGAATAACTAAACGGAACCATGTAAAGCACCGAGATGGCAGCAAAACGAACATTTAAGGCGTCCACAGTCAGAGTGAGTGTTGTTTTTGTAGACACGAGCTCCCAACCTAAGCACTTTTATTGACGGTTGCAAATAAGGTCTGCGGGCAGAAATGCTTTTCCGACCGATAGTTATGCAGACCTTCGACAGAGGGCGAAGTTCTATTGAAAGTTGGTGAACGGTAAAGCTCTGCTGGATTGAAAAGGGTGCCTCAGATAGAGAACAAAGTCTTGTCGAAATGCTTTAGCAGTTCAACAGAGAGCGAAGCTCTGTTGAAAGTTGAGCATTTTTAAGAAACAATCTGCACATTTATGTTTAGCAGTGGCAGTGCTCTATGATGCCCTGAAAGGGAAAGGGTGAACCCATCAATTCCCAGCGTATGATTGTTCATTCACAAAAGTGTCCTTTTCAAAATTCACGTAAAAGAAAAACTAAAAACCTCTCACCATCATTTGTGGCTGGTATGTTACTACCTAGAGGCAGATTATGATCCCTGTAAAACTAAATTTTTTAAAGTAATAAGTTTGTTAAATTTTAATGATTAAATGATTAAGATATTAAAAATAAAAATGTTGGAGTAGGCACTACCTAGTGCAGTTTTGTGCCCAGAACATATCTTTGATACATGAATTAGCTTGTGATTATGTCTGCTACATGGTAAGCATCTTTTTGCTACCAATACTGTAGTTTTCACCTTGTTTGTCACATTTTCGATTGGTAAAGAATTATTACTGAGTGTATGAAATACTATACGTTGGCCAGTAACGAGTGCCTCGTGAGGTATTTAGACGTTAGCCAAGGGTTTGCAATAATGTGCTTTCTTGAAACAAATTTTATAAGAGTGGTAATAAACGGTGGTGAAATGTCTTGAGTCAGAACCATTATGTGGGGTCAAGAAGATTCCACCCGGTACTTTAAACCATCCATTGCAATCTCAGTAGTATTGTTTGGGATATGGGGAGGGTTATACAGTATTATCCAACTTCACCCACTCTTATGTTTGACCCCACTGCTGACCATGCAGTGCGAAGTAAAAGTGCTGGATTCAATATTCTAGACCACACCCCAATTGATTCAGTTTCAAATAAAAATTTTGGGCTGCTCTACTCGTCAACTTTTGTTTTCTAGATTGGCTGCAACAGCACAAATTGCGTGATAATACTCTGGAGGACAAGCATGTTACTGGCAGACTAACCCGCTACCTGCTGGTTATTGCTTCACCAAACCTACAGTGTGAAAGACATGCTTGCAAGTTTGAATGAGGTACTTGCTTCTCGGTTCATGATGCACAAAACAAAATCAGTTTGGTCAGGTTGAATGACAAGAACTAAGTCACAGTGATAAATAATCTCAGTCACAGTGATACATAATCTCACCACAGATATAGAGTTGTTTGAAAGCGGCAAACAAAGAGAGAAAGAGAGTTGTTGTCGCTCAATCAAACCTCATAAAACTTTACAATAACAAGATGGGGGAGTTGATCTGTTTTATACGATGTGAGGACTCTACTGCAGTCGGATCCGATCAAAAAGTGGCTTTAGCTATTGCAGCTTTAACCTTACCACTGGAAATGGCCCAAGGAGCAGGTTACGATGACTCAAGAATGGCGTCCCACATGGATCTGTCCTGGCGCCCCTTCTGTTCAACATCTACACCTCTGACCTGTCAAACACCATCTCCAGAGAGTATGCATATGCTGACGATCTAGCAATCATCTATGCTGATGGAGATTGGCTGGCAGTGGAATGGGCGCTGAACAAGGACATGGCAACACTAGGTGAATACCTCCAGACTTGGAAGTTAAAGCGCAGCTTCACCAAAACGGTGTTGGCAGTCTTTTATCTCAACAACAAGGAAACCAATGGTGGGTTGAAAGTCAACTTCAACAGCGAAACCCTGCCCTTCCGCTCCGAGACCAAATACCTCAGAGTAACGTTGGACAGGTCGCTCACTTACCGCCGACACCTTGAGTCACTTTGCAAGAAGCTAACATCACGCGTCGCACTCTTGAGGTGGCTTGCTGGCTCTGGCTGGGGTACTGGAGCAACAACGTTGCGATCAGCCACCCTAGCCTTGGTTCATTCGACAGCAGAGTACTCTCTCCTGTTTGGTGCCGCAGTGCTAATACCCGCCCTATGGACCCCACCATCAACGATACCTTGCGAATTGTGACTGGATGCCTGCGTCCTACACCAGCGGATAACCTTCCAATCCTCGCAGGCATCCAACCAGCTGAGCTTCGTTGCTGAGGAGACTCACTATCTCTAGGACGCTGTGCCATGGAGCCTGGACACCTGCTCCACTCAGCGCTCACCCGTTCATCGGGTGCAGCTGCATAGTGCCTCAAATCGAGACACCCATTTGTACCCGCCGCACAACAACTCATCAGTTTTTCTGATGACAACAACATAGGTGAGGCGCAGTGGGCGGATCATCAATGGAGTGCGGAATTGGCGGACAACCCCACAAGACTCCGTACTACACCGGTACGCACCTCCCCGTAATGACTCTCCCAAGAAAGTCCTGGGTCCGGTTCAACCGCCTCCGCACCGGTGTCGGACTTTCCGCTCCTGCCTGTACAAATGGGGTATGGTCTCCTCTGCGGCCTGTGAGTGTGGGACAGAACAAACCGTGGACCTTGTCATCCTCCACTGTCCAAGCCATCGACCTCCCCACGGACTACACGGCCTGACGGTTCTGGACGATGAAACAACCGAATGGCTGCTCAACACCTGCCTCAATGTCTAGACAGGCTAGCAGTGGACAAAAGAAGAACTCGCTCAAACGAAAGAAGAAGAAGAAGCTATTGTTTACGTTCTGCTTAAATCGCAGCATGGTAGGCGTGATCTGTGGTTATTGACAGATTTATTGACGAAAGGATTTCTCTACGGAACAAGGCTGCTTCCCACAGCATAAGGCTGTTTCTCAGAAAGGCAAAGTGTGTGCATCTCTGCAGCATAAGGCTGCCCCACAGCATAATGCTGTTTCTCGGGATGTCATAAGTTCTTCGCAGCACAAGGCTACTTTCCATAGTTTTTGTTTATAACGTCCCGTGGGCGTGTAATTAAGTCAGGAAGCTACATCAAAAATAAACAAAAATGTTTATTATTCTACTATTGCACTGAAAGATTGACTGCGAACGCACGATAATGCAAGAAGATTCGAGCAACCTTTACGCGTCGGACCGAAAGAGTTTCGACTGCGGGATAATTCGTTAGAAATTTGAAGACATGTGGAAGGGTAGGAGCGGTCTCCTCAGTAACGTGACAAGCTTCAAGGCGATCTAGATGTGTTGCTGCATGATATTTCTAACTGCGATGAAGCTTCCCAGAAAAGGCCGCTCAAGACAAGGCTCTTACGAAATGTTTGAAATTGTGTAAAAGGTGTAGTTCTGAGGTGCCATGCACTGAAGATTCCCAACCAGAAAAGGAAGAAGCAGAAGCTAAGTTTGCCAACTTACAACGTAAGAAATTCACAAGTGATCAAAGTACACAGCTATTCACGGATGAAATAGATTTTGCCAGCAATACGCAATTTAACGTCGAAAAGCACTTCTGCATCATCCATAGGTAGGAAGCAGGAAATGATCCAGCTACAGTTGAAACAAACGGAATTACGCCTGGAACTTGAATAAGCATGAGCGGTAATAGTTCAAATGGATCTACTGAAGTTAAAGGAGGCGATGTTTTCGGCTGGATCTAAGTCGAAGTGTAAGGAACAGTTGCAGCAGCGTGAAGTTGGGGTCAAACAACAGATCAGGTGAGTCCTGTTGCAGCAAGAACATCAGCAAAGACTTTCTATCCTTGTCAGTGGGCAGTGCTGTTAGCAATAGAAAAACGACTACTTCTACGTATGTATTTTCGCACTAACCAGCTATCACTACTAATCTGCCACCAGTCATTGCAAAGGTTGCCTAACTGGACACGAAACCGAATTTGAACCGGGGGGCAAGAGGGTTCATCCTGAAGCAATGTGTGTTTATTGATCAAGACGAAGCTCTGTCCACCTCAGTGCGCAAAGTCCTACAGTGGGGCCCTTGCCGCTCAGTAACGTTAGCACGAGCATGGTGCAAAGCAATTCGATAGCTTTGGAAACTATTAAAGGTCTAAGCCATGCGATACGCGACGGTATTATCCTACCCAAGAGGAACCTACCGACTTCGACGGTAACCCTCTACACTACTATGGTTTCATAAAGCTTTGAGGAGACAGTAGCAAAGCAAGTTTCCGATCCCGCGTCGCAACTTGAGTATTTAATCGATATGTGTAGGGATGTTATAGAGATGTTATAGAGTTTTTCTATAGAGTCCTGACGCTTGAGCAGTTTTACAACAAGACAACCTTAATAAATTTACAGTATACTCCAAGAAACATAACCTATAAAGTTGCGCTGTCAGTTACGCCACTGGTCGGAAGGATGACTCTTTCCAGGGGAGCAGCAGTGGATTTCCCTAATGGCAGCATAAAAGATTTTCCCCAAGGGAGGCCAAAAGTGGCGTAATTTCAATTTTCCCACTCGAAACTAAGCAAATGATAATTTTTTCAAGAAGTTCAAAACGAAAATGTCAACTTTCAAATTGCTGGGTCTCCGATCCCCTATTTTTGACCCTCATGCATGGCATGTAAAGTCATATTTGCCATAATAGATGGCAAGCATACACATACAGCTTAATTGTTCAACACAAACAACAATTTATTGCTCTGACGTATACAAGATAAAACTAACGACGTGTGTAAATCACAGTGACTGATGTCAAATAAATAAAAAAAGTATTTATTTGCTAATGTTGGTGCTTTAAAAACTATCAACCATACACGTGCAGCTTTTTACGTAACCCGTGTGCAAAACAGAAGTTACCACTGAGGAAAAAACAAAACATGCTACGATGGTTTTACTTATAGCATGTGATGCATCGAAAGCTACAACAATATTTTCTCAATATCAGTACATAAAAAGGCAGTAGAAAGAACAAGTTGTCAGCTTCAAGCGCAGGTTAATCGTCAATATTTCAAAATTTTACAACAATTTCATCTCTATCTTTTCATCCTCAACATACATGGTGCACGATACGTCTTTTCAGAGGTATGTCAAGACTAGTAGAGAAAACAAAAGGTTTACGTGCAGCAGCAATAGGCAAAAGAGCAAGTAAAAATATGCAAATACTCAAGTGCTGGAACTAGGCAACCAAGCAAGCAACTTTGTGTTTGACGAAGCCTGACACCGCAGATTAATTACACTCTCTTCGCATGCGACATGTCAGCTGGATGTCTTTGGGCAAGATTGTTACTCTCTTGATATAGATTGTGAGCAGGTTTATATCCTCGAACAGCTCGACCATTTGAGACTCGCTCTTCTGCTGCAGAACCATCACACGGTTGCTCTGCAGCGCAGGTAGGTCTTGTTGCTTAGAGAGATGCGCATTAAGTTTTTTGAACAAGTTAAGTACTATGATGAGCCACTTCATGCCATACTGAAGAATTACAATGGCATGTGCAACTCGCTGCAGATTCGGAATACTGCTCAGAGCGCAAGCACTGACTCGCGCTTTCGATTCACCATTCTTAGCATATATCGCATATGCTTGCGTCACAGTTACTGGCCTTACATGCCCAGTGCCCTCTGCACCTGTGACCTGATCCGATTACCCGAGCACCTTGCTCTGGTTTCCGGAACAATTATTTCCTTCTATTTGGAAACACGGAATATGTCAACGAACGACGTGTTTCTAGCCTATTGCCATCTGTATGTTTGCTAACAATTCTTCAATAAATTGCTCGTGTTTCTGATCTTGTCCCAGGACGATCTCCAAGCAAAAGGCAACAAGGTATCAAATCAAAGAGCAACTAGGGATATGGATAGCTAAAGTCGACCGCAAACAGTGGTTAACACATTAACCACCGTTTGTCCGCTTCTCCATATAACTGGTTACCAAGTTGGTTTTGTTGGCCTGTTGATGTTCAAACTGGATTCGGTCTGCAACAATTAACGTGGATCGTTCTCGTCGTCCCACCTTAACTCCAGACTTGAACGAATCCTTAGTTGCAAAATGATCGTGGATTTTTTTCTGTCCCTTCGGTTTAATATTGTACTACTTCATATTGTACGACCTACTTTTGGCTTCAAGCACAATAAACTTGGCTAGATTTACGTGCAATTGCTATTGCGACAAATTTATGCAGAATCACATGTTTATAAAAATACACATCGGGTATTGAGTGTTTTTCGCTTCGTGCTGACCATTTGAAGATAATGAACATATGTGGACAACTTTTACGATTCTAGTGTTTGCCAAACGAGCTGCTTATTGCCAACGAGGATAAGGATACGTCTCATGAGTCACTTTACCTATTAATCAAGCAAATGCTTCCAGGTTTTGTTCAAACTTTTGTGAGTCATTTCAACCTCCCGTTTGTTCCGTGAGTCACCACAAATAACGTCAAGTTTGTGGAAAATACTTTCATCATCTTTAAGAGTTATGAGAAAAAACTAGCCCATCAAAAACCAGAGTTGTGTTAAAATATGGTGCGCCGTGTAATTTGGCGCTTCTTGATGCGAGTCAAACCTTTTAGCTGAAAACTTCAGAAAAGTCTATTTTTATAAGGTACCGTACATTTGAAAAATAAAACATTAAGACCTCTAAAAAGATCTCAAATTTCTTCAAATCTTCCGATCTTTGTAGCAAGTCAAATAAAACAAACATCTGCAGTAAATCAGGTTAAACGTTTTAATAAGAATGAGTCCATACAACTTACTGTGGCAGCATTGCGGAGATGCCGGTGAAACATATTTAACAAAAAGGACTTTCCTTGGCGTGCTTCCCCAGCTACGGAATAAATTGCCACGGGAAAGTCGGCTACATCTTCGCGTGTAAATATTTTGTGCAGCTGGTGTCTGTCAACTGCATACGGATCTGATGAATTTTCGATATGAAGTATTTGCCTTACTTTGCCTTTCTCTGCAATAAGAAAACATTGAAAATATTACCTGTTACGTCCATCAATCAAGGTCAAAATGCCGAGTTTTTCCAAAGTCCACTATAATTTGCGAAAATATACTTATGCACCGCAATATAATAGCTCAACCTTCTCAAGAAACTCGAAAAAAGACAAAAAGGCGCAACAATATTTACTCAGGGCCTGATCAGCAATCTGGCCGAAGCGCCGTGTAAGTAGAGCTAAGATTGATACGCAGCAAATGATAAAATGGTTAGATCGGAGTGGTTTAACATAACATAATAACATCAAGACTGAACTTGCTCATAACAGACCCATCAACTTTACACACACACTGCACAAATGTACATTGTTTGGGCCACTGACCTAAAGAGAAATTAAACAATGATCTGTGGCATGACAGCGCTAAATTCACCCACATGCAAGGCAAGAATAGAGGTAAAGTTTCGTCAAAAACAAAGTTGCTCGCTTGGCTGTCTTGTTTTACAGCTTGCTTATTTGCATATATTTTCACTTGCTTGTTTGCTTATTTCTCCCATACATAAAGCCAGACGATTGTTTTTTCCATTGGTCTTGACATACCTCTGAAAATATATTTGGTGTGGCTTGTGTTTTGAAGATGAAACGACAGACATGAAATTGTAGTAAAATGTGCTTAAAGCTGACAACTTGTATTTACTAACTATTAACTATCGTTTCATGTAAGAATCTTGAGAAAATGTTGATGCTGTGTTTGTGACATCATATGCTTCAAGTACAAAAAACATCTCAGCATATTTATTTTGTGTTTTCACGGGCAACGTAAGAACTGCTGATGCATGGCTGATAATATGTTAAAAGCAAGTGTGTTTCTGTTCAAGTAACACCCGTCCCAGTGACTTTCATGCGTCATAAGTGTTATCCTATTTACGTTAGACCACCGACTTATTATTTATGTTGTAACCTTATCTTAAATCGTACGAAGTTACATACAAGTTTTTTGTATGTAAGGTGGATGGTTAAAGTTTAACAAAACTTTTGTAAATTTTTTGAAAACTAGAAGCCCCTTAAAAGCACAAATTTCTACACTTTTAACAAAACGGAAACAGACGAAAAATTCTTTTTAAAAAATATTTGAAAACACACTTATCAAACAGGCCAAATAGTTGGTTCGCAAGCTACATTGCAATTTAATAATTAATTTACAAACAATATGTATGTTTTGCAACTTTTGTAAGAACACTTTCAAAAAGACTAAATCGTTTCTGTTTCCAAAATTACAATGAAATTTAATAAATTGTACAAACCAGAAACGTGGCATTTACAAAACAAAAAATATTGGATTACAAAAAAGTAAAAAGTCTTAGCAACATTTTTGTAATACTGCAGTTCATGCAAAGACTTTGCAATCAAACTTTGAAAACCGTAGGTAGCAACCCATTGTCAGATCGTGATTCCAGAACATAAGTGCAAGAAGCTTTTCCTAGTAAGTCTCAAACATCGACCACAACATGTTCTCCATTTCATATAAATATTTCCCTAGCATTGCAGTAGTCGAGTGCTTCTATATTTTCATTTACAGATGAGCTTTCTTCTGTAACAAATAGTTACAAACCAGAAATAGTTCGAAAGACAAAGGTGAAGGAGCATGGGGAAAGTATGACTTTGAAAGAAATCAGTTGACATGAATAATTACAAATATATTAATAAAAAATGCATTATCTGAAAACCTTCGTAATCGGGAATTGAAACTCATAACCCAATGAACTAAATCACTTTCTGAAAGGTTCAACTCAGCTCTCTTTCAGCCATTCATTCTTACCCTGTTGCTTCAATGCATTTTTGGAAAATATCTAAAAGATGTACTTAGTTGGTAAACCTTTTTCAATCTTTTACTTTATTCTGTAGCCCAGGGGTGGATCCGAGGGGAGGAGATTGGCGCGATCGCCACCCCAATATCTACGAAAATACCTTCATTCACCCATGCAGGCGGTTTTAAGCCTATGTGACCGATTTCATCGCATTGCGCCCCGCACCTTAAGGGGCCCCGCGCCAGCAGCGATAAAATTGCGGCTTGAAATTTGTTCCGCATTTTAAGAGAAATATACCAGTTCACAACATAAAAAGTGCGTTGTTTTGTTTCTACCCCGGTGTAAACTAGTTCACGATGTGTGCAGTACTAGCAATAATATCGGTGTACTGCAGTAGCAGAAAATCGTTTTCTCCGGCTCAGTATAAAGGCCAAGCCAATATAGGTGCCAAAAGTGATAAGTCGCAAGGAAGTTTAGTTGTCATTGTAAGATAAACAGGTAATCACTGGATCAGGCAAGTTTGAAACTAAATATCAGCTTAGTTTGAAAAAAATATATATATATTCCTACAGGTCAGTGGTGCTCATCATGCAGCTTTGCAGACGTGCACTTCTGTGTTAAAATATGAGTTTGGCGCCGTGCATTGATAAAACTCTTTGGCTAATGTATGCGGATATTTCTCTTCCGAAACTGGTGTAGAAGGACTGAACACAGAGTTTCTGTATTATAGAACTCGTGGTTGGGAAACCATCGGGCCGGTACCGGTCTGGGAGGCATTTGTTACCAGGCCGCCATGGGCGTCGGAAGGATATTTCCAGGAGTCCAATAGCGGATTTTACCAGGGTGAGGTCCAACAGTGATAAAATTTCATTTTAACAACTCTGAAACTAAGAGAAGACTTTTTTGCTGAAACGTTAATAGCAAGATATCAAATTTCAAAATCCAGGGAAAACTCTCCCTTTCCTTTTCCCACGCCCATGCGGGCCGCTATGTCATTGGTCCGCATCCAATGGGCTGCTTGTGTTATCTTACTTTGTTATATCTATGTAACATATCTTGAAAGACGGTCTGCAAAAATATGCCTGCATTCAATAGGTCGGTGATGCAAAAAAACGGTCGTCGACGCCTGTAGGCGACACAAGGTGAGTTAGAAAGACTGAAATATTTGGTGACTGCGTAATGCGACACAGTGCATAACAATGTGTATGGTGACATCATAAAGAATGCGGCCGGCAATCGCGAAAAGTTTGTTCAACACTGCATTAGGCGATATGATCCACAGTGCCAAACTTTTTGAACGTAATTTGGCTCAAGCTTCCGCTTTTATAGCTTGGCTTGCAGTTTACCTACCTATGACGCAACTAAGAATCAAATTGAAGTTGATCACAATCCATCGGATGACTGCCAAACCAGAAAACCTAATTATAACCAAAAAGCAATACCAAATATCACGCAATGAAGGATCATCTGTGAGTACAGTTGACACAACCGGTTGGCCAGCACATAAATAGTAATGTAAGATATTATTTAACACTGAAAAGTCCTCCGAATGTTCCAATGAACAGCTTTCCAAGAAATGAAAAAGGATTGTGTTATTCACAGTTTCGGTGCGGAATGACCTTGGATTATGTACTTTCAGACTGCTGATAGAAGTCTTACTTTTACTGCAAATTGAGTAAGAACACACCAGCACATTATCAACAAGTGAATGCAAAAACTTCTCTAATCTTCATACAATGCAATGTGAGCATCAGAATTTAAAGAATCACGCGGAAGCAACGTCGAGTTTCTGGAGGTGGTGGGGCCCCGCCATGAGTTTTCAATATGGATGACGCAATTCCTAGCATCGGCCCTGTATTCACCATTATTTTCTACAATTCGAAAAACAGCATTTACGATATTCGGTCATTTTGTCGACCATTGTTTTGTCACAGTAGTGTTGTGAAGTATACTTCATTTCTCTTACAGTAGCGAAACCGTTATGAGACTTTCCTACTAAATGCTACTGAAATCGGCCAGCAACCTCACTGGCTGGATCTGTCCCTGTTGTAGTCCGTGGTATAAAAGAGTAAGAAAATAATATGTACAGTGTTTGCACCAATTAAAGGCGTAATTGATGCTGCTTCAAATAAGACAAAACGCCGAACGCATTTGCAGAGGTTTACCTTTTGCGTTGACTGCGTACACGGATTGGTCAACAGAACTTTCTTTCAAACGGCATTCATTGTCTGAAATAGTGCCATAACCGTTGTCTGCCGAATGCCAATTTTCGTCCATATTGTTTGCTTGAAAATCAGAGACATGGATTTCAAAACGAAAATCTTTAAGTAACTGCTGCTACTTTCAGTGGACTATCTGAAATTAGGATACACTGAGATAATTTCTACAAATTAGATGCTCTGTTATACTAGCATCATGCGATTGTTCCCGAGGTGTGTTGGGTATTAAAAGTGAGGCTTAGCTGATATAGCATGGAAAATATTTAACTGGTTTAGAAACATCATGCAGCAAGAAAATGATTATACTTGCGTGTCAACCAAACTCTTACTGGTTAATAGTTTTAATACGCTTTTTGGGATTTAACTTAATGGGTTGTACTTTGAAATGCTTCCTTCGTCCACTACTATTATTGTTGTTTTAGTAACGTCTTCCTACCTTGCTGACATCCGCTAGAACATCAACAAACATGATGCGCATTGTTGACATATTTCTGCAATACAGCAGCAATACCCTTACCTTTTATTAGAAGTAGTTGTAGTAAATCGATGAAAAATGGTGCAACAATACAAAACTGACCAATGCGATGCAACGGTTTATACTCTCTATCATTTTCGAGGATGAGTATAATAGTTTGTGTTGCTATCCAATTACGTACTTCTTACTTGAAACAATTTATTAAAGTGCTTCAGATATTGAGACAAAACTTTTCAAATGAAAATTCTTCAAAAAATAGAAAATGATTGAAATTACTTGATTTCGTTTCATCTGCAACTAGGTCAAAGCACAATATTTTCAAATTATTTGGAAAACGTATTGCTTACCTTCAAAATGTTGAAACTTTTCCTTCAAGGCTTATATAGAAGTAACGCTTACGGTTTTCACGTGGTTTTGAGATACGAAATTTAATTTTATGTGTAAACGTTTCAGAATTCTTTTTATTCAAGAGGTACACTATATCTACCACGCAAAATATTGCACATTAAACTATTTTCCTCATTCTAGGAAAGAAACACCTGCATGCATAAATAGCCTATGTTATTCAGTCTTTTTTTAGCCGCTAGCTTTGCTTCAGTAAGCATTGCGGTACTCAAGAATATTTGTCTAGATAAGGTCCATTCACAGAGTCCTTGATTTGTCCTTGTTTATAGCCGAGAGCCCGAGTGCGCCAAAGTTCACACAGTGTCAGCAAGCAGCAGAGATCGCATGTCACTCTTGCTGCTTGTTCGCACCACTACATAACACGTAGTGTTATTCTCAACGCACTTCCCGTTGGTGCACCTGGCCCCAACCCGACCGAGCGGCTGCAGCACAAAAGATCTGACAACAAGCTAAAAGAAACTGTTTGTCGCTCGGTTAAGCGCAAGGAATCGGATACTGTGACGTCGCGAGGCTATTGTGATGTCTATTGATGTTTTCCATTCATCGCTATTGTGATATCTATTAGTTGTGTTCGGTGGTGTCACGGTACTTGCAATTAGCCAAAAAAATTTATTTGGTTTTCATCAGCCACAAACATGAAAGGTTCAATTAAAACGCAACTAACCGTTGATCAACGTCCTTCAAAATTTAAAAATTCAATCTACGTCTGTGTTCCATTTTTGAATCACTGCAAAAATATCGAAGTCAAGTATACCTAAACTTCAGAAATGTTATGCCACTTCTAGTACTTTAAGTGCTGTAAATTCCCAGGCCTCCACATGGACTGTATGAAATTGTGTGACTGTAATCAAAATTTCCTTAACATGCTTATGGTCATGTGTCATGGTTTAATGAGTTTATATTAACGCCTTGTCTTTTTGTGTACTCGTATACTTGTAACACAGTGCTATTTATCGAGGAATCAGCCAAAATGCCACTGGACGGCATGCCCGTATAATCCTCAGCAACGTTCTCAGTTTGTCCCTCTCCTAGAGATGTGATCAGTGCGGCGGTATACAGTTGAATGTCCGTAACCTACAAGTGTAAATTTATCGTCAATCAAAAACGAGTAGTACGTCAATCGAATGACCAACCGGAAACTTAAAAACCACCGGAATGGCAGGAAGACAAGCACTTAAGGCGTCTACTGAGCATGGCCAGGTTGACTAATGTGTTTGAAAGATAATAATGACATTCTTAGGAATTGGCCTACCCGCATATACTGTATTAAAATGCATTTCAGCTGGCTTGTCGGAAACCAAACTGCTGTTGGTAAATTTTAAAGGCACATGTACTGTTGCCTTGTGCATTTCATTGAAATGTTTTGTTTTTTTAAGCAGATAGTAAATACTGCTTACAAAACTTCATACAGCGTATAAGTAATAGTTCAAGTAACCCACCTAATATTTTTCCTAATCCAACAAAAACATGCAGTCACACTGACGCAGCACCGCATTCCTTCCACCCACCCTCATCCTCAACAGTCTTCTTCAGGATACATGCATTGATGCGTTGACAATCCAATACAAGTGAGAGACAAGAGCAATGATATCATATTTAGAACTAGCCTTCAGTATGGTAGCCAGCCCAAATCTTTTCGGAGAGCAAATATTTTCACTTTAAGCGAGCAACAGAATTTGGTTTGGGACACCACCTCTCAAAGTACAAAGCGACAAGATAGGCTTAAACTTCTTTTGGGGCATGGCCCCCTGGCCCTCCTGGCTGTGCCTATGTTATCCTTTCAGAGTAAATTCTAATTCAATAAAACTATTATCCGACTCCAGTGAAATCTGGACATTTCACTGCTGGTCCAGCTCAGGGACCGGCATTTGTTCATAATTCTGACTCCATGTCTTTCTCCGGCTCCGGCAAAGAGCTTACGGAGTCTACTCCGGCACTCCGGCTCCATGTTCACCTCTGCAGATTTGTAAGCTCTGCGGAATATTGAAAGTCAGCTGTAGCAGGTGGTAATGCGTTCGAGCGACCACAATTGGGGTCTAGCGTTGCAAGCGGCACAACAAAACAACACAACACTGCAAGGGGCACAATAATGCGCTCTTTTGATTTTAGGGATGTCTTCTGTTTTTGCAGGTTGTTCCGTTCATAGGTGTAGGAGCAAGCAAGTTTTTGGGGGTGCAAAGGATATTTGCCCAAATTTTCCAAAACTTGCCCGAAAAGTTTTCTTCCAACTTTTGAGGACCATTTTTTGGTATGACCTCCAAAAAGATGGCTTACACTTGTTTTTCTGCTAACTTTGGACGCCATTTTAGCCCAGATTTTCAGGGATTTTGCCTAGATAATTGAGGGTTTTGTTCAGATTTTCAGGGATATTGCCAAGAATTTCAAGAATTTTGCCCAAGTTTTCAACAAATCAAAACTTTTTAGGGTGCGCTTGACCCTCTACACCCCCGCCTCCTCCACCACTGGTTCCGTCTGCTTTATGTGAACTGCAGGGCGGTAATACGGAAAGGAAATAGTTTTTTCTTGATGGAATCCCTGAGGCTGGCGTCGCAGAGCGGACGGAAAAATTAAAGGCAGGATTTCGTTAAGTAACTCGTGGTGTTGACTAAAACCGTCACGTGACCACACGCACGCACCAGAGGTGAGCATGTACAGGACCAGGATTGAATATCCTGCACGATATTTGGAATTTTTTTGAAACAGGTTGTACTTGGATAATTACAGTATTTTTGAAGAAAATTGGATCAGGACAGGATCAGCATATTTGTTTGATTTCTGTGATGAAATTTCCCTGAGAATGATTTAAAATGTCGCAAGTGTTGTTTTGTTTGCTAAGTTTGGATACTCATGCAAGAAATAAAAATGTTTTTGTCAGTATTTGCTGCACTCGTCATAATCGATGATGATTCCTGCAACTCTATTGTATAGTTACTTCAGGCTATGAAGTAGGCTACTTTTACGTTGGCGGAATGCTGCTTTGTGCTTAGTGGCATGTGTTTGTAGGCTAATAGCCTATTTCAATGTTTGAAACTGCATTATTGTTGGTTAGAATTTTGCACTTCTTAGTTGATAAAGTTTTATCCAGTCAACCTTTGCTCACAGACAGTTTGCAATTTATGCTCCATAGTTTCATTACAGTTTAACATGCGATCTATTCTCAGTGTTACTAAATTGATTTGTATTCCCTTTTTAAAAAGATTCCCTACACTCTACCATTGAGAGATGTGTCCACTTTTGATTGTTGAATTGACTGTTACATTTGATGTTGCTTTGTATGACTGCAATAATTCAGCTCTCAATTAGGCTTGTTTAATGTTGTGATTTATCTATAGTTTTGTTCTTTTTCATTTTTCCATATGATTCGGATGTATCAGTTATGTGTGTTACAAATCATAAAGCAGTGTGCAGCAGCTTCTTTTGTTTGCAGTAGCTTCAACTTGGTATTTTGTTTACAGTAGCTTCAGCTTGGTATGTGTCTCTTTTGCAGTGTCTATTTTGCCATCATCAACAAAAGCACCGCTGGAACTATATTGCAGTTAACCAAACCAGATTGGTTGGATCAGTCGTGTAACAAGGTTAATATGCTTGGATTAGCGCATCGTCTTTGTCATGTGAGCTAAGACCCTAAACGAAAATGTATCTTTTTGCTTGTTAACCCTCAGTTGGCCCTCTGAGCACTTTGAGTTTGAGACTCATTCCTTAACCTATCCAATATCGTTCCAGATGTCTATCACAGATTTTTGGCAAAGGGTAATATGAAAAAAACTTCGAGAACAACGGGGCTAGAGCTAGTGGAACAAGTGAGAGGAACAGATAAGTGAGTTGACGTGGGTGTTGCACTGACAGAAACCGTGGCGTAAAAGTAAACTGGGTATGAGAGAAAAACACGTTATGGCAAACCACTAACGCCAGATGGCCATTCAAGGGCTCCATATACGCGGATTTGCGCTTAGTTTATTTTTCAAAAAGGCAAATTAGCACTTGAATGTTTTTCTCAGGTGCTGATGATGTCATCCAAAATCATTTGGTCTCCTCCAGTCATGGCGTCACACCACAAAGTTCAAACCCAAAAGTACCTGGAAATTTTTTAATTGGAGATAGGAAACTTTCTGGTTCTTTAGAGGGTTTGAACAGCTCTCTAGCTCTATCGATTGGCAATGGACAAAGCCCTAGCAAACCGATAGAGCTAGAAAGGACATTGTCCTAGCCACTGTAGCGGCTTTTCCATAGTCGTTCGCAGACGTTTTTCCAGGGGGGCAACATTGACAATTTTCTTATCCTTTTCAGATTGCTGACGTTGCAATAGACACGCGGTTAAATTGGGAACTACATATTGCTCAGGTGGGTAAAAAGATTGCATATGGTAGTGCGACACTGCACATGTTGCAGCCTTACATCGATATAGATCTGCTTCGTAAAAATTATTTCTCTCGAGTTTATGATCACCTCTACTACGCAATTCTAATTTGAGGCACTGCAAATAAAACTTTGTTAGATTCTTTAGTCAATTTGAATAACCGAGCTTTACGCAATGTCTGTAAAATTCACGTCAATGTACAAATTCCCATAAAAGATATGCTTATTTATACTTATATTCTAGAGAAAAATAACATATATAAATACAAACTTGAAACAAATATGTACAGTATAAGATATGCATTCCGATGTTGCCAAGATAAATCACAGATGAACATGGATACACATAAAACTATCATAATTTTCATACACAATAACGAAAAAAAGGTGGTAATTATTCCTTTACACAAAAGAATTAAACAACAACGCCATTCTGTTTACCGGGACTCTAATCTATGAAATGAAAATCAGAAAGACTTATTAAATAGTCCTCACCATACATTTACAAAATTATATAAACAGCTCCTCCTTCAAATATAAATTTTATTGATTCCCGGCATTATGCACGCATTTGCTTCATTCTAAGCAAACAAACCCCTCTTTGTTTGTAATTAATTTTTTGCTTGTACCGCTACTGGTTGCAGTTCGATATGTGTGACTTTCTTTTTGCACACTGATCTATTATAGATCTTGTGTTTCTCTTTTTTCTTTTATGTGTGTGTTTTTCCTTTTCTATTTCTTTGCGATATAAATTATCTTCAACTTGCCTTAGCTTTCTCTTTGTACTTCTCAAGGGTTCGCTGACGTGTTGACCTCGCGGTCAATTCGCCAAACCTCGTAGTCTTTTTGTTGAACAACGAATTTTTTTCCATCTCGCGAATAAACCACAATTGACTGACGATGCAATGCAAATCGACGTTCACAAAACACTTTACCCTTTCTACGCCCCAAAGAAAATGCCTTATGTTACGGTAACAGTCACGAAAATGCTTTGTTGGCAAAAATGCTTCGTTTTCACTCATGCTTTTTTTTCACACGGTATAAAAACCTGTATTACCGCTGCACTGTCTTGCTGCATAACCTGCCAAGATGTCTGCGGTGTTATATCACACCGGCAAATAAACAGTTAATGCAAGGATGAAATCAATTAATGGGAACTAAGCTGCTGATTTGAGATTTTATTGATGTTTTTGGTTCATAGTCCCAATTTCCCGAGGGGTGCAAATGCCTGTTTTGCCCCAAGTGCGGAAGCCCGTGGACTTTGCGGGTTGAGCAACTAAGTTCGGAATGATTTATATTTTACAGCAAATTTCTTGGCTAGAGAATTTGTGCAAAAGATTTACAAAAGTTATAGTTTATTATTCTACACCGTTTTTCTAAATATCCAGTTGTGAGTCCTTAAAAGTTGACCCTTCTTTACCTTCACCTTTTCACAGACAGCAGCAGAGACAGTACAGCCATCAACAAGACCTGCAATATGCTTGCAAGTCTTGGGATCACTAATACAATTTAAACAGAGCAATTATTTTCTTATGTTACCAACCGTAAATGTACACAATACATATTAACAATAATGGCGTTTACTAATCAAACTGCGCCATTATATAACACATAAAACTGCATTCACTAACCTCACTGTGCAGTTGCAAAAACAAAATTTGTTATTTCATACAATTATTAATACTACTCACAAAATTACTTTCAAAATAAATGACCTAACTTAAACACATCCTTTTAAAACACCATCAAAATGTTGTCGCGCCAGCAAACACTGCTTTGCCTTGTCCCTGTCTTTCAACGCGTTTCTATTGCTTCCTGTTGTTACGTCACCATTGCAGCATTTTTTTAGTTCTGCCCAAGGGAACTTGTTTCACCAACAACTTCCCTAGTTTTGTATGACAAAACACTTCCAACCAAGCCTTCCTGTATCACGAGAACAACAGGCATGTCTCAGTACAACACGTGTCGTGTCTTTACAGCAGAAGTTAAATTTCCAAATCTCTGATTCTTCCCCAATTTTCACTCATTATATACAAGAAACCATTTTCTTTTTGCATGCTTTAGAACGTATCAATCATATATAAGCAAACACTTAATGATACCACAGTGTGTCCCTAAAACGTATTCCATACCGCAGTATCAGGTTGTGTCCCTAAAACGTGTTTCATACCACGGTATCAGACTGTGCCCCTAAAACGTGTTTCGTGCCGCTATACCGTGCATCAATTGTCTGCACCGCTGCAAAACCTTGCGGCAATGTCCATACGTTTAATACCTACAGCAATTCAAACTCTTGTAATCAAACTTGTATTTCATGGAATAACGCAATATAAATATTAATTTTTTTATACGAAATTTCTTTTTGATGTTTTTCTTGATATTTTTATTTATTGTTGGAATAATGTCTCTAAAGCACTGCAGTCATTAAGAAGTTTTACTGCGTCAGCCCGCTTCATGCTGAGTTTTATTTCTTCCAAAGTAAGCAGTTGATAATTGACTGATGGTTCCCAAATATATAAATTTCATTGTTTTGTGCAGGATGCTCACGAAATCTTTGGACAAAAACTCTTCCTCGGTATATTGCCAATTTACTTGTATAAATCTTTTGTTCACTTGGTTCAAATACAAGTAACTCAATCTTTTGTCCTGTTCCCGCATTCATCAGTAGCCAATTTATCACCAGCCTTATTGCTTGATCGGGCAACATAGTGGCCAATGGTTGCGCAAACATTTTATCGTCGTTAGCTCCATATGGCTGTAATGCTTTTCTTGCACTCAAGGGCGTACGCAAGGAGGGGTTTGGGGTTAACCCCCCCCTTGAATTTTGTACGTTACAAAAACGTCATTACTTATGCAAAGGAGTTTGTGTATGTTTTCGTTCAGTTTTTGCTTGTTTGATATCAACTTAACGCAAAAACTACAGAATGATTTTGCATGAAAATTTCAAGGAACACTGTGAATGGACCAAAAGAAAATAATTACATTTTGGTGGGAATCTGGGTTATCGCCTTTATCCAAGAACCATCTCACCACTTTTTGCAAACCTCCCGTCAACTACGTATTTTCATGCTTGTGTTACTTGTTAGTTCACTTTATTCGAAACAATTGTCTTTGTTTTGTCTGATCAGCGCGTGCGCTGACGGTGCTGGCCTGACTTCTTTACCAATTACTGTGGCATGGTAGAACTAGTTAAGCGAACTCAAAGTCAGCAATTGTTAAAACCCAGAACCATTTAGGCTTTTAATTATGTCTCAGCCGGGAAAAAGGAAAAATAAAAGTTTGCTGGACTTC
>JGI24021J15306_10000227_pt1 | contig 36096 bp, 27 predicted proteins | sample Ectturendosymbi1_FD_15306 | JGI IMG/M metagenome (IMG submission 15306)
TTATGCCCATTTCGTTTCATCGCAATTTTTATTGTTTCCGCAATATCAATGAGATCGTAACTGCCTTCTGAAATTTGAACTTCAACCCATTGTCTTTGTCGTGTTGAGTCGTCCTCGTCACCTCTCCCCACCTCAGTGAAATCTGGAGAATATTGAAAAACGTTGTTTTCATCGGTCAAATTTGGAAAACTATAATACGTCTCTAAATTCACCAAAGCCATCTCGTATTTTCGCGTTCGATCCAACTCGATTGGTGGGTTGAAAGTTGTCTTTATTTTTTGGTGGGTTGAAAGTTGTCTTTATTTTTGTCCAATTCTCTGAAACCACAATCTGATTTGAAGTTTTTGGTTCAGTGTTTTGAGCAATTTTTTCAAGACGTTCAGTGTCGGTCATTTACTCAATGATGTAAAAATTGTCAAATCCAGATCTGTATTTCCCGCAGTTCTTTGGTGAGGTCAAATCAATCACAACAAAATTGTGTGGCTTCGACCACGCAGTCTTACAGCTTTTTGAACTGTTCTTTCGTCATGTCTTGAGACACTTGGTCGTTCAAAATGTTATCAATATTTTTCTGGTCTTGAGGAAACAGACAAAAGAAATTTGCATTTTCTCGAATTGTCTGGCGGGGAAGCTTGAAGTAATCTTGACTTAAATACAAGCAATCACAATTCGAATGCCTTCCACGAACGTAATAGGCTTCACACTTGTTTTGTTTCTGAAGCAAAAGGTCATCAAACATCATCACATGTTTATGCTTAGGGGAGATTTCTTTTGGGTCTGGAACATCGTCTGCCCATTCACAAAAATTATGCTCAATTGGCTCTTTGAAACGAGTCTTTCGATTTTTGGCCAACTCATGAATCAGCTCGTTTGGTGACATTTGTTCTCGCAGTATTTCATCACGGTTTCCAAAGATATTCATAATCATCTCCTTTGAAAGTTGTTCTTCAAAACCTTTTCTCAAAATTTTACACTCTGGTTGCAAAAAAACTCTTAACAAAAACTGACAATTTTGAATAGTTCAACCAACCTGTCTGAAAAATAAGATTCAGCAACGAAGTAGTCTTACCACAGCCTGATTTGCCACAATTAAACCCAATAAACTCTTCGGTAAAAGAGGGTGATTTTTTTTATTTGCTATGTGTTCATTCCATGAAACGTTTTTAATTTCCATTTATTTTATTAAAGCATTTAACAAATGAATCAAATACATTGTGTCAAATGTCGTAAATTTACGGAAACGAGAGACGTGAAACAGAAAACAACAAAAAACAACCTTCAAATGCTTCAAGGCATCTGTGTTGTTTGCGGAACGAAAAAGTGAAAATTTATAAGCGCAAGTGGAAGAGGGTTTATCAATGACACAATTAATTCTTTTCCATTTCAAATGCACATGCCTGGACATAATTTCACAGGACCTGGCACAAAGCTGAACAAATGACTAAATGAGGATATGACTCCAAAGGCATGGTCAAAAGCAGTCAACAGAGTCCACAAGGCAGCTTATCACCATGACATTTGTTATGGTAAAAACAAAGACACAAAAAATCGCAACGACTTTTGTGATAAAAATATGTTGACACAGCTTAATGGTATATATAACCCCCAACTTCGAGAAACGATAGAGAGAAGTGTTGTTTGTACGATTATCGGAACGAACAAGCACTTCGGATGGGGTAAAAAAACTACACAATTTCAGGTATAACGTAAACTGACCAGCTAGCTGAAGAATTTCACAAACCCATCATCAAATATTTTCCAAAACGAAAAGTGTACGTGAATGGAATTGATAAAATTTGGGCTGCAGACCTCGTTGAAATGCAAGCATTTTCAAAGTTCAACCGCGGGATCAGGTATCTTCTCACAGTGATTGACGTGTTTTCTAAATATGGTTGGATGCTTCCACTCAAAGACAAAACTGGAAACTCTGTCGCAGACGCGTTAAAGGAGATTTTCAAAAAATCAAAGCGAAAACCAGGGAAGCTTTGGACAGACAAAGGCCGAGAGTTTTACAACATACATTTGAAGGAGTTGGGTTTAGAGCTTTATTCTACTGAAATGAGGAGAAATCGTCGGTGGTCGAACGTTGGAACCGAACGATAAAGGAAAAAATGTTCAAGTATTTCACGGCAAACAATGCCAAAAAATATATTGACGTTCTTGACGAATTTGTTGAGAGATACAACAAAACGAGGCACTCTAGCATAAAAATGACTTCTGTTGAGGCTAGAAGGAGAATGAAGTGAGAGTTTACAGAAATTTGTATCGAGTTTGAAAGACGACCGATACATGCAAAATTCAAAACTGGTAACAAAGTCCGAATTATCAAGAAGAAAGGACACTTTGAGAAAAGGTTCACCCCAAACTGGACAGAATAAGTGTTCACCGTTTCAAAAATTCAAAGAACTCACTCAGTTACTTATAAAATAACTGACTACAAAGGTGATGAAATTCAAGGGACTTTCAATGAACAAGAGCTTCAGAAGACATCACAAAAAGTTTTCAGAATTGAGAAGATTGTGAAGAAAGGCATAACAAGGTCATTGGTGAAATGGAGGGGATATCCAGAAAGTTTCAATTCTTGGGTTGACAACAAAGAACTGATTAAAATTTAATATAAAATGCCAAATGAAAAACAAAGTCTTGGAATCAAACGCTCAACAGTCACTGCGTTTCTGAACGACAAGCTCCCACCAGAGCAAGTAAAAGAATTGCAAAAAATTATGAACTTTAATCCAAGCTGTATGGAAAAGTATTCATTTATCGAGGTTAATTTGGACCCGGTCGAAAACGAATTTGGACACTATCCAAAATTTAAAGATATAATAAATGTCATTTCTAAAAATAAAAGACCCATCAAAACATGACAAACTTGTTGCTGAATATATCAAAACCAAGAACAAAATTCGGAATGATTTTCGCTCAGAACGATTAGGTGAGCAATCAATATATGAAGATTTTGTAAAAATATTCAAGCCAATAACTCAACAAGAGCAAAAGTCATCTAAAGAAATTGTTTCAAAGTTTGCCCCACTCCAAGAAGCGATTGAAAATATGCCTCCAGCATTACCTTGGGATCAAGCTGAACCTGAAGCAGTACAGGCACCAGCAGAACCTCCACTTCCGATCAATATAGACCAGAATGCAAGAAAGTATCTTGTTAACTCTTTTGGAAATGCAGGTGATAAAACGTTTGGACTTGATAACAGAGGTGGGCAATTTTTTCTTGGAAACACTGAGGTTGATTTTGAAGGGAATGGTTTAGTAATAGGAGGTAAAAGGTATGCAGGATCTCGAGGTCTTTGGGATTTGCTTGTCATGAAAAGACCAGTAGTTGGTCTTGCTACAGAAGAAGACAAGAAAAATTATGAAAGATAATGGTTGAAACAGGGGCAATGAGGAATAGAAAAAATCCACGAAAACCAGCCGCTAACAGAGGTAATAAATGGCAAAATTTCATAAGGCCAATTTGGGAGAAACATGTGCAAAAACCAAAGTAAAAAGTGAAACGTCAACAGAAAAAAATACAAGGACAAGGCTTTCTCCCAAATGACCCAAACGCTTTGTATGAAGGTTGGAATTATTGATGGCTTCGAAACAGACAGGAAACACAGGTCTTTGAAATGAAATCGTCAGCGTTAGTGATGAACTTTTGAGACAAAAATTTTGTCTCATGATGCTTATAAAACTTAATGCTTACATTAAATAAATGATAGTTGTAAGACGAAGATATAAACGAAAATACCTAGTTGGCGGCTCTGGGATTTTTTCAAAAACTCAAAGACTTTTTGTCAGGATTCATCAGTAAAAAGCAAGTTGTTGACACCGCCTTGGACATTGCTCGAAGTGCTGGGCAAAAGGCTGGACAAAAACTATTGATTTTGCTAATTCAAAGTTGACTCCCAAATCAAAACAAATTTTATCAAAACTTGTGTCGTCCACATCCACGCTTGCACCTCAAGGGCCTCAACAAGTGACAACACCTAATTTAAATAACCTTATAACTGGGTCGGGGCAGCGCGCGATCAAAATACAAGACCTCGTCAGGCAGTTGAATAAACAATACATATTATCAATGAACATTTCTGAACAAATCAAGTATGTTTTTGAAAAGCTTGAAGCCCTCAACAGCAATATCGATGAACTAAAAAGAGAAATTGAAGAACTCAAATATTTCAACAAGGTATTGAGTTATAGACTAAGGGAAATACATGATTTTTAAAGTGAAAACAAAAACACCTATAATAAATGGACATTCATGACATTACTGATAAACCTGAAATTGATCAATCGACCGAACAATGCGAATATCAAAGTTAGGATCCAATCACAGGCGCTGACCTTAACAGACCTGGGGAAATAAGGATAAATATTGAAACACAAGGCTTATTCACACATCCGAGTGAAAGTTATCTGGTTTTCGATGGTAAGTTGGTGAAAAACGCTGACGACGCTGTTTACTCTGATGCTGACGTCATCGCGCTAACAAACAATGCAATGATGCATCTTTTCAACAACAGAAAATACCAACTTTCTGGGCAAGAAATTGACAATCTGTTTCACCCCGGGCAGGCAACAACGATGCTTGGGCTGTTTAAATTTCCAGATGATATTCAAAAATCAAAAGGCCCAACCACTTGTGGTTCAAAGATAATGGCACAGACGCTTCAACTGCTGGAAATAATCGAATTGATGGTTTTGCATTCCGACAAATTTGTGTCATTCAAAAGTCGGACCCAAAAGGCACATTTTCATTCAGAATCCCACTGAAACACATCTTTGGGTTTTGTGATGACTTTGAGAAAGTCGTTTATGGTTTCAAACATCAGCTCACTCTCGTAAGAAAGGGTGACAATGATGCGATTTTCAGAGCCGCTGCGACTGATGCCGGAAAGGTTCTTTTGTCAAAGTTTTCTTGGTACATGCTTCATGTGCTTCCAAATGATCAACAAAAACTTGTATACTACAGTACAAAACAATTGAATCAAAATCAAGTCTCCCATTTGGTCACCGAATGGTTCAATGCGACTCGATCTCAGTCCAACAAACGAGAAATTTCACCTGGCGATTGTCAGTGAAGTCGGCCCCGGAGAAACCTCGTTGGATAATCGTGGCATTTCAGACTGATAAATCTGGAAACCAACGACACAACCCATCAATTTTCGATCACTGTAATCTCACTGACATGTTTGTGATGCTGAATAGTCGTCGACACCCCTAGATTGATTATGACGACATGAACTTTTCTCAGCAACATTTTCAAGGGTTTATGTAGATGCCGCGGCATTCCGAACAAAGTTTTACAATGTCGAAGAGTTGATTTCTTCTCCCAATATTACCCCGGCAGATCGCAAGGAATTGATCCCAATGTTTGTCTTTGATGTGACAAAACAGAGCGAGAAACTGAAAAACTCTGTGACTGACATTCAGACCAAGGGTCAGTTTTCAGCAAACGTCGCCGCAAACACCGAAGCTTTCGCCGTTGTCATCAGTGATAAAAGTCTCATTTTCCAGAGCGATGGGCATAAAATGCATGTTCAATATTAAGTTAAAAAAAATTATCATAATAAACTCTCTAGTGGGTTTGTGAGTTTTGCATTTCTTCTCTTTTTCAAAAAACTGTCAATTCTTTTGTCTTTTGTGAAAATGATTGAAATCAGATTATGTTTGTAGTCTTCAAGGCTATAAACATATTTTGACGAAAGTGCTTTGTCACAATTGAGCATCACAACTTGAAAGTTTGCCTTTTTTCACAAACGATCAGGGCATAAACTGCGCATCTTTGGACAAAGCTCAGGCAGTCCGACCTTTAACCTTTTCTTGGGTAAGGACAGAGGCCTCGTGCCTCGGCTGACAGCGGTTTGGAGAATTGTGTGGTATGGGGTAGTCTGATTTGGAACAGTCGATCTCGAGTGTTCGAATCTGTCTCATTCGAATGCCTGGTTTGGAGAATTTTTTGGGATGGGGTAGTCTGATTTAGAACAGTCGATTTCGACTGTTCGAATTTGCCTCATTCGAATGCCTGGTTGGGAGAATTTTATGGTATGGGATTTGCATGTGATTTCTAGACCCAAATTGGGATTGGGCAAAGAAAATTTTTTCATGTAAGTGGTAGTGATATGATTTGTTTTGCTCACAGGTAAAGGAAATCTTTGCGAATTGCTTGTAATTTAATTACACTAATTAATAATGCAAAAGTAATCTGAGGCAAGACATAACCATTTGAGGCTTGAAGAAAAATTTCAAAAACATTGATTATGTAACAGCATATCAATCAAAATTAGAGGCAAACCATTACAAATAAAAGCAAGATTTAAGGTCGCTCTCTCAAGTTCTGACAACAAGAGAATAATTCAACCCGACAAAATACAAACTCTAGCTCTCGGTTTTCGAGGATGAAGGGCCCTGGGGAACAGAGGGGGACAAACTGGTGGCAAAGGAGGCTAAGGGTGGATGGGAACAAACTGGGGCAGAGACACGGGCACAAGGAAAGTGTGTTAGAATGAACAAAACCTCTCTACCAACGGAATTCGCTTAAATTGAAACAAACGGTCATTTACCTCAAAGGCCGTATATTTGTGCTCAGCCGGAACGATGAGAGTCTGATGGTAGGCTGACTTCAAGTCAAATGTTGAGAAATAACATTAAAAGCCAGCTGATGCACCATATATTCCAACCTCGGAATGGGATATGCATCTACCTCGGTGTATTTGTTGATTGTTTGGGAGTAATCAACGCATAGTCCTTTCGCACGTGTCCATCATCGCTGGGTTTAGTCACTACGAGTTGCGCTCTCGACGGAGATCGACATTCTTTAATGATGTCGTTTGTCAGCCATTCTTTGGTTTTGCTGGCTATAAACTNTTTGTCCTCGTGAGTAAAAATACGAGANTTGAAGGCGATGGGCTTGCAAATCTGTGACAAGCCTGGGAAAAGTGATGCATGGCCAACATCAGCAGCAGGAAGTGCGCACGCCACTTCGCCCTTACTTGCAATAATGAGGTCCCCAAACTTGCCTCCATACTCTATATTACCCGCTTGTGCAGTTGCTGAAAACCTTGGCCCAACAGCAAATCACAGCAAAAACCGGGCATTATGCCAAGGGCTGCGTCTGTGTACAAACGTTTGCCAATGGTCATGTAAGCTGTACAAGAGCTGGAAACTCGTACCGTTAAGTCCGTATGAGCCATTGACACATTGCAGGCACTTCGGCTCCAAGGTAAAACGCCTGCACAATCCTCTCATTTATGAAATTCACTTAGGTTCCCTAGTCAATCAAAGCATGTAGCTTGTGGTCTCGAACAATTACCTTCGTGACTGATGCTTCTAGACATTGTGGATACTCAAAAGGGAAGGCAGAGTTGATTGTGCACGGGCACTGACAGACTGGCCCTTTTCCGTTCGGCACACGGCTTGGAATTGCCTTTTCAAACCACGCTTGAGGCAATGAGCATTTCGGGGGGACAGACCTTCCTTTTGTGATACGTGTACCCACAGTAGAAGCACTTTTTATCAGTTGAAGCTACCGTTGCCAGATCCTCTTTGATCGGGTCTTGATCTTGCATGATGTGTAGAGACGAATCACTGCTGACCTCTTGGTTTGAGGCGCAGGTAGGTACATCTCTGGAGAAGGAGACCGAGCTAGCAGCATTGTAGACATCGGCGTTCTTCTGCGCCTTTTCCAGAGTTGTAGCCAGTTGAAACGCGTCCTCTAGTGAGAGTTAATCCTTTTCCAAGAGTGGCATACGTATAGAGGATGAACGTAAGTTGTTGACGAAGGCATCTCTCACGAGTTCTTGCCGGTAGTGTTCTTTAGTTACGTCTTGCAGTTGACAATTTTTCTCAACCGATGCAAACTTAACAAAAAGTCCTCCAAACTTGCACCCACTTCTTGCTTTCCAGTAGTGAGCTGGTACAATGCGTATATCGCATTTGGCGTTTTGTTAAAGGTCTCTTCGAGTTTTGCTTTAGCAGCATCGTACGATGTACAGTCTTCAACAAGCTTGTGAATTTCTGCGGAAACAAAGTTGATTAACATGCGCAGCTTGTTATGTAGTGGTTGCTCAGCGCCATCTGCAGGCCTTGGCATGCGTTCTCTGGCATCTTCCAAGTAATTATCAAAGATCTTGAGCCAGTGTTTCCAGCGTTCAGCGGCAGAAGGTGAGCGGCAATCTAAATCCAATTCAGATAACCCGCTGATTCATCCATTGTCACTCAGATGTGAAGAACAGCGCAGAGCAGCGTTAGTTCGTTTAATAAATTGTTATGAGAGTTGAACCCTTTTTTGGCTATTACTGAACAAAAATGCTGGTACACCTGAACGAAGAGCACAATGGCATAGTCAACATAACGCCTAACAAAATATTGACGCTTTCACATCAGCAGTCAAAGGCAAGTGAGTAGAGACTTCAATGCCGCGAACAACGACTACCAGTGGTAATCAGCATGAATGCCCCTGGCGCTACAAATAATCACCGTCAGATCGAAACGATTCAGAAACGCATAAAGGTAACTTATACACCACAGAGCCTATTATACACCACAGAGCCTATGTGTTCATATTCGGCGTGCCAGGGTTTAATTTTCGGCGTGCCTGGGCTTTAATATTCGGCGTGCCGGGTTTTGATATTCGGCGTGCCAGGGTTTAATATTCGGCGTGACAGGGTTCGATATTAGGCGTGCCAGGGTCTGATATTCATCTTGACGGGTTAGATATACTGGTGCCAGGGTTTATTCTTTTAATTTTAATGGTTCATTAGACGCGCAGAATTGTTGGCTCTGCTGTAATCCAAGAGGAAGGATTTCGCCAGTATGGTGCGTAATGTAACAGAATGAGGTCACTGACAGGTACAGCTTCTACTTGCATATATTTGTAATTGCATACGCATATTGTTTTAATTGTAATTGCTATCTTTTGGTAAGTGTTATTGCATTTTGCTAAAGTTTTTTAACGTAGTGATAATCGCATTGTGTCTTCAACGACTTCACACGTCTGGAATGGAACAAATGCATGAACGAAAATAGTGAAATCGCCTACTAACCATGCAACCTGCCGCATTTTTGCCAAATCAGCGACAAAACGTCCCGTCGTACTGTGCATGTGGTTTTTGTTTTGCGTGAGTATCTGCCGTGCCGTATGCAAGGCTGGGACTAGGCGACGATGCAATGTATGCCTGTCAAGGAAAGATTTTCCGTTATTCCAATTTTGCAGCTTTACGTACATTTTCAAGAAATCAGCTTTGAAGTGGCGTTTAGGTTTTGGCGGTTGCGTTCAGTTCATGTTAAAGAGGATGTTTATGTTTAAGGACTAGCTTACTGCTATTGATCAAATTCAAACAGAAAATGTCACCTTGCAATAAAACTGGCTTACCAATCGATGGCTAAAAAGTTTTCCAATGATACTAAAGCCCTTATCTTTCCAGGTTTGTCGCCTTTATGTAGAAATCTATGAAACATTTTGAAAATTAATTAAAAGTTTGAATTATGTTATAATGCATTGTAATGCAAGTGTGTGATTTATTATTTCGATCTCTACTTAATTACATGTTTAAGAGCAACCGTTTCATCTTTTTGCTGCCCAACATGCAAGTGAAATGCGAAAAAATATAGGCGAACTGTTGCATTAGTGGATAGACAAATGCATAAAAAAGTGAGCGGCTATGCATCAGCCATCATAGTACACTGGGAACGTGGGCAACAGAAGCACACGCTATACAGCAAAAGCTACATTGATCAGTGTAGATCATGCTGATGTAGGTTACCGTAGTTACCCATAAAGACATAAAGACATCTTTTTCTAATCACCATGAATTCATCTACATTAGAATGTGGATATGGTACTTCCACTTTTGATATGGCATCGGCACTTTGGGCCACAGCTTAATTTTAAGGAATTACAGGCCTTGGATTTAATATTTAAAAAATGTCGTCATCACTTTGAAGTTGAAATTGTTTTCAAATTCCTGGCATTTTCGGACCTTTTCTGGTTGTTTTTTTAACGGCAACTACAAAAAACAAAATTGTTGAATTATAGAAATTTTACTATACTGTGCCATTTCTTTGAAATATTCAACATCTCGAGATCTGTAGTCTTTGGAGCCGAGACGAGACCTGAAGCCTTCGAAACGGAGACCGAGACTCTCAAAAGTGGATCTCGAGACCAGTCTCAAGACCGAAATCAAGACTCGAGAATCAATCACTGATGATTGTTCATATATGCAGTTTGGTTTTACATCAATCATACCCTGTATCTAACAACTCCTTCGATGAAAAGCAAGAATAAATTTTGCATTGATCGAGTTGAAAGTAGACCTAACTTGATGTTTGATACGTTTTTATTACTGGTATATTTCAATGTGTTTTGATTGTACTTTGGTTTCATTTTTATCTTCCTCTGACGAAATTAACAGTGGCCCTATCTATTGGATTATCATATCATTATTGACACCTGGTTTGTTAGATGTTTAGTGCATTCCAAGTTTTCTCAGAGATTCGTTTGACTTTTCCCAGTTAAACTTGCTGCTTGTTTGAAGCCACCAAGCAGAGCTAATTATCATACAAAAATGGCTTGCTACAACGACGCAACAACGCCACTATTATACTTCAACTCACAACGTGCGATCAGAGTCATCGCAAAAATGACGTTTTAACCTTTTCAGCCACCCTTCTGAAATTGTGTAATAGGAGAGGAATGAAAAATTCTAAAATGATCCAAGGGAGGAATGCATCAAAAAAGGTTGGGAACCGCTGTTCTACAATCTCTTGGTTTTCAGTGTCCAGCTTCTCTGCGAGTTAGTCACAATTGTCGAATGCTGTTTCCTTGAATCGTCTTGTTTTGCTTTCGTTATTTGCGGCATGTGGTTAGATCAGGATTTTGAGGTCAAGTGATTGGTGCATATGTGATTTACTAGGTCTTTTGTAATTAGGATAGATTTTGCAGGTTCTGCGTCAACGGTTGCCTGAGGGTCTTGCCCTCATAGGTCAACATGTCTGAGAGGGAAAGCTAGCAGTTGTTTTCTTCGTCGCTTATCGGGTCCCTTATGAGTGACGGGATGAATTCGGATCTGATAACTTGTTGTAAAGGTGCAAACAATACTCTTGTGTCAATAAGGGTTCACCGAAAATAGTCGACTTCAAACATGATCCATTGGTGAATATTGAATAGAGTGCTCGTGGGTAAACTTCAGCATAATTTGAAAGAAACTTGACCTTATCCATTAAACTTTTCCTCACTGAACTTTTGCTTCAATGGGTCAGATTGAATTAAAATCCATGGGGGGCTTCGCTTTTATCTGCGAATTTATTAATGGAGTAGTTTCAATGGTGTTTGGTTTCATGTAAAATTTCTTGATTTGTACAATCAGGATTTGTTGTTTGGAGGGAGCAGTTGCGTATCATTTTGGTAAGCTAATAAAGAGTTTATATATCCATGTTGGATTTTGGATGAGAATCGCATGTTGATGTGAAGGTAGCCCAAAACGCCACAATTAGTGCCGAACACTGGTCTTTTCATCCAACAAAGCGACCTGACATTTTGAGTTACCGAAACAAAGCTGCTGCAAATTGCTGAAGCAAGGTAAGCCGAAATAAGGCTGTTGGAAGCAACTCACCACTTTTTCTTTGTTGGCGAGCTCGCAAAATGCAGTAACGCAACATGTTATTTATGTCAAGCCACACTAGAGTGGCTGATCATCAGTTACGCAAGAGCCAACAGTCCGTGCACAAAACAGAAATGCAGTCAGCACGCTATGGATACGTTGGCACTCGGACGAAAGTGTCGAGTAAGAAATGAGTCAAGATTAAAAAAGTTTTCTCGTGCGAAACGCTTTCTACGGTGCAATATGCGAATATGCGTTGAATGAGGAAAAAGCAATATCTACTATAAATTTTATCCATTCGTTTTGTGCAAAGGGGCAATATTGCTTTTACATCAACTTTAGGTGTAATTTCAAAGTGGTTGAAACACTTTAAGGAGTAACTGTGTTTAAACTGAAGTCCTACAACGGATCCAAGTCTGGTTTGTAGAAAACCTATCTTAGCAATTGCTGACCGGACATCTTTTGCTGGAACCTGTTTTGAGTCACTGCAGTTCTGTCTTACCTAGGGAAGAGGCTAACAGTACAGCCAACATGAAAAGCAGAAAGTTCTACGTCAAATAGAAACTGCAACCAGAAAAGATTTTGTTATTCAGCAAGCGTAAACACTTCCAGATCTGAGCAAATTGTATTATCTTTAAAAGAAAGAAAACTACGTGGAAAACGTCTTGAGATTTTTTCGACGTCTGCCCTATGCAGTGTTTCTGATGAGCAAACACTTTTCAGACATCACGTTTATTATAGATTGATGAAGTGTTTTCCAGGTTGGTGCATGTGATTTGAAACGCTTGAGTCAGTCAATGTCTTACCTAAGATATGTGGAGAAAGGGCGGTTTCAAAACTGTTGAAAATGTATAATGATCGTTGATTTTCCTCTATTATCATACCATCAAGAAATTCATATTATCTTCAAACATTTCAACTACGAAACGCAGGTGGTGATTTCAGGTTCTGAACTAAACTTCGTCAGAAAAGTGCGCTTTACCGCAATGCACTATGTGAAGTTACGAGCTTACAAATTGCTTACATTGTAGTAAAAACGTGAATCTTTTCTGCTTCTCCATTTATAATTGAGCTTAAAAACGAAAAAAATAAAGAGCTGAGATAAAAAGAATTTCACAGTAATTTGTTGCAGACAACGAATTTTGTGATAGAAGGCTGCGAAATCACAAATGCATTGCTGAGTCACTTTAGTTACCTATGCAGGGGTAAGAACAGAAACAGAGACCAACGGAGTCGCAACTATAAGGGCCAGGCTGAGTCTGCCCTCCAACAACAACAAAATTTTCCATTGNTTCTCGATTCTCACAAACCTGTCTGGCCTTGTGGCAGACGATTTTTTTGGAATGGCAGAGTGCAAATATTAGTNTTTGTGCTGTTCGTTCGGACAACACATGCCGGCCTCAACAAATTTTTGCTACCGGCACGCCCCTCCATCAGACAGGTCTCGAGACCAAGTGCCGTTCATTCCCCAGCACATTACTTCAGGTATAGTCTANGCCATTCCTGGCCTTTCCCCAGCACATTACTTCAGGTGTAGTCTAAGCTATACCTGGCTTTAGCCCCATTGCTCTGGTANGCATTCCTACTGCCGTCTGTACATATGAAACGCAGGATGCATATGTGAACACGTGTGTAGCAAGAACGGCAGTGTTTTCATTGCGACAGCGATGGCGCAAAAAACGCCTACATTTGTTGGAAAACATGCACCTGAAACCCTTAATTTTAAATGCATATTTCAACGCGAGAACGTTTCCATTTGGCACCATGAAAAAGAAAATGCAACCAAGCGTATCTAACGTGAACGTTTTGAACTAATAGGCAATGATATAGTCAAGATCTCAGCCACTAAGGTTAAGAGATTTTTCAAACTTCAAATTCGCCATGTAGTGACAAAACGCTGTAGCGAGGTTGAGTTCCATTTTCGAAAATGAGGCCGGTGCTGGTCACAACACAAGCATTTGCGCTGGATCTCGGAGCTTCAATTTATTGAAGTTTGTCAATTTATGTTATGCCAACTTCATTCTTTTCAATAGCCATCGTCACCTCATTATTTCTGTGAAGATATACAGGAGATTAATTAAAACTAACATGTAGAGTGTCACAGCGGGTTTTATCGTTGACTAAGCAGACAGTAATTTAGACGTAGTATTAACAACGTTTCCTGCATGATATTCTTTGCATGTTAACGGAGCAGCATTTTCTCAAATAGGTTTGTCGAACAACAACCGTTCGTGTTATGCTATGCAGGCAAGCATGCAACAAGATGTCAAACATACAGTACGTCCTATTCGCAATTCGAGCTAGGAATTTCTGCACACGTGTTCTATGGCGCGAGGCACAAAAATTAAAATGACTGCAGGTTGGAATATGCAGTCATCAACCAGAGCAACCAGAGTTGAAGTTTTCGGTGATGAGTTTTTGTGTTGATAGCTTGTTTATTTTATGTTATTCACGCATTTTTGCGACTAAAATCACGAAATAACACAAATTCAACAGGAGAAATAAAAAGAACACCAAAGAGAAGAATTTAATTGCATGCTGATGAGAATACAAAACATCAAAACTTCAGGTTTAGCAAATTGCTGTGAAGTAACATATTTTATTACAAAGGTTTGGCGAAAAAACATCTGGGTCCAACTACACAGCCAAGCCTGTTATTAGCACTAATCAATGCAAAATTGAAGGCGTTTCACCTGTAATAACAGAAACTAGCAAAATGCATCGAATCAACGTCAGAAAAAATAAAAACAGCAACAAAAACAGAGGGAAAGCAAGGGTATGAAAATGGAAAGGGGTAAGCAACTGGAAAGGCAAAAGATACAGGGAAAACAAGGCCACTAAAACCAAGATTTCAGAAAAGTGAAAAAATTGTGCAATGATTTATGAGTATTTTGTGGTGTGTTTGATTTGATTTTGCTTTGTAGCATTCTGCAATGTTCTGATTGATAAAAGTGCATGCAGGCAAATGAAAGCGAATTACGCGCAGATTCAACTGTTTCTTTTGATCTTTGCACCGTACTGTATTTGGATCGCGTGCGTCGCATGATTGTTAAGGCTGTTTAAACATGCAGAACGAAACGCTGTGACATGCATTTATCAAACGAATTTGCGATGTTCGGTTGCAAAGCAATAAACGCGCATTTCCAGCAAGCACAGGCGCGCCAGTGAGCAACGTTCACGCAAAAAACAAATCTCGGGCGTTTTCGCAAAATTGCAGATTCGCAGCAACGCCACATGGGACCTTCACTAGAATGTATCACGTAAAAAAAGGATAAATTGGGTACAGCTCATTCGCAGAGCAAAGGGCACACACCTATGTTAATTGTGGTGGGACTGAACTTAAAACAACCTGCTTGCTGTAGCAAACACAGAAGACCATCGGGTTCAAATCCGTTTGCGGTGAAGTAATATGAAAGTGCACGAATGAATCGAATATCATTTTGCTGTGGCAAGAAACAAACCCAAGAGGTATTTAAATTTATCTGCAAAAGGATTAGGAATAGGAACTTTGGCTCAAATTCATCAACTGCTTTTGTATTTTATTATGCTGTGAAAAGTTTGAAATTCCTTTAACGCCATTTAGTATGTAAGTTTTAATTTCAGGTCATTGTGCTATGTTTGTCTTTATCCAAAAAGTCCAAACGCTTTTTTCGATTTGTTGTTTCAGTGCATTTAGTGGTATTATTTGTAAAAATTATGCTCTTTCTTTTCTTAACTGCATCTGCCCACAAATGGTTGATAGTGCCTGAGGAGATATCAGCGTTTTCTTTAAAATTTGTGACTTGTAGCGACTCTGTGGGCGTTCGAACATGGGCGTTGGTTTTAAGTTTGAAATATATGTGTTGCAAGAATTCTACGGGCCTTGGAACATCGATGTTACTCCAAACCCACTACTTTAAGGGAGACCTGAGATACAAGGGTATTTCGACGGCTTTTCTGCAGTTTCATTTGTTCGTTATAAAGCATCTAATCTCCATCGTTGTTTTGCATTCTGACTATCATAACCCGTTTATTTTAATGTCAACCTTATTACATCGGCACACGTGTCAATCCGACGTTCGCCGATGACCATACACCCAAACACAGTATTTCAATAACAAATTTATGTGTTTTCTATGAGGAAGATCTGGTCGCTTGCCTGAGTGGGTTTGACGAGATGTCAAAATATCTGCGACGACATCGCAACAAGCGTAGATGCATTTTGGATGGCGTCACACATTTAACCATGAGGCAGGTTCTCGTCCTAGATCATACCCTCACAATAAAGTTTTTTCCTTCTCCCATACTTGGCAATATCCATATTTTGTAGTTGTTTGTCTATGCTTACAGGTTGCAGTCCAGTTTCTTTATGCATAGGTTTACGTTATAGTTTTGTTAAGGTTGCAAAACGTGGTCTTAAGAACTTTTCAATAACGTGGATAATGAATGATTCAAGTGAACAAAAGCCTCTTTTAAGCAAATCTCAAAACAGTGATGATAATGATGGTGTGACTGCAGCCACTCACTCGGAAAGCTTTTGTGGAGATTTCAGAAACCCATCAAGCAGATGCCATCGCTTTATAACTTTGGTCATCATGTGCTTTCTTAGTTTTGGTAAGTTACGTTCAACAAATTCACGCAAGAAGCAAAAAGTGAAATATAGTTTGGTATTTCATTATGATTGACAAATTTTGTTTAAACCCTATTTTGATTTTGATAATTCAAACAGAGATTTCAGAAAGAATGTTTTTAAAATTTTGAAAGTTTGCCATATTGACCGCATCTAATATTCGTTTTCCAAGCGGTTGCAATGGAAGTATCTGATGTTCACTTCAGAGAGCCACTCTGTTAATTTTCAAAGCAGTTAAGTACTTAAACGCCACTGGAACATGCTTTTACAAGACGTTTTTGCTGATCTTAATTGTGTTTGGTTGATGGCGGACAAGATTGGGAAAAATGCGTACCTTATTTAAAAAAAATTCTGAACTGCGTTACTTAGAAACTGTTTTCAATCAGTTTTAAGAGGGTCGCACATTTCAAATTCTGCCAAGATATAACACACCAACTTAACTTACAAGATCATAAGGAATTTTTATGTTTTCGTCAAAACAAAAATTGAAAATTTTGTGAATTTATTTGAAACACCCTAACATTCACAGGCAAATCAGTTTTCACATTTCAACACACAAAAAAAATTTAAAACAGTGAATATTATGATTTTGTTTTTCTGTGTTTTCATGTGCCATTGTAAACTTTATTTGCTCTTTTATAATGACATAGAAAAAAGAATATTAATTCCAACTACCTGAAGTATTGCAAAAGATTGAGGCGCAGCAAAATATTCATTCATGTTACATACAGAAAGGTTATGTTCTGAAAACAAGCTAAAACAAGCAGAAGGCATGCAGTTCTATATGTAACGCAAAACGCAATGTCCTTTGGGAATAAAGCTTTTCACAACAGTGCTTGATTCAATCCACAACACTTTACCATGTGAAGCTCTGTATTCGGCCCACAGAGTTGAACTTTACAGTCACGAGATTTGATGGTGAATTGGCAATCAGTTAGCTTGTGCCAACAACTCAATACTACAACGCTGTTTTAAAATTTTCAGACTGCTGTAAAAATGTAACTCTTTTATTAATAAACGTTTTTGGTCTTTTCTCTAATGTTCGTCTTGAACCGTCAACACGAATCAGACGTCCAGGTTTGCAAAGTGGCCGGGAATCCTATTCTCCTCTAACTGTAGCATTAGTTGTGCTTTTTTTAGTCAAATAATCCTTTTTTTCATAACAAAGTTAGTTTAGATCACGATCTCACGTTAGAAGCGAAGAAAGTTATGACATATGTCGTGCTTTTCAGCCTTTGAACATAGCGATACTATATATGGCTATATCATCCGATTCGATGGATGTGCTCCATTGCGTTTTGTGTTACAATGACATTGGCATGGCATATTGAGTTTAAATTAGATTGCTGCTACTATCGTTGGTCAGAAATAGCAATAGTTTTATGCTTGCTTGACTGATTCAGCAATGTACATTTTAAGGATTCTGCAACGAAAAAAATGATAAGGACAGTAGAGAAACATTTTTATTGTTTTTCCGACATTTCGTCTGAAACGAGGGTCACTGTTTTATAAAACCTGTTGTTTGTCTGGTTGTGAAAAAACTGCATGCCACATTTCATTTTGTTTATTCTTAGCCTGCAATAAAAATGAAAAGGCTTACACTTGTTATTTAGTTTATTTATTACAATTTTGTTACAGAGTTTTTTTGTGGAAAATTAGTAACAAACCCGTGCCTGCGTACATCGTTTATAGGAAAGGACCCGTTTGCTTCAATACTCAGTTTTGCAGTGATACTGAATGTTGTCTTTCAAGGTTCATTGGCAACTACATGGCGTCGCTTGAACTGCAACGTTTTGATTATAGTACCTGAGTAGTCATAATAACGTAACGAAAGATTTTTTTCCAGATCCCGTTTGACACAGTACTTGGGTTACTTCAAATGATAACAATCTAAAATGGCCACAATGAGTTATAGGATATGTAGCTTTTGAATGAACATATCTCAGTAATGTGTTGCTAAGCAAGGTCGTTTGGGAAAAAACATCACAAACCTGTCCATAAAGGTATGGGCGGGACCGTAGTCTCTGTTGGCTTTTGCGTTAGGCCCCTCAAAACGAATTTACGCTTCCTAACAAAAAGCAGGTTTTTTGGTTGTACTCCAAAGCAATACATAAAATTGATCCGCTCTTTGGAGAGAGTCATTGAATACATTACTTTTCAGTTTCAATCCGCATCCCACAGCTAGGTCCCGAAGTAGAATTTATAATTCAGTGCGAAACCATCAGCCATAAACTTTAATATTGATAACAACCAAGGGATAATGTGCTGCCTCATTCCAATGGGTCCCCCTTTGACTGTCTTGGAACACTGGTTGTTACGTCGATAAACAGTGTGATTTGACTTTGAGTTTGAGAATAGTGTAGTCGACAAGCATTGTGATTTGACTTTGAGCTTGANAGAATAGTGGATGCGGGCCGTAGTTAGGCCACCCCTGGCCTAACCACTTACAGCCAGAAGTCACAGCAGTCATTAGGTACTACTACTTTCGCCAGTCAGTCAGCTGTGATGTTTTAGGCACGCGTGGGCACTGTACTATGCAGCACTGCCAAGTCAAATGCACATAACCGGGTTGATCCACGGCCCACAGGTGCATGTGTCAAGCTCTGCGTGTTAGACAACGCGCTTTTAGAGATTGCCAATATCCAACGCCGGATTAACCAATTGGCTACTGAGGCTATAGCCTTTGGCCCTGGAAAAATTCCGCCCTCGATTTTAATTTTATTGCAAGTAACTACCGATTTGTCTCCTGAAATACATCAAATTTGACGAAATATCTGTGCAGCCTTGGGCCTATAGTATCCTTAATCAGTTCTTTGCAATACTTTTCAAAATCCGTAATGCTTGCATGGAAATCTGGCCCTTTCTGCGGGCCAAAAAACGTCAGCTCCAGCGCCACTTTTGCTCTTCGGGCCATGGGTTGCACACCCCTGTTTTAGGGTAGTGGTAAAACTTGTATCGTTTCCCTTATCTGAATACTGCTGCTCGAGAATTCCTGGATATGACAGCGACATCGGCTTCGTCAGAACGAGTTTTCAGTGTTGCACCCACAATGCTGCGTCGCCCTGAGCCAAAGAGAGAGTCGAACCAACGTCCCTTGGCATAACAGCAATAGAGATTCATCTCGACTAGGTTCATTCCACTTTGGGTGTCATGATTTCAACATGACATGTGGCGTAATCTCCACGCCACATTAGCCGTGCAGGCAAATTGTACATTGCGAAACGCACCAATCTTGGCGTATGAGTCTTAAGCATTCTCATGCTTATGAGAATGAATCAACATTTGGGCATGAATTGAACTTGGATTAAAGCTGTTTTAACTTGAGCAAATATAATTGTAATTCGAATTTTAGTTCAATTTATGGTTTTCGTAAATGCGCTAATTTTAATTCTGATATAATTTTTGGCATCTGATTTAGCTCTAATTTTAATTCTAATCTAATTTAGAAAACCTACAAAAATTCTAGTTGTCCACGTCTGCTTAAATGTACCCCTTCAGGTAGGCAAATGTACCCCTAGGGAAACATGTACGCAAGTTGGGAACTCCTGAGCTACAGCATATCAGATGTTTCGCTATCCAGCAGAAATAATGCAAATAGAAGATACAACGTGACAATTGAGGCACAAAAGCAGAAAGAATGTTATCCTCTGAACCTCTCGTCCTGATACGATAGCGATAGATCATAGCTTGAGAGTTGAATTAGTGAAAGCAGGACCAGCAAAGTAATAAAACATTGGTCTTTTTGGTAGCACCACCAGTTGGTGATAGCACGAAGAAATTGCGAATATGTCTTTCTAAATAAATGGTTCTACAAAACATTTATGAATGGGGATCGAATTTTGAGATCTTGCTTATTATATTCAAAAGTATGGGCTATATTGTTTTTGCTGTAAGTTGTTTCGATTGGGTAATGATCATTCTTCATTTGTTGCAAAAACTTCGATGACATTTTTAATTTGTTTGGCTTGGGACTGGCGTAGCCTACTGCATTTCTTTTCTACTGACAAAATCACAAAAAAAATTTCTTTTCTGCAAAACGATTAGGACTACAGTTGTTGTGGTCAAGTACATCGGTCAACTGCCCCAATGTGGATTAAGTATTGTTGGTGATTTGACTCCTAGACACACTTGATATTTTATTTTCCCGTCGTTAATTTCTTTTTTGTTTCCATTACCTGTCATTCATTTTGAAAACTTTTTTTGACTGTTAATCGTCTTTGGAGTTGAGTAATGGTGACTTTGGCCATACCAACTCCCGCCTACCACAAATCTTGTGCTTGTTCCAAAATACTAATTGTTCAATACGTACTACAAAATCTTTTTTTACGTTCATGTTTCTCAATTTGTTGTTGCCTTATCGCCTTTTTTACTATGGAAACAGTCCGACTTACAATTTTCTGTTTATGATAGTTGTTACTTGTCCGAATACGTTGCTGATATCATCATGTTGAAGATATTACCAGTTGGAGCTGTGCGTTGGGCCACGCGGCATGGTGTTCGGGGAGGTTAAGCAGTCGACAATTTACGCTAAATTAGGTTAAGGTTCATGCAGAATAGTCTTCAAAAAACAAAAGATCACACCATGGATGACTGAGCACGATGACGTCATAAATATAACACCACTGCCTGCATCAGGGGGCGGCGTTTTGGGCGAGGGGCGACAGATTGTGCTCCCACGCCACTGATTCGATGTGCAGTTCTCTCGAAGGTAGTCACAGTATTTTTGGCTCAGTGAGGCATTTCAGTTGGATGTACCTGGTTTAAACTAATATTTGAGGTAAAAAGATTCGTAATGAGTTAGTGTTTGAGAAGATTATAGTAGTTCGCAAAAAAGACTACGATACGAGAAACGTTTAGCTCCATCATGAACATTACAGAAAAACTCATTCGTTCGGATGTCTTTGTTATCATAGACGCGAGTCTTACATCGTATTTATTAATCATATTTTTTCATTTATTACGAAATCAAAGATAACGCAGCTTCTCAATTTGGCAGCAGGTTCTCCGAAATGAACTCTTTTTTGGCTGATGCACCATATCCAGCCTCCTTTCTTGCTCTGAGGGCTTCTCGAGACAAACAGTTTGGCGCTTTGATAGAAAAAAGAGGGTTAGCTTTAAATTTGATGCAAATGAATTGCATCACAAAATAAAGCTTGCTAAAAGCAGTGTGCAAAGTCAAAACTCTGCAATGGAATTGTAAGTAGTTTTGCAGAGAGTTGTAAATAGTTTTAGTAGTTTTGCAGAGAGGATTTTGTTTTGCTCTAAGTAGTTTTGCATTGTAAGTAGTTTTGCAGGAAGGATTTCGCTTTGCTGTGAACTTTCGAGGAACACTGCTTTCATGGTCTGCTTTCAAACTTTGTGATGATTTGGACTTGCACATATCCACTTTCAAAAATATGTCTCCTTAAATGCGACGCAGTCGAATCCACCAGTTACGTATTATACGAGGAGGTCAATTTCACGTAGGTCTGAAGATGCATCTTCAGGCCTTACTCAAAGTTGAATATTTTAATTTGGTGCATAAGAAAGAAAGGGTGTTCACGGTTCATCACAAAATGTGCTTGTGAGCACGGTACTGAAAACTATTTGTTAAGATAATTGAAATAGTAATAATTCACGGGACAAATTCATTACCGAAAACATAAATGAGGTGGATTGGATGAGGAGTAGTCCAAAAGAGCAGTTTTTCATGAAAAACTGTGATGAGACATTGAATGAAGGTTGCTTCTCATAACAAATCGTACTGGCAGCAAAGGAAGTGTTGCCTGCCGATTATGTGAATGAAGACAAGGATAGATTATGATTTTTTTGCAGGAAACGGTCAGTGAACCTCCAAATTGTGTAATATTTATTGGGATGCAAAGCTATCGCACAAAGTGTGTGTATTTCAGCACCTCATTCACTGATTTACATACCCGTTTTTCTTTGAGGAGAGCCGAAGGGGCAGCAGTGAAAGGAAGACTCCAAATGCCACATGATTTTCAGCAGTTTGTTTGTGATAGTAGTTCTACAGGCTCCACATTAAGACGTTTATAAGCAAAGTTGGAGATGTAAACATGCAATCTGTTCCTTGGTGGAGCGCAGGGACGCAGATTGTAGCCAGTAGGATTTGTCTCGCCAATCTGTCCTGAGACATTCCGGTTATATGGCCGAATCAACATAGCTGATGTCTCTCTATTTGGAGTAGGAGTTGCTTAACGAATTCCACACCTGCGCACTTTGTGGCGAAGTGTCACACTGTGCGCTTTTCGCAAAAATCAGATCTGTGCTGCTTACACAGCAGTTAGGTAATACAGTTAGTTATTAATAACTTCATTTTATAATTTTCTTCGTTCAGGTAACAACTTTTGTTATGACAACCCAGCTGCTCTTCACGACCAAATAAGAAATGACACGAGCATCAATGAAGCTACATTCATGCAATTGTATTCCTGGTATGTTCACGCGAAAGTCTACTGCTGTGAGTTATACGTTGGTTTGTTCGTACATGACGATTTGCATGGTAAATATCATTTGGCTGATATAACAACAAAACAACAACAACAACAACAACAGTTAAAAGCACTGCGTTTTCTGTATACTTTCAAGGAATCAGATGAACGCGCTCTGCTTTCATCTTTTTGCGATGATTCAAACTTTCACATATCGGTATTAAAATATGTAGTCTCCACGATAAGGGTAAGCAAGGAATCCATCAGTATATTTTCAATAGGAAATCGATTTCAGCTGGAATTACACATCCTCAGTCCTTATTCAAATATAGTACAAATAAATTATACATTTAAATAAATTATATTTCAGAAAGGACTGAGGATGCGTAGTTTTTCGTGAAATCGATTTCCTATTAAACTCTGCTGATCGGAGAGTAGTTACTCAACTGCTAAAGATGATGAAGTCAGAATCAAGGAGTAGTAGTTGTAGATGCAAAAAAGTCGCGAAGAATTAATCGTGAACAATTAAAGAATTAAATAAACTGCTGTGAAAGGATTCAGCACTTGTTGTACTGTAGCTTCTCGTCTAAATTGTAACTTTTGAACGAAACAGTCAGCTGCGTGTGGAAAATTCTGGAACTAATGAGCTTGTTCAGAAAGCACTTTTTACTGATGTGATCATTGATCAATCCAGAGTTGTAAATAGGCCTCATTTTGAAGCCCGAACCCGGCCTGAGACAGAAACTTATTTTTGAAGCCTGATGCAGGCGCAAAAGCCAAATTTACCGAGTGACTCAAGATATGCGCAATTGCGGGTATTGGTGGCGTGGGAATGTAAACATTAGTAAATAATTCACAATTAACGACTTGTTATTGAAGATTTAATTAACCTGATTGCTTCAACATTAATTGGCGACAAAACAGTCATAAATTATTGCAGTAGATCAGGGGTGGTCAACAAGTCGATTGCGATCGACCAGTCGATCGCCGAATGTCGGCTGGTCGATCGAGCCTGATTTTGCATTGAATTGACAAGATACCTGAAAAGAACATTTTTCAATCAATACCACAGAATGTACATAAAAATTATCCATCAATTGGTTGGTCACGTATATTCTTTGGTGCATCTTGCGATGGCTGACCATAGGCAAGCAAAGCAGATCCGCGAAGGTGTTATAATATGTTTTCCTATTGTTACGTGACAATTATGATTTAGGCGTAACAGACACTTTGCCTTCTACAGTATCTGTGAATCACTTACTTTGGCGATGGTACTCTGTATTTGCACGTGTGATACTCAACTTTGGCATTTTGTACTTGTGACTTTATTACCGACCGGTCGATCGCGAGTTAGCAATAAATTTCCTAGTCGATCCCAGTCAAAGACAAGTTGGCCACCCCTGCAGTAGATTAATGTAGCCGTCATTTTTAGGGGGAGTAAAGCACAATAACCACGCACGCAAAACCCTCATTCCGCATTTTAATGTCCAGCTTTTCCGAGTTATATATCTATAAAGCTTTATATTCGACTTGAAACGCTAAATTAGCGGCTGTTGCTTTTTATTTTCATCCGTGAAAGACTTGCAGTTGTTGGTATTGAATTTTATGTGGGAAGATCCTGTCGTTTTACAATCGTATTTCAGCACTGATTTACAAACCTTGCAAAGGTTTTAGACTGTGCATCTAGACTGTACTAGTTCTAAATAGTGCATCTGTCGCATCCGTATTTGCCGAATTAGAGCACCGAGCGACAACGTGCATACTTTTCCGAAACTCGGTATGTCCAGGTGTATATAAGAAACTTAATCTGTTAGGGTTTCGTTGCATCACAAATGTAGCTAAACAAGCACAAACTTAGGTTGTTAGTCAACGATAAAACTGTGGAATGTAATGTTACTCAATAAAAAAGGAAATATCCAAGGTGTAGGTATAAAAGAAACAATTTACGAGAGCGCTATAAGCATGAAAAACATTTCTGTAAGCCATGATTTTTCAAAACAAGCCAAGAATCGCGTAATTGGTTGATCTTATCGAAGGAACTCTATACCGTGCTAATTTTCCAATCGCTATCGCCTTTACAAAAAGAGTGTGCTGAGACTAATCCGAACTAAGCACGAAAGAACGCAGCTGTGTTTGGAAATAGAATTAGCTGAAGAAAAATCACAATCACATCACTCACGGAAGTCCCCGCACAACAAATGTACGTCATGAAAGAAAAGAATCGTTACTCTGATTGTTATGAAAAGGTTTTGTATGCAGGCCCGACATCGGCCGGAAACATTTTGACAAACTTAACCTCACCACTAAACTCTATCCGACACGAAAAGCCCGGCACATGTTACAACACTGGATCAACTTCCCGCCGCGCTAGTAGCTGTTGTCCTGAGTAGCAACAGAAACCAAACGAAACGTTAAATTTTATTTCAAGCGCAACATTCCATTTTTATTAAAAGTGAAAAAGTATGTGATTTGAGAGAATAAGTAAAATATATAATACAAAGAAAACGAAACTAAACACAGATTACAGTTGAAAGGTACAGGTTTTCTGTAAGCCTTCGAGGAATAGGCCGACTAGGCTCTGCTTTCAGGGCTTACGCACATCCATATTTAAGTATTTGTTTCTTCAAAGGAGATGCTCTTCAACCACAGCTACTGAATCAGAGCTACAAAAGCGCCGCCATATATTTCATCTATGCATTCCACTATTGCAGTGGTTCTCAAACTTTAATGAGCAGTGGCCCCCTTCTGTGTTTAACTGGCGAATACTTGATATATCGTGACTCTTGGACTATGCAATACCACGGCAAAGCTGCGTAGCGAAGGGCTCTGGTTGTGGCCCGCAAAGAACCGCTCCGTGGCCACCAAGGGGGACCTAGAACCCCATTGAGAAACACTGCACTATAGTTTCGGCATGGGTCATCGCGGCATTTTTATAGCTGTGATTCAGCAGCTGGGTTTAGTGCTCCTTACTTGTCGTCAGGTGATCTCTCACTTTGTGGATTAATTTGACTTCGTCGCCTTTGAGGGACTAATTACTCATAAACATATCTCTGAATGTTTCGGAAACGCCAGCTCTCTGTTGCTTTTCACTTTGTCCTCAGGTATTTACCCTCATGTGAAACGTTTCATTCAGGTGCTCGTGGCCTAATGTGGTTCTGTGCTTCTTCGGTGGTTTCCTCTTGGACCGAGTATTTGGAATTCGTCTGGGAAGCATAATCTTCAGTCTCATCTGTCTTGTTGGGCAACTGATCTTCGCTTTTGGTATGATCAGTGCGGTTAATCGCAGAAACGTGTTCAATCTCAGTGTTATGATACCAATGGAAGTGCACGTGTGCACGAACCTTCGGCGTGCTTACTGCATTTTATTTTGTAGTTTGTGACTGCTTTCATAATTATAACTTGATTTTAAAAATTAGGTTTGTTTTTTGCGCTTTTTGGTTTTCAAATGAAAATTCATCAAATTCAATGCGTATCAAGTTGACATTTTCCCATGCTTATTCGGATGCAAAACGCAGTTTCAATCAATAATGCTTCTGTCCAATACTTGGGCTGCATATTCAACTGTTTCAATTTTTAATAAACCTTGCTGATATAATAGGGATCATTCGTTTGGTTTTCTTTGGTTTGCGGATATAAAGCTTGCCGTTGCACTGGTAAGGCTAGTAGGCTTTGTTTTCAAGTGTTCTACCCATGTCCTAAATACTGTTAGTAGCGGTTTATGGCTGATAAAACGATACTTTATTTTCTTTTCCAAAATGAACAGCCTTCAAGTGGCAGAGACGGGATCTTTGCAAGGAGCTCGCAGCGTGTGCTCAGCATTCAAAGTGCTGAGCTGTGAAATTCGCGACCACCTCTGCTCCGAATCGAGAAATTCCAGCTGCGTAGTTTCGGGTCTGTGTCCAGAATGTCCCAGCAAAGATTGCAGAGGCACGTCATTTTAGCTGCACCTACGAGATAGCAGCCTGGAGCTCGTCCAAAACCAGGACTGGAGACAATATCTTGGACTTTGCATACTCCCGTCTTTCTGTAGAGCCAGCAGATCTACCTGAGATTGCTTCTTCTTCGTCTTTTGAACGAGTTGTTACAACCCACTGAGATTTCAAACTCGATCTCGGGGCAGGTGTTGAGCAGCCAATCCATTGTCTCATCATCCATAACCGTCAGGTCGTGCAGTCCATGAGGTTGATGGATTGGACGTAGGAGGACAGCATGGTCAACGGCTTGTTCGTCTGCGCCACCCTCAAAAACCCCAGAAAGGGCCATGACCCATTTGTGTAAACACGAGCGGAAATTTCCGTCACTGGTATGGAGGCAAATGGGGGCGAGAGTGGGCACTACGGCATCAGGCAGGAGCTCAGTACTTTGACATTGAATGGGCCAGGGCTGAGGTGGCTGTTTCAAAAGTTGTTGACCAAGCACTCCAGTCCGAGTCAGCAAGCTTATGTCAATTTTTTGCGAATTGGCTTGAGGTGTTGGCTATACGTGACCGACTAGTCACAAGTTAATCAGAAGTATTTGGGCTCGGAGTAGAAGGGCAATATTTCGTTGTTGTGGTTGATTTTCAGCTCACTCGTAACTTTCTTTTTGTTAAGTGGGAATGCTGCCGACACCGTTTTTGTAGTGCTGAGCTTTAGCTTCCATGTCTGGAAGTATTCACCTACATTTGCCATGTTTTTGCTTAGCAACCTATCTACTGCCTCCCAATCTGCATCAGCATGCGTGATTGCTAGGTCGCCAACGAATGCATGCTTTCGGGAGGCTATGCTTGGAAGTTTAGAGATGTAGATGTTGAAGAGGAGAGCATCACGACGGACCCCTGTGGGAGGCCGTTCTTGGGGCTTCGTTACCTGCTTCGTTTGCCGTTGCAGGTGGTGAGGGTGAAGTGACGGATGCCAACCGGCTCCATGATCATGCGGATCATGTGACTGTCAGATAGCAATTGTAGCAGCTTCCAGGTGATGCCGCGATGCCATACAGCGTCCTAGGCTGCAGTGAGATCGACAAACACAGTTCCGGCCTTCTTCTTAGCCGAAAAGCATTCATCGATGCCCTGCGTCCATTGAGTGACCTGGTCTACGATCGACCTCCTGTGTCGAAAGTCCGCTTGTTCCTACGAAAGCAATGGGCTAATGATTAGTTCGACACGAGTGTGAATTAGTTTCTCAGGGATCTTAATGAAGACACACAGCAGGGATAGAAAGCGATAACTCTTTGGCCTCCAATGGCTTTCCCAGTCCAAGGAATAGCAGCTATTAGAGATCTTCTCAAGACCTGTTGATTTTGAGTTGGGCAATGCAGGAAGTGAGGTAATCGGATTACAAATATTTGCGTGTCGACCCGTCGTGGAGTACGAACTCCTAAAAATATAATCGAGACCCGGACATTCTCCTGTTTTTGAAGCTAGAGAGNGGCAGTAAACCCCTGTGGGGTGAAAGGNACATCGATANTGTTTCCCTCAGATTTTGGGTCCTTCCATAGGCTGGAATGCCACTTGTTGATGAATCTGGTGGTCTCGGTGCTTCCTTGCCATGTGTTCCCAATCTTCACATGTTTTTAGGCGATGTAGGGTGCTGTCTTTTGTGTCCCTGAGGAATTCAGTGTTGCAGAGTCAGAAATAAAATATCCGACGTTTCCACAATTTCCGACTCTGACGCCCGACTCCGGCTCCAACATTTCCGAAATTTCCGACTCCCGACTCCGACCTTTCCAAAATTTCTGACTCCCGACTCCATCTCCTTAACAGGAAGGTAATGAAGTTTGGCTGCTAACAATTTTGTAGCAATTAGTAATCAATGGAAATCGTGGTTCACAGCAGGAAATCGCTGTTCCGACAAACGTTTCAAAAGAAATTGTTCCGTTTCAACAGGGATCTCAACTTCGGATTGTGATGTGAAAAGGATCCAATTGGACTTCTGCGTCGGAGTCGGACAAGAAAATCCGATTCCGACTCCTAGTGTTGCTATGAATCCGACTTCGACTCCACCCAAAAACCTCCGACTCCTTACGACTCCGACTCGGTTTCTGACTCTGGGATCTTTCCTGAGATTGCTGTTGACTGTGAGGTATTTCGAGTCTTTGCGGAGCTGATGCGTCCACAAAACACCCAAAGAAAAGGAAGGGAGTAAAATGAACGAATGCATGCATACATAACATTGGTGCTATACAAATGGAGTCCTGAAAAACACACTATTTTAGTCTTCATGTGCGAACGCATTTGTCTTTCCGCATTAATTTCCGCTGTCCGTTTTTCGTGTTGAATAGTAGGAATGTCCTTCTGCTCTTTGCAGGAGCTACGGTTGAAAAGGTGTGGTTGATGATCGTCGGGAGATTTTTGTTCGGCATTGGTGGAGCGTCGCTCGCTGTGGCGCAGAATACTTTCGCTGTGCTTTGGTTCAAGGGAAAGGAGCTCAATTTCGTGTTTGGCCTACAGTTTGGCATGATAACAGTCGTAGGTTTTTGGCGTTTTGAGCACACTTACATTTTTGTTGTTTTAAGAACACATGTGTTTTTCTTATTTTAAGCACACCAACCTGTTCCTTTCAACTTCAGTTCAATTTTAGTTTTGATCTCTTTGATTCATTGTACTGGAAATGTCTTGCTTGTGGTGCTCGCATTCACCATAACGCAGGTTTTTGATTATTTTGCGCTCAGGCAGGCTCTGTAAGCATGAACGTGATGGAACCGGTGTACAACATGGTCAAACAAGGAATCCATTCAGACAGAACACTCGGAATAACACTTTTCATTGGTAATTTCAGAACGTCCGTGGCAATCTGCAATTTAAACATTCCCCACAACACATACCTCATGTTCATTTTTATAATTTAAAGATGCATGGTTCAAAACTATGATTGTAAAAAGTATATCAATTTTATGCAGCAGTATTCTCCCCGAAACAAACCCTGGTATTTTCCATGTAATTACTGTTTTATTGACTTCATTGCGCACTGCTTTCCCAGCCCTGTGATGTGATGTTACCACAACCACCAGTTACTCTTGCGTAGATGCTAATTTACTCACTCAAGAAAATTTTGCAATCTTTTGAAAGTGCTCTACAGCAGCTTGGTTATATGAAAAAACATTAAAATGCAGTGTTTCAGTTGAGGAGTTGCTTAATATGAACACGACTTTATATTTCAAATTGTAAGAAGGACAGGTTATATTTGCATGTGTTAACGAAACGAAACGGCAACAGTGTAAATACAGTAAACGAGCCTAGACCATCTAATTGGCACAAGTAGAACATAATTATTGCGAAGTCTTATCCTATCAGTAAAACTTTTTTGAGAGTACTGAATTCGTATTTTTCATCACCTGACCCATACATGCGCAGCTGCATTGACATGCGTCTTCTCTCTTGGATGCGCCTTTGCTCTGGCATATATGGACAAACGTGCTGAGAGGATATTGCATCGAAAGAACGATGTGACTGAAGAGAAAGTGAAGTTCACCGACGTCAAGACCTTCCCGGCTCAACTCTGGCTCATTTTTCTTGTGTGCATTAGTTTTAATGGGTCTGTGAACCCATTTATTGACCTCGGAAAGTAAGTTTTGGTATCGTTTTTAACGATATCTGTGATTAGTGACTTTCGTAAGTGCATTAGCGGTCGTAAGGTTTTAGCATGGTCAAGACGTTTAGACACTGCCGAATGGAAGGGACTGCAATGCCGTCGTGGGCGCCGGAGATACAAGTGATTATGAGCCCCTGGGTTTTCATATTTGATAATTTGCTTTTTAAAGTTTAGCAGGAAAGGTTTTTCGCCTAATTTCGGAGTTTTTGAAATTATTTTTCACACCTGTTGACTCCCTCCTAGAGAAAATACTTGGCTGCTCCCGGGGTTGCCGAGTCGGAGTCGGAATCGTAAGCAGTTGTAGCTTTTTGGGTGGATTCGGAGTCAGAGTCGGATTCCTAACAACACTGGGAGTTAGAGTCGTTGTCGGATTTTTTGTCCAACCCCGACTCCGGGCATCCAATTGGATCACTTTTAACATCACACTCTGAATTGAGAATGCCTGTTGGAATGGCAAAATTTCTTTTGAAACTTTTGTTGAAACAGATTTTTTGCTGTGCAACACGATTTCCATTGATGTTAACAGCTAAATGCCATTCTCCTTATGTTAAGGAGTCGGGAGACGTAGTCGGAAATTTTGGAAAGTCGGAGTTGGAGTCGGATATTTGTTTCCGACTCCGCATTCCTGGCTGCTCGCCACACCCATGAATTTCGGACATCTGCAGTTTTTAGGAGAGAGGAGCATAATTACTTTTCAGCCGTGTTTATCTCCATCTATAACAAGGTTCGAAATGGTTTTNCCGGNCACGACCCAATTTTTACATAAAATCAGTCCAATTGAAATCGCAGAATGTGTTCTTATACAAGGTGGAAAAGATTTCTCCGCTCNGGCGTACCCTGCATCTTGACCCGGAGCGAAAGTATTTGCCACACCTTTCTTTGGGACTCTTTGGATGACTTGAATGTGCTATCTATTGATTTGATGGGAACATGGAAGCCTGAGCGTGGATAGGATTTTCTTATGAATTTTTTCAAAGTGGTCTTTTTGCGTCGTAGATATTCTATTACGCACAAAGCTTCAGCGCATATGGCTTCATCCGCATATCATACCTGAAATATTTAGCTCTTCCGACGTGCAATCACGTGGGTACCTCAGAAGTGACGTGCAGTTTTCCGTTTTGGTATATAAAGCTTATTCGAAACATCCTCAACGGCTACAAGAAGCTTATAGCTAGCCACAGATGGTGGATAGGTTGATAGATATTAATACACAGCGGCCAGTAAGACACTTACTCAACAACAGTTCTATTTTTAAATAATTAATCAGTCAAGCTTTGTGCGTTTGCTTTTTTCCATCGTACGTCACGTTTCCAGGTCTTGACATTATGATAACATGTCATATCATGCTACAATTGGATTTACTGAAAAGGTTTCCACAGAACTTCGACTCGGTATATCCAGTGGCGGCTCGTGGTGAAAATAGGCGGGAGGCTGCGAAATTTCATCTCTGGTTGAACATACAGGATTGTCGTCCTGCCCCTAGCTGTTTATTATGGCGTTTCCAGTCACTCCAGTAGTCCTAGACTTATCAAACTGGTAATTTTCAGGTGTCCTTATTGATACATAGAAAACATTCACTTAATGAAACCGAAATGAAACCCTAAACACGAACACAAAAAAATTAACCCACCCGGTCCCATCAAAAGTATGACGCATAACCACTGCCACCAAAGCTGTAAAGGCGAGAGTCGAAACCAGGACCACTCGCAGACTAAGGTTGGAATATACCGCTCGACTACTAAGATGGTATTGTTAAGAAGACAAAGCTTAGCATTTTATTCAAACCGTGTTATGGCAGCAGATATAGGCTACCGCCATTTTCTTTGAGCGGATAATTTAATCATGATCTTTCAAATGAAGTTTAAATTTTCTAAAAAATTCAAACAGTTTATGATTTTACACAAAATTTGTTTTTTGTAACTGGGATTGTTATGCTTTTCCAGTAAAAGCTTGTTATCCTNAATAAATTGCAGCTGCAATGTTCACCTTNCCAAAAAATTNAGGGTTTACGTGAATGTTAAAAGGTTTGCCAGACTTCTCATACTTCAAAATTTTCACATTTCAGTGTTTTAAATCAGTCACACCTTTTGTTGTTNAAGAATGATATCCACCANCTACTGCCGCGCATCTTCAAACACCAACCCTGGACAGCTCATCAGCTTAGCCTACTGGTCCAGATAAACGAAAGGNTGTATTTTCGCAGCCCGAGATTGGCGACTAGATATGAATCCAATGCCGGCAATATCGCCAAAGTACTAGTAAAAGCATTGTTAAACTTAATTATAAAATTCAATATCCAACAAAATCATGTGGTGAAAAACAGTCAAGATCATATTTCCTCCGTTTTTTCTTTTAAAATTCATCGTCAAAATAATAAAAACGCTTTGCGATAGGCAGATATACCACCATGTTTCTTGTAGCTAATTGTTTGGTTTCTTTCCTATAGGGCTGTGCCGAAGACAGCCCCGAAACCGCCAAATTCATCGGCAAGTGTGCTGAAAACGTCAGCGCATAAGCGGCGTCGTTGGAAAAGAGCGAAACAAGCATTGGTTTTGTTGGAATCCTAGGAAACGTTGAATCAAAATTGTGTCGGAAGTACCGAAAATGATTGTGTTGTGAAATTTCGCAACTAAATCCAGACTTAAGGCGAGTTTGTCCGTTTGGCGGAATCTTTTGCCTTATATTTTTCAGGGAGGGCTGCAGCCCGGCAGCCCTTCTAGACGAGCCGCCTCTGGGTATAGCCACAAGCGGAGTATCTCTCTTCAGCACAGGAGTAGTCGTTCAGTGCGTGTTTTCTGCATGTATTTTCTGGTCTGACTTATTCCTGTCACAGATTTGTAGATTGTGGCTGATCGCTTTTCAAATCAGTTGGGCGTTAGCTTAGTTCTACTGTACACTAAACAAACCCAGAACTGGAGTAGTACGCTCTTGGTGACCTAATTGCTGTCTTCACTTTTTCGCGCCTGCACTTGTTCATCTGTCTACAATACACGCACCAGGAGTTGGTGTGAGGCCGCACTTTGATTTTTTCGCTTCAGTTTGAATGGTGCTCACCAGTTTCCGTTTTGGATGCAGTTTGTTATCCACCACGGTCTCAAACTCACATTGCTCATAATCAGGATTTATAAAGTAACCTGAGGCCGCAGTATGACGCTGACGAAACAATGGCGGTACTTGGACCTGACCAGAAACAGCTTTTACATCTTATTTCTTGCCAAAGGTGTCATGATTGTAAGCAAATCATTTCTAGCCGTCTCTGCCTTTGTTTAAAAAAAATTTGTTCACTCGCTAGCCGTGTTTAAAGCACCGGTGAGTAAAATAAATGACGTAAACTGTAATTATTTGAAAGTTTCCAAAAAGCATCGCGTGGCGCAGAAATACCCCTGATCAACAATAAAATGGCTCGTAGAAAAAAAGGGAAGGTCAATAGCTGGTTGTTCTTGGTGTTGTGGGGTACATCAGTAGTGGAATTTTCTTTTTCCAACTCGAAGCTGAGAGAAAACATTTCGCACAAGAACGTTAATGAAAACATTTACAAATCCAATCGGGGCCAAGATTTTCACCTGTACCCACTTCGACGTCCTTGGCAACAAATCCCATATTTAAATGAAAGGTTATTCTAAGGCAAATATTTATGGTGGTTAACCAACAAGATATTGCCTGCAGTGGTAATCGCTGATATGATAATTTAATCTATTGGAAATATATAGACATGCGCTCAGCGTCACTCTTCGAAATGTCGCCCTCGTGCTCCATGTTCAACATATAACTTTGCTTCAATCGTCTGTGTCTGTGATTTTGCTGGTGATGCCATCCAGCAAGTTATCTAATGTATTTACAGTGGGATTCTCTTCAAGCGTTAAAATCCTGTTCATTAAAGGAACACTCTTGATATTACGTTTTACTGCGTCGGCTGATTGCAATGCATAAAAAATGACAACCTTTAAAATCATTCAGTCAAAGCAGCTACCCTGCGACATTGTACTTTATGTACTGTACACCAGAAATAGTAAGATCGAAGCGGCAGACTTTCGTTTATGAAAAGTATACCCGAAACTAAAACATGTTGTCATTGTGTGAAGAACAACTCATGCGGATGTGGCGTGTTGACGTTAACATGCATCTCTTATCGCCTTTTCGATTTTATCCAGAGTGTTTTTCAAGAAAAAGTTTGGATCTTCACCATCATCCGCGAGCGCTCTAAACAGGTAAGCGCGAAGTATTGTTTTGAAGAACAAGCAAGTCACCTGTCGCTGTGAGCGATTACAGGTCCACCTCAGGTGTAAAAACTGCATGGACAGACATGACACAAAAGACTGAAAAAAATGTTCGTCTATTTTGCTCTGAAAGCAAACTTAAAAAATACTGGCCACTTGAGGTACGATGTAAATCGTATGACGCAAACATCTCATTTCATTTTCCAAATTTAATTAAGCGAATGTAAATTTACACTTTTCACGCTGACGTCAGAAAGTTGATGTTTACAATTAGCTCGAAATAAACATCCAGTAATTGGTTTTGCAACATCCAGTACTTGGTCACCAAACTGCTGTTGCGCTGTATAATTGCGTAGTCGTGGTGTGGTGTATTTCATAGGGTAACATGCATTTTGATTTTTGAGTTCCGTTTTACTTCTTTTTTCCATATGAACAACTTTCAAAGAGTATTGTTCCTCTATTCATTAAACATTTTATCATTTAGGAATGGAAGCCCTTCTTAAAGTGACCTGAGCTTGTATAACCGAGCACTAAAGCACACAATTAAAATTAATTCTGAATTTGAAGCATTTCTACATAATCGAAATAATTTGGGGCCTGAAACGTCGCCACGTTGTGGATCACGTTCGAGGTTTAGAACCGTGGTCCCCAAACAGGGGTTCTCGCACCACCCCGGGCCCCGAGATGGGGCCGTCTTTAATGACAGGAAATGGATCTATTTAGTACTCATCTACGGCTTTTTTCTTTCTTAATGTAGAAATCGTTTGAATGCACAGGCAAACGTGTATGTTGTTATCAGCAACACTTCCACGTTGTGAAAAACTCATAAGCAAGAAATAGGAACAAAAGCGTCATCAAACTGAAATACTTTAGGAAGAATTTAGAAGTCAGCCTTTGGATTTTCATTGTTTTGTACATATTTCAAGCAAGTAATTACTTTTTTGTACAGTATTCAAATGTTGATCTGTATAATCCTTTCTTGTTCATATGTTTGCATATTAGAAAATTTAAACCTTTGCAAATGTTTGAAGGCTGGTTCATGGTTGTAAATTGTAGGGACTGCGAGGTCCGTACACATTTTCATTGATGCAGGAGTAATCATGGTTGGGAGATTTAGAAAACGTTCGTGTTGCTTAAGCCTGTATTTTTGCTTTCATTGCCTTTATTGCGTCATTTTTAGCATGATCTACATCCTTACTGCGCCGTTCGCACCAGCGTTGGGCTTCCTCGTCGACAAATTCGGTTGCAATGTGTATTGGATGATTGCCGCTGTCGCCACAACTCTGGGTTCTCATGTTCTGCTGACTTTCACTTCCATTAACCCGTGGGTACCAGTGGTAAGTTTTATGTCTGATGGGCTCAGACACATACGCACGCTTGGCACCAGGACGTTCCTTGATATTTGGCACGTGTTTGGGTGTTCGTATAAAAATATTTTACGTATATTTATTTAACACAATGTTTGATGGTGGCAGACCGATGCCTAAATGTGCTTCGTGTTGGAACGGTTACCGTACGATGAACAGCGCCTTCCAAAAAATTGGTAGATAGGCTGAATGATTGTGAGAGGTTGTCGTCGTGACCAGTGGTGGCCTTAGGGTTTTGCGGGCCCTGTGCAAGAAGCATTATGCGGGCCCCCTACAGCGCGGTATCAACAAATCATTGCAACGG
>JGI24021J15306_10000229_pt1 | contig 36035 bp, 19 predicted proteins | sample Ectturendosymbi1_FD_15306 | JGI IMG/M metagenome (IMG submission 15306)
GACTTTTTACTGCAATTCATAATAATAGGCCAATAGCGTATGGGGGGCCCCACGTGAAATTTCGGGGGGGGCCTCACTTACCCTTGCCACGGCACTTGTTTACCGCAGCAGCAGTTCCAGCAATTTTGCCGATGGAAGTGCTGCACAAAGGTTGTGCAGTGTATTACTTCACACAGACGCGCGTTGAAAAAAACGGCACCAGAGATTACAAATAACCATAGGTTGTAAAAACAGTAAATAAAAAAATTCCAAATTTACTGTACATCGTAAACATGTTTGATGAACCTTATGCTGACTATCATTCGACTGGTGGAGTCAAATATTCACAAGTACAAATCGTGTGCGCAGCGCGCCACAAAACAGACGGTTGTTCAAAGGTCGTTTGAATAACAACCGATCATCAGCATTGCACATGTCAACGAGTATATCATTCCAGTTCTAGCAGGGGCTGAAATTATTTTGCAAACGTATTAGAAGTAATATATATATACCACTGGCGTACGCAGAAAATTTTCATGGGGGGTTCATTCAGTGGCATATGGCGGTCATTTGTAGTTGATGTGCGCTGTTTGTGACGTCACAATTTGACGTCATATTCATGTTTCCAAACCAACGTTTTCGTGAAATTTGTTGACACAATATGCATATTCTTCTACATGCACTCCCCTTAATTTATGTGTCATTGCACTGCATATAAACTATCAGCGCTCCAAGCTAGGCTATCGGAGGAAAATAAACTCAACGCTACGACACAGCAGTACATAACTGCAAAAATATCAGGCTGCTAGTTATAACAGGGGTGTAAAATACACTCATCACTACGTTCAGAGTGATTTACAACTGCAAAATCGAGCTGCGCTAACGTCTTGTCGAACACGAGCAGGAGCATAGAAAGTGTGCGGATGGACTGTTTAACGCACACCCCGGTTTACAAAATCGAACATTGCTAAAACTACACAAGAATTGAGAATGCGCATAAAGTACGCAAGAATACTTTTGATTTTTCGTTATGTATAGAAGTCCAGCAAATTTTTAGTTTTCCTTTTTCCCTACTGAGACATTATCAAATGCCTGAATGCTTTTATGTTAACAACTAGTGTTTTGAGCTCGTGCAACAGTTTTATCATGCTACAGAAACTGGTAATGTAGGCGATGCGATCAGCACTTGCGCTGATCAGCCATAGCAGACAAAATAAAGACAATTGTTTCCGATAAAGTGAACTATCGCGGAACACAATCTTAAACATGCGCAGTGGACGAAAGTTCTGCAAAAAGTGGTGAGATGGTTTCTGGACGCAAACGATAACCCAGATTCCCACAAAACCTAATTATTACTTTTTGGCCCATTTACAATGTTCCTTTAAATTTGCATGCAAATTCATTCCGTGGTATTTGCATTAAGTCGACAAATTAACAAGCAAAATGTATGCGAAAACAATTAACCTCCTTTGCGCAGGTGATAAAGTTTTTGTAAAATATCAAGCTTAAGGGGGGGGGGTAATCACAAACCCCCCCTGCGTACGCCCTTGATATATACGTACGAGATCTCGTTACAGAAAGCAGGTTGTCTGATCTAGATTTTAGCAATCTGGCCAGCTGATACTTATTGTAGGCGCGAGACCACGAAGAGGTTTGAAAAACACTCCAGAATTTCAAATGATCAGATGTTAAATAGTCTTTCTTTCTTTTCTTGATAGTCGCGCTGCAGTATTTTGAATCCCTGCAGTCTTGAAGCAACCTGTCTAAAATACCTCACAGCAAAGAATGACCGTAATCCAACCATCACTCGATCCGGAACTAATATTGAAAATGCCTTGTCAGTCAAAAATCTACGCATACGCTCGAAGCCCTGGCATAAAAGTTTAAAATTTTTGTTTTTTTGGTATAGCTTGGTTAATCATCTGCAGGGTGCTAGTACGTTCCTAAGACACAGTGACGATTCAGTATGGCCATGCATGCATCATGGATAACAACCGTTGAGCACGTTGTTTTGTTGCATCTACAATAAATCCAGACATGGTCACTCATTTTCAACTTCTGAGCTTCACCCTAGCTTGACATCGGACAAGCAGAGTTCCTATCAGTTTAGAGTATCATCACCACATCTTTTTTTCAACAGTGAGATAATTTGCGTGTCATCAGCATATCTATGGTATGACATACCATGTCTACGACTGACGTTGTCGACTGGTTATGCATACAAGGCGTAGAACAATGAACCGAGCATTGAGCCCTGAGGTTCACCGAAAGGCACAGTTTTACATTCAGATGCGGCCAAACCCACATTAACCGTCTCCTCGCGAATTTGCAAATAAGAGTGAAACCAAGCACGAAATTTTTTAGTCAAGTGCCTGTGCTTTATGGTCCTGGGCTCGAAGCAGAGTAGTCGCTGTAAAACCATGTGGGTGATACGCCGAGTGAAACTCATCCAAAAAGCTTAAGGGTTTTGAACAAAAACGGGAGACGGGACACGGGTCGGTAGTTGGTCATGTCATCAGCACCAATATCTTAACTTCAATAACGACGCCACAACAGCTTTTTTTAAACAATAAGGAACAAATTTCCTCTCTGAGGATTGCATAAGTGAATTTTATGATAAGTCCATCGAAATCACTAGAACGTTTTTGGAATGAACGTGGGTACAGGATCGAGTATGTACAGTATGATTCCGAAGCCGAGCTTGAAACTGCAGAGTATGCTTCGTGTCTGGCAGGAACTCTATACAAATATTTCGTCAGAGAATCTCGTTTTTAAACCATACATTCAGTTGATCCGATCTGACGAAGTATATCTTAGGTGTTAGTTTCGAGATGCAGGTATCGTTGAAAATATCATGGGTGAACATGACTGCCAGCGATGTGCAATGTCTTTCTGTCCTCTTGTGCCAATAACGTGCTAGTTGTTTGATAAAAGCATTTTGAAGTAACTGTGCAGTAATCAGCTTGTTCGGTGTAATACACTTTTGCCTCCAAAAATTTTTTTTAAAGTACATTGTTCTCTGAACAAGTATTTGTGCATCACTAAGACAATGTTGTGTCACTTTCGTTCAAGCTTTCTCTTCTCCTGCCTGACTTTCTGTGAATCATTGCTGGACCAGGGTGGTCTGGTCTTTNCCGTTACAACTTTAGCGACAAACGGCACATGTGCATGTACAAGCTACAGCACAAAGTCTTGTACACACCGCCAAACGAAGTAAAGATCACTGCAATTTCAGCACCTGCATTATTGGCAAAGCCAGGAAGTGATATTACGATACTTTGCCGCAGTTTTTGCCCTGCCGCCTTTGGCATAGCAAGCCAGCACACGATAGCAAAATTATCACCGCAGCTATTAACTTGATCATCTACATAGCGGGATCAAAACAGACGAAATAGATTAAAATATGCAAGTACTCCTGGAATCATGTCTTGGCATTGCGGCTCTTTGAAAAGTGTCTGGAATTGGTATCACGAGGATTGCCAAGGTAGAAGTTAAAATCACCAAGTATAATAATAATGCCCCTTGGTCGATAAGATGGCGCTTAAGCATCAAAGCTCACTCCACAAGAAATCGAGACACTCGAGCCATTCGCACGGNATGGTGGAGGTCGATACGCTACAGAGTTTCGATAAACTCGAATACAATGCAGACAAAACGATGTAGGTGCTTACATTGAATTGGCGTCACCAGTAAATGTGTGTTTAACAACCGCGTTTGTATCTTACTTTTGCAAGCTAAAGCAACGTCGCCACAACGACGGTCGTCATATCGTGACGTGGATGTATTGGTAACCACCACCAATCAATTCAGTCAGAATCTGAACATCGCACCAAACCGTGATTTCGTCAGAGCGAAAATAACTGAGTGATTTGAAACAATCAAATTTTCCAGAGAGGCAGTTTTCTCGCAACTGATCTGCAGTGGAAAGACAGCACTGTAAAGTGAGAATCGGGCTTGCATTTTGCGACAATAGAAAGCTTTACCGGAATAAGCCAGTGTTCCGTGTTTGACCAAAATAAGACATTATCTCAAATGAAAGCATTCCTCGACAGGTAAGCTTAACACGGCTCGTGCAATGGAATGCAGTATTCTACAAGGCCAAAAAGAAAACTAATTGTTCAGAAAAACGATTTGAACAGCTTTTGGTTCGCCAACACAACTTTGTTTTACTTGCGGTAATAAAAACCAATGTCGAATTGCAGAGCCACTGTACGTCATAGATTTGAATTCCGAGTTTAGTTGGAAAAAGCTGATGAAAAAACCCCACGCCCGTTTGAAACGGTTTCGGTACTGGGGGATTTCTCGTGAAAACGGGTTACATACCGGCTAACTTTTTTCAGTCACAGACCGAAGAAAAAAAATTAAGTCGGTCATAATGTCCGAAAATATTGACTAGTGATTACTGTCAGCGAGTTTTAATACCATTACGGGGCAAATGACCAAAATATCTTAGCAAAAAAAACAGGATACCGGTCAGTTTGAGAGTTTACCACATTTATGTCAGTTTCATAAAGCAGCTTGTAATTTAAATCCAAACAAGTGCTTCAATTGTTAAATCCGTTTATTCTCTCCATAGTTTTCGTACGCAAATATACGAACTTTCAAGAAGAAAAGATTACAGCCGGTACAAAATAGGAGCCATATTCGTACGCAGGCCGATCTTTGCTGTACCGAAAGCATTAATTCTGACAACCTTAACAACGTGACAGATTGTTTGTAACACATCGCTGTACAGAAGCCGATTAAAACGGCAGCACTTGCATCGCACAAAACAATAGATGCTGGGACGAGTTTCCAGCAATCAGGGTTCTCGCAACACTCGCGGTGAGACTGCATCCTATAACAGATGTAACGAGGAAACGCATGGAGTGCATCACAGCCACGAACGGCAAGTGACGAACCACCGTAGTGATTCACAGGTGCTTCGGGGGTACATATGAGCCACGCGCACCACGGGACTTCAGCGGTACACACTCCGCACCACAGCAATGTGGCATCACCTGCCTCGACGTCAAGCAAGATCAGAATCTAAATGTCTGCATTGTGAGCAAACGTTAATCTGCAGAGAGGAACCTGAAACGATCACAGCGTTGTGGTACAGCTCTGTTTCACACAAATTTCGAGTTCCTGGAAAAACCAACAACCAGTCGGTGCGGTGGGTGAAACAACTACTACAAACGACAAAGCACTGGCTTACTTGCTTGTAACAGCGAGTTTTTGCCCATTAATGCGCTTTGTTCCGCACATTGCCGCACGTTGTCTGCCAATGTCGGGTCCACAGCCACGAGCACCTGCAAAACACGAGCAATAATTTCAGCGACATTATTTTCTGGCGAAAGTTATCTTGCGAGATATGATATCAGCTTGGCAATGCGAGATAGAAATGACTTTACAGCTTGGCCGATGGCTTATGCGCGTAACGGTCACAACGCCGAGCCAACCACGATAACCCAATTGCAAGTTTGATGTGCTTTAGCAAAAAGACTGAGCAAACCCGAACGTTCATAAACCTCGCTTGATTCTCTAGCCAATGCAAAAGCATATTTGGGAGCTCACGCAAGTTTTCCTTGTGCACCTGCAGTGGGATTACCGATTGCGGCAGACAAGGCGTACATTTGTTTCTTTGATTCACTGACGAGATATCTTCGGAGAATGAAGTCAGGAGAGCAATGAAACCCTAGGCCTAACCCTTCTTCAAACCATCTACGTCCCAGAGACTAATGTTATTAAGGTTAATTCTTCAACCAAACTTTGTTTTCCACATGGCTACCACGAACGAGCAACTGAGCCATGCTTTAGAGACAGTACTGTGGAAAGCAAGAAATGGGGCAAGAACCTCAACCATCAAGTAAATTCTCACCACAACAGAGTGGGGAACACTTAGGAGCTAAGGAGCCTACTAAGAGATCAAAGCCTAGACACGTGACGTAAATATCATATCAGAGCCGACATATGTTGCTGACAACCGCATAAGACTTTTTCTGCCGTATGAAGCGAATAAATTGAAAAGCAGTGCTTTTCCAACGCAAATTACTCCCAAAAAGCTTCTCTACGAACTAACTATGTTATTTAGTCATCAGTAGGGCAACCAATTTTATGACCTAAAAACTTGAAATTTGACTTTATAATTTACAAATTTTGACTTTATTTGACCGATAAATTTTCTGCGCTTGCAACTGCAAAATAGTTCAGCCTTAGTTGTTGAGGTTAACCCAGAAGCATATTCATGCACTGTATGCTTCGAAATTTTAAAATACTTGGTTGTTTAACGTTGTGGATGATACATTGGTAAGTACATAAATAACTACAGTAGAGTCAAACCTAAGAACATCATAAAGTTGAAACGTTATAGGCATAATGGATGGAGCATTTACTGAACCAAGTACTGTAAGACCACGTTTCTTGCCTTACCATACCTATCCTACATACTATTCAATCGTCCAGTAGTGGGCAAAACAGCATTATTACGCCAGAAGTCGCAACAAACCCACGGTTATTATAGAATTGCATCTAAACTTGCAAAAGCATATCAATATCTGTTCTTGTAGTTTCAATAAAGTATCGATGAAAAAAAGCTCTGCTACAAGAAAATTTTGACCTAACGATAAATTTTAACCTAATGATAAATTTTGACTTTTTTTGACCTAATAATTTGGGATTCCGAACGTGAAATTTTGTTTGTGGACGTTTCATGAACTTTCAAAACGGCAGAAAAATTTTTACTATATTGACTTTTGGTTGCCCTAGTCATCAGACTTAAAGCGTCTTCAGCATAGTAATGATAGATACGCCATGTACACCAGCACTCGGCAGCAACTACAGCGTCGTGGGCCGACACCAGTTCCTGAAAGTATTGTATACGATGTGGTAGAGGAAGATAAAACAATGTGGTCCAACCCTTTATGATTTTGTTAATTAATAACAGTAGTATGGAAACTATAAGTGCAGCGGTGCCCAATCCGGGTGCCATGGAATCTTGGTTAAGACAAAGTGAATAAGCACTCAAAACCTACAAAACCATTTATTAGAATGCTGCCAGTTCGCCAATTTACCATACAAAATTTCCCCAAGCTTCACCAATTGAAAAAATAGTGCTGCGAGCCGAAGAACATTAGGAACCTGCACACCTTCTCTCGTCAAGCCAGCTATTGTTAAATAGCCTTCCCGGTTGACTGAACCGTTTCACAGTGCAAATCAGTTCGCCGAACATTGCTCTCCGATATCCAATCCTGCACATCGACATTTTTTGCGGCAATTGGCCCTTTTTAGAATGCATTTATCGCGTCGCATAAACGCAATGTCGCAAAATGTTCCTTTGAGGTAAATCAATTGAGATTAACCGAAGCCGGCACCTTACATCGAATAAGCATGTTACCAGACTTAAAACTGCTCGCAAATCAACTCGTGGATCGACCGACACAAAATCTGGTGAATTCCGTCACGTTCACCAGAACACACAGAAGTTCGTGCTTATAATAACGCATTCTGACATCACAGTGACGCGGTTCGACAACACAGGAACGAAAACAACTTACATTGTTACATTTTGTTAAGATACGGCCTACTGAAGTAGCATCATGGCGAATCGTTTCCACAACAAAAGTTGGCTCTGTTCTGCTATTTTTACGCAACTTAGGTGATTGCATATCGTGGGACTTCAGTAAATTAAAAATACCAACTGCACATTAAACGAACACTCCTTGATACATGCTGCGACAAACGACACACGTGAATGAGGGCAATCCTCGGCTGATGTTCTGGTGATTCCGATTATTTGCTATCTCAGTCTTAAACAGACACCAACAGCTGACACTCGTAATCGCAACTTAGAAAAGCATGATAGTAACTTTCTCGATGAAACACTTATGTTGCCTACACAAGGACACTGCTCTTTTACAAATATTAGCTTTATTTAATCGAGGCGCTTCGCCCTAAGCTTGGGGTTTGCATTTGCGGAACAATAACTTACAGACAAGAAGTACTCGAATTTGATAAGTCGCCTCGCTTAACGTCTGGCATACTCATACCCAGTTGGCAAGGATCTTGCCTTTGCGCATTCCCTTCCATACATGGTTTGCGGCTCAAGTAAAACCCCAGGCTATCAGGAATTTTCACCCGAACTCGCGAACATGAGCATGTTACACTGGTACAAACGCCTGCAGCACCCATCGCTACTAACTGTACGAAGTTATGAGGTGGTCCTACACCGAAAAATACAGTGAAGTAATCAGTTTCGGTTTTGGTTGTGGTTACATATTCCAGAAATACGGAAATAGTCTAGCACAAGCTTCAGGCTATTGGCTTAACTACAATTAAACGAGTTGGCGAGCAGCTTACCACCTACGCGGAAAGTAGGAGTTGCACTGTTTGTTTCATATAGGAGACCAAACTAATATGGAAGATATAACACAGACTCCAATAAATCAGATGACAAACATTAAATGACAAACAGAATGACTTTCAAACACAAGGAGCGGGGGCAGTGCGGTCATCTGCTTGCGGTGCGGGTGAAGTGCGTATGTTCTAAACCAGGAAATGCTTTCTTTTTTAAAACGGCAACTAATGGTCTAAGCGCCGCAATAATGCCGATACGCACATACATGAGAAATCCTCTTCCTTTTAAAACACCGCCAAAGGCTGTCGTAGTTCATCTTATGGGAAAGTCTTGCTTGACGTACAGTCATCCGCCAGGGTGAAGTCAACTTAAATGTGTTTTGCAACAGGACACACGGATAGATTACTTACCCTCTCCGTATCTTCTCTGGGTTGCGCATTGCCTGGAGAACGGCGATTGAACACGCTGAGTCTTCGAAAGCTCTTCCTCGACTTGCGGCGCATAGCAATGTCCGGCTAATCTTCAGTGATTTTTTCTAAGGCTATCTAAATATTGTCCTGAAAACTGCAAATATGCTCAACTTCTTGTCCTATGCTTTACTGTACTGTGCCCAGTTTAATAACTCCGCAAACTGAATCATACAAACTAAACACGCAACGCTTAGCACCTCTAACTGATACCACATTCGTGCAGCTTGTGCCAGTACGCAGTTTCAAACATTTCCAGACATGAGTGTTATCACTGTGCAGCATGCTCAACCAGCTTCAACTGAACCACGCGCAAATCCACGATCCAAATTCACTACTTAACGTTGAAAGCAGTATAACTTGCAACAGCGCGGAACAACAAGAATGTGTGGGAATGCGCTATTACAATAGGAAACATGCAGTCACAAAGTTTTGTCTTGCACAAAGACTAGTTATACATAAAAAAGGCCTGGGCGTCAGACAATTGATCTTCCATAACCGTCCGTTGTGCAGCATGGTTACCTGCTACAACGGCAAGACACACATGAGCGACCCCACTTCGAGGCACGTAGTTGTAATGTTAAACTTCACGACATGACGTCTGACTCTATCACGGCTTCTACCCACGGACGTCTTCGGCATTCGTCATTGGTCACACAACTGTAACTCGTTTCTTCTGACGACTCTACCAAGTTTTAAGTAAAAAACTCGACGCACAACACAGTCTTATTTTCACGCAACAACAGAACTTGTGCAGTTGTCTGAATAAATGGCTGCTACGCATAACAAGGATTGCTCACTTTCAATCGGTCCACGGTCCACTCATAATATCTCACAAGGCCGTCACAGCTAGCTCACTGATTACAGATAAGCCTTGAAAGGATAAATCATGTCACACACAGTATCTATTTTATCACTGCAAATTTTCATATCGGTATAATACTTTTAAAACTACGAAATTAAATTCATGTTCAAATTTGTTCTCAAGCTAAGTTTATTTATGATAAAACCTGAATCTTCAATAGTAAAGTAGCAATTAGTAAAGCAAGCCAAACTCACAACTATAGTTTTTGTGAAAAAATACAAGTCCATTGGTCAAAATCAAACACAGCCTAGACTAAGACAACTTTATGCCAGTGCTCTTTAACAGGGGTTCCGCAAAACATGTTGTGGGGTTCCGTGGGGGTTCCTCGTTTTTCAGGGGAGTAATTTCTTTCTTCAGTATGTTGATGCGTCATTATGAAATATTTTAGATCATTGTGCCGCTTTCCGACTCCAAGTAGGCCAGTTAGTTGTACAGGAGTTTGAGTGCAGTTAATAGCCGAAAAAGAAGCATTGTCAGTTGTTGCTTCACTTGTTGTTCATTGTTGAGCAATTAAAGAAGAACGTTATTGTTGCATCACAGTAAGACGATGTTGCCGATGTACAGTTCGCAGTAGATTGAGTAGAGAGTAGACTACAGACTAGAGCTGCTGTTCAGCGTTTGTGGGATTATAAAAACTGTGTGAAATACAACTTTTTACTATTTAGTCAAGCCAGATGAAGCAAAGTAGCATATTTTCTTATGTGAAGCGAAATAATAACAGCAGAAAAGGTGTGGAGGGTAATGAGCAATGTAGTTCAAATGCAAAAAAGGCACCTCCTCCCAAGCGGACCAAATGTAATTCCGTTGTCAAAGTTAGAAAATGGGACGAGACATGTTTGAGATACGGGTTCTTTTTGCCGGACGACCAAATTCTTAATGTAGCTCCTCAACCCGAATGTCTGATTTGCTGTTGTAGGCTTTCTAATTCTGCTCTGGCTCCAGCCAAATTACAAAGACACTTGGAAGCCAATCATCCTGCGCACGTGACAAAGACTCTCTCATACTTTAAAAATATGAAAAGCAGCGTGCGCAAGCAAACACATTCTTTCTTAGGAGCAGTGAAAACTGATCAAGATTTGTTGTTGACTTCATATCGACTGTCGCATCATGTTCTCAAAACAAAGAAACCGTTTACTTTGGCTGAGGAAGTTATTAAACCAGAGTTGCAAATCGTAGCAGAGCAGCTCCTTGACAAGGAAACTGAACGCAGGTTACAAAACATACCTCTGTAAGCAGACGGGGATTTGATATTGCGGAAGATTTGTTGAAACAACTTTTATATAAAATCGGAAAAGCTCCATGTTATGGTCTGCAACTGGATGAATCAACTGATATTGGGAGTAGAGCACAACTGCTTGTGTATGAATTCCTGATATTGATTCGTATAATATTGTTGATGAATATTTGTGTTGCCTAGACTTGGATGTGAACACAACTGCTGAACAAGTGTTTCGTAAACTCAACGAATTCATGACAGAAAAAAGAAATGCCATGGGAAAAGTGTTGTTCTCTCACTACAGACGGGGCAGCTGTAATGACTGGACGCTTTTCGGGAGTTGGTGCTCGTGTCAAGGCAGTTGCTACTAACTGTGTATTAAAACATTGTATCATTCATCGTGAAGCTCTGGCTGTGAAACCGCTTAGTTCTAATAAGCAGAGAAAAACGGAGCTACAAAGTGTTTTGGATATAACTGTGAAAAGTGTGAATTACATAAAATGTGGTGGTAAAGGAAAATCTGCCAGAGTTTTTCAAAAACTGTGTGAACAAATGGATTCTGATAATGTAACTCTTCTGTTACATACAGAGGTGCCTTGGCTATCTCTTGGCAGAATTTTGGCTCGTGTGTTTAAATTAAGACGGGAAATATCAACTTTTCTTGCAGAGAAAAATCATGAATGTGCAACTAATTTTCTTGACCATGAATGGATTTCCAAATTGGCATATCTGGCTTCAATATTCGATGTGTTGTCCATGCTCAACACCAGTCTTCAAGGGAAAAGATCAGATATATTTTCCAAGTTGGCAAAATTGATGCTTTTAAAGGAAAAATTGACTCCAGGTCAGTAAAGTATCAAAGATTGATTATTCGTCTTCGTTTTTAAGTTAGGATTCCAGAGTTGAGGATACAGCTGAAATAAAGGAAATAGTGTTGGAGCATCTGAAGCTCTTGACGAAAAATTTCAATCGGTATTTTCCTGAAGAAGAATCTGAGATTTTCCGTTTGCTGAAGTGGGTGGTTAATCCTTTTATTTTCACTTCCCAACAACAAGAACTCCTGGATATATGTAATGATATTAATTTGGAGGAAATCTTCGAAAAAAATGGAAAGGAATATTTTTTGATTTTTCTGTGCAAAGAGGGAACAGCAATTGCAAAGGAAGTGTTGAAATTCTGTGTCAATTTCCCAAATACCTATTTGTGTGAAACAGCATTTTCTGCTTTAACAACTATTAAGAACAAGAACAGAAGTTGTTTGAAGAGTGTGAATATGTGTATGAAGAGTGCATTGAGCAACGTGGAGCCACGATTTAAGATGGTAAAAGAAATGCAAGAACAACTGAGTCATTGAAATATTTTGTAATAACTGTTGATTTGTTGAAGTGTCTAATAACGAAATATTTGATTTCCTTGCAAGTAATTCGTATTTTTTTATATTTGTCAATGGGGGTTCCATGACAAACGCGCAAGTATATCAGGGTTTCCTCGATGACACAAAGGTTGAAGAGCGCTGCTTTATGTGGTATCCTCCAGGTACAGGGGTTAATACTACCACAAGTTGCATATTACGGGACATTCTTACAAAAATACGGAAGGTAATTGCGACAGGTCTTTATTGCCATGACACAACAGACTACATGCATCACACCTCAATTCATTTTCAATGCTCCGTATTCGACTAAAATTGATGGTGTCTTATGTTCGTTCGCATAGAACCAGCCGGAGAAGTTTCCAAAGATTGACTACAAGATGAGATTCTACTTACCGGTGAAATTCAATCGCTTTCTAACAATTTTTATGAGCATACCCAATAAACTAACAAACCAGCCACGCTATTGGCACAATAATTGAAACAAAAAGAAATAGCTCAGCAGTATTTATTATCTTGAAAAAGCAAACACTCAGCATGCTGCCAGCAACATCAATGGTCAAGAGCACCGCAAGCACGATAAAATTATCGGTGGAGAAACAACTTTCACTTGCTTCAAGAAAGTCAAACAAATATAAGCCATCAGCAAACAACACTCGTCTACCACGCAAAGCCTACTTACTGGATCACTGAACTTTCACTATCTAACCTGATTACCATACGCTGAAGGCAGTACACGAATCAGGGACCATAAGTGCAAGGACAACTACCGAGGACATCCGGACATTTCGCATGGTCAGTCTCAAATCAAGAATAAAATGATTGGCGTCTGGTTCATTTAAGGTTTTAAATGAACAGTGTTCTCAACAACATTCAGTTTTTTTCGATTGCAAACACAACTGCAACGCGTTCCAACAAGCATGCATACGTATGTTCTCATACAAAAGAAGCATTACGGGTTTAGCAGGGCACCCCGGTACATAAACAAGTTTGAGTGGCAGGGAGTGAGCCAATGGGACACGAGTCGCAGTGCCTACCTGTAACGTCAATAATTCAGTGATTGTTAATCAACAGTTTTAACAATGAAAAAAACATGCGCAACAAACACGTCGAAAAAAGTACGGATTCGTTGAAAACAAACTAAAACTGCACACTCAACAAACGGGAATCATTTACCTTTATATGGCAATGTGGCATGCTGTTATAGCATATACTCAATTGGTTACCTCTTAAGGTTATTACAACAGGCAACCCTTGAAGTTATTACCCAAGTCTAGATTTTACCAACTCGTAAGTTTTCACAAACATCTAGTCTTCGAATTAAAAGCCAACTTTTTCTGCCTAGCCTTGAGGTCAGATTTGCGGCTACGTATTGCTTCCAAATCACCCAAGTTACGTTCATCTTATAAGGGAGATTCGGTCGAAAGGTAACCCTGGGTTCCAAAAACTTTAGTAAAACACCTGACACTCGACAAAGAGTGCACTAGTTACTTGAGTGTAACACGTATAAGCCGACAAGAACTAGAACCTAACCGTATATCTAACAAAATCATAGGACTTCTTGACGCTTCTAATGTCTTCACACAAGCTGGAACAACCTCTTGTTCTAAAATTCTCGCAATGTTATCTGCTTTCGCAAAACGACTTGACTCAGATTTTTTTGATCACGCAAATCTGCTTTCTACACAACACCACCTGTTGTTGGGAAAGATAACTTGAATAAGTACGATTTGTTTATAGATTGTATAAAAAAAATCATCATGAATGTCTGACTTGCAAAGCTGCAGGTAATCAGAAAATTTTCAGTACATCGAACGATGCACTGACAAAGACACGCATTTCCACAAACATTTTTTAAAACATTTCAGCTTGCAATCGCTTAAAGCGAGGGTTCTTAACCTGGGGTCCGTGAACCCTGCAAGAGTCCATGAATGTGTTTTATGGGGTCTGTAAACCAAAATCCGTCACTTTTTATATGCGCATTTGGGCCGCTATTATGCTTAATCGCACCACAACTGTAGTCTGACATCCACCTTTAGGCCTAGGCAATTCCAGTACTACCTTTATGATGTACTGGTCCACACTGTCCACGTAATTTTCTGCTAAAACTTTTGCACGTGCATTGACGTGAAGTGAATAAAAGAAGTGTATATTTCGTTCATGGGTAGCCTGTATATTGTTTTATTCATTGTTTAGAGTATTCGGGGTTCCGTAAAAAATAAATATACGACTTAGGGGTCCGCGAGATGGAAAGGATTGAGAAACACTTGGCTTAGCGTAAAGTCTTAAACGAAATCTTCAAGTAGGCGGAGTCTCACAGTAGCTACTGCAAAACTTCACGAAGGCAACGAGCAGTTTTTGAATTTCTTTACGCACCGTGCGCTGCTCCCTGTTACATAGACTTTCACATACCGACTGTCATACAACTTGCTCAGCCTGCATGAGACAGGGAATATAATAGGGCATCGATAGGACCAGAGTTCTTGACCTTTGAGGAATTGAAGGCAAACGAAACCTGACTTGAAAGCATATGGAAGCGTGACTTATCATCACGTTTGTTTGCTGTCTTGCTTGAATACAGAAACATACATGTGAATGTGAAACACCTGCGCAATCAAATGCAACAATCAGCACATGCTTCTCTTTACAGCTTTCCATGGGGTTATGTTAAGAACACAGTTCTAAAAAACACTAGGTACGCTTTAAACCCCTTGCCGAAGTACCTTATCTGTAGGACTTTAACACACGTGCTATGACCACCTCACTTTCGCCGCAAGCTCACACCAATGTCACTCAATAGCACGCAAGACTGAACAATAGCACTCGCCCTGACCTTTGGCTTATCAACACGGTCTCAGTGAAGTAGAAAAGTAAAAAATGATTGACTAATGCGTCAACCCACAGCAAATGGTGCCATCGGTAAATACCTGTGACACAGCCGGATAGTCACGGAAGTACTGAGACAGAGGCAAACAAACCAACGACGAGGAGCCTTCTCCAGTGCGGAACAACTTCCTGGTCCTAGGTTTAACACCTCCAAATTGGAGCCTATAGCCGAATCTAGTAACCGACTTACAATCACACTTGTGCTGGCCAAACACGACAGCAAAACTTGCTTCGACACCACGGCGTTACAGAACGTGCTGAAAGCCCCCAAGCTATTTGCGTGACTGACCACGTTCCGATTTGCTGACGTAATTTAGATTTAGTGCTGAGTACAGGCATCGAACATCAAGCGTGGCCGAGTTTTTCGTTGAGCGCGAGTTGGCGAAGCAAATCACCTGAAATTTTTCGCATAAAATGCACGTTCTTTTTTGAGATGGCACCGAGGTTTAGTCGGTGTGCAAGAGCGGATAAGAAACGAAGCAAAAACTGCACAGATTCTATCACACATGTCAAGGCCTGTGGAAGCCCACTTGAACAAGTGCGCTAAGTAAACGTCTGCAAAAATGGTAAAACGATCACCGAAAGAAAAACCTTAATTTTCATGAAACAGTCAAACCACGTGGCAACTTCTGCAGGTCAAAATCAGTAGCGGAAAGAACATTTACATGAACAAAAACACGTTGCAAACCAATACTTACCGCAGTAAGGTTCGTGCCAAACTCTGGTAGTCGTTTCATTCCGTATGTCATAAAACACGTATTGCTATTCTCAAATTTGTAAGCACAACAGCTAACTCCTACCCACGTCACAAATGAATGCACGCAGATATTATCAAATCAGTACTAGTTTGAAAAATTATGTACGATTTGCAATATTTTCTAATGCTTGCACTGGAGTTTTCAACCAATGCACTGACAGTGGCCTTGCTCTGCACTATCCTTTAGGACAGAGTTAAAGACCCGCGAAGATAACTCCCGGCTTATCTTCCTGCTTTCACACTCCCAACTGAGAGAGTGTTCTCGACCGCTATGACCAACACTCACGGGGTGCTATATCAGCGACCACATGAGAAACCACGTTTCCAGAATCGCAACTACTATTTGCAGGAAGTAGCCTCTTGCACGTCTTACGCTCGTGCTGACCAACATGCAGCCGCACATCACACATCAGATAAACTTGCTAGTGTTCAGTTTGTTGCTTGACGCAAGAGTAAGGTCAGACGTTTACCCATTAGGCTGTGAAATTCGACCACCGAACGATAGGATTTTGAATCCGTTACTGACGCTGATGCACGACTTTGCAAGGTTACTGGTGATTGATGCGGGTTAGCTTAAAATTAATATTTCATCGCGTTCGCTGACAGGTTGAATGCAGACCTGACCAGGGCCGCACCCAGCTGATTTTTTTTGGGGGGGGGGTAAAACGATTGTAACTTGTTATACCTAACAACTAAACATGTGTTTGAAAATTTCGTAGGAGGAAAATCACGGTTGCGGGCCTGGACCCGACAGATACACAGTTCGACCCGAGACAGACAAGTCTTTCACAACAAGGGTACTTTTTTATCACCCAAGTGGCCTGTATCCGATACCTATAAACAAAGCAGGAGCTTTGCAGGAAACTTATTAGTTGTTTAACGTAAAAATAAGTTTTCAATTTGGATGATCACTAGCAGTAGCAGAACTACTTTCCATGATATAAGTGACGCAAAGATAATGAAGATAAAGGTGATATTCACAGAAGTTTTCAGGCACACACTGCGCACAAGCGTACGCGTCAGCGCCAAGTCCAGGCAGGCTATTTTTGAGTTAATCAAAATACAGCAGCACGTGCGCATCCATATCTCACGAGGACTTTCAAAAATTCTTCTGGCAATGCACTGCCTCGGCGCACGGTTATCACCCAGTGATACTGTAATTGGAGCGATTTTTCCACGACATGGCATCTCAGCAAAAACAGCTGAACAACTTTCCACCATCGCACAAAAAGCCACAGATCGCCATCGGCGAACCCTAAAAGTGCGGCTTTGCGTTCACTGCGGAAATTGCAGGCGACACAATAACAACAATGAACGATTCCAGTGTTCAGTTCACTGCTTCCTCACTAGTGAGCCATGGGGCTGAGGTAATATCTTCGTCTACGCATGGAGCACGAACTTTGTCTTAAGCGAAGTAGGGTATTCGAGGAATCCGCCTGCCATGCTGCGCCTTCATAATTCATTAAGGATTCAGACTGCACTTATCAATATCCAAGTTTCGAAGAACCACAACAAAGATAAAACGAGAACAGTCGAATCCGCTTGCGAAGCATTTTTGCTATAGGAGGTCGATTTCGCGCCAAGTACGCATTTTCAATCCTGCAATTGTAAGAACTTATAGCTGAAATGATGAAAAACTACAATACTTCCACAATTTGAAATGCATTAAAAAGGCGGATTTTTGATCATAGCATACACCAGAGTTCCCCAAAGTGGGTTGCGCGGAACCCTACGGTTCCATAGACAAATATGAAGGTTTCCACCAGCTATACTTTCCAGTTGTACGCAAAAACTGCTGATATGTCCTTTGAACCCTTTGGGCGCGTGGCAGCCGCTATATCGTTTGATCTAGCTTTCCTTTTTCCCCGTTTTGCTCATTGGTGATGCGCAGTATCGTCACAATACTTATGTGAATCAGGTTTTTCCCGATATATGCAAACGAAGACCAAGTATTGCGCCAGATTGGACGCTACATAAAATTTAAGAATTGAACTATCAGCCACTACGCCGAACTTTTCAGAATTGTTGCAGTCCAGAAAACAAATAGGCCTACATTGCTCTCACTAAGACGTACTTGTTGTTGAATTGTTTATGCTTTATGGTTACTTTTATTGTGCATAATTTCGTTTACAGTACGAAACCTTAATAACGGCAATTTGGGTGAAAAAAAGAGTTTATGGTTACTTGGAAGTTCTGACGGGGTTCCTTGTCCACTTAAGATAACCTTGTAGTGTTCCACAGACAAAAAAGTTTGGGAACCACTGGCATAAACCACGACTATTACGCTGTTATAACCGAACTAACAGATTATTATGCTTTCATAATCGAACTAAAAATCTAAGCTATCATCGAACAGAGCGAATACACTATCTATATTTGCAAACGTATTCTGCTGTTGACCACTGGAACTAAGAGAGTGCTTTGTGACACCATATTGCAGCAGCAACTTTGTCACGGAATATTTACTAAAACGAGTTGTTGCTGCTTTAGAAAAAGGTATGTTTTCCGCGTAATGTGCATAAACTATATTTTAGGGAATGCAGCGGCGCATTCCGAAACTAATGATTTTTTACCAAGACACTTGAAGTTTATTGCAACTTCATAGCGCCTCGTAAGCTCAAGCCACTCTCAAGGAACTAAAACTTAAAACCGTTAAAAATCCTGAATGAGTAATGCCATCTAGCGGCATATAAGACAAGAACATACGGTGTTAACCAGCGACGTTGTATAGAGGTATAGACCAGTGGTTCCCAACCGTTTTTGATCTGGCAATCCATTCGAAATTATGACATAAGCACTTGGCCCTACTGCCTTGATCTAACATAACATTCATTTCGATGGTGAAACACACTCTGACATGAATAACATAATCTTCATTCAGAAAGTTAATACACGCTTGTATGTCGCGTCTCGATTGCAGGCAATGCGCGAGCGCTATCTTCTTTATGATACAGCAGTTTGTTTGAAGCGTATTACAACTGTAAAATACCTACGTTAGAAAGTTATTTTGAACTCTTACGCACATCACTATCACTTTTTAGGCCTGTTGTTAAGATCCGCCATCTGTCAACTACTTGCTACTTCGTCCTGAAATCACGGGCTTGGAATATAAGGCTGGCATACAATTCTGTTTCTGAGATTTGTTCTTACTTTGAAGGTCTGTGTCTTAGAAAAAATTTAGTCCTTTATAAGAAATGTCCTTATTTTGACTTGCATCCTTAAATTTGTCGTATTAAGTCGAAGGTTGCCATATCGGGTGTTACGTCATGAGACACGGTAAGTTTTACCCTACTGATGAAGAGCTGTTCCGACAGTAACTTTGCTCAGTATAAGAGGAACCCCAGATTCAGACATTTGGTTCATGTGCCTGGCTTTGTGCGAAGCCACCGTCTGACTGATTGTGACTGAACGCCTCTAAGTCAGAATCCCGCCTGGACGGCGACGATGTACTCGTGCCCGGCCAGCGAGGGGCACAGATGAATGTAATGCGGAACTGTAACAAGAATATCAGTTGTGTTTTGTTGGAATTTCAGCTGTTAAGTATTCACAGCAGGACAGATGTTTACAAGGCCTGCTCAATCTCAGCAGCAATGGGTAGCGCTTACTTTTTCTAGTGGCAGCGTATTTCTACGATGAAATCGATCGAAACTGTATTGTAGACACCGGATAGAAATTACAATGGAGATAATGTGAACTTCACAAGAATCTATATCTGTGCTTCGGTTTTGCTGATACAACACATAATGTTGGTATGCGCAGTTCTAAAAAGTCGAACCTTTAGCAAAATACTGAGACTGTTGTTCGCGACCCCACAGCCATTCCTCCGTGATCCACCCGCTGGGAATCACTGGTCTAGAGTCTTGACCAGGAGTCTCCAAACTACGGTCCAAATCTGGCCCTCAAAGCGATTTTTCGAACAATGAAAAAATATTATATTTACGAAAAAGTTGTTGATTTCGCAGAATGTAACCTATCCCGAAACAATCACGTTACAAAATATGTCCGGCCGTCGATCTGTTGTGCAATAGCTTATGTGGCAAAATAACTGTTTAGAGACCCTGGTCAAGACCTTCAAACTCCGAGGCCGAAACTTGGTCAAAAAGTTAAGATGAGGCCGAGACCTGAATTTTTGAGATCGAGGCTCAGGACTTGAGGGTCAAAATTCGATGGATGGAACAGGGGCGTAACGAGAGGGGGAAAGGGGGGCACAATTTCCCGGACGCCGAATCACTGCGGGGGCCGCCGAAAAGTCTCCACTATAGTCACAAATACTTTCTTCAATACAGTACATCTGCTTCCGAAAGACCTCAGCTTCGAACATGGGGGCGCCAAACTCGCTTCTTGCCCGGGCGCCATCTAACCTTGTTACGTCACTGGGATGGAAGCTGATACTCGTCTCAATTTGAAGAGCATCAGAAAGAGCTCTGAACGATTTTGGAAAAAGGTTCAGCGTGAAGACTTTGTGTTTGTGCAACAAGGCTTGTCGCCTGTATTTTCGACTTGTTTCTTCAGAATTTCATCCACTTTTGCCAACCTTTGTTTTTTTGCTTTCTGTCCGAAATTGATTTAATTCTTGCAATAACAGTTTATTTGTCGGTATGACACTCATACTGCACAAAAGCCAGGTTTACTGTTCTGGTGTCATGTAGTGATCAGCTTGCCGTTCACTCATGTCCGCTCCTTTGCCTGCAGAGACAAGATGTGAAACTTGCAACCGGGTACTTCTTGGTCTTTATTGCGTAACAACATGGCAACAAATCTTCAAATGTCCACTTCAAGTTATGGTAGGTGTTTTGCCGCATGTGACTGTTGAACGCAGACATCTTTGGCAGGTAATGCAGCAAAACAGTGACTGCTGATAGAGGTAAGCCACGCAGTTTTGTACTGTGTGAAAATAAGCATGAGTGAAGCTGTAGCAATGCCTCCACAAGTTTGAAAAATCCACTGTTACTGAGAGCCTGAGTGAATAGCTCAATCTAACTACGTTGATGCAGGCTTCCTTTCAGACAGTATAAAACAATGTAGCTTGTTAGAATCTGTCTATGCAGGCGTGTGGGAATACGTCTTACTCGTTGAGGTTTGGTTGCGGCCGTGTCCAGGATCGGTATGTCAACAAGCAAAATATATGGATTTAACGGTAAATTTTGAATTAAGAAACAAACACCTTCAAAGCTACAAGCACGAGTTAAATACCAACAATCTGCTTCTACCTCGCGACATGCATCTAAAGCAGAGATTCCCAGCTTGTTTCGCAGCCCACACGACACTGTACAAGAAAATGATTTTCGCACCCTTACACGGTTACTGTCCTATTGGAGTGTCTGGTTTCCTACAAAATTTTCACCAAAACTAAAATGAAGAACAAGAGGATTATCCTTTCTTCCGGCTGTAAAAACCTTTTTGCAGTTCGTCTGTACCATTCCTTGTCGCCGCAACTCTTACTCCTTCCTGTCGTTTACACACCTTGCAGATCAACTTTAAATTGCGTCGGTGGTGCAAAATTGACTACAATCTACCAGAGTAGTTCACACCCACAGAAGTCCCGTCTATCGCCCGCTGCTCTGTAGAAATATCCGCTGTATGCTAAAAAATGAGGTTTTTACTTTGCACTCCGAAGCGCAAAACAGCCAGTGTGCTGCGATTTCAACTTCTTTGACATGAGCGAAGGCAAAAGCGCGTTTAATTTTTTCCTGACGAACACACTAAGCGCGTTTCTATCATATCGGAAAATTGTCAAATGTCAACTTACAATCCAATGTGAAAACCTACGAGAAAATGAAACGAAACAAGCAAATAACTTGCACGTTCACGACAAATCATAAGATTATGGCACGACAACCTTCGCAAACATGAAATCGAAAGTTATAAATTTCACACACTTACCTTTCCTGCACCGGTCTCTTTGCTTTCACTTCGCTTCACCAACGCAGTTTGCCTTACAACATGGGCGTGCAGCCTTCCTGCGAAGACGCCGTTCAAGCTGCAAACGAGACAGATGCATTTACTCTTCATTCGGTCGTGGGAGAAAATGGTGTTAAGTCACCGACCGATCAACTTTTGACAAACGTCACTTGATGAAAGGCGCGCAGACGTGCACTGGAGCAAAAAGCGAAGCCGATGAGAAACGGCCACGAGCCGCGAAGCTAAACGAAGAATTAAGCACTTGCAGCTGCCAGCGTTTCCGGTTGTCGCGGGTGCAAAGTACATGGTTTTGTGAGGAGTTTTAACAGCTTGGGAAACAAACTAGTGTCGGTGGTTGGCCGCTAGCGCCAGCAATCGGATTTTTCGCATTCAAGCATGCGTTAGAAGCAGGTCTCTATCAAGTGTCGCTTTGGTGACCGCTACAAATTTAAAGAGACCACCAAAACTATTTTATCTGAATATGCAAAAATTACTGCAGTTTCCTAATTTATCATCAGCAGTGCAGATTCTCCAAAACTCATTTTTCAGTTTCAATCTCGTTCTGCGAAAGACGCTCCCATCCAAAAACGTTCATTTGACTGTCTTTTGTCGAATTTGCACATCCCACCCCCTTTCAACACTCGCTCTGCCATTGAGAACCACATTTGATTAGACCAGAGGTTCTTTAACGGGGGGAGCGCCCTCCACGGGGGGTCAAAAAATTTCCAGGGAGGGCTCGTACCCTTACGTTACCTACAACGTGGAAAATTTGATCAATACATATACTAATAAACACAGTTGGTTTTACAGCTTTTTAAAGCCAGGGGTCTTGAAACACAGGTCAATTACTTAAGGGACACGTGGTAGAAAAAAGGTTAAGAACCACTGGATTGGATCGTTCAGGATAACATCTCATAGAATATGCTTGATTTTAATACGACACAGGTGTTTTTGATTTATTAGAGAAAAACTGCTTCATAGTTAGATACCCAGGTTTGTCGAGCATTAAGCGTTTACGTTGCGACATATTTTCTGACAAACACAAAAACCGTAATGTATAAAAAGCAGAAAATCCACTTCATGTCCACGTTCGAATAATCTCAATGGGAGCCTCCACCCTCAACTTATTTCGATATGATGTTACGACAAAGATATAAACAAAGTTAACCGCAGTTTGAGATATGATACTGCGTGTTCCCAAGCCGCAAAAGAAAACCAGAAAGCCGCAGGAGAGTAATAAATAAATCAATTCCCTTCCGTTAATACGGACGTGTCTCACATCACTGGTTGGGAACCACTGATCCAGAGTATATTCAAATGTTAATCTGTGTATCCTTTCTTGTCCATATGTTTGATTTTCTTTACATATTATTAAAAAAATTATATCCTTTCTAAAATTTTGGAAGCTAGTCCTTGACTATAAACAACAGGGGTGCAAGGTCATAATAAAATTTTTGAAGGGTGCTGGGAGCAGGGGCGTAGCGAGGGTGGTCAAAGAGAGCACAATGCCCCGGGCTACGATCACTGGGGGCGCTGAAAAATCCCAACAATGCCCCCAGTGTTTTCTTCATTTCTTCAATACAGTACATTTGCTCCCGAAAGACCTTGGGTTCGAACTTTTCGAAACTAACTTATTTCTTACCCTGGGCGCCATCTAACCTCAGTGCAGGAGCAAAACGTTAGGGAACCCCTGCACGCACTATCAGAAATCAAAAATNTCTCGTGGAAATTAANACAACGGGGAGGCAACATCACGTTACAAACGAGATTGTGCGTTACAAGCGCTAATACTGAATGGAAAATTCCATGACTTTTGGTGAGAGGTTGAAAATGTAGTCACTTTCCAAAGTAAAATTCCCATTTTGTAGGCCATATCGCCATTCTGAACAGCTTGGTGCCCGGTTTAATGAGGTTCCTCATAAGAGAAAGCTGTGGAGCTCATTCGGTGCTGGCAAAACGTGCCTGGATTAGCGGGATGCCACGCTTGTCGTAAAGCGAGGTTCTGTTGTATTTTGAGAGACCGTTAGAGGAATTTGAAAGACTGTTTCTGTCACTCAAAACACTGGTAACAAGAACACATTTTCGAGCACCATAGGTTTCAACTGCTTCAGTGCCACAGAGCTTTTCGTTTACAGGAGCAGGCAGCTGTCGCAGTACCATGTAACGCACAGTATTTCAGGCAGCGATGCAAAAAAGTTCAACGTTCTTCTGGCTGCGCTGAATGTCTTCACGAGAATAAGCGAGAACATTTCGCCGAAATGAGCATGTTTGCAATAGGAAATTGTTCTTGTTGCACCTATACACACGAATGCAATGAGCAATATAGATACTTACTGTAAATCCAGGACTGCTTCGTGACGACTAAGCAAGTCGCTGACGATAATGTAACAACAACCCAATTCCTCCACCTGGAAGTTCCAAGACATTGCTTTCAATAACATGTATTGCAAATTATTGATAAAAAAGATTTTATAACACGACCAAAAACCTCTACCTCGGTAAAAATACATGAACGCACTTCGAAAGGTAGAAAACAGCAATTTACTGATCTTCTATGTTCTGTTTTCTAAGATATATTTGCACAAGCGGCTTAATCGTGCTACGACTCTCACAAAGTGTTCAAATTATATCGATCTATCTGATGAAGTGTTGGCATACTGTTGACGACTTTGTATACAGTGTCGACATCATTTTCTAATGACATTTGACTTCCAGGCTTCTTTTGCCATTTCATTAAGTTCCACTTTGTAAAACGCATGCGTAATATTCTTATCGTGCATTGAGCCAATCAAGGCACAGTTATCATACACCTAGTATATACCACATACATTACTATTCTGGAAATATTTTGAAACAATAAGAGTAAAACACCATTTTACATAATTGTTGCTTACAAAAGCAGTGCTCGGTTTCTTGCATCGATAAACAGTAAACTTCAGTTTGCAAGCCATTGTGAGTGGGTCTTCGTCATAAAAGCTGATTGTTTTGAGAAAAAGTGGTTGATTTGAACCATGCACAACATCCGTCACTGCATGTTGCGTCCAATACGCGCTTGACGGCAATAAGTAATGAACTGCAAACAAAGTTAAACGCTCGCGAACTCTTTTTGCTGCCTTCGCTGTTACGTATCAATAACAGTTGCTCGAAGAGTCACTATCACAAAGCAACGCGCAGTTAACGCATAGGACTATGCACAATTTTCGGAGGTTTCATAATTTGCTGGTCCATCGCATAATCGCGGATATTTTTGCAAAACGAAAACAGAGTCTAAGCAGCATAATAGAAACGAGTGACATGGAATAATGTTCAACAACCTGTCTGAGAAAGGAAATCGTGTTTGCAGAAAATCGGGGCACAAGTCAGTTACTTGCAAAAAAATGATGTTATCAATCAATATTTACAGTGCCTGCAATATGGAATAAAGAACAAGCCAGTGTAGAGTGGTGTAATGGATAAGAAACTCAGAATGTTCAGAATCTTTCTAACATTCAGTGCTTTGGCATGTGCAGGACAAATAAACTTATTGCTTCCTTTGCAACAAGCATTACATTTTTTTAGAAAACATGCACGACAGATTACTTATGAGTCACGCAGCTTGCTAACTCACTTATTTCGATCAGCAACAAAAAATAGTAAATGCCAGAAAATTGACAGCAATTCTCAAATTAGCACAAACACGACGCTTTTTACAATAACTGAGAGGGAAAAAGCTGCACAAACTTGAAAAACTTCACATTCAAATCAACGGAACCGAAATCACACTAAAAGAAAACGAAAAAACACTCCATTTACCATGTACGACGGTGACAGGGTTAGCATGGGCAGTGGGAAGAACAAGATCGGTGCATCGAAGAGACAGCTCTAACACTGGCTGTGTAATAAAATAATAGCCGTCGCGTAAAGCAGTGCTTCTTGACATTTTTCAGCCCGTGGACCCTTTTTCATCAAATTCCGATGTACCAGTGTTTCGAATATATTATTTTTTACTCTTACTAGTATGAATATTTTCGTTAAATTGTTGTGTAATGGCTACGATCTTTTATGGCTACAAATTCTCTGTGGACCACTAGAAACGCTATACGGATCACGTTGAGAAACGCTGGTGTGTACGTTCTGCCACTGTATCAAGCTTACAACAGGCAAAATTCTGAAACCGCAATATCCCAAGACGGCCGCCAATTTTCTTAAATTGTACAAAATTTCAACACAGCAACAAACTCACGACGCAATTGCCATATATCAGGGGTGGCCTCTAGAAAATTTATTGATAACTACACAAGTAGAAAATGTCATAAAATGCAATAAAAGGAATATTGATTGAAAAATGTTCTTTTTAGGTATCTTGTCAATTCAATGCAAAATCAGGCGCGATCGACCAGCTGAGACCCGGCCATCGACCTGGTGACCACCCCTGGCATATATTAATCGCAGACAGTGTATAACTAATTTTATGCATAGGTGTGGTCACGAATTTTTACTTTTTGAAGCAAGCAAACAAGAGTTCAATTGTTAATTGCCAAACAGCACAACACAAAAAACGAGTATAATCATTTATTTTGAATAAATGAGGAGCAAGGATACTACTGAAAGCTGATAGAACACTATTTACAGGTCCAGGAACTCTTACTACGAGAAGAGTGCGTTAAAACCATTCGGTCTACGCAGTCACTTCAGTAGCTATGCTTGAATAGCTACTGCTTCACTGTCAGCGTAGTTCATAATAAGCAGGTGAGACAAAGTGGTTTAAAGTATTATCGTTATAGCTGGTGTTTGCCCAACCATACTTTCCACACAAAAACCATTAACAAGCACTTAGAAGCTTCAAGCGACAGAAAGTCAATGGATATCACAGATACAAAAGATAGGACCGATACATGAAAATGCTCTCGGCTACAACTCTCGCTGTCGCTCTTCCTTCGACAGGTTTCGGCGCCAAACGCGCGTTTTGCAAAACACGGGAAGGTGGGAAGGTCACAAATCAACCGAATGAGAAAAAACAAGATGTCTTCAAATCAAAAACACGAGAGTAAAAACAGCAATTGATACAACCGTGAAAAAGATTTTATGGTGTTGACTTCACGAGGAATAGTCCGTGAAGTAGGTACAGGATATGACTGACTAAGATATTGTTCAACACCGGCCTTTCCTTATGAAACATAAACGGCTGCAATCGTCTACCTCATAACACGATACGTTTGATTATTTCTCACTTAAAAGAACAATTCTAAATCAAAAATTAACAGAGAAATGCCGTTTTTTCTTCCTTTTGGCACACTTACGTGAATTTTCAAGTGTTCATTTGAAGGGGACGCGACAAAAGGTTTGCAACCTGGTTACGCGGTAGTGCTATTAAACAGATTATATACTGATAGTAAAGACACATATATGCAACATAATAAACACAAAGCATGTCTCCTTATCGAAAGTTTAGGAGATCGATCCATAACCACTTACAGCACGGCCGCAGCGCTCTATGAGTGAGAGCGAAATTTCAGAACCCCAACTTCTACGTTTTATTTCTTACATCGGAAAACTCTCAGCTAGAGCAATTGAACTGAATATTTGGAGATTCTTAGACGAACATTGGGAAAACTTCTCACTGCTGAAGAATTTCTGTGGGAATTCCTATAGGCTACATGTAGTGGCGATGCGCACGGAACACGACCTATTTACCATAGGCTTTGCTTTACGATGAAATCGACATGCACCTAAACAGAAAGCGACAACGCACAAAACACTGTAACAACATAAACGAAGGGTTTAAACCACCTTTGACGGCAACAAGATTTGCGACATGAGTTCAGCAAATACCACTACTGCGACGAACCCACTTAGAGGAATGCTAGGAACGGTCGGGCGGGATTACAGCATCGATTACGACTATAGGCACAAGCAAGCAAGCACACTGACAGGACAGCACAGCTACATGAGATCTACCACGCCAAGCATTTTAACATGCAAAGAAACAACAACAAAAACCTCGAAACACTTCATCTTCAAAAGCGAAAATGATGTCGAAAAATTAGTTGATCGTAGAAAGGCAGAAAGCTCGTTAACGATGTAGCGTTCCGGGAAGATCAACCGCGCTTGTAATGATGCTGTCACAATCACTCGGTGCTCACGTCAACAAAATTTCTCTACACAGGCAGAAAAAGGGTAAGGAGGGGTAAGTAATTACAGGAAAACTGCTTGTACAATACAAAACAGGGTTAAGGAAGAAAAATGCAGTAGGCATTAGAGCACAAGTCCACGCACTAATTAATCTCAAAAGCGAAAAAATACAGAAGCAGATCATGTCTTGTTAACAGAAACAAAAGTAAGTTAGTGAAGCCAACAGAAATAATAAATAATCAAAAAAACATAAGAATAAAATTATTAATTCAACTACTTTATACAAACCTAAACTCATTCTACTCCAAGCAATATTTAGAGTTTTTTAGAAAAACAACATATCATGTATACAGTGATCATAGTTGCAAAAATTCTATAGCATCTGTGAAAGTCCAAAACTGTGAGCAACACATCTTGCGCTATAGTGGTTTATTAGAAGTCGTCTATGAAAACTTTACGGTATTCCAAAGTTTTCTCTTGAAGGTACAGCCAGGGGTATTACAACAGTTTTAGAGCGATCTGAAGTTGTTTTTGCATTTTTAGGGAAAAAAGTTAGAATGCCTCATTTAAAAAAACTTTTTAACCATGCTGGAAAGACAATTTATGGTTTTTTGGACTATTGTATATTGTAGAAATGAAAGCAGTGTTCTTCCACAATGAAATGTTTAACTTTAAGCCTTCTTGAAACACAAGGAGCATCGAGTGAAGCACATGCATTAAGTAAACCTACGGTTATGTCAACATTCAGGGGCCGCAACCAATGAAAAGATTTACTTTAATAGAAATTGTGCAAAATATGCTTGAAACATTTCGTCTTTGTTCAACAACATGTTTTGTTTTATTCAGGAGGTTATTAGACTTAGAAAATGAGGAAAGTTTGTTGTATCAACGCAAAGGGGTGTTGGTGGGATTGCTGCCTTCTGTGATAAAAGCGCTTATGATTGGGAGCTTATTTCGGACGCAATTTTGTTTCCGACTGGGTTGTATATCAAAAAAGACTTGATAATATTGATTGCTACTCACACCGAACTAGACCTGGACCACGAATCAGCCAAGGACTTGTTGAATAGCTAGGGGCTTCTTTTACCAAATTGATTTTTCTCTTGCAATGCAACTGCTAAAGAATCATGCATTGGAATGCAAAAAAAGTTCACTGATATAAAAGTTGATGATGATGCATGCAGACATAAGACGATGGCAACAATGTATAAATCATCAGTCTATAAATCAGTAAATAATTGACAAAAAACTACCATACTGAACTCCAATATGAAATAGAAAATGAAGCTAATGTACTTCCACCATGGAGTTAATGATCCAGTTTCTGATGAGGTTACTAGTGTGGCCTACTTCACAACTACACTTGCGATGTTATTATTCATTTTAATGTGAAGTGCCTAATAAAAGTATTTTTGCGCACAACTGCAGTTGTGCGTTATTTTTTATAACCTGGTACCCATAGTCACGGGAAGCTTTGCTGAGAAGCACTGAACACTATAATACAATACAGTATCTACTTAAAAGCTTACCCAGTCAACCACACTTACATTCTGACTTTCACGCAGTTTTTCGACTTCTTCTTTAAGAGTGTTATAACGCTGTTTGAGATAGGAGTAGCTGGCTTTTTTCAAAACCGCAACCCATTCGGCTGCTTCCTCAGAACTACTGGCCAGAAAATACGCACTTCGATCGTCTTGAAACTCTAAAAACAAACAAATCAAAATGAGTATGTTCTGGAGAAGGATGACTGCAGACGAAAATAACCAAAACGATATCTTATTTTCATAAACCCAGCGTATTCTAACAACATTATGCTTTCGATTAACAATGCCAAAATAATATTACCTACAAGTAAAACTTCATTGCAAGACCGGCTAACTTTCAATACCTTGCTATATTGTTGTGCAAACAATTTATTTGCTTTCAGAACAACAACCCACGAGAAGTATTGCCATGCAATTTAGAAGCAGAATACACAGCAAAGCCACCTGGCAAAAACAAAACATATTTCCACGATTTAAACCTTGTCAAAAAAAGCAAAAACTCACCAACAACAAAGCTAAACGGCTCTTCAAAGGAATTCACAGAAAAGTTTTCCAAAATCAGAACACCGATTGGCTCTGAATCCTGATAACAAAAAAATACAACTCACTAGAAGAGGCAAAAATATCAGGGTTGCTTGAAAACCTGGCAGTTAGTGAGAATGAAAACGGGTTTACAGCCGTTAACCCCGGTGAACTGGGACAACTTTGATTCACAAAACTAAAGTTGGTATCACTTGTTTGTGGCATACGGCCATTTGGGTGAAATTGAATGGGTGCTGGGTGGTAATGACACAAAACATTTTTAATCCTTAAGTTAACCAAATTTATTATTGACTCATAAGTTTAAGCATATGTGTCTGTCATGTACATACATGCATACCAGTGATCCATTACATGAACTTATAAGCTGTTACTTATGAAATTAATCAAACATGTCTTAATGGTAACATGGATTTTGTTTGTGAAATTCACACAGCGTGGATTCATTATTATGCTTACAAAATTGTACACACTGCAGTAAACTGGCAGAACAGAAGTTCACGCATTTAACAGTACGGCACACATTCACACATTTTGTGCCTAGCTTTGCAGTTGAGGTTACGTTAACAACTTCATTTTATAATTAACTTTTCAACAATAACTGACGGGAAATTGCAAAACACTCATTCGTTCTTTTGCCGAAAAGCAGTAATAAATAAAGCCAGTACACTACTGAAGTACAATCAATGACTTTTTGACTACACAGTGTATAATCACCAGGTTCCATATGTTCCAACTACACTAGGTTCTATACCTTCCACGACAGTACACGAAAAATACCGTTTCGTTCAACAATTGCGATTAAAGAAGGTGGACTCCTTGTTGACGTGTTTGAAATTAACGTGAAATTGTGTTTGAAATTCAATTTCAATTTCAATTTTGAAATTGACAAATTTGTAGTAAAAACACAAGCTGAAGCTGTTTTTGTTCCTAGACAAGATAAAGCTTGATCATAAAGTTAAAGTGAAAACATTAGTTAAGAGTATGTTGTGTCTTAATTTCGCACGCGTCTATTTTTTTTGTAAAGGAAGGCTAACCATCAACAGTCTCCTCACAATCCATTCCACCACTTATATAACATGACATGTGCATATGTCACAGAAAAGCATCCGAAGTGTTTACATTAGAAACATATTTGATTTTGACATTGCTTTATCATTTCATAATGATTCAGTTTCGACATGCCTGCCAACGTAAAATCACTTAACTTTGATTAACAGCAATAACTACAAGAAATGGATGAACAGAAAAATAATAGAACTTTCCCGAAAAATGGATAGGTCATTCTGTTTGATAAATAAACATTAACCTTAGCATAACTATAAATTTATGAAGCATATACACCAGTGGTTCTGAATCTTTTCACTGAAGAGAGCCAAACCCAGACTTATGACTTTGTTAGAGGTCCGCACTAAAAAATTTTTAACACAAGCAAATTGACACATTTTGTTTTATTGCAAAGCAAAGTCTGCTACACAAAATATTAGAGGTCCTCTTAAGGACCGCTGAAAGCCGAACAAAGGGTGCTCTGGGGCCACATAAGGCCCTCAGAAGCGCGGTTGACAACCAGTGATATACACCATTCGGTGTGCAGCAGAGACGGACGTAGTCTCATTTTTTTGACTCCGCGTCCGCTCCGACTCCGCAAATCATAGAAATAGTCAACTCCGACTCCGCCTTGACTCCGCAAAATTGCGAATTCTATAGTAGCATACAGCCATGTTGCCCGAAAAAATGTCTCCTCCGCTCCGCCGACAAATTAGACTCCGCATCCGCTAAAAACATGCGGAGTCCGCCTCCGCGGAGTCCAAACTTCGCTTTTTGTCCACCTCTGGTGTGCAGACATTGGAGACCGCGTTCATTTGAAACCATGTTCATTTGAGATCTGTTGGTTTGCGACTCGTTCGTTTGAGACCACATTCATTTAAGACTTGTTGAGTTGAGACCCGTTTATTTTAGACCACATTCATGTAAGACTCGTTTCTCCTGTGATTGTTTCGACCAACGTAAAAAGATTTTTTCATTTTCTCATCTGTCATTTCTCAGTTAATGACTGAAACTATTATGCCGCCCCGATAAAGNAAACGGGCAGGAACGCAAAACAAAATTATTTGACTTGGTCTAAATGANATTTCAGAGGTGCAACGCTCCCTTCCAAATCCGAAGTATGAAGAGTTTTCTGGCCTCCGCGGTGTTTTTTGGAAGTGCAAGTGCAAGTACAACCCAGCGTGAGTCGCCTTGGACACGGAAGGGCGTAATCTTGCAAAACTTCAAATGAAGAGTCACCTTGCAAAATTTCAGGTCTCCCGCAAAGAAGTGGAAGGTAGATCATAAAAATGTGATTCAAAGTAAATCTAAACAGTTTCACTTTAACATGGCGTAAAATGAATGTTATCTCAAATGAAAAAGTCTCATGTGAATGTGGTCTCAAAAGAACGTGTTCTCAAATGTCGTGGTCTCAAATGAATGGTCTTAAACGACTTGTGTCATTGGATGTACAAAACCTACTTAAGTTAAAAGAGGCGAAATATATACTATGTAAGATCTTAGTGTCTGATTCTTTGCTAGGCAATGTCAATTACTTTCGATAGAAAAGTAGGTTTTGTTGTAGATATTTTCCAGTCAAAATAGGAGCTTACCTAGTATTTGGACAGCATAACATCACAACCCTGACATGTATGCTCATAAATTACAATAATGTTCACTACAAGGTCTGCTGAAAATAGGATTTTCACACATAAAAGTGCTGCACAACACATTTTAACTGATTTTTGAAAATTTTTTGTATTTCATTGCTACATAAAGGCTGTTTTACATTTGCAACACATCTGATGTATAAAGTGTTCATTAAATAATTTGCCAAAGTTCTGTTTGCAATTGTGAAAAGACTTTTAATGACTTCGAAGATATGCTTTTTTTACTAGTCCTTCAAAGATCTGTTGCAAGATGTTTTCTCGCCTACAAATTATCCACAAAACTTGACAGGCCAAAGCGGAGAAATTCAAAATGACTTTTTGCCTCAAATTCCACGAGTAGGCGAAGTGGTACAATTACTCCAACCAAAGGTGCATCCAGGGTGTCTGTTTGGCTTTCATGACAGGCCCCCTTGTACCGTAGGTACTCACCAGTCACCATCAACGCCGATGAAATAACAAATGCCACCACCAGTGTTCCCTTTCAGGTGCGCAAATGCGCAGTACCATCAGACCATTTGCGCAGTGAAATCTCATTCTTGCGCACTTGCAACATTCCAAATTTAATATCGTATAGATATCATATACAGTAACCCCTTGTAACGCTTGATACGTTTCACTGATCGTGAGTTTACAATGGTTTCGCAATTGCATGCTCAATAAAAAAAACATTTGCTCAGTACAAAATTTTCTTATAGGGAACACTTACCCACTTTACACTGCATTGTTACCGGATTGACGCGTGAGCGATTCGTCGCCCTTGGCTTACCTTCGTAAACGTACTTGCGAATTCGATATCGGGGCGTTTTTACACTTTAAGGAATTCGAAAATGTGCTTCGTGCGCTTGGCCTACGGTATTGCGAAAGCTGGCGAATAGGTGAAAATGAAAACGTGAAAGCTGATTCCACTACAGAGAGGTGCTTTGGAATGGCCGAGACGTGATATTATTTAGCGTAGTACGAAAAAACAGCCAGCAGAGAAAATCGTAGAGAACTGCTTGGCTATGAGGTCATGAAAACCGCTTTCATTGGAAACTAGGCTCGAGTCCGAGACTTGAGCTTTGATCGTCTTTCTAGCGTTTCTGGTTCAAAAGTTATGATCTAAAATAAACAAATTAATTAATTAATTATCTAATTAGTCAAATATTTTTACTAACTTACATCATAATTTTTGAACCCGAAACCCCAGCAGGTCATCCAAAGTATCAAAAGACTTGGACTGTAGCCTAGTTTCCAGTAAACACTTCAGCGAAATACTAACACCTAACGGTTGGCGCCCAGGGCCGGGCCAAGGTGGCCTAAAAGTCCTCCACTTATGACGTCACACACAAAAAAACGCACCCCCCAAGCAAAAATTTTTTTTCGAATGCAGACTAGAAGACTTGCTGCGTCTTTTGACGCTTCAACCAGGTCTGTAACCCATACAGGAGCGGAGATATTCCCAAACAAAGCCACGTGCGTTTAGGTGGTTTTTTTTCTGAAAATCCCCGAAAGCAGCCAGACGCCAAAGTGTTAACATGCCATAAGTGTTAATGAAGTTGAACTGATGGTTTGAGTTTTGTCATTCCAGCAAATATTTCGTTTTGTACACCGGTACTAGTGTTCTGAACTGATTTGCTTTAAGGATGATGCATAAGTGCAAAGTGAGTTTGAATAAAAGTTCAGTTGAATTCAAAAGTTATATTTAAAAAAAATTTAATTAAAAACTTACTACTTGTTAGGTGGCCACGCTCTACAAATTAAATCAAAAAATCATAAAAATTAAAAAATCAGATTTAAATTTAAAAAATTAGATTATTTTTGTTTTTTCAAAAAATCACCATTTTTATCAACACTGTCGGCAGTAAAGATGTTAAAGGAGTTAAGTGCACTTATGGTCCGAAAATAGGGTTAACTTCTTTTCAGTATCACTTCTGGTTTCCAAAACAGGTCTGCTAATCTGTTGCACACTTCATCCTTCCCAGAATAAGTCGATAACATTGTAATTTTTCCATAAGCATAAAAATGGCAAGGACACATTAGTCCTGCAGGTGATGCAAATGTTTTCAAAAAAATCTTAGGCGTGCACTTGCCATGGAATCTAGTAGGGCCTAGAGGTCCATGTTTTCTATAACATCCATAGTTGATAACTTTTACAAAGTTAATTAAGTTTTTGTTTTGATAAGCTTTGGTTTGATTCTTGAGACCATATGCATGCCCAAACAAAGTAGTCCCCAAAGAAAGTGGATATCACATATCTGGACAAAACTTACACATTCTTTATTTCTGGGTAGAAACAAAATTCTTGTAATTTTCTAATCACATTATAACAATATAATATATCAATACCTTGTTCTTTCCTTTCATATAAAAAAGCAAATTTCCAATGAGACGACACCACCTTGCTGTAAGCACTAGAAAAAAATGTTCAACTTGAAGAACTTAGCATACAATGCATAAAATATCAAAACAATATTTTGCATGACTTAAAATTAAGCAATACAACATTCCCTTTGAATAAACCACTATTTATGTATCTAGTAGTGTTTGATAAATTTCTTGAGAAACTCATACCAATTTTATAAAGTTGGAAACAACATGAAGTTGACCATAAAAAGTTATCCCAATAATCCCAACACACAACTTTCACAAAATCAAAGCAAGCACTGTCACAATGAACAGATAAGGAAAAAAAAACATAGACTAAAGATATTGTTTGATAGATTCAAGGTGACATCACCAGCTAAAGTCAATAACCAAAAGCAACTAATTATCTATGAAAAGTTCATCTTTGTAAGTCAAACACCCTTTTCTTTTTAAACTATGAGTCTAATCATTTCTTCAAGAAAATTAATTGCAGCAAGTAGTTTATGAAATAAATTGACATTTTTCAACATTCTTAAATGAGTAGTGTTACAAGTCCATTCAATACTACTGGACACCAATGACTGCCAGCGCTTACTTACCTCTTTGGCGTCCGGCTGCTTTCGGGGATTTTCAGAAAAAAATGCCTAAACGCACGTGGCTTTGCGCAGGAATATCTCCACTCCTGTTCAGATTACGGACCTGGTCTAAGCGTCAAAAGACGCGGCAAGTCTTCTAGTCTGCACTCGAAAAAAAGTGCGTTTTTTTTGTGAGTGACGTCATAAGTGGAGGACTTTTAGGCTACCTTGGCCCACTTTGCCTGGCCCTGGGCGCCAACCGTTTGGTGTTAGTATTTCGCTAAAGTTTTTACTGGAAACTAGGCTACAGTCCAAGTCTTTTGATACTTTGGATGACCTGCTGGGGCTTCGGGTTCAAAAATTATGATGTAAGTTAGTAAAAATATTTGACTAATTAGATAATTAATTAATTAATTTGTTTATTTTAGATCATAACTTTTGAACCAGA
>JGI24021J15306_10000231_pt1 | contig 35982 bp, 24 predicted proteins | sample Ectturendosymbi1_FD_15306 | JGI IMG/M metagenome (IMG submission 15306)
AGACCAGCGGTTCCCAAACTGGGTTCACAAAGTTGGTAATTCATTTAAACTCAGCATTAAAATGTTCATGCTCACTAAATCAAATATTTGCTCTGCGTAAAATTTTCTTAGAGGGAACACTGGTTCTCATCCATAGGGGGCACAATTACCCGTGCGCCCTGTCACTATGGGGGCGCCGAATGACTACAGGGTCGCCGAAAAGTCACAACAATGTCACAAGCACTTTCTTCAATATACTACATTTACTTCCAAAATATATCAGGTTCGAACGTGGGGGCGCCAAACTTGCTTCTTGCCCCGTGCGCCCAGTGATAGCGGTACATTATGAGAAGAGGTGGTGTTGTTTTTATTATAATCAGAGTGAACCTATGAATATAAGTGCTGGCACAGGCTATGTAAATAACTAGTGCGGTAATTCACATAAATGAACTTTTTTCCAGAGTTACGAGGTAATTTAACCCAAGTCGAAACCATCTTTCCACAACGCTGGTAACTAGCTTGTCAAAAAAGATCATCCTCTGATGCTTGTAGAAAAACTCAACGAAACCAGTGAGCTTTTGTTGACCATTGACTTTGCGCTCACAGTACAGGTCAGGGGCGTAACGAGGGAGGCAGGGGGGCACAATTCCCCGGGCGGAATCACTGTGGGGGCGCCGAAAAGTCGCAACAGTGTCACAAGTAGGCCTACTTTCTTCAATGCAGCACATTTGCTTCCTAAAAACCTCAAATTCGAACATGGGGGCGCCAAACCTGTTTCTTGCCCCGGCGCCATCTAACTTCGTTACGCCCCTGGTATAGGTACTTCACAACACTGCTGTGACAAAACAGTGGGCGACAAAATGGCCTTATACCGCGAATGCTGTTTTCCGATTGTACAAAATCATGGTGAAAAAAGTTACTTTCGGAGGTTTGTAGGGGGGGCGAAAAAGGAAAAAAGGCGAAAAAAGACAATAGTTACTTTCTTAGGTTTCAGGGGCCCCAATCAACCCCCCTGGATCTGACCCTGTTCTGAGGATATTTCAAGACAAATTTAATCGCGATTTTAATCGTGATTACTTTCAATGTAATCGTAATGGATTATGTTGTAATTTTTTTATTCGTAGCCTAATCGTAATTGGAGTCGAGCATGTGGCAAGTAATCGTAATCGCCCATGCCTGACTGCGCAATAACTAACGACCTTTGTGTTATTCGAGTACCCTTGTGATCAGGATGTAGCGCTAACAAAAAAGGTGTGGGAACGCACCCAAAAAATAGCCATTTTGAAACAGCTTCAAACTTATTTTAAAGCAAAAAGTGAAAAAGGTGTGGGAACGTCGTTCCCACGCCTTCCCGCCCCACTACACCCCTGCTTGTGATAGGGACCATGAGTCTGACGCAAAAAATTAAATTACAAAATTTGTAGTTGCCTATGCATGTAAGCTTTGCTTGCTGATTTCAAGACTGAGGATACGTAATTTTACATGAAATCCATTTCCTATTAAAAATTTGCTGATCGACTCCTTGCTTACCCCCACTGTGGGGAGTATTAGACACTTACTTGTAGTAGCCAATATTATACTCATAATAATATTCATTTATTACAGACTCGTTGTCCATATTACAGGCACAATCAAACAACACAAGAGCACAAAAAATGGTTAGTCATAGCCATGGTCGTCGGAAGGATTTTTTCCAGGGGGTCACTAGAGGATTTTTCCAAACGTTAATCTAGGGGGCCAAAAGCAGTGAAATTCGGTTTTTCTCACTCGAAACTAAGAAAACAACTTTTTTGCTAAAATATTCAAAATCCAGGAGTGGTGTTGCCTTTGCTCCTCCCTTCTGACGCCCACGGCCATAGCGCATTACACAATAGGTGTTTGCACGCGATCAGCAGTGATAGCAAAACATTTTAACAGCGCCCCAACTGTAACGTCATTCATCCATCATAATACAGGGATCCAGCAGTGAGAGAGAAATGAAGGCATTCTAACATAAAAACTTTGAGGTAAACACCTATGTGAGAAAAAAAGTAAAACGTAACTCAGATGGGGGTTCACATTGGCGCACAAAGGTATGCAAACTGTTCCAGTCAAGGTTTCAAATGCTTTGCTACGCATTTATCATGAGATCGACGGCCAATTAATTTTCCTGAATTTTAAAGCAGGATTTGGGGATTAACGTTTTACCAGTTATATTTCGTACTTTTTGTATGCTTGGTTTGCACACGTTGTCTGCATACAGGAACAAGTAAATAAAGAAATCCTAGGGCGCCACGAAGCACACGGAAGGTTTTCATTGTTATGCAAAAACAATACTGATGAGACGCGTACACTGGTACAACGCACCAACAACTATACCTGTTGGTCACCGTCATACAGCGCTGTATAAGCGCTAAGCACGTTCGGCACGAGAAACAAGCTTATTCACCAATACAATCGATTTTTCCACCAAATAACTTTCCTACCAGAAAGAAAATGCGTAATTCACCCTGCACAGTCAGACGATACATGCCCCACCTTGTTCGGTACTTGGTACCGTCTTGGTGTGGAGTCAGCAGAACTATCGAAGATTGCTGAAAACCGTGAGGTATTTCGAATCCTCATAGGGCTGCTGCCCCCGTTAACCTCCTGAGAGACAAAGCGGGTATGAAAACGAATGAACGAATGAACAATGAGACAAACCTGGTGACCCTCAGCAGAGGAAAAACGGGCATGAAAATGAATGAAATCAACATTCAGACAAAACGCAGGCGTTGGGCAGTGTCGGGTCACTACGCGGAAGTAAGGAGCCATGAAATGTTGCGACCTCAGGTCGCTAATCCTGACGTCTGTTGCGACCATTTTTAAAGACATGAAGAAAGTAGTTGCCCTGCGAAATACGAGAATTGATAACGTAAAGCGCGTGTTCAGCCGTTGTAGGGAATTCTGGCTAATCCTGGACTACCAGGACATGGCTCTGGATGTAGCCGCAGGTTATTTACTCACAAAGGCTGATAAATTGCCGAGTTGTTGCTGTGTTGCCTTGGGCTTTAGTTGCTGTATTGTTCTGTAGCCTTGCTGCATTGTGGGTCGTGCATCCTTGTTGATGCTTGCTTCTCTGGGTAATGAGTAGCCTATTACATATTGCTTATTCGCCAGATTTCGTGGCTTGCTTGGCCTGCCCGGGCCCGACGAAACACTTCGTTTTACGAGTTGGTAATTCATTGGGCTGGGGAAACGCACAGCTCATTCTTGCATTGCTATCTTTTGTCGTTTTGTTCTGAGGAAACGTGCCTATCAGATCAAACACACTGATTGCCAGTGGGTGAAGTTGTTGAATAATAATTTACAATTTTAGCTTGTATGAAAGCCAGCTGTTGTATGTTTTATCTGTAGCAATCTAAAGAGCTGCTATAGTATGTAGGATGATAATTTTTTGCTAGGCCCTAAATTAGTAATAGTAATTCTAATTGTTCATGGATTGGGTACTAGAATAAATAAAAAGCTTTTTTCCTGTTAGCCACTGATTAATTGCTTGTCAAGCCAACAATTTCAAATTGTATTGATTTTGAAAAAGTCTGGTTCAGAACAATACTTTAGCATTAATTTTTTGCCCTAGAAAGAATTAGTTTAGGCCTATACTGTTTTAGTACAGCTATGTCCAGCCCACGGATGCAGCCCATTCAAGGATTTTGTGTGGCCCAGTTTAGGTTGTTGCTGTGGTAGAAGTATCTTACATACTGACAACCTGTCCTTGTTTTTGACAATTTTGAATTTGACGTTTTTGATGCAGGTGGTCCTCAGTGCCATTTATCATATTGTTACCATTACAGGTAGGATTCGAACACTTTCAGTATATTCATTTAAGCTAAATTAATTTGCTAAGATCAAAGCAAGTTATGCAATGTGCGGCCCTCAATATGAATATGTCATTCAATGTGTGGCCCTGGTCAAGATAGTGACATAATCGTTGGCTCAGTAAGCCNTTTGNGTTGGACATGGGCTGTTTTAGTACATCCATTTTACTAATGTCAGATGACAGATTCAAGTCATGCCTCTGATGTTGCTGTTTTACTAAATAGAAGTGCTCACTCAGAGTCTGTATTCTAATATTGTATAATTGTAACATAAAATAAACAGAAACATAACGTATTCAGTACCAAAAGAAATGAAAGAAAAATACCAACATCGGAAATTAAAAAAAAATACACTAACACAAGGGGCAAAGAAAGACAAGAATGCAAAAGATGTGATAGGCAATGTTAGCAAAAAAAAGGGAACTGAGGCAAGTAGAATGCATGGACTAGGACACCACACAGCGACAGTTCAGGATGTTGATGGCATTGCCTCAGACCATAGCCAACAGCCAATCTGTGCTGAGTATAGACTGGCTTGAAAATAAGGAAAAAATGAGGTCTAAGAATTGGTGAGCTCATCGATTGCAGTATGCTTGACAGACAGAATGTTTGTATGGAAAGCTGGTAGGGCTGCCATAGTTATTAGTTGTTGTGATTTGTCTTTTGCTATAGCATTTCTAGCAAACATGTTTCAGGTAAGCTATTTAATTTTAATTTGGCCTATCAAGCTGGAGTCCCTTGAAATAGGTTCGGAAAATACGTGCAGGATGTCCAAGAGGCACCACTCAGATGTTTTGTTGTCCTGTTTTTCTTGTATTTCTTGCTTTTAGTTAAAGCAAACTCATAGTCATATATTTAGACCACAACAGATTGATTTTAAAACAGCAAACAATAAAATAAAACACAGAATTAATGAATACTGAAGTGAACATAAAAAAGTAGCAAAAGGAAGCAAGAAAAAGGAATGCCTGAACTCTTATTCATAATTTGATATAAAAAATACCCAAATCAGATATGTTGCTTAGATTATGATTGTTGCTTAAACTACCAAAAGTCATTTTGGGTTAATTAAGTGCTATAATGCAAAATGCTCTTATTTTGTCTTTTTTTGCTTCTGTATATGTGGTAAATCTTATTCATGGGCTTTTGTAGAAAACTTTTAAGTGATTGATTGATCAGTCAATTAAATAAAATTTAAGTAACATAAACAGTGTACAGTAGGGGATAAAAACATGTATATTTGGTTCCGGGAACAACCCCAAACTTGATGTATTATTTGGAGCTTAGGTTGTATTTTGAAATAGATGTTAGTGAAGTTTTTGTGCAGTAAGGCAAATGGTGTTAATGTTAAATTTAATCAAACTTTATAGTTAGTTTTAAAATGTTTCACAATGTCAGACTTAAAATTGCTTTTTGTTCGATACATTACTTGCATTTCAACTGGGTTCACTATTTCAAAAATTTTTTTCCTTGTCTTAAATGCTTTACCTGTTAGGGAAGAAATGATGGCAAAAATGTATTCTTCATGATGTTACAACCTGTCATATATAATTTCATAATCACAAAAATGAACCTTGACTATTTTGCTGGAAGGTGCAGAGTTGAACTTATGATCAAAAAAGTTTTGGAAGCAGCTTTATTTGTCAAACTATTTTAATGGTCTCCATGAGCAGTTAACCAAAAAGTAGGTTGTAAGGACGTGGGTGAAACATTTGCTCATCATGCTCCCAGTAAATATAAAACAACTACCAAGTTCATTTGAATTGTCTGAAAGATGTTAATGGATTTGTGTAGATGTTCAGCTATTCGATTGATATTCAGCAACCACAATATAGTCCCTTAGAACAACAGTTGTAATGCTAAAATACAATGCACCAGTAAATGGCATTGAGTTGCTGATATCATACTACTCCCTCTTAAGAAATTTTGCTTCACCACAGTGGTGTGCATATTAGCTGTTGTATGTAAATTATGAACCAGCGCATTGTGCTATTGTGAGCATGCTTTTTAATGTTGCAGAACATTGAATTAGTGTTTTTTGCTGATGTTAAATTTTTCATAGATAGCAATTACTAAATTTTAGTAACTATTGAATGCAAATGTTTAACTGTAAGATGGTATTGGGACTTCACAATATCAGATAACACCAGTTATTTGTGCTGCAAGGTTACCTTGTTCATTCCAGCGTTGCCTTGCTCATTCCAGGCTGAAACTAAGTCTGCCACCCTGGCTGTTTAGCATTCGTATTATTTGAAGATGTTCTCATGGCACAAACTTTTTGAATTCCAGTAATTTGTATGTTTTGAGTGCATATCTCAATTAAGCTGATTTTTAAAAACAACACCCTTTGTTTATTATAAGTGTTTAGGTAGCTGGCTATGGATAAGCAAGGTCAACTCATAGCTGCCCACCACAAGATTCAGCACACGGTTGAGATTAACCATCACAAACAGAAACCATGGTCAGAGCTCCTTTGTATGATAGTTGGGTGAACATGTACTGATCTCTGCAGGTGATCTTTACCTTATGATAGGGTTCTCAGTTTTATTGTGAGTGTGTTAGGGTTAGATATTCATGTTTAGATATGGGATTTTAGGTTTAAGGATGTTTTTTTGGGGGTTAGGGATCAGGGTTAGGGCTGTGTTGGTTTTGATTAAACTATGCTAAGTATAATATTTTTTCATTTAAATTGAATTTATTGCTTTTTAAATGAAAAGTTTACATTTCTACATTAATCAAGTTTAAAGGCACTGAAACTGTGAAAACCTAAACCTTTACCACAAAAGCAATAGTCAGCTACAGAAGAGTTGACCTTGTGTAGCCATAGTGAGCTACCTAGCCACTGCTTGATTGTTATGATATGAAATGCAGGTTTTTCTATTTATTCTTCCATGACAGGCTTCTTAATTGTTCTAACACTTTTGTGGGCATGAGTCAGAATTAAAAAAATTGCTGTTGTGTACTGTTTTCAGATATTTTGTGTGTGAAAACTTGTGTTTGATGTTTTCTATATGCTTTAACTGTTGCTGAAATTGTTGATTTGCAAAAGGCAAACCAACTAAATTGTGTTTAAAACTTCACACCTGCGGAGGATATGTAGCAAGTATGACTAGAGAGCATGACCTGAAGCTGAATTGTGAAATGTTGGGTGTTGGTGTGCTGCTGTACAAAAATAAGTAGATTATGTCACAAGATCAAATGTAGCTAAAGCAAAAAACAATTTATTTGTGCTTGGTATTTTGAAACATAGCAACAGTTGTTGAACTTGTTGCTTACTTTGGTTCATGCAGTTGACAATTTACTTCATGCCAGTGCAAGACAAAGAATGATTTTCACATAAGTTGATTAAATCATGTATGCAGTACTTGAGAAACTTTTAATCTTTAAATTGATTTCTTCAATATTTTTAAGAGTAATTCTGTACTTATTGCTTGACGTAATTGTAACTAATGTGTTAATGGTCACAAATTTTTTGTCTTTTGTCAAGAATTCTGTGTTTGTAGTTGACAAGATACGTGTGTCACTGTACACAAAGTAGATTTGCTGTGTTTCATAGGCAAACCTTATTTGACATGAAGAATGGATCATGAAGGTTTTCTGGAAGTATATGGTAAGTTCTTGTGAAGGTTGTATCAGGTATCTTTCTTCCTAACAGAGTAGCGTCGACTATACTGCTCATTATTGTTTGGAGAAAGCTTGTGTTGGCACTGCGCATTATTCCTGCTGCCAGGAAGTTGAAAAGGGAAGTTGTTGGGGAGTAATTGCTCAGTAGGAAGGGCCATGATGTTTTCAGCCAAATAGCGCACAGGCATAATTTTCGGAAACCCAAGTAGTTCTGCAATTCTTGCCGAAGTTTTCGTGTCCTTTCTTGATATATAGATTGTTTTTACTGATTGTGGAAGCCCAACTGATCTTTATTCATGCTAAGAGAACTGCCCGTAATAATGGAAAACTTATGTAGTTATTCATTATTCATTGGCTCATGTCGTGGTTGGCCACATGCTGACGATACCATCTGTATTTGGCGTTATTTTGCTGACTGTTTCTGACTTTGTGTAAGCTGGCCTGTTGAAAAGTGGAAAAAGAACATTGTATAAAGAATGAAATATCGGCGCTTTGTGTGTAGGTGTGAGTAGCGATCATGATGTGCTTCTAGTATCTGCAAGCGTCGTTTTTTAACAATGTGTGTAATCGGCCTCTTGTGTTTGATGTCAAAGGTATTTTTTCCTGCTTGATGTAACGCAGAAAGTTAGTTTTGGATGAGGGCAGCACTACCACACTCAAGGGTGCCACCATTTCGGTTTCCTATCGTTTTCGCATAAATATATGTTTTTAACCAACATCTGTCTTTGAAGACTTGCTGTTGATGTGAGGTGTGTTGTGTGCGTTTGTGTTTTGTTGACACTTGGAACGAACATGGGAGCAGAGAAAGGTTTGTAAAGGACACTGGTGGCTTCAAAGAAATCGCTGCACCCATTTAAACCTCATCGGCCTTGAATACGGCAACGACTGAGGCAGTTGAGACAAGAATAGGCACAAAGGTGGTTTTGTGGTCATGTGCGAAGCACGTTCGCGCACAGACCACCAGAATGGATTAACTCTCCCGATTAATCCTCCGGTCGCGCCTTTATACGTCATATTGTGACCTAGGAGGCCAGATCTTTCACATTCCGCGGGCAGCATGACGCCGTCTTCATGTCGTGATGTTGGTGGTACAAACTAAAGAATTAAGAAGCCGCACTGCGTTAAGCCAAACCAGCGTTTACAAGTAATGGAGCCTGCGCTTGGACCTAATAAGTTCGGTGTCAATTTGCATCGCATGCTCGTCTCTTATTGCCTGAAACCTGTATTAGGAACATCGATTTTACCTACAGTAGAAGGAACTTGTCAGGTTGATGCGAACTCCAATGCACAGTTTACGACGCATTTTTCGCAGAATGCTGGCACGTTTTTGTTCAAAAATGGGTGAATTAAAAACTTCCCGCGTGAAATGCTATCATTTTTTCCTCTGGCCAAATTGCTCTAGTTGTGTGGAAGTAAAGCGGGTGAAACCACGAAGGATTTTATTACTCGTGAGTTCAGCAGTCTACCGATGTATACAATTGCTGTCGCAATTTTTTGCTGAACTCAATGTCGTTGAGTGTTCGCGTCGCACAAGTACAGACTCCGGAAAGTTTTCAAGCATTATTTACCTGGGCTTCGAGACACGACTTGGGATTGCCATGTTTGAGCTTCTTAGCAAATAGTGAAAATTTTCTTCTTATCAAGAACTGATATATCGAAACTGAGCAACGTAAACGATTGTTTGCATCATAACATAAGTGATTATTACCATCATAAAACCGCAAATACATCCGCAGCCGAGCGACGTCCCTTCGCGTGGCTTCTTTTCAAAGCCGGTGTCGATAGCCTCGCCTTTCGAACAAGATCGAGCACTTGTTTGTCCCGTTACGCATTTGAAAGTAATTGGTGTCTTTTTGCAGTTAAATCTGCTCCAACCGTATTTAAAGCGGCCCAAGCGTTTCACTCAGCGAAAACATCAATTGTGCGCATCTGGGGCAGAGTCGAGTTCTGGCGGAGCTCACACACTGGAGTGGGCAAAGCCGATTAGTGCGCGCTCTTGTTTGGTGACAATCAGCCACATCAACGTAATCGCGGTCTGAAGCGTCCGCCACGTGCGAGCAGAACCAAGGCCGCTTTTCTAGGAGGCCTTGACAAAACACAGCGGTTCTATGAGCGCAAAAACTATGCTTCAAGCTATAGGCATTGGTGGATTTAGAGCAGTCGGGTTGTAACACCTGGCATTTGGGGGTGGCAGACAATTACAGCGCGCCAAAATATCTTTTTGTAATTTTATGTGGAAAAGTAAATTGAAGAGCAAAAAAGGCCATCGATTTTTTAATGGGCCGCCACTTCAGGGTGTGTCTTGGTTCTGTGGGGTGTGGCAATTGCACCAAATTGTCCCCTGGTCTCGCCGGTAAATTACGGATAGAATGTAGACGCGTTTGGTAAACTTGAACATGCTAGTGACCTTGTGGACACCTGAACGTTTGTGGAGTCAAAAGAGACTTCTAGACTGTCTTTTCAAGCTTGAGTAGATTTTTACAAAACCCTGCATACCTATTTTTTCCTTCAGTACACTGATGCATTGGCAGGGTGATTATATTCAACCCATTTATCGGTGTGGGATGAACATGTCGCACACTGACTTTAATGCGTTTATTTTGTCACATGCTTCCTTCAGCGACAAAGTACAGCCTAAAATGTTTCGTGCAGAAATTCCAGAAATCCTATACCTTGGCTGGCATCAAAAAGGTTGTGCTCAGCACGCCCCATACTCCGACGCTGCTTATGGACATGAGATAGTCTTTGTAAGGGGCATAGTAGAATGGCAAGCGCGCAAACTGCATTACAAAGTATTTGTCTAGTTACCCTTGTAAAGTATTTATGAATGCAAGGTATTTCAATGAGTGGTAGCCTATTGGCCTACAGTGCTTTACGATTGTTTAAGCTTTACCAACTTCATTCGTTTCGTTTCAAAGTTGAAACGAGCATTTTACGATGTATAAAATATCTTGGTATTGTTTACTCGCTATAAGAATAGAAACACACGCATTTTAATACCAAGACGCTTTAAATTTCCATGGCAACGTGACTTGCGCAAAAGCCATTAATGAGTAAAGGCGCTGCGATTGTTATTAAGTTTGCTGACCGTGTCTTTACTAAATGTGCCTAATAAACGAAAGTTTTTGCACGTTTTGCTATGGAAACATTTATTGGCCATATCAGTTTGTACCCGACTAGCCAGCGTTTTCTTTCCCATCCGTGCAGCAATTGCTGGTCAGGTTATTTCATAAAACTGGCGGTTGTGTGTCTTCGGCGACTTGACTCGGAAAAGTTTGTTCATCTGTAATTGTTTTAATGGTAAACTAGCAGTCTGAAGACGAAGAGAGTGTTTCTCATGAGTAAAATGCTATAAATTTTCATAGATGTGAAGCACTGCATAACATGTTTTCGTCTTTCTAATTTTCTTCTTACACGGCATCGTTTGGTGGTGGGATTACCCGAACACTGCGAAAAACCGTTCACTTTCGAAACCCTGGCAATCTTTCCACACACGGTGATTGCTTGTAGCGAACGTGTACGTCGTCCCGGTGTCAAGCGAAATTTCTGACCTCTGCAAAATTTCTGACCTGTTATTGTTTGTCAGTTATTTTACTTCTCAAAATAAAGAAAAAAGGTTTGGCAATTAGTTTGATGTGTGTTGTGTAAATTTAAACATTTTGGCTAGATGTCAGGTACCCACAACAAGCTATAGTACTGAAATAAATTTAACCACTGAAATTTTTTGGGTTTGTCTTTTCCCTCAAAAAATTTTCTTTTTCTCACTTAACCCAAACCCTAACCCGACACACTTACCTAAACACGAATCCTTAAGCCCTAATCATCAATTTTCTCAGCGTACTTGATACGTAGAATATTACTCTGTGCATGCGCACTTGGTGTGAAGTCAGAAATTTCGCAAGTCAGCAATTTCGCTTGACATCGGCTTGTACTGATATGACAAGAGCAGGGTATTTTCTTTGCTCGGTGTAGGGTGCGTTTCGTTCTGCCTCTTGTCGGGCTTGTTTTACATCTTCAGTCCATCCAGAAATAGTCCAAAATATAGTTGGCATTGAACACAAAGCGAGAAACGCCTATTGCAAAGTACGTAGAAAACAAGGCTACGAGGCTGTTGGAAATGCCAATTAGATTTGTAATCTGAGGAAAGCGACTACTTAGCAATGTAGTGGTTGCTTAGATTTTTGGGTCGTTTTTCAAAAATTCCGATTTGTAGCTTTTTGTAAGCTTGTTTGCTGAAGATGTTGCAAACTGTAATATTGTTGCAATTTGAAAAAAAGCAACGCTTGAGTGGATGACACGTGGCACATGGCAGTAACCACCTTGTTTCCCCCAGATTGTGATTGTCAGGCATGTGTTTTCCGGTTATGCATCGTGCGTTATTTTGGATTGGTACGGGGCGTCATAATGCCTATTTAGATTCGCTCATTAGATTTCAGGGCAATATTTTAGCTGTTGCTTCTTCTGTTGACATTTGACTAAGCAATTATCGACTGAACCGACGTTCGACAGTTTTAACTCTCAAAACATTCGTTGTGCGTGATGGAATTCGTATCACGTGCATCGGCTTTTTTCAGATAAAACCCTGGAAGACACAGGCCTTTCCGTTTATTGCCTAGCCAAGTGTTGGTCGATCACAAATATTGCGTACATTGCAGCAGGGAAGATTGGAGCTTCAGATGTACCCGAGCTCTTCTGTAGGCTTACATCGTCTTGGCTGTAAACGTGGCGTGGTCGAAAAAACAAAAAAAATCAAAAATAAGTTTTGTTTTTATTGTAATTTTAGCGACGTGCCATACGAAACATACATACGGTAAGCTTGTCTGCATAAAGTTCTTCGATGTTATGATGTATATGTTGAGACGCTACGTGCAGGGCAGACGAGAAGCTTTGTATTGTGCGGCGTGCCGCAGCAGGGCCATCTCTTCGCTTGACAGTCGACTGCTTGATAACCTTGTCTTCACTTGTGCTGTTGCCGCCCGGTTTCCTGCTTTTGGTTTTGCAAGTCTTTTCCACGTAATCTTTGCACATGACAGCTTATAAGAAACCCTGAAGTAGGAAACGCCGAAACATAGTTCACGCGTCATGATGTTTTGCCTGGGTCTATGTCAGTGGTTCTTCATCGTGTTGGAGGCACTGAACTCCACAAGTTTCACATCCTTTCGTTCTCCGAACCTTACCGCAATTGGGAAAAATAAAACATTGGTCTGTATTTTATCAATTTGTAAAATGAACCATGCGCCGGATCTACGCCAAACCTCTCAAACTGACTCACCGAACCCCTGGGGCTTGATCAAACCCAGGTGAATAAGTACTGGTCAATGTGCTCATTTTTTACATTTTCAGTTGAGTCAGTGCACAACCCCGGATAATTGTTGATTTACTTCATTTGGAAGCAAGTTGAAAGGCTGGGGACTCGAATCGTGAAAGCTGTTGCTGCGAGTAGAGTTTCGTATGCTTTCCTTGGAAAGTTTCAAATGTAAAGTTGAAACCCAATATGTTTGTACTTTTGTCACTTCTCACTTACTGCACAATGTGAATCATGCGGCTCGAAACTTCTTTGACAGGAAAAGTTTTAAAGTGACTACTGAAGGGGGAGAGGTGATGGGTCCAAATGATTGTCATTGAATTTTAAAAACTACGCGTTTGTTTTGATCATGAGCCCACAAATTCACCTCTTTCGTGATCAAATCTACCTCCACCCCCGTTAAGAACGATAGCTGGAGAAGTGCATGCCGTGCGAAATTTATACTTGAGAGCACGAGTGCATACAGCTTCGATTTCGTCAGAGAAAGGTTCCGATCAACAGCTGCACCTTGGAGACATGCTGTCCGCTTGCTCTACAGCGTCGCGGTAAGGTTCGGCAAATAACGCGTGGAATGCAAACTTGGATTGGTTCCCCGCGCGTTTGCAGTGCGCCAGATGCGCTGGCGTCGCATCTTTGACCTTACGCGCTTACAACTGCCATTTATCATGCAGGCTATGTTTTCTGATCGATTGTCTCCACCGTCACTTCCTAAGCCGCCGCCATTGACGTATAACGGGCAAAGCAACTGGGAAACGTATGGCATATTAATCAGAGCTCACTGCAAGGGCAAGACGCCTAGATCTTCAATAGACCACAATAAAAGACCAAGCCAGCTTGGTCCTACAACCATGCAGTTGTGTTCGTTTGTTGGTTGACTTTTTGCTTTTTTTCGGTTTATGATCATATGATCGCAGACTCACATGCCTGCCGTGCTATTTATACGGCCACAGTAACGAAGCACCAACTGTATGCAGTGAAGGCGCAACAAAAAGCACTTGATGTTGTTTTACCATCTTCTTGCGCCTTCGCCAAGCGGCCACAGATCACGAAGTACGCAAGAAACGAATGCTGCGCTCTCGCTGGCCGTGCGTTTTTTGAAGATAAATCTATCAATCGATAGCAAAATCGCTTGTATCTGAGGTTAGCAGCCTCAGTACAGCAGTTCGTGTCGGACCACAGCAAGGAACAATGATTTTTTGTTGCTAGCGCATGCTTGTAATGTTTCTCCCGACGATTCTTTATTAGATTTCCAAATCTCAATTACTGATGTGTAGAAAGAAGTATTCACAGAAGCAGGTTTTTTGTAAGATTTGACAAGACAATTTGATAGACCGCAGCTATTTTATTTGAATACCGAGGTGGTCGTAAAGCAAGGTTTAGTGTACTTTGATGGTGGTATTAAACTTAGTTTCTACTGTATTTTCAGAGACTGTTGGAAAATTTTGAGGGACTGTTTCGGTCTCACAAAATACTTCTGAACAATACACAATGCACCGCGACGATATGGTTGCAGGACGTGTTTCGCGTTCCGAACTAATTGCGCTGCGTTAGGTGGCAGAAAAGAGCAGAGAGTCGTGTTTGATGCATGCGCTCATCGAAGTCTCTTGTCTTCATATTGATCGCAAGCAAATAAAGTGCGGCCTTGAACATTTTTGCGAGAAGCCGTATCTGGCGGTTTTGTTTTACCGCCTACCTTTGATGTTCTTTCGGTGCATACAACCAGTTCAGAAACCAGCACGTGCAAGTTCTGTGGTTCAGCCTTCGAGCGACGGTGGTCAGGTGCTGGTTGTTGACATGGACCAACCGCATCGCTGTTAAATGAGTTCATGCCCTACCTGTTGATGTTGGCTCCTTGACCGCAGTGTACGGGCGATAAATTTTCTTGTGAGAAAATCGCTTTGCGGGCGTCATAAGTTAAAAGTGGGTTTCAATGCGCTGAATAGTAAGGTATTCGATCAGTGACGTCGTTTCTCCTCAGCAGGAGTTTGGGGAAAAGAAAAAAGAACCCATTTGTCGACGATGGCGAGGTGTTCTTGTGAACTAGTGGTTGTTTTCATTGCACTATTGCTGGGCGTTCCGACTCGCCGCGGTTTAAACCACTCGACGGCGAATAAGCGTTGATTTTGACAGTGGTGCGTTTCATTTTGCAGATATTCAAGGCCTGTTGAGCCATCAAATGTCCTGTGGCCAAGTCAGTTCGGGTGTTTGGAACGTGAAGTACTGCGTCTTGTTTCAGCAAAAGTTATGGATTTTCGATTTGAAGATGATCAAACACGTGAGTGCCTCCCGGTTGGTCAGACTATTTTCAATGCGAAGTTTTCAAATCACCCCCGTTCCGTGGTCGCTAATCGTTTTCCCACAGCCAGCAGTCTTGTCGTGCACGCGCACGTGGATTTGAAGACAAAACCGCTAAACATGTTAACACTCTTGTCCGCTCGCGTGTTCGTACAACCGCCGTTTCCTGTAGTCTTCCAACAAAAGTACAGATTGGTTGTCCGAGCCAAGCGGACTATTTGTGTGTTTTGTGCTGACAAAAAAACTTGTCGATAGCGCTGTTAACCGTAAGTAAGTGCGAGCTGGCACGGCTGCTTCCAACAGAATGCTGACTGGTTCGACAACGCGATGCGTTCAAGGCCTGTCAACGCCGATATGTGCGGAGCGGCGTGCGTGGTAGCAGCGCAGTGCGCTGAAAGGGGGGTTGTTGCTCTGCTACGCCGACTGAATGAAAAACGGGTCAAGCGAACAACACGAAGCTGTGCGATTCGTCATTTGCTACCCGTGTTCGTGAGGCACGTAAGTTACTCTTTTGCGTCGCGTTTTTCGATCTCGAAACCGAAAGCTGCGGATGGTGGAAGTATGCTGGCTAGGCCGGGTTTTGTGTCCATTTGGAACATGTCTGGCGAAGAGTTTATTCGTACATGACAATTGGCTAAACTGCTTTGATCTCAGCGAAGTTATTGTGAAATGGATGGTCGTGACGCTTGTTTACATTGCCATCGCGTAGGACACCTTTTTCTTCCAAATCTCTGGCGATATTAACCTATGACGAGTCTCACAGGGTCACGAAGCACAACTCTGACCCAACCACGTGTTTCCTGTTGATCACAGTGCGACTGTCGAGCGAAGTGATTGGCTGAGCTTTCGCCGAAAAAGCCGGGGCATAAAAAATATAAATGCGGTTAATTCCACGTACCCAGCTACTGCATCGAGCTCGTAAGTAGAAGCAGCAAGGCCACGTTAAACACAGATGTAAAATTATTCATGTTGTAGGGCTGAGGCCATTTAAAAGCGGGAGTTTTTTCGCCTTGGTTCTGTTGCACTAGCGAAGCGAACTTTTGCTGGTTACTCAGCGCCCCTGCCTCGGAACGGTTTTGACACTAAAGAGCTGCGCTTGTTGAATGTTCTCGTTTAGTTTTCTTGTCTCGATTGTCCAAGGCAGGTAGTTGCGAATATGTGTTGCAATTAATCAAATGCAGTTTCGCTTGCAGGCAGTATTAAGCGCAGTAAGGGTTCGTATACTTGTACTTGCAACACATTTTCTAAGCATCGTGTGCGCAGCTTCAGTGCATCAGTTGGCGCCTCGAGAATGATGCGCCGAGGTATTATCAAGAAACCTTGTTTGTTTTTGAAATACGCACTTGTTTGATCTGCGTAATGCTTACTCTGCGATTCTAGGAAACCTGCGTTTTTTTTTATTCGTACGTTTTTGGAGCACCGTGTTCTTTATTTCATTATATTCACAACTGAAAACATCCAGCCATGTACTTCCATGAAGCAACTCCTGGGCGGGGTTCTGAGACGGCTGTTTTATTAGAAGCAATCATCGAACGCGTATTGTAAAGCCGCTGGTATTAAGGTGCTGTTTAAATGCTGACGCATGCTCGCCGCACAATAGATGAGACAAAATGTGGTGCTGTGAGGCGGAGAAAGTTCTGACGCAGTGGAAGTCATTTAAATACTGGCAAAGCAACCTTGCACCTCTTCCTTTTCCGTTCGTTGGTGCAGATTTTCCAGTGGCAAGTGACCACGTCACTGATCTGTGAATGGGTCGTCTGCCTTCGGGTGCTCCAATGCCGCTAGGAGCGCTAGAGTTTGCGAAAAAAGTCTTGTGTAGAGCAGGGGAACCTTTCTCTGGCCATGTACCCCTTCAACATTATGACAGATAAACATGTACCCCTAACATTTGTTATGACAAAAAGATTGAGGAAAAAAAAACAAAAATCTAGTGAATTTTTAATAAAACCGTTAGATTTGTAAAATTAAAGGTAGACTCCATTTTTATGTCTCGAGTTAATTTGTTGCTGTTAATTTCAAAGTTAGTTGTTTTTGAAAATAGTATTTACTGATATATGTATAAATATTTGTAAATAAACAATACATATATTTTTTCCCTTCCATTGCTAACCTTACATGTACTCCTTCAAACAGGCAAATGTACCCCAGCTTGGGAAGCCCCGGTGTAGAGATTTTGTTATGTTGGTGGGTCTCTCTATTTTCGATCGCTTCTGCGCGAACTAAACAACCAAGAATTCTCTGTGTCCGAATACGTTTCCTTTAGTTGTGTGTTGACGCTGTCGACTGCGCAACGTGTGTCGTTTATTTCGTTTTGACAAGGTAGTTCCTGCTAGTGATGAAAGTGTTGCGAACAGAAGCATGACTGCTAATAAACGTGGGCCGGAAACATTCGCCCGCTTTCGCCCCGCGCCCGCCGCAGACTTGACGCTAACCACGCTCCTCGTCCACAGAATTTCTTTTCTTGCAACACTTACTCCCTCATGTTTTGATGGTGTTAGTTGTTTTCTTCGGTCAGACTGTCTGAAAATCTAGGCTAATGAACACTGCTACGGCAAGTCGTAATACAGCTGTGAGGCAAATGACCGAAATATCTGTGACCAAGATGTCTCAGCAAAAAAAATGACCGAAGTGGCTCAGCGAAAAAAAACAGGTGTTAGACGTAACAATAGCCCAATTGTGTGTTATGCAATGGGTGACTGTTGCATCACAATGGAAGAAATTTGTGCGATGTTGTAAGATGAATAAAGCTCATTGTTTTCTCAATGCGCGAAGGAGCGTTTGCAGGTGTAAATCAACTATGTCCAACCCGCGGCCCGCGGGCCTCATGCGGCCCAGTCGATTGCTTTGTGCGGCTCGGTTTAGGTTTTTGCTGTAGTAAAGTATCTTATGTACTGACGACTTGTCCTTGTTTTGATAATGTTGAATTGGACATTTTTGATGCAGGTGGTCCTCAGTGCCACATTGTCACGTCTGTTACCATTGCAGTTAGGATTCGAACACTTTCAGGACATTAGCTTTAGCTAAAGTTAATTCTTATGATCAACGTAAGACATTCAATGTGCGGCCCTCATTGATATGTTATTCAGTGTGCGGCCCTGGTTAAGATAGTGTAATAGATTTTTGGGTCAGTAAGCCATTTGGGTTGGACATAGCTGGCGTAAATGGTGATGCCGGTCAGGACTCGATAACCTGCGCACATTTCTCTAACCCTGACCGACGCCAGTTCATTACCCTGCGAATGCGGGTACGGCACGGGCAGGTCAACCCGGCGTAGCAAGGTCTCGACTGCACGCGGCAGTGTGGCGTCAGTGCGTGCATAGACTCAATAGTTTCAAGCGTTTGCACTTCGGACTCTTGTGCCTGAGCAACAATTCCACCTAAAGTTATCACGTCTCGTGTGTTCAGTAAACGCTCTAGGTTTGCTGTAAACTTTCCAGGAATCAGCCGGCTGGGCTCTGCTTTCATCTTTATGCGATGATTCAAACTTGCTACATTGAAGTAACTGGTCTGCACAAAAGTGAAGTGTTTTAATCCATCAGTATTTGCTGATGGATTCAAACCCTTCGCTTTTGGAGACTAGCAACATGTCATGTGTTTAACCACAAATAGATTGTTTAAAACATTCCTATGGTTGCAGTTTGAAGTTTTGATGATTGGTACTTCTCAAGCCGTACCAGCAGGCTGCGAAACGTTTCAGCAAAGTTACATTAATTTGACCCACACGTAATTATTCGAAACCTGGCGCAATTACAAGCAGAGCACATGCCCAAGGCAAGCAACTAAAGACAGCTCAATCCCACCAAAAATTCAAGGCCTTTCACAGCATCCCATGCAAACACCAGACTCCTTGGAAGAGTGACTGAATGCTACCGTGAAGTCTTGCGGGCGAGCGGTCTCTGAAAGACATTTAATTAATTGATGAGCTCCATGAACACTTCTTGTTTTGATTTTCACGTTGCTTGTAATCTAAGAAGCATAGGGCATACTTTTCCTATTTCTTCGCCCGATGCATTTGCGCGCTTTGCAATTTCTGTTGTGATCTGATAAATGAATATTTTTCTTGGGAAGTTTTGCTTAAGTTTCTTCGATAAAGCTTTTTGGCTTCATGTTTTGCCGGTTCGGCGTAAATATTTTCTTAAGCAAATGAAAACAAAACCTGAAAGCTTGTAAGGTTTAACATTTGATCGTATTTCTGCGGTATTTTCTTTTGCGCTGTTCGCCGTTGGCATTTGTTTTTGCGAACCTTGATAAATTCGTTTAAGCTGGAGCCAAGGCGTCTGATGGAATGGTGCGTTGAGGTATATTGCCTAATGACCACTAATAGCTGCACACTGTTATTCGGTTATTTGATGGCTGCTCAGTGCCCAAGCGCATTTGAACTGGGTCGTAGATGGCACGTGTGGTAATGCATGCGTTGCCCGCTGCAGCCTTGCGCGTTTGACTTTGCGTCCGCTACGCAGCTGCAGCGCGTGCGTTGGAAACCTGATTGAAACAACGGATTTGAAGAGTCAGATTTCTGATGAATGGGCGCAGTGTTGTTCGTCGTTGCTCGTGCGAAGTGCTACTGCTGCTGGTGACGGAATTGCGGTCGGCGTACTCGTGCAAGTGCTTTCACAACCAGGTGCTCTCCTTCAGCCACAAGCAACTCTGCGGCATGCTGTGATCAGGTCCTTTGCTGGAAATGTGCGTTGATTGACAGGCGTGCACGTCTAACAGTGGCTCGAACTGTTGGTGCTTGGTCTAATAAGATATGTTTGTCACAGTTGTGCTTAACAAGTACAGGAGCCATCGCAACCACAAGCCGGTGACTGACAGTCTGAAAAGCATGCGGGTGTCTGTGGCAGCAGCATTCGGTTGCGGCACGCCATTACCGTTGTGAATCTGGCTAATTTCGTTAGGAGACTGTTGTCGCAATAGATTTACCAATGCGCGTTGTTGTTGATCAAAGTTCTCGTGAAAGTGGATGGTGAAAGAGGACAAGTTTGTTTGTAAACCAGTGCTGAATTCATTGGTCAGTAGATTTTTTTTGTTCAGTAGCATGACGTGTACTACAGTTACGGGAAAACGTTGCGATTTGTACTTGCGGCGCTGTACCCTTTGGTGTATAGTGCGCTTCAGTATAGGCCAGTGGTTCTTAACTTTTTTTGCATATCTTACCATTTTATCAAACAAGGTTACCAGATTTACCTCCAGTACACTCATTGGTGCTCATTTGTTAAAAATACGAAATTGGCAAACTCTTACTGTTCAGAATGATTTAGAAAAAATTACATATGCTGCAATTTATGGTTCAGTAAATTTACCCCCTTGGAAGATGAAATCTACCCCCAGGGGTAAATTTACCCCAGGTTAAGAACCACTGATATAGGCTCTTATTGTTCAAAGATGGGTGCTGCGCCCAGATGGCAAGTTGCTGATAAGGCAGCAGTTCAATACAAACACAAGTTTATCTATGCAAAGAATAATAGCTTCTAAGGTTGAAAAAGATCAGTTGACTTACCGAAAGCTGTTTTTTGCGGTGTGAAGCTTTGAAATAACCTGGGTTGCCTTTCACCTAACTTGTCCTTTCCGCCTGTGTAATGCTACTGAAGGAACGCTCGTCATGTTTGTGCAGTATGCCAGAAAAATGGCGTGTAGCGTATCCGAAAAACTGCTTCACTTGGTCGTGATGCTTCAGATTCGAGTCTGGAACCGTTAAATATTACATCAAGTTTTTTTTTACAGAAAGTTGCCGTACGAAAGCTTGTTTTTATGTTGGGGACAGCTAACCTCGTTAATGCCAATGGTGTACTGGCTGGAAACTCAGTGTGCTTGGATCGCTAAAACCGGTGGAAAATCTTGTGTAGCCAGAGACATAGCCGGGGAGGTAAACACCGCTTCCCCAGGTTTTTAAGAGAAGGAAAGGCGTTCCTTTACTTCGTAACATGGAGCGCCAGAATCAGCACCGCTGTTTTCGGAAAATTATCAACTATTTTCTACGAAGCTCACAGCATACCTTTAATTCACAGAATGCCTCCCCACTTCTTTTACAATCACTACCACCACTGGCGTATCGTGCACATCATCAAGCCAAGCATAGTTATGTTTCAAATGACGAGGCTGCGCTGGCACCTGAAACGTGTTATCTTACTGAAAAACATACAAGATCGCCGCACAAGACGTCAAAACACATTCGACCATGCACTCCGTGCTGCTTATGCGCTTCGTTGCAGCTGCGCGGTTATTGAAAACCGATCTCGATAAGGAACGGATTTCCGGGGCTGCCGCCTTTCTGCTGCCAGAAGCACTTAGCCCCGAATGGGTGAGCCGCGCCGTGGACGGGCATTGTGCAGCGCAGTGCTTCCCACTTGGGTTCGCAACATTTACCGGAATGAGACCGGGTACCGCGATCAGTCGGTGTGACGTCGCCAAGCCGGTGCTGTGGCTTTTTAATGAGTTGGTGTCAGCAGGAAAAGGCTTCTTATATTTAATGCTGCCAGTTCGCATTGTGCGCTAACGCGCTACGCTCTTGCTTGCGCGCGAAACCGGGAAACGCTAAGGTTTCCTCGGATCGACGACGCACGCACGCTTGCAGAAAGCGTGGCGCAGTCTTGCAATGTTAGGCGGGGGAATGTTGTTGCATATTGTAGAAACGGGACAGGTGTGATAGCGCAGGAAACGTCTCCCGAGGCAGATGCAGCATTGAAGTTCAGTGACACAGTTCGACCGTTTATGGGGTTGCATAACTTCCTCATATGGCGTTGATACTGACTTAAAAAAGGCTGAACTATTGTTGGCTTTCTCGTGCCTATTTGCATAGAGTGCTACGGTCTTGAATGCCAGGTTGTCCGGATAAAGGAGCTGGAAAGTAGAGCATTTGCAGCAGAGCACCCAACGGTTTGAAGCAATTTAGAACCAGGGTAAGGTGCTGCCGATGTTCAGTAGTGTGGCGGTCACCGAGCACTTGCGCATCTTTGAGTGTGTGCTTGATAATGGTGTGGGGCTTGAAATCGTGACTCTTGAATGAGGAAACAGAAAATTCAAAAAAGTTTCTGTAATTCCATCTCCTTTCATCTTACACAACAAAAATCACGTAAAAGATGTAGGGCAACCGCGCAAGTGAGGCATCCAGTGTTTTTTTGAATGGAAAGTTTGGGTAGTGGTTCATAAAACGTAAATTTGGTACCTGGATAACTGCCGCCTAGCAAGTTTTTCTTAAATTGTTTTTGCAACAAGTCCAACCTACAGCAAGTTTACGGATTTGACTTTGATCTTGAGTTTACAGAGAAGGTGTTTTAACTAAGCAATCCTTTGTGTTGTGCAGAATCTTGATACTATGGTTTGTGATCACCATCGTAAATACACAAAAGTACGGGATCGCCTAGTCCAGGTCAACATTTAAAAGGTTGTCTAAGAGTTGAACCGCTGACCTACTGGTTCAAGGTGAACCACTGCCGTATTTGGCAAAGCGCCATTTAGCGTGCAAATTTTCTATTGGATAGTGAGGTCTTGAAGATTTTTGTGAGATGCATCTTGGGGAGCGCGTTTAAATTTGACCACGGCGATCGAGCTGACCATTACAAACCAGCAAGTAACATTCTTGAGAAAACATCTTGTCTGAATTTTGATTTTGCGGCTACTGAAGTTCAGTCTATACATCAACAAGAAAAGCTCAGCGAGCATAAGCGTGCGACACCGACATAAAACGAAATATTTCTTAAAGATCCGCGATGACGTAAGTCAAGCCGAATGGTGGAATTTTTTTCTAACAGGAACCGGAGAGCTTCTTTTTCTTGAAGCCGGGTTTTTCAAAAAAAACATACACTTTTAGGTGTTTCTTTCAATCATGTCCACACAACCCACAGCTAACATGACACACATTGCGACTCTTTGCATACATCCTTCGCGGCATGCAAACAAAAGCCACCCGACTTATTCAGTTTTGTTCATGTCAAAGAACACGAAACTACGTGTCGAACAACGCGTTTTACGCTGCATAGCCGATCTTCAGCAAATTGCAGCATCAAAATATGTCACGATATGTGGTAACAGCAAAGACGGAACAAGGATGTGAGCAATCACAGCGGATTTCCTCAGTTACCACTTTCCTCCCGTGTTGAAGTACTGATTTAGCATCAGACCCACGCCAGCGAATCATATTTACTGCAATAGATATAACATAACCTTGTTGCCGACACAGGCCATGTGCTCGGCGCTCCGGAGTTGCCGGGATGTTCTGCTGAATTGCAAAAGCGAACTGTAAGATTTTTCGAACTGTGCGGAAAGTTGCGTTTGCAAAAGCAAGTTTCTTGGTAATCTGTGTTACAAAAAGGTACGGAGTTAAGCTGTGTGGATGGTTTTTTTGTTCAGCTTTCTGTTTTACAGTTATCACACAGGTTTGTTTTCCTCCTTTCGTTTGTGAACGATCGCGAACAACTGAAATGAAAAAAGCTCTTCTTACACCTCCACCACGATATAGCTTGAAGTTCAGAATTTTAAGTAAGATTTTCAACTGTTCATAAAGATTCTTCAACGAAATTTAGTCCAATTTTTTGTTGAAATTTATCGTTTGAAATTTATTTATCCGCGAGGGGGCCTCGTACCGCTAAGGAAAGACGGAAAATTTTGTAATGCCAAGTCAACATTACCCTTTGATAGTTTTCCCCGAAGTTAATAGCTAAACAGGCGGGTGGAGCTTGCGCTATCTCAGAATTAAACATTACCGCTGCTTTTGCCTCTGCTGCTGTGTTGACAGCGTGAATGTGTTTTGCGCAGTGCGTTTTGACCAGGAAACTAGTTTCCCGGTCAACCGGGCTTTAGCAAGTTGTCCCAGGGTCAGGTCCGCGTTGCGCTCCTGAAAATTAGCTGAAGTGTTCCCAACAGCTTGCGCTTGTGTTGAACAGAATTGTTTTGCACACATCCGTCCACGTTATGAACTCCTATGCAGTATGCATCGTGCAACTTTGCAACTGTTCTTTTTAAACGCGTCCTCTTCTATCATTCACTATGATTGCGACTTGCATGACCGATCTGTGAGTTTTAACGCAGCAATTACTATGCTCGATGAAGCTACAAAGCTGAGCATGACACATGTAATGCACTGGAAGGTCCAGCCGTCGTCGCGTCAGTGTAAAAGAATATCCGGTTGTTCAATAAGCATTTAATCATCGTTGGGGCACAGATGACATTGATTCACCTTTGTTTCTGCTTTGTGAAGCATATTTCTATGGTCATTGGGCTTCTGTGGCAGGATAAATCGGAGGTATTTGTCAAAGACTTCACGGAAAGGATTGCTCTGCTGTTTTCTGTTATTTTGGGACTATTACCTCATTGGAAGAAACCCTGCATACGCCGTTAGGGAAGGTCAGATGAATAACGGGTATATTCGCAAGACAGTCACACTTGTCAGATGCATGAATGAAGCAGTATGGTTGTGCAGCACGGGTCAGGTACCCGATAAAACTACGTATTTAAGCTGAAAACAGTGTTTTCTGACTTCCGTGTCGCGTTGTGCAACCCATTCCTGACAGAGTGGTTGCTCCTGGCCCATATAAGCTTGAAACCGCGTTTTGCATCGCGTCATGCTTGGTTTCACCGAATACGGACACTGTGTTTGTGGTAAGCACAATTCGTCCACCTGACTTTTTTAAGCTTTCAAGTTGGCAGTAGTTGACAGGTCCGCACTTACACTGCCATTGTTCGCTTAATTCGCCAAGAAATAGCATCAACCAATCATGTTTTGCTTTGCGCTGAGTACCGGGTTGAAATGATGTGTTTTTTGTTTCAATAGCGATTTGAAGACGCTTTTTGCTGCTTTTAGGCAAAAGATGTTCGAACTTCGTTTGGAAATAGCAAAAGAACACAGGTGTTAGTTGTTCTGCTGTGCAGATTTAATTTCACGTGTGCGGAACAGAGAAACACGTCCAGTTGAAAAGAGTCGATTCGTTTGAATTTCAGTTGGCCAATTTGAAATTCGCAGTTTACATTCAGGTTGAATCTTTGGAGCCTTCCCGAGTTAAATGTGCGTACAAGCAATAAGCGTAGCCAGGGGGGGGGCAAGAGGGCCATGCACCCCCAAATTTATAGCATATTTTGTCTTTTTGTTCTTTGAGAGGCGATGTCCCAAACAAAATACTGTTGCTCGCTTAAAGTCAAAATATTTCCCCCCTACAATTTTGGGCTGGCTACGCTACTGGTACAACGCGCTATGCGTGTTGTCTGGAACATACACACACGAAACGTTTTTTCGCTGCGACGTCATCTTAGAAACGTGCAGTTCATGTAGTGGAATATGCATGTTCATCGCAATAAAATGGGACTGTAACTGTATGTTTACCGGTTTCTAAGTCGTAGGAAATCAGCACTGATTTTGTGCAGTGGCGGTTTTTTAATTTTACGTGTTACTTCTCCATAAAACTATGCTTCCTGTGGCATTTTCTTCGTTCGTCAGTCTCAGCAGCAGCAAAAAGCCCATCTCTTCTTTTTTGTTTGTTAGATTATAATTATTTTTAATCTGGTTGACAACCTACAGGTGCTTTTTGAACTTGACGAAAAACGAGTGTAACAAGTAGTCAAGTACGCCTGGCAGCAAACCAGCGTTCCGCGAGCAAGTTGATGTCGCATCGCGAATCACTGCATTGGGAGATGGCGCAACAATTAGGAAAACAAGGAGGCGTCGATTACTGAGCGTTAGATCTGTACTGCAACCGTCCGCACAGTGGCAAGTGAAATCAGTCAAATCAGCATAATGAAGACAGTTCTAAATTTGAAATCGTTGAGTCAGCTATACATCTTTGCACGCAATTCACTCCCGTGTGGATGCCGATAGCCTGTCCAACATGAAAGCTTTTGCCGTGACGGCGTTGATGTACGCCTTTTAACAGAAGATACCGCCTGTTGCGTTTTCTTTAAAGGAGTTCTATGACAAAAATTTTCTCCTGACGTTGGGATATATATTTTTTTCAATTTGCTATTGACGCACGGATAATACTTACAGGGAAAGACATCGCAAATATATTGTTTGTGCGCCGATTGCCCTGGTCACCTTTTAGACCAGTGGTTTTGAGCCTGGGAGTCGCGACCCCAGAGGGGTCGTGAACTAGTCTTGGAGGGGTCACGAGTAGATATTTTTTGCACATAGTTGTATGACATTTGCTTTATCCGAGTTTTAGATGGGGGTCGCTGGATTATAGTGGGTTGCTATCTGTTTTTTTTTTCGCTGTAACATTTCGGTCATTCTTTGCGGAGAGATTTTGGTAACTGAAATATTTCACGGTCATTTTTCTCACAGTTGCATTAAAGCTCGCCATAACAGTGGTTTTTAACATATATTTTGAAACATTCTGACCGAAATGACTGAATTTTTTTCGGTCATTTCAAAAACGTGTCGGTCTATGGCCGAGAAAAACCAGGTTGCTATAATGGGTCACGGTACAAAAAAAGGTTGAAAGCCACTGGTGCAGACCAAGGGCTGTCAAACTCATTTTTATTTCAGAGATCAGATAAGAACCCGTCCAATCTCAAGTTAGTCTGAACAGTAAGATCATGGCATAAGAGCGCAGCCTAGAACGGCAATTTTGAAATTTCCTTCTGTTTTCATTTTGCAAATACATGCAGTTTCTGAATGAAGAACATTTTACCGGGCAGAGGGCCTGGAACCGCAGCGACTCTCCAGAAAAAAACGGGCTGGAAAATATACGTACGGTATAGAAAACGATTTGAAAAAAATAAAAGATTTTTTAGTAAGTTCTTTGCAATGTGCTTCTACAACTTGGCATCTTTTGCCCTGGGTCTCAAATTCTGTGTAGCGACCAATTGAAGCATGGCATTTAAATACTTATGTGTAAACGTAAGAGCGGGTTTCTTTTTTTATGTTGATTACACGGGTTCTCACGCAGTATTGAAAGTATTGAATTATGACATCGGTTATCAAGACCTTGTAAAAGTGTTGAGTTTAGCCAAAATGTACAAAAAGTATTGATATTCTCAAAGAAGTTTCAGGACAGAATCATCTCTGATTACAAGATTCGTTTGAATATATAAGCAATAAAATTGTGTTACTTATATGCAAAATTTATGGGACACGCCAGAGAAACCTACGCGTGTGATTATGCTCATGAAAGCGTAGAAGACACATTAGGATACAAAAACATTGTACAACTGTCAGTGGATGTCCCCAATGTCAGTTGGAAGTTCTCAGCTAGTTTGAAAGAACAAACCAAACGAACTTAGAACGGACCTGGTAAATGTGTAATCATGCAGTTTCCACAAACTACACAATGCTCTTATGAAGGATAGTGCAGTCTGGATTGCAGATTGTTATTTTTTTAAAGCTTTCAATGGTATCACAAAACATCTGCAAGAACAGAGGTTTACAAGCTTGCAAATTTTCAGTGAGATTGATGCGCTTTCAGCCATATGTTTACTGAAATTTTGTTTCTTTCCTCTTGTGACAGATTTACAAAAGATAAAGCAGCAGATATACAGTAGTTTGCGGTGGTATGCAATGTGTAAAATTGTGTTCCATGATTATAATTTTGAAAAACAAAGATATGTAATGGTATTGATTTGTTAAAACGTGTTATTGAAGAGGTATTGAAAAAGTAAGGAAAATGGTTTTGGAAAACGTGCAGGAACCCTGTTACAGAGAATGTGTTGACTAAAGGTGCTAAAGTGTCAAACATGCGCAGAACTCCCGCAACAAGGATCGTCAATTTGGGAAACCTTGGCAAGAGATGTTGCTAAAATATGCCTGTGTCTACTGAGGCATGTTTTTTACTCAAATCCGAGTCACATTGCAAGTCGCGGCTATATCAGAGGCGTTGGCTGTAAATGACGTGCTAAGAACTGCGAAATCTGTCTCAAGTTGATCAAAAACCGGAAACCGTTGCTCCAACGCCCGTACCAATCCTGCATGTGATGTTGTCTTCGCATGAATTCATGTTAACATCAACTGCGTTTGCAACAAAAATGAAAAGGTCATCGACTAAAACCGTGTCTCCCAGAATGGCATTTAAATGTGAATGCCCGTATGCTTTCACAGTACTGTCTGTGTGACAATTTTTTACGGCCTTCAGTTAGCAGTTAGTTGAGATTATTATTCAAGTGCTCTTGTAATATCAACCATAAGTGCTACATCCTGGTGGTCGAAACTCTAAGGCTGGTTTGCCGTTGTTCTTCATCAACTTTCCAATTTCTTCTATTAGATTAAATAAACGCTTCAGCACGGCAACTTAACCAGCTTACCGAAAGCAAGCTATAGGTTGTGCTTTATCGATGAGAAGACTGTCAAACTGACGGTGATTGATACCTCTAGCCAGTATGGAATTGACAGTTCGGACAATCACTCCCATGACGTGATCCTTTTTTAATAACTTGCAACACAATGCCTCCTGGTGCACACTACAGTGAATTGTCCAAAAATCACGTCCCCATTTGCAGTCTGTAGCGCCTCTTAGAATTTTGTCACAACACCCATCTTTCCAGCCAGGAGCGCCATCTACAGCCACACGCATCCAAACACTCCTGTTGCCATCGCTCCAACAAGAGATATGTCGTTGGGTGTCTATGATCGGCACCAGGTCGAAGAACTCCCTTGCTGATGGAGAAATCCCCGTCAACATCATCAATACGAATGGCCAGTTGCGCGACAACCGTGCTCTGAGCGGAAATGCAATAAACGTTTAGATCAGTGGCTCGTAACCGGGGGTGAGCGCCCCCTGGCCCCCAGGGGGCGTCAATGAATTTTCATGGGGGCGCGATCCATCAGGCGCTGTACAACAGTTCAGTTGTGATCAATAAATTTAACAAACAATACATTTGCTTTTGCAACTTATTTTAAGTCGAGGGGTTGAAACAAAGGACAATTACTTAAGAGATGAGTGGTAAATAAAAAGGTTAAGAACCACTGGTTTAGACTTTGCGCTTCAGCTGACTAATTGAATTCTGAAGGTTTGAAATCCTTTCTACCACATTGTTTCTCGTCTGGCTGATATATGCAATAACTTGTCGCTTCTAGGGGCATGCGTGTCCTACAGCCTTCAGCGTGCACGTTGGCACGACATCACCCTCGCGGTTAAGCCTTGCCGCTAATGCAATTTCTGTAGCAACAAGGTAGCCAGCATTCACTGTGCAGTCGGGGGTAGGATGCGACAGATAAATAACGACTTAGCAATTTCATAGCTGGTACAGTAAATGACTACAAGAACATAGAAACATGCAAGACCGCTGTCCGGACAGGAAGAAAAAGGTGTACGTTGAAGAGAATCGCTTAGGAGGTAAATTTTGAAGCAACAGTTACTTCTATATGCAAAGTACTGTAGAATTTTTTTTTTGCTCATAATGTTTTGGCTTTTTGAAGTCATCACTTTGCTGCTGTCTGAATGTGAAACACCTCTGCTTCAGACAGCTTCGGTCGACCTACTAAATGTGGAAAGTAGTTTCAAATGAAGAAACTGGTCACAATAGTGGTGAATTGCGGGTGCACTTCGCGTAATATTTTGCCCATGCGAATTGAACACCAATTTAGTAAATTCGGAGAAGCTGACGTCTTCCTTCTCCCACTCCTTACCTGACTTTACCAAACCGTGAAAAGCGGCCAGTTACATTTACAGGAAGCAGAGTGATGGAGGAGTGAAGGGAGGCAAATTGCCTTTCTGCAGCTGAAAAATGGGGAAGCATTAAGTTAAAAATTGAAATAACTTTTTTAAATGTTCGGCAAAGTTTAAAAAATTTGAGAATTCGTCAAAACTGCACAAACGCGTTCAGAACACACTTTTTTAAGACTGCAAGCGGAAATGAAACGGAAAATACTGGCAAAAGTCGTGCTTCGACTGCGACAAAAACTTGGGAGAAATGGAGGAAGATACGCCAAATTTTGTCAACCCACACCGTTATGTGGTCGCTTTTTTCAGCAAGACACAGTTTAGGTATGTGATGACGTAGTTCCGGTTCACTCCCCCACCACACGCCCGAGAGACATCGCGGCGTGCACGCGACATGGCAACTGAAGACATCGGCGCCTTTGGGCAGTTCCACCGCCCTGTTTACCTGATGCAGTGTAATGCCCGATCCACTACAGGTTGTACGTCATGATGAAAAGCAGCTTCCTTCTCGGGGATGGCGTGATTTCCGAGAGCAGTCGTCACAATGCACTTTGCCAATAAAGCCGACGCGGGCACTGCATACTGTCCTTGATGCAACGTCTTCACAATTTATGCCAGACAATCGCAGTCCACTAGGGAAACGTCAGTACAACGTATCCACTGCGCTGTGAAACGTCACGTTTGGCTGTGATGGGGTCTCCTTGCGGGCGCTCCTTGTGAGATGGCCAGAGCTGAGCGAGTGCTGCCGATTCTTGATCATATTGCGCAGCAAACGGCTGCGAGAGGAATATATCAGCAGTGAATAGGGGAATATATCAGCAAAGCTTGCGTTAAAAAACTGAGGACGTGATGTTTTGTGCTGCACAAATAGTTCTTGCGACTTTCAGCTGCATAGTTCGATGTGATACAATGGTTCTCATTTGCGCCATCAGTGATCGTGTAGAGAGATATAAGCAACAAGCGTGGGTACTTGCGGGTGTGTGCTTTGTGGGTTTGCTAGAAATGGCTAAAGCTGAACGTGGGATGCACGCTGTGGTAAATTTTTAACGTTGCGCTCGAGGTCACGTGATAGTGCTTTCGCAGTCGATCTGTCATTGTTAGTCTTGCCATACGCTGTGCATTACTGCACCTCCAAAGTTTTGTGAAAAAGCGTGAATACTCGCAGGTATGCCTGCTTCAGTGTCAGAATATTTTGTCCTGTGTGGAAGCGAGATCACTGCCTCCACGGCACTTAACGCACGCCCCCAACTGCATGCCTATACTCTTCGTGTTTTCTTCGCAACTGCTCGGCCTTCTCTCACACAGCAGCGAGGCATGTCGGGCCTCGCTTACCTTTACCTCCGTGAACGTTGTAATATCTTAGCAATCATGCTTGCAATGCAGTTTGGAATTCTGTTCGCGGTTCCGAGTCGCCAGCGACGTTGTTCTCAATCTATTGCACGGGCAATCCGCGGTTGGCCCCGTAAACAGGAACTTTCCTCTAGGGGAAAGTACCATAGTTTGCTGACAGCTGAAATCGTTCTGCCTGAGCACGCCCTTGGTTAAACTTCACTATTTTAAAGCAGGAAACGAAAATGAACATTGGTTGCAAGGCAAGCGTGAGCTCAAGTCACAGTGGCAAACATCGCATGGTTACAATCAGATTAGGGTTACCGCACGACGCTGACTTTCCCGTGCATGTCCGGGATTTCGGCGTTGAATTCTGTGTCTGGGAGAATTTTTAAAAAATACTCAAATGTTCAAACTTTTGGAATCTAGGTTATGTTCTGATAATTATGTACTTATGATTACGTCACCTGAAGGTTATAACTTTCAGGTTATACACTGATAACCCACTTACTTTGTTAAAGTCAATTGCAAATACGTTCCTGGTGAAGCGTATTATATAAGGTGTATTGTGACGTCGCACGCTGTACCGCAATTACGACAGGAAAGTTGCTGAAGTGTAGCCCAGAAAATGATATTAAGTTTTGACCAAGTTTTAACTACTTTTAAGTGCATGTATTCGAGCGAATTTTCGCATGTTTTTGTATGATCAACTCTATCAGGCTATGCATTAGCGGTTGAAGGCAACCAACCAGTAATCATAATCAAGGGTGAAGAATTAAATGTAGTTGATTCAATATCAAACGATTTTTCATTATTTAAACCTACAGAAAACGCGACAAGCGTTTGATTTCCTGCTCTTAAGCAGTTTAGCGTCGAGCAATTGTTGAAATTGAATCAAGTTATTTACCAAGCGTCAAATCTTCCAAAATCTGTCCAGTCCAGACGTATTTAAAGGTTTAACACCGAATAACAACGCGTGTGGTGACCACACCACACGTACGTTGGAGATTCGTCAGTCAGTTTTGTTACAGTTAAGATGGTTATATCATCACGAAAGTACGGTATGCATAATCAGAGATAATTGTTTGCGAACTGTTTCACATTTTTTTGTATTGTGCAACAATTTATGCTTTTTCTCATTTTTTCAAGGAGCAATGGGTACTTGGTTTGATAACATGACATCAGCGTACAATGCCAAACTCGTATTGGGTGGCGCGAAAATTGTTCATTGCGGTTTACAGAAATGTGTTGGGGATTGTGCCATCTTTAAAAATGACAACCCTGAATCAGAAGCGTGCTCCAGCACTGATTAGCGACGGCCTCCGCTATTGGCACAAGTGTTTGGTCACGTGCTGTATCGCAGCAAATTCATGGATATGTGCAGTGTGAAGAAGTGCTTATAGGTGGGGCTGATCTCCATTTTCTCTAATGTTGTCATGTTTAAGGTGAAGTGCGGCAGTAGCACATATGCAGATATAGATATTTATATAGGTTCGCAGGGAGGTTGGAACATTTTAATGCAGTAAAGGTATTTTTCACCTAAATTTGCTGCAGTTGTGGGTTTTTCTTGCAGCTTTGTACTTGAGCTTGTGTATCCACTTTAGATTAGTTACAGTTCCGCTTGAATGAGTGACGATGACGTTTACAACTTGTTGATTTTTGAATCGTTTTGTTCAAAAACCTCTGAACTTTGTTTACTGCTTTGAAATATCGCATTCTTGAAGTCACTGTCATTTTCTTCATTTGCTATTATTTGTCGCAGGCATTGTGCTTCTGTAAAAGCAGTTGTGTAACTTTTTTCTTTGGCAAATGTAACTTTTTGCCGGTCAAACAAACATGTTTCGAAGAAAGACCCGATCCAATACCGAGCAGGTCAACCTTTCCGGTCGTGGCTCGCAATCATCCCTTAACCGGGTCGGTTCGCTGTCCCGCATCCGACGTCACACGTACACTCCCGGCGAGTCGTCGCCCGTCGCCACGAGGCACCGATTCAGAAGACGCCTGCGAAAGGTTAAACTTATATTTAATGCGCGCGCGCTCGCCGCGGCCTTTCGGGGCAAATACGGAAAAGCGGTCAGTGATGCGTAACTTCAGTAGTTTCGATCAGATGATGTTGTTTACGCTGCATGCTGCCAGACGCACACAGAAGTGGCGCGAGGGCGGAGCACGAAATTAGAGCTTTCTGATCTGGTCGAGTTGTGCGCAGAGCTTTCACGTCATGACCAAGTTTTCACCTTGGCCGAAAGGTCTAACCGCTACTCACCGTCGCCGTATAGCGCTGTTGTTGCGGGTCCACGCTTCATGTTCCATTCGGCTTCGAGCGAAATCAAGGATGTTGCTTCTCCACTGACGTCGCTTTGTCGTGCTGCGCCGAAAACACGCCGCTTACGTTTTCTTCTTCTGGCGTCTGTTTGTGCGCAGGCCTCTGATGGCGCGGCTAAGTGGCTCGGATCGGGTTTTATTGAACATCACGTCGGTACTTTTATGAAGTCGGTTTTTTTCAGCCGTTGCAGTTGATCTGCGAGGTTTGCTTGCACCTCGCTAGACGCTCGTAGCACCTTAGAAAAGTTGAATAAAAACTGTCATGCAAAATTAAATTGTCGCATATTCGAAATTATCTGAATTACCTAAATTACAAAAATATCTTTCCCTAGCAGAATATAACGGGCCCAATATGGCTTTGTCAGACCAGGTGCCTCAAGACATGTGACCGAATTTACTCGATTGTAAGCGGCCAGTCATAATGTTTCTTTTCCATCATTTCGTGCGGCTCACGTTGTCTTTTGCTTATCTTATCGAAAGGTCTAGATACGACCAGCCTATCCTTGGCTGCGCTTTGTCGACTAAACTCTCTTTGCGCATTCTATTCTCTTTAGCATCACGTGCACACTCCGTCACAGGAAGGACTATGATGAACAGAGGGCAGCTGCAGTGGTGTAAGCATCATTATCAGGGTTGCCAAAACGAGAAAGGTGCTAGTACGCGAATGTACTCGTTTTTCAAGAGTCTTAGGTAACCCATGCTCAAATGCGGCTTAGAATCAAGGGCCGCTTACAATAAAGGGCGGCTAACCATCGAATGAATACCTTAGTTAGGATTGCTTCTGCGCGATGTCATTCTGTTTTCGAAGGCCTACTTGGTGTAGGTCGGCAAACCGCCATCGCGATCATGATTTTCAAGTTTGTAAATTTCGTCAACTTGCAGAAGGTTTGATTTAGTTCGACACATTTCAATATGATATTTCGCACATGCGGGTTTACCTTGCAAAGCATCGTGACAACTTGCTGGAAAACCTGATAGATAATATTTACACCCAATTGACGAACAGTCCGTTGTATTATATGTGTTTTTCTTGTATTATGTATGCTAAACCTCGAAACACTAAGCCAATCCGGCAAAACAGAAAAATGTTAGACACGCGGTTACGTGCGCTGGTTCCATTTTCATCATTTTCTGATCCGCATTGTCCCACGGGAATGCTGTGTGGAAGCAGCCCTGTTAGTTCGCGAAATGAATACGCAGTTCTCTGCAACCTGGCTGTCCTGCTCCTTCCACACCAGGCCACGACCAAGCAAGGTCAGCAATATATTTACGCCACTAGGACCCTTGGCCGGCCTCTGAGTCTCTTTCCCGTGGATGCAAGACATAGCCAGCAGCACCTGACTTTGCCTGTGGCGAATCTTCCCCGACACGCACTGATTTATGAATGAACAATCGCAGCCGAGATCCTTACATCCGTAGTAGAAGTAGTGCAAAAGCCAGTGGTCCTGTTCGTATTGTCCTGGCAGGGACATTGTTGTGCGGTCAACAGTTGCGCGTACCTTTTAACGCGCACGTCCAAAACTGGACGCCACAGTGCAGGGAAAAGATGGAAAAATCACCACCCACTTTGTATCAGGTGTAGATGCAGATGTCCCTGTGTTGGACAAGTCAGTTCAAATTGCTGGGAGTTCTTCCAGAAAAGTTGCCGCACACCCATTTTAATGTTGAGGTTGACATGATCAAGTCGGCCTTCACACGTACTGTTATTAACAAGATGCGTGTTAAAGTCTTCTTTTAGCGGTGGTCGACAGCTCCCTCCTCTGCGGGACTTCCTGTGACGGTGGAAATTTAAGAAATGAGTCTTAATTTAGACTTTTAAAAATATTTAAGCTCACTTGGTGTTTTTTAATGTGATTCTGGACTTGGTTGTGATGGTGGTCTTGTAACATTGAAATAAAACGAGTTACAAAAGTGTATCGAAGGAATCCTTTCCCAGCAAAGAATCAGACACCAATATCAGAGTATATATTTCGCGTACAAGGGAGGCATCATCAGCTCTAAACTGTATTGAACTTCGTGATCCCTCTCGTAGTACTTACGGTTTTTCCCCGTAGCATACAGGCAAAAATAATAATATAGTGGTATCTTTACCCTAGATGTCAGACGAGGGTTTTGTGGCTTCCCGTGTTTTTGTGCAGGAGAAACGAATCCAGCTTCTCCTTTGTCAGTGGTTAAATTTGCCGGCTCCTGTTTGAAAGTGGAGATTAATTTGCCTCCATCTTCCGCAAGACGGCTTTAGTTCTCTGCACAAGCTTGATACTGGGCGTTGAGTTTGGGGCAGATGCCTGCGTAAAGCACAGTGAACAGCCGTTAAATAGGTCCATTATTCAACATAGCCTGCTCGTCCCCATGTGCTTGCTCGCAACGTTGTCCGACTCCATCCTAATAAAACCGACGTTCATGGTCATGGAAATGCCTGCGAAATCTGTAATGACTAAATTGACGACCTATAGTCTTTTGTTACAAATTTTATCCAAGCCAGGGAAAGAATGTGATCCAGGTTAAGGGGCAGTGGTGTAAGTGACGGGGGCAGGGGTGCGAAGTGCCCCCTCTAGGAAGGTGCGTAGATGAAAAAAACGGGCCCAACTTAGGTTATATTTCGGTATTTAGTATTTGAAAAGACGTTTGGTGGTACAGAACTTGAAGATGGCGTGAAGTAGGAGATTCATCCCAAAGCTTTTCGTCTGACACTCTTCAGGGGATATCGTCA